>Ga0208879_1003985_pt1 | contig 11759 bp, 11 predicted proteins | sample Knorr_S15_td_Bot_FD_185605 | JGI IMG/M metagenome (GOLD analysis project Ga0208879, IMG submission 185605) | Marine microbial communities from Southern Atlantic Ocean transect - Knorr_S15_td_Bottom_ad_5009_LV_A (SPAdes) (version 2) | ecosystem: Environmental > Aquatic > Marine > Oceanic | place...
AATGACGTCGTTCATCTGGGGCACTTCACACGTCGTCAGTTTCACCGTTGCCGTCACAACTTGTAGTACGTGCGGCCGTCGAGCCGAGTAACGTGATCATCCTCATCCCGGGCCTCCAGCGCCTGCCACGCCGCAGCCTCGACGGACCAGGGAACATCGCGATCGTGTCTCCAAGTTGGAGCTGCGTTCGCGGACCCTCCGGCGTCGGCCGGTGACGCGGCGGCGCCGAAGGCGACTGATGCGACCGATGCGACTTCACGTAAGATCGGTACTTCGACTGCTCTCGGCACCTCGCCTGGTCTGGGCACCTCACGTGGTCTGGGCACCTCACCAGCCCTCGGCACCGCACCCAACGCCTTCCCGGTCGGTGTGAAGAAGACGACCTGGCCTACCTTGTCGCTACAAATCTTCCAGCCGTCCTCGTGGACGCGCCGATGATGTCGTCGGCACAGCAGCACCAGATTCCTCAGCGAGGTTTCTCCTCCGTCAGCCCGATGCTCGACGTGATGTGCGTCTGTGAACCGGAGTCCACAGCCGGGGAAACGGCATCCGCGGTCGCGGGCCTCGAGTGCGCGGCGAGTGGAGGGAGGCACCGTCCGCGTTCTGCGGCTGGCATTGTGAACGCTCCCGTCTTCGTCACTCCGCACCACGACCCGGCTCGCGTCGCAACTCGGCCTCGTTCTCCGGAGCGGCGACTCGGGTGAGCGCTCTGACCTTGCTGAACGAGAGCTCGCCTCGGGCCATGGCCTCAGAGATGAGCGGCAGCGACTCGAGCGCCAGAGCTGCCCTGACCTTCTCGTTCGCCGTGTTCCTGCTGATTCCACATCGCCAACTCAGCCACTCGGCACATGAGCCGAAGCCCTCGTCAGACCAGTCACGGTGCCGGTCCGACTCGGCGAGCGCTGCGAGGAACGCTCGAGTCGCGGCGGTGATCTCGGCGTAGAGCAGCGCGACCCGGTCCATACGGCCCTCCCGAGCGTCGGACTGAATCGATGCGTAGTCGATGGCTCCCATCTTCTTCCCCTCCTCCCAACTCCAGTGATCGCAACGAGTTACGCCTGAAATATATGAGGGGGTTTTCCACACTCCTGAGTGGCTCGGAGACGGCCAAACAGGGCCTCGGAGGTCAAACGCTGAGGGCCGGGGCCACCACAGACGCCAGGCGCGATCCCAGCGGACCGAGGCCGCATCGCCCACCCATGTCCCGGACCACACCGACTACACAACGCCAAATCCTGTCCATGTCAGAATGGGACAGATCGATGCGAGATCTGGGCGCTTCGAGTCAGGATCGTCGAGGGGGGCGCGGCGAAAGTGGCGCTGCGGAGGTGGCCCGGATCATCAGCGCGGCGCGGGGTACGTCGTCACCTCCAGTTTCAGCTGAAACTGGACAGCCTCAAGGGCGCACGGGCGAAGCCCGCCCAAGTGGATACTGCAAGACCATCGAGTGAAGCGAGACGAAACTGGACAGACTTGGGATGAGCCCCAGCCCGAGGGCGCCATCGCTGCGTGAAAATACGCCATCCCACTTCTGTACCGGTGTACCGGTGTACCGGTGTACGAGTGCGCCGACCCTCCCGCCCTACCGCCGCTCGAGGGACAGCCCCGCAAGCAGCCACGTGTTCGGGTCCAGCTCCACTGCCGTCACCCGACCCTCCACGCCAATCGCGAACTGCTGGGACTTCGTGGTCATCTCGACGCGTTCGACGCGTACGGCCCCGTCCGGGCCGGTAATTCCGATGTCGAGTCCGACTCGGTACGCGTCACCGGGCTGCGTCTGGGTCAGTTCCAACACCAGTCGCTCCGACCCTGCGCCCTGCTCCCACGTCCCCTCGATCATGGGCGAGGAGCCCGCGCGCCTGAGCCACTGATCGAAGAACCACTGCAGCTCTTGGCCGGAGACCTCTTCCATGACCTGCTGCAGGTCATCGGTTGAAGCCGTGCCATTCTGGTATCGGGCGTAATACTCCCGGATGCCCTCCCAAAACGTGTCCGTGCCGATCTGTCCGCGGAGAACATGGAGGACCCATCCGCCCTTCGTGTACTGCAGTCCGTTAAAGATCCCGCTCATGTCGTCGAGGTTCGGATGGATCACCGCTGCCTCGGGGCGCCTCTCTTCCGCAGCGAATATCGACGTGCGATTTCGCTGTAGGCCCGCGACGAAGGCGTCGCGACCACGGTAGTGCTCGGTGGTCAGGAGCGTGAAGTACGTCGCGAAACCCTCACTGAGCCACACGTCGTTCCAGTCGCTCTCCGTGACGGAATTGCCCCACCACTGGTGCGCGATCTCATGGGCCACCAGACCGGTAGCGGGCTCCATCGAAACCGACCGCTCACCGTAGAAGATCGCGCTGGCGTGCTCCATACCCCCGCCCATTCCCGACGCCTCGACGTTCGCCAGCTTCTCGTAGGAGTAGGGGCCGATGTGCGATGTGTAGAAGTCGTACGCCTGGCGCACTGGGACCTCGAACGTCGCGATGCCTTCCTCACGCTCCTGATGATTGACCCAAGTCTGCAGGGCGATGCCGTCCACGTAGGCGAACGTACGTGAGGTGAAGCGGGCCACGCCGAGCGCGTTGAGCCAGGTCGATATCGGCACGGACTGCTTCCAGTGCGTGCGCCGGGTCCCGTCTGCCAGATCGTTCTCTTCGATGAGGAGACCGTTCGCCACGACCTGATAGTGATCCGGGGCGATGACGATGAACTCACTGGTCGCCTTGTCCGCCGGGTGATCGATCACCGGCATCCACTGCCGGGCCTCATCGGGCCAATTGGTACTGAAGAACGACCGTTCCCCGTGACGGTTTTCGCCGATCCAGAGCCCGGCGCCAGCGACGCCTCGGTAACGGACCGTGAACCGACGTCGCTCCCCGCGAGGTGGCGCCTCGGAGAGCGTGAGCGTGAGGCGATCGTCCTCGTGAACGAACGAGACGTCCCGCCCACGCATGGTCACTGACTGGACGACCATCCCCTTCCCGTCGCTGTCCGAAGTCAGTGAGGTCAGGTCCAAGAAGAGGCTCGTGACGCCGGCCTGCACGAACCGAAGATCGGCCACCGACTCCACGATGATCTCGTCCGTTTCGTCGCTGAGCGTGATGTCGAACGCATAGTGGATCGCATCGATCCCTGGCTGCCTGGGATAGGTGTCCGGAGCTGGTCCCACCGCGCCGACCAGGAGAGCGAGCAGTGTGAAGGAGGCGATAGGGGTCAGGCGTCGCATGTGTTCTCCATCTGGGCCCATTGATTCAACTCTTCTTCTTACGCTTTCGCGGCTTCGGCTCAGGCAGCTCCGCGAGCGTGACTCTCACCAGCTCACTGAGCCATTTGGAATCCTCGATCCGATCTCCGATCAGGAGACTCGGCTTGGCGCCCGGATAGGGTGGTGCTTCCACCACCTTCCCGATGTACGCGCGACCGGCTTCAGTCGGCTTGATGAACAGTTGGTCTCGCAGATCAGACCGAAGAACTTGCCACCACCCCAGAGTCCATACTCACCGAACATCTTCTTGAAGGTGACTTCGCAGTCCGCCTCGACTTGGTCCGCCACGTATTCGACGAAGCTCAGTTCAGATGCCATGGGCCCAACCTCCGCGGCGGCGTGTGGGGGCACAAGACTTCTCGTGACGGGCGGTCGCCCGCGAGGTCGCGGACGGGCGAGGAGCAGTCTGGCCTCAGCGCGTCGCAGAGCCCTCGATCCAAAACCGCGGACCTGGCCCGCGACGGGCCACGCGGTCGCTAGGGTTTGCAAGACTGCAGCGACTGAGTGAGAGGCACCCGCACCCGATGCACTCAGCCAGCCCACCCTTGAGCCGCTCGAGCTCCGCGATCCTCTCGTCGACACGCGCCCTCCATTGTCTCGACAGCCGTGACCACTCGCGGCCACTCGGCGCACCCTCTGAAGGGAGCTTCGCGAGCTCCGCGCCGATCTCGTCGAGCGTGAGGCCGATGCGTTGGGCGAAGACGATGAACGCGATTCGTCGGAGCACCGCCCGCGGATAGCGGCGGTGGCCCGACCCTTCCCGCTGGGACCGGATCAGACCTCGGTCTTCGTAATAGCGCAGTGCCGACGCGGCCACTCCGCTGCGCCGTGCGACCTCACTGATCGTGATCAAGCCAGCCATGACGGAAATGTAGATGAGTATGCCCTTGACTTCAAGTTAACTTGAACTTGTAGCTTGATCGAAGATGGAAGTGGATACCACAAGAAGCGGGACACACTGACATGGAGGACATGATGACTTCCACCGACACTTCGATACTCCGTGGCCTTCGCGTCGCGGTCACGGGCGGCACATCCGGCCTAGGCCTGGCACTGGTCGCGACGCTCAACAATCACGGGGCGAACGTCGCGTTCGTCGCTCGGCACGGCGATCGCGTGCGGGAGGTGGCGAGAGAGCACACGGGCACCCATGGGATTCAGGGCGACGTGTCTCTCAAGGACGATATCTACCCGATCGCGATGCAGATCACGGCAGCGCTGGGCGGCCTAGACGTGCTCATCAACAATGCGTCGACGCTCGGGCCGGTCCCGCTCGCCCTGCTCGCTGATACCGACTGCGAAGACCTCGAGGCGGCGCTCGCCACGAACGTGGTCGGCCCGTTTCGTCTCACCAAAGCCCTGCTCGGAGCCCTGGGAGCTTCCGCCCGCGAGGATCGACCTGCCCAGGTCATCAACATCAGCAGCGGTGCCGCAGTGACCCCTTAGAGCTGGGGAGCGTACGGGGCGAGCAAGGCAGCACTCCTACACATGAGCAAGATCTGGGATGAGGAGCTTCGGCCCCACGGAGTACGTGTGTTGTCGATCGACCCGGGTGACATGGACATGCCACTGCACGCTCTCGCCATCCCAGACGCCGACTCAGCGGATCTGAAGCAGCCGGGTGAAAGCGCCTTGGAAGTGGTCGCCCTCATCGAAGCGTCCATGACCGGCGTTGCCGCCGTCGTATGAACGCCGCCACGAGTCCCGTGCAGACGCCACCCTTTGCCCGGCTGCTGACCGTTGATGCGGATGGGGGCATCGATGACGAGCCTAGGACGCGGTTGGCGTATCACTTTTCTCCCGGCGACCTGGTGGTCGCAAACGATGCGGCGACGTTGCCGGCGAGCCTAGACGGCATCCACGAGCCCACTGGAAGGGCGATCGAGATCCGACTGGCCGGTCGACCGTCTCTAGCTGTGGACGACGTGTACAGCTTCACCGCGGTCATCTTCGGCGCCGGCGATCATCGAACGCGTACGGAACACCGCGACGCACCACCCCCCGTCCGGGTCGGTGATGCCCTGACGCTCGGCCCACTGCGGGCCAGTATCAGCAAGGTGCTCGGTCACCCCCGGCTGGTGGGGCTGCGCTTCTCGGGCACGCCTGACGAGATCTGGGGCGGGATTGCCAGACACGGCAAGCCGATCCAGTACGCGCACATTCACGCGACGCTCGAGATGTGGGACGCCTGGACCCGGGTGGCATCCCTGCCCGTCGCGTTCGAGCCCCCATCCGCCGGTTTCGTGATCGACTGGGCCTTTCTCCAGGCACTTCATGCACGAGGCGTCGGCTTCGCGACCCTGACACACGCGGCCGGGATCTCGTCGACGGGAGATGAAGCGCTCGACGCGAGGTTGCCTCTGGACGAGGCGTACCACATCCCCGAAGCAACGAGCCGGGCCATCTCGCAGACGCGGGCGCGCGGAGGCCGCGTGGTGGCGATCGGCACGACGGTCACGCGTGCGCTCGAGCACGTCGCGTCGGATGCGGGCGAGGCACGCCCGGGTGCGGGTCTCGCCACACAGCGCATCGGCCCGCACAGCCGACTCCGCGTGGTGGACGCGCTCGTCAGCGGAACGCACGAAGCCGGTGAGAGCCACTACGAGCTCCTGCGCGCATTCGTCGATGACTCGGTGCTACTGCGCATGAGCCACTCGCTGGACCAGAGCGGCTATCGGTCACACGAGTTCGGAGACTCGGTGCTCATCATGCGCGGGAGCGACTCGCGGCAGGCACGCCCGCAACGGGACTACCGACCCTACTCCATCGCGAAGTCTTCGAACCTCTCGTTACCTATGCGATAGCTCCGCCAATCCTCGTAGTCGAAGTGCCACCACTCGGCCTCGTACACGGCGAAGCCCTGCACCTCCATGGCCTCCCGAAGCAGCTCTCGATGCCAGCGCTGCCGGGCCGTGCCGCCGGGGTAGTCCGGGTAGGAACGAGGAGACATCTCGTCATAACCACCGGTCATCACGATGACTTCACCGGTCTCCAAGTCGTAGAGGGTGAGATCGACCGCGCACCCACGGTTATGACGTGATCCGTTGGCAGGATTCGCCACGAAGATTCTCAGCTCTTCGGGCGTCGCGTCCCAGAACATCTTGGTCACGTACCACGGGCGGTATCCGTCGTGCACCAGCAGACCGTAGCCGCGTTCACCGAGCCACGCCTGTGCGCGCACCAGGGCCTCCGCAGCCGGCCGTTGCAGAAAGGCTCTGGGCTGGGAGTAGAAGACCTCGCCCATGAAGTTGTTCGTGGTCGCGTACCGAACATCCAACCCGATCGTCGAGTCCAGCGACACCAATTCGACGAGGTCGGACGGACGGAAGTCCCCCTCCTCGACGGGAGGAGACGCCCCCAGCGCCTCGACCAAGAGCTCATCCGGCGGGCGTATCGGCTTGATCTGGAACGTGCCTCCGTCCTCGGCTCCCAGCGATATGCGGTCGAAGGTTCGCTCTGCCATGGACACGCTCTCGGCTCGGCCGCCCTGGCCGGTTTGAAACGCGACGGGCTCGTCGGTTCCGGCGTCAAACGTGCCGTCCGCCGCTTCCGTCAGCGCGAGCCGATCCCCGCCCCAGAACAGGAGCGCGAGCTCCCCGTCGTCCTCCAGAATCGAGATCGTGTCGGGTCCGTCCAGGTACTCACCGATGAGTAGGCGCCAAGAGTCCCGCACATCCGTGGGGGGCCCGGCCTGCTCGATGAGGGCGCCGCTTTGCTCGACGCTCGGCGCGCCCTCACCTGAGCAACCGACGGCCAGGCACGACGCAACCAGAAGTGCGCGAATTCCAACAGGGCGATTTTTCATCCAGGAATCCTCTGCACATGAGCCGATCGGGGCAATGCGAATGGCGATCACCAGGGTCAGCGTGCATCTTCGGCGCGGCGATTTCGAGCAACTGATCGAGGGACGATGAGCCAGACCGAGCCAGACGGGACCGCCCTCCGCCGAGGACTGATCATCGTGGCGCTCATGGCCGCGGGCGAATCGGTGTTCCTGCTCCCGTTCGTTCTGGCGCGGGTGTTTCGCCCCACGTTCCTCGACGTGTTCGGCGTCACCAACCTCCAGCTCGGGACCGCGTTCTCGGTGTACGGCATCGTCGCCATGATCGCCTACTTCGCCGGAGGACCGCTGGCGGATCGGTTCCCCGCTCGGCGACTCATGTCCGCCGCACTGGTGGCCACGGGCCTCGGCGGCGTCGTCCTGGCGGGAATCCCGTCGCTTCAGGTGATGAACATCCTATGGGGGCTCTGGGGGCTCACGACGATCCTCCTTTTCTGGGCCGCGATGCTCAGGGCGACCCGCGAGTGGGGCGGCGCGTCCAGCCAGGGTAAGGCCTACGGCCTGCTCGATGGTGGGAGGGGCCTTCTGGCGGCGCTGATCGCGACGGCCACCGTCCTCATCTTCGCCGCACTTCTGCCGAGTGACGTTGCGGCGGCAACCCCGGAGCAGCGTGCCGATGCGTTCCGCGCGGTCATCTGGGTCTTCACCGGATTCACGCTCGCGATCGCACTGCTGGTGTGGGTCGTCGTGCCCGACAAGTCACCCCAGGCCGACAGCGAAGGTCGGCCGAAGCTCTCCGTCGACGGCATTCTTCGGGTGAGTCGCATGCCCGTCGTGTGGTTGCAGGCCGTGATCGTGGTATGCGCCTACGTCGGCTACAAGGCGACGGACGACTTCTCGCTCTTGGCCCGCGATGCGCTCGGTTTCGACGAAGTCCAGGCCTCGGCGATCGGCACTCTGTCCTTCTGGATCCGCGCCGTCGTCGCTGTCGGCGCCGGCTACCTGGGGGACCGTATCGATTCCTCGAGAGTCATCGCCTGGGGCTTCGCGATCCTCATCGCCGGAAGCCTCCTGATCGCCTCGGGAATGCTCGTACCGGGAGTGGCCTGGATGATGATCACGGTCATCGCCGCGACGAGCGTCGGCGTCTACGCGCTCAGAGGCGTCTACTTCGCCCTTCTGGCGGAGGGCGCTGTGCCCCTGGCCTTCACGGGAAGCGCGATCGGCGTGGTCTCGTTCATCGGATTCACCCCGGATGTCTTCATGGGGCCGCTCATGGGGGTACTGCTGGACAACAACCCCGGCGTCCTGGGCCACCAGTACGTCTTCGCATCGGTCGCTGTGTTCGGGACGATAGGGCTGATCGCAACGGTCGTGTTCCGCAGCGTCACCAAGCGGGCCTGAAGAGAATCACCGCCGCCCCGGAGTGGCGGCCGGAGGCCCCGGCTCCGGCTCAGAAGAACCTGCGAAACGCGAGCAGCATGTAGTCGTCCCGCCGCAGGTCGTAGAGGAAATCGCCCGGCGCGAAGCCGACGAACGCACGCACCTGGAGGTCGACCGTCCAGTTGTTCGTGAGCCGCCGTGACCGAGTGGTCAACAATCCACGATCGAGCCCAGATACTCCCGGTCCCACGCCGCGATCATGCTCTCCAACTCCGAGTAGGGGCCGGGCGTATAAGCGAGGGAAGAGATGCCCTGCTGGGATCGAGCACTGACGTCCCAATCCTGTTTGTTGGTCATGTTCCAGAACTCGATCGCGCCGCTCGGGTCGAAGCCCGGCTCCGACATCGCATCGGGATGGAAGAGCCAGTCACAGATGACCCTCGTTTGGTTCGTGGCCAGGCGCTCGAGCCGGTGGATGAGCACGTAGTCGGGGTGCAGACTCAGCAGCATATTCGGATAGATCGTGTAGTACTGGACGCAGTTGAGCTCTTCGCCACTCAGGTCCCCCAGAGGTGATGCGCACCGCTGGCCGCTCATGGTCATGCTCCCTCCATCGATCGCCATGCGCATGGGCCCCCCGAGAAACGGCCCTTCCTCCAGGTCGTTCAAAGCGTTCCTGAAAGGGGTGAGCCGGTTCAGCACAGGGTGGAGGTTCGGGCAGTGGTAACACTCCGAGTAGTTCTGGCAGACCAGTTTCCAATTGGCTGGGACCTCGTACGTAACGCTGTGCGCGATCTCCAACTCGTCGATCGTCCATGAGCCGAACTTGTCGATGAGGGGCGCATATGCCTCCTCGAAAGGCTCGACGTCCATGGCGAGGTTGATGAAGACGCAGCCCTCCCACGTCGCTACGGCCACAGACTTGAGAGGGTAGTCTTCCTGGCGAAACGACTCTACCTCGTCCATGAGCGGCGCGCCGATGAGCGCTCCGTCGAGCCCGTACGTCCAGGCGTGATAGGGGCACTGGATCGACTTGGAGAGCTGGCCCTCGGGCTCCGCGATCAGACGTGTTCCTCGGTGCCGGCACACGTTGTGATGTGCACGAAGCTCCCCCACCCCATCGCGGAGCACGATGACGCTCTCCGTCTCGATCTCACGCAGGAAGTAGCTCCCGGGGCCATTAAGCGATGTCTCGCGCCCCGCATAGAGCCAGCGTTTGAAGAAGACCTTCTGCGTCTCGGCATCATAGATGTCGCTACCCGCGTAGTACCTGCGGGCGAGGGTCTTCGCATCCTGTGCGGTGCGGGTGGGCGCGCCTCTCACCCATCCCCACCTGGCGGCGGGATCAGCCTCGGCTGTGGGTCGAGCGGAACGAGGTTCCGACCTCTCAGGGCCGGATGGTCGCCCGCTATGTACGTCGCGCGAAATACGGCGTAGGGGTTGGCCCCGATCGCGGCGCCGCCTTGGGGGGTCGCAACATCGCCAGACGTCGGCGACCAGAACTCCCAGACGATCTCCCCGTCGGTGGTCACTTCGAAGAAGCGTCCCTGGGGCCCCGAGGTGATCAGGGTGTTGCCCCCCGCGAGCCGGTGCGCTCCGGAGATGAACGAGCCGTAGAAGTTAGGCGGATCAGGTGCGGTATAGGTCCAGTTCGTTTCCTTCGGTCCGAACGCCTCTCCGTCTTCTATGACGTATCGGCCCGACGCGTCGGTCGGGGCGACGAACTCGTAGACGGACGAAAAGGTCCCACCCGGCCTGACGTTGTCGTTGTTGAATACCGTGAAGTTGCCCGCACCTGGCATCCCCTCCGGTACCCAGCGGATATCGTGCTGACCGAAGAGGATCTGGTCGGCCTCCGTGCCTTGCCCGTACACCTGCGGATTCCCCCAGCGGTAGAGCAAGTCACCTCCGCGGCCCCAGCGACCTCCCGTGCTGCCACGGGCCTCCGCCGTGGTGGTGCTGTGGTCGATGACCCAGATCTCGCTGAAGACGCGCGGGCTCAGAACGATCTGATCCAAATCGGCGTTGTACGCGATCGCGTTGGTATGCATGAGGTCCGACGACGGGTTGTGACCGTCGCCTTCCGGCACGTATCCGAGCTCACGATACCGTGCGATATCGTCCTGCGTGACGTCGCCCGGAACCCGGCGACCGGCATTGACGTCGACTAACTCGGGGTGGGCCGCCGGGTCAGCGAAATTGCCCGCACTGTCATCGTAGTCTTGGATCATATGGTCCCAGGCGTGCCACTCCCACACGACCCGGCCGCCGGTGGAGCCCTGGGGCTCGATCTCGACGATCATATCGGGCCATAGGCCACGCTCGGGGGTCATCTCCTCGCGGTACCCCATCTGACGCGCCTCTTCACGCGACTTCGCTTCCCATGCGATGGCCAGGATGTTGCCGTTTGGCAGAAGCGCGGTGTCGTGATGCAGAAGGTGCTCTTCCGTGGCGAACCGGAAGTCCCAGACGATTTCGCCATCCCATGTGAACTCCTGAAGCCTGCCGCCCTGTCCGCCGCCTCTGAATACCTCGACCTCCGGTATCTTGCCGCCCCGGAGCAGGTTGCCGTTGTCGAGCAGATAGACGGACCCGGTGGGGGCGTACTCGCTCTCCCAAGTGTGAACGACGTCCCCGCTGCCCGCCTCGATCATATAGGTGGTCGACGATATGAGGGGCGTGTAGTAGACGTATCCGGGCGCTTCCCCGGGCGGGCTCACCAGGAGTCCGCGCGGCACATCAGACGTGCCGCAGGCCGCCAGCAACGCGCATGCGGTGATCAGGACGAGGCCTGGGCGGCGCGGCCCGAAGCGGGAGGGTGGTGGTCTTCTCATTGGAGTAGGCCTCCACGGCCGAAACGATTTTCTGTATGAGCGTGTTGCTGAACGGCCAGAGCCAACTGCTCGAGACGGTAGTTGCTGGACATCGGCTGGGCCAGGACGAGCATCCAGGCCGCCGCCACGACGATCGAGCCGGCGAGACGCACCGCGGGTTCGCGCGTTGTCGAAACCGGTGTATCGTATTGCGCGGTCGCACGAGGCGATCGCGCCTGGCGAGCCGTGAGGTCCGAGAATGTCGCTGGTTCAGATCCGAAAGCTGGTCGTGAGCGTCGAAACCGTCCTGCACGACGGCGGCGCAGTCATCGATCCGCCGCTGCTGGTCGGCACTGCCGCCGCGGTCGTCAGGAATCCGTACGCCGGCCACCATGAGGGAAACCTCTTGCCCATGATGGCCGAGCTGAAGTCGCTCGGTCGGCGGCTCGCCGCCGATCTCGTGGACGCGCTCGGCGGCGATCCAGCCGTCATCGAAGCGTACGGCAAGGGCGCCATCGTCGGG
>Ga0208879_1003986_pt1 | contig 11757 bp, 9 predicted proteins | sample Knorr_S15_td_Bot_FD_185605 | JGI IMG/M metagenome (GOLD analysis project Ga0208879, IMG submission 185605) | Marine microbial communities from Southern Atlantic Ocean transect - Knorr_S15_td_Bottom_ad_5009_LV_A (SPAdes) (version 2) | ecosystem: Environmental > Aquatic > Marine > Oceanic | place...
GTCCATGCCGGGGCCGGTGGCATGGGGCTGATGCTGATTCAGATGCTGCACCGGTTGGGTACCCGGGTGTTCACCACTGTTTCCACCGATGCCAAGGCTGAACTGGCCAAGAACGCTGGCGCTGACACGGTAATCAACTACACCCAGCAGGACTTTGAAGATGAGGTCAAAAAGGCCACCGGCGACGACGGTCTGCGGATAATCTTTGATGCCGTGGGGCTGACAACCTTCGCCAAGGGCTTGAACTGCCTAGGCCGCCGGGGTTATATGGCCCTATACGGAGCGGCCAGCGGCCCGGTGCCTCCGATCGATTCGGGCGCTCTCCGGAACCGGTCGTTATTCCTGACTCGGCCAAACCTGGGCGACTACGCGTCCACCAGGGATGAGTTGCTGCAGAGGGCCGATGAGGTTTTGGACTGGGTCCAATCCGGCGAGTTGAAGCTGCACATCGGTCTAACTCTTCCCTTGTCCCAAGCCGCCGAGGCCCACCGGCAGTTGGAAGGCCGGGAGACTACGGGGAAGATTTTGCTGATGCCGTGAGCAGGATACGCCAACGCCTCCGACCACGAGGGAAATCCCCCTACCCCCTTTACGAAAGGGGGACATGTTCTCAGCGTCGGTAACCCTATTGGGCCGTCCAGCCTCCGTCCATGACCAACTCGCTGCCGGTCATGAAGGATGATTCGTCGGAGGCCAAGAACAGGACTCCGTAGGCAATCTCCGCCGATTCACCGTATCTGCCCATGGGGATTCGGGAGAGCATGATTCTTTGAATCTCCGGGTCGCCTCGGCGGAGTTCAGTGAGTGGCGTGTTGACCGGGCCGGGGTGCACCGAGTTGGCCCTGATACCTTCTTTGGCGTATTGGATGGCCGTGGACTTGGTCAAAAGCCTTACCGCTCCCTTAGATGCTTGATACTGGGGACTGCTGATGTCCATTCCCACCAATCCCAACTGGGAAGAGATGTTGATGATGGACCCGCCCCCGGCCCGGCGCATCTCGGGTATGGCTGCCTTGGTGCCCAGGAACACCCCTTTGGCATTGATATCCATCACCCGGTCCCACTGTTCGACGGTGGTGTCTTCAATCATGCTGGTGCCGCCTATGCCAGCGTTGTTGACCAAGATATCCAGCTTGCCAAACTCGCTCACTGTGGCAGCGATGGCGCTATTCCACTGGTCTTCGCGGGTGACATCCAATGGCAGGAAGATGGCCCGGCCGCCGGTCTCGTTGATTTGCTCTACCACCTTTTGGGCTTCTTCCTCCCGCACATCGCCGATGGCCACACAAGCTCCCTCGGCAGCGAACATGATAGCCTCCACGGCACCCATGCCCCTGCTGCCGCCGCTGATAAAAGCAACCTTGCCTTCCAGTCTCATGTTTTTATCTCCCGATCAAGGATCTTCTATACGGGTTCTAGTACCTGGTCTGTTGGTTCATGGGAGTATAGGTGGCTGGCGTAACCGCCAACAGCCCGGCATCCACCGGCAAGACGATCCCGGTGATCCACCGGGCTTCTTCGCTGGCCAAGAATAGGGCGGCATAGCCAATGTCCCAACCAGTGCCCTCGGTGCCCAATGGTCCCGAAGACCGGCGATGCTCCCGAAGGTCATCGTCCATCCTGGGCGCAACCATAGGGGTGTAGACCAGTCCCGGAGCTATGGCGTTGACCCTTATATTGTCTTTGGCATGGTCGGCGGCCATGGAGAATGTCAGGCCGATAACCGCGGCTTTTGAAGTGCTGTAGGGCGTGCTGCTGTGGGCTCGCAGTCCCGCTATCGACGAAATATTTATGATCGAGCCACCGCCGGTTTCCATCATCTTCGGTATAGCCGCTTTGCTGGCCAAAACCATGGTCTTGACGTTGATGTTCATTACTTTGTCCCAGTCTTCCTCGCTGACCTCCACCACCGTTCCGCGCTGGGACACACCCACGTTGTTGTCCAATATATCCAAACGGCCGTAACGGTCGATTGCCGCATCAACCATCAGGCGGCAATCCTCGGCGCTGGTGGCGTCGGCCACAAACACAGATGCCACGCCATTCTCTTCTTGAATCATCGCATGGGTTTCCTCAGCCCGGTCCTTGGCAAAATCCACCAAGAGAACCTTGGCCCCTTCTCGGGCGAACAATATGGCAGTCGCTTTGCCGTTGCCGATTCCAGCCCCGCTAGACCCGGCGCCGGTCACGATAGCTACTTTCCCTTCCAACCTGGGTCGTCGTTCAGGCATAGGTCCTCCCCCTACGTATAGAAAATAAGAGTCTGAGTAAGCAAGGGTACCATCTACAAATCAGCCGTGGGTGTCAGGTTGCGATTGGCACATCGGTTAAAAAGCAGACTTGGTTCACCCTACCTCTGGACTGGGCTCCTTGGTGCCTGAAACTTTCCCCCAGATAAAGACGATCACTGCCAGAATTATTACGACCACGGCGGCCACTATAATAAAGTTGATGCCGCCGTCACCGCTTTCCGCCACGTCAATGGGGACCACAACCATGGTTTCGCCGAGGTCGGAAGAAATGGCCACCAATACTTCCCATTTTCCAACCAAGTCAAAAGGAATATCAGCCTGAAACAATCCGTAGTTTTGGTCGTCATAGGCTGGGATATCTTGGAAGCCGCTTGACCCTTCAGGGCCGGAAGCGGACACTTCGACAGTGGCTGTAGTCACCAGCTCGCGGTCGTCCAATGAGCGTAGGATGACGCTGATTTGGTTCTGACCTAGCACAGAGTGGCCCGGCGACAGATTGATGTCGACAATGTAAGGCCCGGATTCCTGGGAGTCAGTGTGCTCATCACCCCCATCAGCCCGGGCTGTGCCCATTGCCAACATCCCAATAACCACCAGAACTACTATGGAAACAACGAGGGAACCAACGAGCGCCGTTGCGGTCAATTTGGGAGTGTGGGGTTTAATCCGTGGACCCCGGAGGAATGAAGAGAGCTTCATAAAATCATCTTACCACCAGCGAATTAGGTCAACAGCCGAGGGTGATTGGAAAACATGAGCCAGGTGAACCGGAATCGGTTGGCGCGCGGTCCAGGCTCTAGATTCGAGAATGTCCTGAAATAATGGCTGGATATTCCCGTACTCAGTAGTGCGTGTTGTGTATGTTCTTGACTCCAAGATGGGCGCGGCTTAAACTGAAATCGTTAATAACCCCAATGGGATGAAAGGCTTTCATGACTGGATCCGTGACTCCGGGCGAAGATGTCGCCCTGTTTATCGACTGGGAAAACTTCAAAATCAGCCTTGCCACCGGGCGCCGCCACCCCAATGTTTCGGCGCTGAAAGAAGAAGTATCCAACCTTGGCCGCGTTGTGGTGGCCAAAGCTTACGCTGACTGGGTAACCAGAGCCCCCGAGCTTAGGGGCGCCAGTCAGTTCATCAACGACCCTCCCGCCCTGTACGCCGCCGGAATCGAACCCGTTTACGTCCCTACACGCCTATCTTGGGTCGGCGCAAACCCCGAAATCGTCCGTCACACTAGGGTGAAAAACAGTGTCGACGTGAAGATGACGGCCGATTGCATCGAGTGCGCACACTCCTATCCCAACATCGGCACCTTTGTGTTGGTGTCGGGAGATTCCGACTTCATCCACGTGATGAATACCCTCAGAACCATGGGTAAACGGGTGGTAATCATCGGCGTGTCATGGGCTACCTCCAGACGATTGGTCGACCAATCCGACGGCCTGATTCTCTACGATGTGGACGTTGACCCGGTGTTGCCTGCAGAGCCGGCAACTGAACCCGCCCCGGCGGGAAATGGACGAGCCTCAGCGTCACTTCCTTCCCCCGCTCCAGTACCAGCAAATTCGGGAGCAACAAACTCCGGTCGTCTAGGGCGGCCTGAATTAGCCGATGTCATAAAAGAAATCGAGGAGATTGTCCGCAGTGAAAGAGCCGCCGGGGGCACTCCTTTACTGACGTCAATCAAACAGCGGGTGATGCGCCGTTTTCCCAATTTTGACGAGAAACAACTTGGTTTCTCCGGCTTCAAGAAGCTCATGGCCAGAGCCGCCCAAGAAGGGAACATCAAGTTGGTCACCGCCGGGCTCGTAGATTGGGCAACAATGGCCGACGAAGATGTCCCGGCCGATGGTCAAGTGCCGGCCACCGAACCGGAGGCAACTACAGAGGAGCCCGCCGAAGTTTCGGAGAGTAAGCCGCGTCGGCGTTTCCCTAGCTTCCGATTTGGACCGAGGCGATCCAAAAACTCGAAACCTGGCTCAACCGAGCCTACGTCCGATGAGCAAGACTCCCAATTGCAAATAGCTTCTACTGACTCAGTTAAAGACTCGGTTACAGACTCAGTTGCGGTGACACAGGAAGACACGCCAGCGGAAACCCAACAAAGTGAGCACACTTCCATTCAAGTTGGCGACGATGCTAATGGTGAGCCAGAATCTGGGCCAGAAGCAGCCGCTCCAAAGCCAACGTTTAGTAGGCCGGCCTGGTCTCCGCCGGGTCGAACTTCGGAACCACGACCATCAGCATGGCAGCCCTCTGCGGAGCCTATTTCAGAATCGACCTTAGACGAAAACTCGCCAGAATTCACGACAGAAAAGACGCCCGAAGCTAAGCCGGATACTGAGGCATCAGAATCGGTGCTACCCATGTCCGCCGAGTTGGAATCAATACTGGCTGATAGTATCGCCGAACTGAACCTGCCGGAAGGCCCGGGAGATGGGCAAGACCCCAAGCGCATATCAGACCTAATCATCATGGCCGACACCCTAGAGCACCGGGAAGGCATCAGCCACGTAGCCTTCAACTTCTTGGTTGGGGAGGTATGTCAGGCCTTGGAAGAAGGCCTGAAGGCCGAATATGGGGAAATCACCGAGCGATGGTCCTCAGTGTATTCGCGAGGATACGTTAGCAAGCTCTTCCGTGAACTCAGTTCCGGCAGCGTGTTCACGAGGGGTTGGCACTCGTGGCGAGACGAAACCTCCGGCCACAACCGCCGACGGCGCACCTTTAACCTTGACCGCAATCATCCAATCGTGGTGCAGGTCTTGAAAGACCAGTGGGCCTTAGGTGACGGAGGGGAGAACAATAGCAACTCGGACGAGGAATCCGGCGACGGGAATGTCGGAACATCTGCGGATTTGGATTCAGGCTTCGCCGAAGACGCTCAAGCAGTCCTTGATTCGACCGATTCTACTGAGACCGATGGCGTTGATGAGGATCCCGCTGACTCCGGCTTTGTATCCCGGTTGTTTAATCCCAAGTCTTAGGGACAGCTAGCCTCACCATCCATTTCGGAATCTCCCCACAATCCGAGAGTCTTCGGGCGGATGTGTGGGCCAGCTATAAATCCCTAAAACTCCAGCCCCAGGCTACGGTGCAGGGCAGCATCGACTTCAGCAAGCTTTTTGTCTGGAAGATCACCAACCAAACGGCCCAAGCGGGACTGATCAATAGTCTGAATCTGTTCGCACTTAACTACGCTGTCTCTTGGCAGTCCGCTCTCCCGAGAACCGACGTCAACCTGGAAGGGATAACTGGTTCTTCGACTGGTGGAAATCGCTGCGACAATCGTCGTAGAGCTAAATTGATTTCCTACGTCGTTTTGAATAATCAGAGCAGGTCGAGTCCCCGCCTGCTCCGCTCCGCGGCCAGTAGACCAATCGACGTAGTAAATCTCCCCCCTCTTAACCATCCCGCAAAACCACTTCGCCGGTGAGCCCCAAGGCTTCCTCTGCCTCCCGAAGGTTTTCAGCTCCCCATTCCCGATATCCGCGCGCCATCAGGTCCTCAATCGCGGACTCGTCTTCTTTCTTGAGCAATTCTGCAATTATGCCGCTCCTGGTGGTCGAGCGCTCTTTGGCAAGACGGTCAACCACATCGAGAAGCGTCGGGAGAAGACTGATTGTAATCTTACTTGCTTTTTGATTCTTCATACTGCATCTGCTACCATTTTATCATACGTTTGCTCATACCATTGGTATGACCACATCACATGTCCAATATCAGGCTAGACCAGCCGAAGTCCCTAGCACCTAGACCCTCTGCGGTGAATGGATGATAGTACTCGCGAAAGCCTGATTTTTCGATGCACTCCTGACTCTTGGCCACGATGGTGTCAGCCAACTCCGAGTAGCCGTGGCGCCGCAACGCATGGGATAGAAACCAGTTGGTGTTGATCCAACTAGGACCTCGCCAGATGAAGCCTCCCGGATTCCCCGGCATGAACTTGGGGTCGGACGCAGGCACGGAAGGCAAGGGATAGGGTGTCCAGAAATGGTCCGGCGAAGTCACCCACTGGTCCACCAGCCGCTCCACGATAGGCCTCGGCAGGTCTTCAAGAATCAGTGGCATCAGCGAACTGATGGTCACTATTTTGACCGGTTTTTCCGCCACGCCCGACAGGTCGAAAAAGGCCCCGGCTTCTTCATCCCAGCACTTGGATAGTAGGGCATCCCTGGTCTTGTCCGCTTCTCGTTCAAACTCGGCGGCGTCAGCCTCGCCATCCTCGCCGGTTCCGGCCAGCAGGCGAGACAAAGAGCGGAGGCCCATGGCGTAGATGGAATTGACCAGCACGTCCTCAAAGTGGAAAATGTCGGCTGCCAGGATGCGGCGGTCGTCCCCCCGCATGGGCTCGTAGGCAGCATAGACCTTTCTGAGAGCGGTGATAAAGCCCTTGTTGCTCAACTCCTCTAATCCCAATGCCTCGTCATACTTAGGGGAGCAGTCGGTGCCAGCCTCCTCCGGCTGAATCACCGCAATCAGACCGTCGTTGTCCGGGTCTCGGTTTAATCGAAGCCACCGGTAAAATGCGGTCAACACCGGCAAGGCGGCCGCCCGGAATTCTTCATCTCCGGTGGCTTGGTATATGCGCTCCACTGTGTAAGCGATGATGGGAGGTTGCATCGTGGCGCTATAAAATTCGGAAGTCCGGCCAACGATGTTACGGCTGAGAAAGTCTGGCTGTTTCTCCATTTCCCAGAAGATTATGTGGGGAATGAAACCATCGGGCAGCGCCCCGCTCATTAGGGTCCGCATCTCCGCCTTGGCCTGTTCCTGGTCCAAGTGGAGCAAGGCGATGGCGTGGAAACAGGAATCCCAGAACCACTGAAATGGATAGCCGGTCAGGGACGGGCAAACAAAGTTGAACTCCTTGCCATTCCAATCGGCCACGCCCTGACGCAAGTTGCCCAGTAGAATTTTGCGTGCCGCATCTTCCAATTCCTTCCGTTCCATTTGCTACTCCACCACTAAGAATTGCGATTGAGAGTTACGATTCACGGTTCCAGAGATCCCACCGTCTCAGAGGCCAGCGTCCAAGAACTCTTGAGTGTAGGTTCAATTTCTGGTTTCCAGCTTTCGCCGGAATGGCTGCGGGTAGCCTTTGATGGACCAAGGATTTGAACCCGTCTCATCCGCAGTAGCGGGTATTCATTCCTTATTCATGCCGTAGCTCTGTAAACCTGAATGTACTTGTCGGCTGTGGCCGCCCAGGTGAATTCGGCCAGAGCATAGGCCTGGGCATCCTTGCCCAGGTCCTCCCGGTATTTATCCTCGTTCACCAACCGCACCAAGCTCTCCACCGCCGCCACCCGGTCAAAAGTGGGAACAACATCCGCGCCTCGCACCAAAAGCTCCCGGTTTGCTCCAACATCGTGGGTCAGCAGAGGAAGACCGTGGGCCATGGCTTCGAAGAAGACCAGCCCGAAGGCTTCGTAGTGGGAAAAGAGAGCGAAAATGTCCGACTCCGCATACCACCGGTTCAACTCCTCATCGGACAGCTCCCCGGTCAGGATTACTAGCTCATTCATGCCCATGTCATTGACGGCTCGGACGATATTCGCTTCGTCTCCCTCATCCCGGCCAATCAAGACCAGCCTTACCGGCCTCCGAAATCGGGAATTGGCTTCCTGAAGAACCCTGAGGAGCCACATCTGACCCTTGTGCTCACCCAGGCGCCCCACACACAAGACGGTTAAAGCATCATCGTCTCCGGAGTGCTTGCGCTCGGCCACCACTTCCGGGGGAGACGCCCCCCAGCCGATTATGGCCTGCTTCTTTTTAGGTACCATGTAGGCTCGGCGCACCCGGCCTTCCTCCAGCCGTGTTAGCGCAACCACGCGGTCCACCACATTGCACAAGAATGCGTTGAAGGGCCGCAGCCACCACCGGCTAACCGGCAGGGTGTGGAAGGATGGCGTGAATACAAACCTGGCCCGGCCCCGGAACCAAAACCAGGTCCAGAGATGCCCCCAAAACCAACCGTCGCCGACAAAATGAATCACGTTGGGGTTGAATTCTTTGAGGTAGCGGCGAATCCGGAACGGGGAGAACCAAACCAGAGGCACCGAATACAGAGGAATCGATCTCCTGGGAAACCCGGGCAACCGAAAAATGTCTATGTTTTCATCGGTGGTTTCCCGGTCCGCCCAATCAGGTTGAGCCACCCTGGGGAAGGAGTATTTGGTAGTAAGGACCCCCACGGCCTCCACATCACCGGATTTTTGAAGCTGGAAAGTAAGCTGCTCTATGGCGCGCTCAATGCCGCCCAGATAAGGGCGAAAATAGGGCGTTAAAAACAATACCCTGAGGGACGGATCTTCCACTGAACTACTCCGGTCAATTACTCCGGTTTCGGGCTCCCGGAAGACTCTCCGAGAACCGGCTTCGCCAGCCTGGAAAGCAAGGGCAATGCTAACCGTACCCCCAAAGTGTGTCAACGGCCCATTCTTAACCGACCGAGACAAATTCCACCAAGCTTGACCTGCTTAGGTCCATGGGTGATAGACCTGCTCAAATAGGGTGCTACTACCCTTAGCCCGCCCGGTGGTGAGTCTTACGCTAAATAAGCAGGCGAATTGCGATCAACTTTCCATGCTCTTGCGGGTGGCTGCCGCAATTCAATCTATTCGAGTCACATCCGAATTCGGACGACCCGATACCTCAATATTTTCTTGAGGGAATTCAGGCCCTATTCCCATACGTTCAACCTACTGTCATTTAACACGGCGAAGGGGGAGCTACAAAATGACTTCAACTAGAAGCTCAAAGAACTCGGAGCAATTGATTAAGGATTTCTCTTGGGACGCTCTGCCCGAGGTAGCCAAAGAGCGCTGGGAAGAGATGGTGGCCTATAGCTCAACCGTCGAGAATCAGCTATCCAAAGCCAAGGCGAGTCGAGCAAAGGCAGCGTAGTCTGGGTTTATTAAGGCGGGAACTAAAACAAGAAACAAAATAACGCAGCGAGAGCTGAATCAGGCGAAATTTAGGCCGTTTCGCCAAGCCTGGGCGATTTCAGTTACCGACAGGTTCAATCGAGGACCCCATTTGAAATTGCTCCCACCGGTAGTCCCTAAGTTGAGAATCGGAACTTGGGCTCGGGCCGCCAGTTCCTCCAGTTGAGGCCACTGCTCAGGCGTAAGGGATATGACGATGCGGGATTGGCCTTCGCCAAACATTGTCATGTCCCATCTGACACTAGATGCCGGGCTGCCGGTGGGAGTCGGGCTACCGGTAGAAGGGGGGCTACCAGTGAAACCCACGCCCCCCTGGATGCAAGACTCTGCCAGCGCCACTCCCAGTCCCCCTTCGGCGCAATCATGAGCCGAGGCCGCCACGCCGTCGCCGATAAGTCGGCGGCATAGGTCTTGTACACTGCTTTCCAAGGCAAGGTCCAACACTGGCCGCCCCGCCACCAGCCCTTGCACTACCTGAAGGTATTCGCTGCCAGCCAAGTCCATCTTACGGGGCCGCAAATCACTCCTACCCAGCAAGGCCACTGATAACCCGTCACTGGGGAAGCCTGATTGGCAATGGCGAGACGCATCCTCCAAGAGACCCAAACCGCCCAGCACCGGAGTGGGGTAGATTGCTTGACCCTTGGACTCGTTGTATAGGCTCACATTCCCGCTAACCACCGGAACGCCTAAGTACCGGCAGGCCATGGCCATGCCCCTGATGCACCACTCCAATTGGTAGTAAACATCGGGCCTTTCCGGGTTGCCGAAGTTCAAGCAGTCGGTCAAGGCCAATGGTTCTGCGCCGACGCAAGACAGGTTCCGGCAAACCTCGGCCACGGCTATCTGCCCACCACGGTAGGGGTCCAGATAGCAATAGCGGCTGTTGCCGTCGATGCTCAGCGCAATTGCCTTTCTGGTACCTTTGATTCGCAATACGGCGGCGTCGCTGCCCGGTCCCAACACCGTGTTGGTCTGCACTTGGTGGTCGTACTGGCGGTACACGCTTTCTTTGCTAGCGATGTTCGGCGACGCCAGAAGCCTAATTAAAATATCGCTTGGCCCCTCAGGCGGTAATGGAATCTGGTCGATAGCTAATTTTTGTCTTCGCTTGTAGTCTTTGTCCGGTTTTCCCTTGAGGCGGTACCTGGGCGCAGCGACCAAGTGCTTGATTGGCACGCTGGCGATTTGCCGGGGACCGTCCACCACCACCGCTTCCTGCCGGGATATCACCTCGCCAATCAACTGGCAGGGTACGTCCCACCTTTCAAAGATTTTCCTAACCCGTTCCGTCTTGTCGGGACGGGTCACCAGAATCATCCGTTCCTGAGACTCGGAGAGCATCACTTCGTAGCCGGTCATGCCCTTTTCCCGGAGATGCACCTGAGCGATGTCCAAAGACACACCTCGGCCAGCTCGGTAGGCCGACTCTATGGCTGCACTGGTCAGTCCGGCAGCACCCAAGTCTTGGATAGCCAGCACGTCACCCGTTTCAAGCGCCTCCAGACAGGCCTCTATCAGTACCTTCTCCAGAAACGGGTTGCCCACTTGGACCGTGGGTCTAAGTTCTTCCTCCGCCTCAAAGGTCCGAGAGGCCAGGCCTGAAGCTCCGTGGATTCCGTCCCTTCCTGTGCCAGCGCCCACCAGCAATAAAACGTTGCCTGCCTGCCCCGCCGATGCGGTGGCTATGGCATCTTTTTTAACCAACCCAACACACATGGCGTTGACCAAGGGGTTTTGGGAATAGGACTCGTCGAAATAAATCTCGCCAGCCACGTCGGGCACGCCCAAGCAGTTCCCATACCAAGAGATGCCGCCGACCACGCCCTGGAAAAGGTGTTGATTATGGGGGTCGGAAAGCGGACCGAAGCGAAGGGAGTTCAAGAGGGCGATGGGCCGTGCGCCCATGGCCAAGATATCTCTGACTATCCCGCCCACCCCTGTTGCGGCCCCTTGATGCGGCTCCACCGCCGAAGGGTGGTTGTGGGACTCGACCTTGAATACCACGGCCAAGCCGTCGCCGATATCAACGGCGCCAGCGTTCTCGGCCCCCTGTTGAGACAATACCCTGGAAGACTGGCTGGGAAAGAACTTTAGTAGGGGACGGGAGTGCTTGTAGCCGCAATGCTCACTCCAAAGAGCGCCAAACATCCCCAGTTCCACCGGGTTGGGCTCCCGGTTCAGCAGATCCACGATTCTGTTATATTCAGCCCGGCTCAGTGCGATTTCGTCCAGCGCTTCTTGTGTTATTTCGCCGGTTATTTCGCCCTCGGCTACCATGGTTGAACTCCCCCATCGGCTACTCGAAAATAGGTCGCCGTCTCTCCAAAAAAGTCCTTCATCGGCTCAATGTCCGTGGTAGTAATCAGGGATTGCTGGTACTGAGTTGCCTTCTCCAGAACTCTCCGCCTACGGTCCGAATCCATCTCAGATAGCACGTCGTCCAGCAAAATAATGGGCCCTTCTCCACGGACGGAGGCGAGGTAGGAAGCCTCGGCCAATCGCAAAGACAGACCCAGTGTGCGGGCCTGTCCTCGTGACGCAAAGGT
>Ga0208879_1003987_pt1 | contig 11756 bp, 11 predicted proteins | sample Knorr_S15_td_Bot_FD_185605 | JGI IMG/M metagenome (GOLD analysis project Ga0208879, IMG submission 185605) | Marine microbial communities from Southern Atlantic Ocean transect - Knorr_S15_td_Bottom_ad_5009_LV_A (SPAdes) (version 2) | ecosystem: Environmental > Aquatic > Marine > Oceanic | place...
GGAGGATTTAGTTCTACAAAAGAATTATTTGCCGGGATGGGTCTTTTCAGTGCCTTTGCATTTATTTGGAATATGGGTTTAGTTTTAAAAGTATGGCCAACTTTTGATGGTGAGGCTCACGATGTGAAGAACGCTATTAGACCTTTGATTCCATTAGTAGTGATACTTATTTACTTTTGGACATCTTAATAAACATTAGCCTTGAGGAGACACTATGTCAATTTATGAAACAAGAGAAGCTGCAATAGAAAACAAAGATGTCGAAGCATATTTAGATACACTGCATGAAGACTTTATTTTTGTTAGTCATATAGACAGCAAAGAGATTAACAGAGCTGACGCTTGTGAGATGTTTACAATGCTCATGACCAATGACAACTTTGTAACACATGAGTCACGCTGCCTTTATGAAAATGATGACGTAATAGTTGAGCATGACGTAATGAGTTTTCCAGATGGTTCTCGCGAAGCGGTGCTCTCTTTTCATGAGAAAAAGGACGGAAAAGTTGTACGTATGGAAACTGGTGCAACGGTTCTCAGTTAGATATCAAAACCAAAAAAAAAAGACACCAGCTGGTGTCTTTTTTTTCAATCTCCATCTAATCTAACCTTGCTCAATCGCCTTCTTATAAAATACATAGCGATAATGATAAGGATAAATATTGAAAGCATTATAAAACGACCTTGATATGAATCTATATAGTCTTCTTTCTCTTGTTCAGACGCTTCATTAATTTCTTTTTCGTTTTCTTGAAGTTGATGTTCTATCTCGGCGATAACTTTTTTAATCTCATCTGCGTTCTCAGAAGCTTGTTTTGCTTCCCCTTGACTAGACTCCAACAACGATTTGACCTCTTCTTCAACTACTTCAGCAGGTTCGTTTAGAAACTCTTCTTGGTCTCTATCATCTCCACCGGCATATGAAAAACCTATAAAACCAAGAGATAGAAGTAAGAGTAGGATGAGTTTTTTCACATGAGAATTCCGCGTTAATTTGAACATAGTATAAACCCGTAAAACAATTAGACTCAAAGATCTTCACTTGGTATTTACCTGCGTTTCTAAAATAAAGGCTTGACTTTTCTAAAAACCCTACCAGGAAAGGCTTTCATAAGCAAGAATGGTTCTAATATTCTCTCATTTAGTCTTATGAACTCCCTCCAAAATTAGTAAAAAAAAATTAAGTTGCAATTTGTAGTGTAAAGTCGAAAGCATGAAAAATAATAAGGGCAGGCCGAAGCTAATTATTAAATTTAAGTCTATTACCATATAATGAAAAAATGAACTTAACGAAGCAAGGACTCATAAATTCATGGCAAAAACGCGGTCTTATCAGTGACCAAAGAGTGCTTGAGGCTTTTAGGACGATCTCAAGAGAACAATTTGTACCCAGTGGTTTCGAGTCAAAAGCCTACCACGATGCGCCGTTAAAAATTGGCTATGGGCAGACAATTTCGCAGCCTTTTACGTTATTGTCGATGATTGAGTTATTAAATGTAACAAAAACCGATAAGATATTAGAAATTGGTGCGGGCAGCGGCTATGGGGCGGCAATTTTAGGTCAATTGGCCAGTCAAGTTTATGCCATAGAGATTGTTTCCGAATTGGTTAAACTGGCGCAAGAAAATTTAAACCAGGCCAAAATTAATAACGTTGAGGTAATTGAGTGGGATGGTTCTCGGGGTTATGATAGAGAGAGCCCCTATGATAAAGTTATTGTTTCTGCTGCATGTTGTGAAATCCCCAAGGCGTTAATCGAACAATTGGGAGAAGACGGCATTATTGTTGCACCTGTTGGTGACAGGCAGTCACAAGTTATGATCAGGGGTGTTAAGTGCAATGAAGGCCTGAAGAAGAGTTATTTTGGGAGTTATACCTTCGTGCCACTAACCGGAAAATTTGGGCAAGTAAACTAGCAGATAGGTATATTAAGGTTCATTAATTGACATAACCATAAAGATATATACTCACTAAATCTGAGCTAATGCAAACCGCTTCACCTAACTAACGATGAATTCTCACACTCAATAGTTGTATATTCTGAAACCCTTTCTACCATTGACTTATAGAGTGTTTAAATTTACTTTTACTTATCTTTTACAGTACTTTTTCATAGATTTTTATGCTTTCCGTTCATTGTGTAGAGGTATATATTCTTCTTTGACAATTAGGGCATATAACCGTCCCAACTTTGCCTTTTTGCAATCTTATTTTTGTTTGGCAATTTGGACAATTTTTTATTGCGTGTGTTTCGTTGCTTTCAGTTTCTACTTCAATATCATAGTCATCTTTTTTAAAAGGAGATCCATCTAAATAGTAATTATTGTTTTCTAAAATATCTGTGTAATAAGTTCTGTTACACGTTTGACATTCTACAATTGACTCATTTTTCTTTCCGGTAGGGAATATTGGTATAAAAAACAATCTAAAATATTGTCTTGAACTTTTTACGTTGTATTTTGTTTTAATGGAGCATTTTGGACAAACAAATTGCCCTCTTGCTTCAACTTTATGTTTAGGTCCTAATCCAAATATTATGAACATAAATTAATTATATCTCAATAATTTTAACACCCCTAAATCATTAAAAAGTTTGTCAGTATATTGTTCATTCGATTATTGCAGTAGCAGAATCGATAAATCGGGTTTACATGCTCAGATAATTATTGACAAGCTCAGATAATGGTTAGGTTTTGATGGAGGGTAATTTAAGCCTGAAATCAACTGATTGCTCACAACTCTACAATATGAAAACGACGCCCGAAGGCGCCGCTATCATCAAAGGCTAAATCATTAGAAAGTTACTTGACCCACTGTAACCCACTTGCCGTCCTCAACTTGACTTAAGACAACCACTTGTGTCCCTTTATGGTCATCGGCGCCATAGCTCCAGCTTATTCTGCCAAAAGCATCTTGATGGTTGCTGATTGCCTCTAGTCCATCCATTAATGAGTCAACAGTTAAGTCTGCGCCAGCATTCTCAAGTCCGGCCACCACTAGATCAGCGGCAGTGTAGCCCAATTGACCCGAGATGCCTGGATCACTGCCGTGCTTCGCTTTATAGGCATCACAAAATGCTTGCGCGCTTGCGGGAGCGTTGTCACAGTAGACAGCCTCGCCCACACTTGCAGCGTACAATCCTTCCGTTATGCCGCCTGGGAAACCTGCTACCATAGTGTCAAAGCCGGCTTGAGTAACTACCACATCTGCGGTAATGCCTAGTTTGCGAGCAGTGGCATAGCCTGTAATCGTATCACGAATAATTGTACCGAACACGATTAAGTCGCAGCCTGCGCCTTTAAAGCCTACCATTGCACCAACGAATTCGGTGTCAGTTGGCTTATGGCCAACACTAGAAACCAAGCTCACACCGCTGTGTTCTGCCACTTCATCTGTTACGGCTTGTAGCACTTCAGCGCCATATGCAGTGTCTTGATACATCACGCATGCTGATGTCCTTCCTGTTGCAAGGAAATGACCAACTGCAAATCTGATTTGATCGTAATAGCTTGAGCCGAAGGTGAGTTTAAGGTCGTGCTCAGGTTCCTGCACCGATTGTGCGGTTGTCATCGGAAACAGCATTGGTACGTTCTTAGCATACTGGGTTTCGGCTGTCGCTAGATTCATTGGCGTGCCGAGTACGTTGAATGTAGCGAACACTTTGTCAAGGTTCAGCAATTTGTTCATCGCCTTGACGTGGATTGGCACCTGATATTGGTGATCTTCCAGGACAACACGTATTTGTCTCCCGTGCACTCCGCCGCTTTCATTTGCCATGTCAAAACGGATCTGTGCCGCTCGACTTGCCGAAACACCCCAAAGTGCCGCCGGGCCACTCAGCGCGGTTGATGTTCCAAGAACGACTTCATCGTCGGTTACCCCTTGAGCCATAACTCCAGCACTCATGGCTAGGCAGGCCAATCCTGCTGTGATTCTATTTAGTTTTTTCATAGTTTTTACCCCTTTATTTATTGTTATTAATTACTCCTTTGTTAATATCACTATACCTGCTTCTTGCTACTTGCACAAATATGCAGAATAATCTGCACCCCTTAAGAGTACATCTGATCAATTAAATCAGCGTACTTTTCATTCACAACGTTGCGTTTTAACTTCATGCTCGCTGTCAATTCGTCATCTTCAACCGTCAGCTGTTTGTCAATCAGTCTAAATTTCTTGAGAGTTTCGACTTGGGCCAAAGATAAATTAATTCGTTCAATTTCACTTTTAATGAGCGACTGGACCTCTGCTGTCGCGCATAGACTTTTAAAATCAGAGAACGGGACATTGTTTTCCTGAGCAAACTGGCACACTGTTTCATTGTCGATCATCACCAGACAGGTTAGGTATTTGCGCCCATCGCCAATCACCACTGCATCGGTCACATAAGGTGAGAATTTCAGCTGGTTTTCAATCTCTGAGGGACTGATATTCTTGCCGCCGGAGGTGATAATGATGTCCTTCTTTCTATCCACAATCTTGACGAATCCATCGGCATCGATCTCTGCTATGTCGCCTGTGTATAGCCAGCCATCAACAATTGTCTCAGCGGTTTTAAGCGCTTGGTTGTAATACCCTTTGAACACCAAAGGTCCCTTGATCAGCAGCTCGCCGTCTTCGGCGGTTTTTAGCTCTACGCCTGGCGGTGGCTTGCCGACCGTGCCCAGGCGAACTTGGCCTCGATGGTTGCCGCATGCAAACGCCACATTTTCAGTTAGACCAAACGCCTCGTACAGGGGTACGCCCAAAGCGCGAAACCAACCGATCAAGTCTGGCGAGATAGGCGCGGCGCCTGTCAGGCCAATTCGGACACGGTCCAGACCCAAGAGAACTTTGATGTTGTTGAGGACAAGAAGATCTGCAGCTCTCTGCATCAGGCGAACATGGGCCGGAACAGGCAGGCCCTTGTCTTCAAAATCAGCAGCTCTAGAGCCAATGGATAGGGCTATTTGCAGAGCTTTTCTGCCAAACCATGTTGCATCCTTCATGCGCAATGTGATGGATGAATACATTTTTTCCCAAATTCTGGGCACCCCCAGGAAGTAGGTTGGTGACACTTCGGTAATATTTTCGAATGCGGTGTCTTGACCCTCAATGAAGTTAACCGTTGAACAGCGCGCCAAAGGTAAAAACACCGATAGAAGTCGCTCGGTAACGTGGCACAGCGGTAGGTAGACAACCGAATCGTCTTCGGCCGTGATCGGGTAAAACTCATGAAAGGCCTGCGCTATGAAAATAATGTTTCTATGGCTGAGCATCGCCCCTTTTGGAGCGCCGGTCGTACCTGAGGTATAAACCAAAATCGCTGTATCGTTGGGCTCTGCGTTGTCAATTCGCCTATTCCATTCTGACTCGAGGTCCTCGTCACCCTCATCGCCTAAATGGTAGAATTGCTCCAACATGACTACTTTAGGGTGATCTAAATCAGTTAATCCGGTGGAGTCCAGAACAACCACCGTATGGATATTTGGCAGCCGCTCTTCCACCGCCAAATACTTGTCAAGCTGCTCTTCGTTCTCGACCATCAGTAGCGTCGTATCGCTGTCTTCACAAATATGAAGAATTTGCGGCGCCGAATCCGTCGCATAGATGCCGCAGGAAACACAGCCAATGCACTGGGCGGCGAGATCGAAAAACAGCCATTCTTTACATGGGTCGGCGAGTATGGAGACGGTTTGCCCAGACTCCAGCCCCAGCGCCATCATAGCCTTGCCTATGCGGGCGGTTTTTGAATAATACTGATCCCAGGAAAACGTCCGCCAGATGCCGAAATGCTTCTCGCGCATAGCGACTTTGTTCTTTAGTGTTTGCGCCCTAAAGCGAAACAATGCTGGGATCGAGGTTTGATTGTCAATGCTTATGATTTCTTCAGTGCTCATCCTCTATCTCCAGGTTTTGCGCTGTTTCCAGCGGCGCTTTTCCCGGCCGATGGCTTGCTTTTTCCCTAAATAGAACTCCTGAATGTCAGGGTTGTTCAACAGGGCGTCACGGTCTCCGTCAAAAACAATCCGCCCCACTTCGATCACGTAGCCAGCATGCGACACCTTTAAGGCCATGTGTGCATTTTGCTCCACTAGAAGCATGGTGACGCCTTGTTCGGAGTTGAGGCGATAGATAATGTCAAAAATTTCACTAACCAGCAGGGGCGATAGGCCAAGGGAAGGCTCGTCTAGAAGTAGAATTTCCGGTCGCATCATTAGCGCTCTTCCCATGGCCAGCATTTGCTGCTGCCCCCCGGAAAGAAGCACGGCCTGTAAATTGATCTTGTTCTTTAAGTCCGGAAAATAATGGAAAACCATCTCTAAATCAGCATCAATCTCGTTTTTCCCTTTGCGGCTGTAGGCCCCCATTTCCAGGTTTTCTTTGACGGTTAGAAACGGAAACACTTCCCTCCCTTCAGGTACGTGGCCCATACCTTGCTTGGCGGTCTTATCCGGCTGCCAGGCGGTAATGTCTTGGCCGGAAAATACTACCGTGCCTTTTTGCGGCTCAAGCGCGCCACAAATAGTTTTCAGGATTGTGGTTTTTCCGGCACCATTTCCTCCCAAAATACTAACGATTTGCCCCTCGTGAACATCGAGGCTTATTCCGCGGACTGCCATTACAGGACCATAGAACGTTTCTATATTGCGCACTTGCAACAATGGGGATTCACTCATTGCGCATCTCCCAGATAGGCGGAAACGACATCAGGATGGCTCTGCACAAAAGCATGGTCCCCCTCGGCGGCAACCTTGCCATTGACAATTGCCAGCACCCGGTCAGAGACCTCCGCCACTAGAGACATGTCGTGTTCAATCAAAACGACGGTCATGTTTAAATCTCGCCTGATATCCTCGATCCAAAACCCCATTTCCTCTGTCTCCTCGGGGTTGAGTCCTGATGAGGGTTCGTCTAGCAACAAGAGCTTGGGCTCAATGCAAAGCGCCCTTGCCAGCTCAATCTTCTTTCGCACGCCATAGGGCAGGCCCGAGATTATTTGGTTTCGATAGTGGGCCAGCTCCAGAAAATCGATCACTTCCTCCACCTTTCTTCGATGTTCCAGTTCCGCCTCTACGACGCTGCCGGTGAATAACAGTTGACGCCACCAGCTTTGAGTGTTGTGCACATGTCTACCCACCAGGAGATTTTGCAAAACAGAAGCATGCTCGAACAACTCCAGATTTTGAAAGGTTCTGGCGATGCCTAGGCGTGCAATGTCTTTGGCCCCAAGTTCCAATAGGTCGTTGCCGGCAAAGTTCAGCTGCCCAGATAGGGGCTCATAGAAGCGGCTCAATAAATTGAAGATGGTGGATTTTCCTGCGCCATTTGGTCCGATGATTGCGTACACCGAACCCTCTTCGACAGCAAAACTCACATCGTCGACCGCTTTGACGCCGCCAAAGGAGATGGAGAGGTTTTCGATTTCTAGGAAGCTCATCTTAATCGCTCCGTTTTCAGGTAGGACCTCTGGCGCTTAAAACTCTTGCGCCTATAAACGGGGAAGAATTCCATATAGCTGCGAATCTTGACCCAACGGCCGTAGATGCCGGTCGGCTCGAATGCAATCACACTGATCAGTATCACCCCAAAAATAAGCGGCTCTATACCTGGCAAGCCGCCAATCGAAAATGGAAGGGCGTCTTTCCCAATTGATATGCCGGTTTCCATCACGCCAATCAATACAGCTCCAAAAAATACACCATGGACGGTGCCAAGGCCTCCTAATACAATCATCAATAGAAGCTGGATGGACAATAAAATTCCGAATATTTGCGGTGTTAGAAACAACATATAGTGCGCCAAAAAGGCACCTGCTAGCCCCGTTATGGCAGCTGACACGGTAAAGGCAAAAACTTTAATTTTCATAGGGTTTACACCCAATGCCTGGGATGAGACTTCTGAGTCTCTTACTGCAATCATTGCGCGACCCAATGGAGACCGCAATATATTCAATACTGCGAGAGTGGCAATAATTAAAATGCATAAGACAAACAGGTACAGCTCCCAGGACTCCCATATTTGATAGCCAAACAACATTGGAACATCGACCATCATTCCACGATTACCGCCGGTGATACTGTTGAGATGGCCAGCAAAATCCTCCACAATAATAGAAAAAGCTAGTGTTGCGATTGCTAAATATATGCCTGACATTCGTGCTGCAGGGATGGCGACTAGCAGCCCTCCTATCATACTCAACAAGGCGGCCATTGGCAGTGCTACAAAGGAGGAAAACCCCTGAGCTAGAAACCAGGCATTTGTGTAGGCGCCGATCGCCAAGAATGCTGCATGGCCAAGACTGACCTGGCCTGTAAAGCCGGTTACCACCATTAAACCCAAACCTGCCATGGCATAGATCAGCACGCGCGTTGCCTCGCCGATATAATAGCCATCGAGTATTAGTGGCGCAGAGAACAGAATGAGAATTAGCAAGCCATACCAAAAGCGGTGTCCGCCATGTTTTGCTAGATTTAAGTCTTGCTTATAATTGGTTTTGAACAGGATTCTCATATCAAAGCTTCTTTTTATGAATTTGAGCAAATAATCCTTGTGGTCGTAAGGCCAGCACTATCAACATTACAATGTAGACCATACTACCCTTGACTGCGGGAACATATGCAGCCGTAAATGGCTCAATAATGCCGACAATAAGCCCCCCAAGAATAGCGCCAGGCATAGAGCCGAAGCCACCTATCACGGCGGCGGCAAAAGCCTTGATGCCCAGCAAGCCGTTCATTGGCTCGATCAGTGTGATTGGGGCCAATAGAATGCCAGCTAAAGCTGAAATTGCAGCAGCAACGGCCCAAACAGCGGAGATGATAACTCTCACGGGAATGCCAGAATAGTATGCGGCAAGCTGGTTTTGAGACGCAGCCTTCATGGCGATGCCCCATTTAGAGTAACGGAAATATGCCCATAGAATTGTTATTAATAGTGCTGTTACAGCAATAATTGCCAACCGCTCATTGCCTATAACAATCCCGTAAAAACTGCTAAAACCTGAAATGGGGCTATCGATAGTCAGTGGTACCTGTCCCCAAATCATTCCTGCAGCCGCACGAAAGATGATGCCCAGCCCTAGGGTGAGAATGATAACGGCGAACTGGGGTTGTCCAATCACTCGACGCACTATCAAAATGTCGACAAGAGCGCCAAACAATGCCATGATAATCAGCGTGGCGGGAACGCCGAGCCAGAAAGGCATGCCCAAATCCATTATTAATGTCCAGGCAACAAACGAGCCCAGCATCATCATATCGCCCTGAGCAAAATTAACCATCTCGGTGGCCTTGTATATCATCACAAAGCCTAATGCCATCAAGCCATATATGCAGCCTTGACTGATGCCAACTATAAGCAATTGCAAGAACTCATTCATTGACTTTAGTCATAGCCATTAACTTAGTTCTTTTAAAGCCAACAATCTCACTCACTTGCTTTGCAGTTGATAGTCTTTCGTCCATTATTCATCTCGCTCTGCTATTTTCTGCTTCAAATAATACATGGCTTCACTCTTCAACAAGTAACCTTTTATATTACTTAGGTTTTGAATCAAGTTTTTCTGTTAAACCAGCCCTCAACCGCATTGATTACTCTTTGCAGACGTTGAATGAAATATGCAATCACATAATGGGATAACTTGATCCATCATTGTAACCGACTATCACCTATTTAATAAGAAGCTATAAGAAGAGTATTTTTTATAATCTCTTTATGACAGGCTATTTCAGGCATAAAAGTAGTCCGGCACCGGTAACACCTTGATGTTTTATAAATGAAAATGTATGAGGATCTTGATAACGAAATTATCTGTCTAAATTTCTTCTCAGAAATGGGGGAACGTATGACATGCTTATACTGGCATACTGCTCTACCAAACAATGGAGCCATAACTCGTCTTTATCACAAGCAGTAAAAAACGAGTACACTTCATTCTCATGTCAATCGTACTACTATGACAATGATTAAAATAGAAGATTATGCTTTTCCCGCGGGACTTCATCTACTGACACGCTGGCAAACAGGCGAAGATGTTGCAAAACAAGAGATGAAAGACGTCTTCGATGCGGCTATCGCTGGAGAATTTGACGAAAACTTTGCCGTATTGGCGTCACCTAACCGAGTGAACTCAACCGCGTCGGTCCATATGCTCGCGCTAGCTTTGATCTACGACCTGTATGGTGTTGAATCATGGGATTTTTATCATACAAACCCGTACCGCTATGTCCGAGCCAATCTAGTCGTGAGTCGTTTGTTAGGTGTGAGCAAGTTTTACATAACTTGGGCGTTATATGCCTTTACTTGCGAACCATTGGGTCAGAAAATGATGTACCCAGACAGGTTTCCACCCGGCGCTGATCCAGAAGAGGCTCTGATTAACAGAGATAATTGGCACCTGCTTGAGACGCCTGACTTTACTACGGGTGTCCCCAAGACTATTGATAACATTTTGAGTGCTTTTGAAGAGTTGACTGGTATGCCGCCGTTGATAAACATATCAGCACCTTACAGCCTTGCTGCAGATATTTATGGGCAAGAGCCGCTATTGTCGGATGTCTTGAACGAGCCAGATAATGTAAACGCTCTGTTAGATCATCTTGGCGATAAGATTCTCGGGCCGTGGATGGACCACCATTTTGAGACATTTCCGAACGGTTGGTTAGAATTGTCAGATGCGTCGGGCTCTCCGTTCTTCATCGGGCCAGAAAACTGCAAGGAAATGTCAATCCGCTCAATCCAGCACATGTTGAGAGATAAGCCCTATGCAGATCATGTATTTGATAACAATTACCGCGGTGATTTTGTAGCCGAAGTAAAGAAAAAGGTACGCTCTTCGCGTCGTAAACCTGCTGTTACTCCAAGTGTTGATCAAGGCAATCTACTGGATTTGACTGAAGCAAAAGTCAGCGTCAATCCGGTCTTCATCATGCGACTTGAAGCGGACAAGGTGAATATTGCGTTTTACGAAGAACAGGCTATCCAGCGGAACCTTCCCCTGACTTCTGGGATCGGCTCACCCCAGATTGATCGAAACAGTATTGTAGATCTTGACACAACAAAAGCAGAGATTGCTGAAGAAGCCAGGTCTTTTGTGGAGGCAATCAAGCACGTCTGTGAGACTATTGACCTGCCTGCAGACAACCATGTTGGAAGCCCTTGGCCAAGCCACATCTATTTTGAAGACGTCAATGGGGAGTCACAATTCGAGCTAGTCGAAGTCATACTGGAAGAAGTCTACAAATGCCCACTGATTAAACGACAGACTTGAATGATCAAATAGTATTGGTTTTGGCCCAGGCTGGCACCGCGTCAACATTTATGCAAATTCTCAGTTCGAGTAATTGCTGCAAGGATTATTATTCGAAAAGAGGAGCTTAGAAAACAAGCGAGCATTACTTTAACGCTCCACTGATTATTTTATAGGCCAACCTTAGATCAAATATTTGCAGTAAATAATGTAGTACTAAAGAACAACCATACAATGAAGAGTTCCAAATCACACCCCATGTGTAAGGGAGGTTATATTAATATATAGCCGAGTACGAGAGGAACTCCCACACATCTTTAAAGTCTGAATATATATTATTGTTATGATAATATTTAAACTATGACAAAATCAATTATTGCCTGTCCCAAATGTGAATTTAAAGCAGAAGAAGAAATGCCTACAGATGCTTGCCAGTTTTTTTATGAATCCAAGTCTTGTAAATCTCTTTTAAAACCATTAGTTACGGATTGAAATCGGAGGTACACTTAATTACCACCAATATCCC
>Ga0208879_1003989_pt1 | contig 11751 bp, 10 predicted proteins | sample Knorr_S15_td_Bot_FD_185605 | JGI IMG/M metagenome (GOLD analysis project Ga0208879, IMG submission 185605) | Marine microbial communities from Southern Atlantic Ocean transect - Knorr_S15_td_Bottom_ad_5009_LV_A (SPAdes) (version 2) | ecosystem: Environmental > Aquatic > Marine > Oceanic | place...
TTGGCCTGACGATCTCGAAGCAGTTGACAGAGATCATGGGCGGCCGGATCGGGTTCGAGAGCAAGCTGGGGCAGGGCTCGAGTTTCTGGTTCGAGCTGCCGCTGCGGAAACAGCTCGAGCCCGGCGCGGCGGAGACACAGCACCAACTTTTGGCCGGCCTGAACGTGTTGGTCGTCGATGACAACGACACCACCCGTCAGATTCTGCGGCACCAACTGCGCTCGCGCCGCATCAAGACCACCGAGGCGGGTGAAGCCGCCGAGGCGCTGAAGTTGCTCCAGCAAACCGTCGCCACCGACCATCCTTTTCAAGTGGCCATCCTCGACAGCGAAATGCCGGAGAAGGACAGCTTTGGTTTGGCCCGGACGATCAAGGACGATCTGCTTTTCACTGACTTAAAACTGATCCTGCTGACCCCGATGGGGAAGGTGCTGCAACCCGGCGACTGGCAGGGGGCCGGCATCGACGCCTGCCTCGCCAAGCCGGTCAAGCAAACCCGGTTGCTCGAGTGCATCACCCGGCTGCTCACCGGCGAAAGCGCTGCGCCCGCCCAGAACGCCAGAGGCGATGCCAAGCCGCTCAGGATTCTGGTGGCGGAAGACAACCAAGTGAACCGGAAAGTCACGCTGCTGCAACTCGGCAACCTCGGCTACACGGCGGACGCCGTGGCCAACGGACTCGAGGCGGTCGAGGCGGTTCGCAAGATGCCCTACGACGTCGTGCTGATGGATTGCCACATGCCGGAGATGGACGGCTACGAGGCCACCCGCGCCATTCGCCAACTCCCCGGCCGGGCGCGGCTCATCCGCATTCTCGCGGTCACCGCCAACGCCGACCCGGCGGAAAAACGCAAGTGCCTCGATGCCGGTATGGACGACTACCTCATCAAGCCGATCGACCTCGAGCAGCTTGGCCAAGCGCTCGTGAAAATCGCCAGCGAAGTCGGCGCGGCACCGGGGGGAAGCGATCCCGGCGACGCAGACTCCATTGCCGAGGGACTGCGCTCCTTTGGCGATGCCGCCGTGATTGCGGAATTGATCGATCTGTTTTTGCAGGATGCCCCGGCCCGACTGGCCCAAGCCCGGAAAGCCATGGCTGCCGACAACGCCGCCGGGATCGTTGAAGCCGCCCATTCGCTCAAGGGCAGCGCCCGCAACCTCCGGGCCAAGCGGCTGGCCCAAGCGTGTGAGGCTCTGGAGAAAGCTGGTAAATCAGGGATAATTGAAGCCGCCAACAGCCCGCTTGGCCAAGCGGAGGCTGAGTTGCAAAAAGTCATCACCCTGCTCGAGCAGCAAAAGAAGTCGCTTGGCCAAATCGGCTAAATCGGCTGCTTGCGCTTGGCTATAAACCAACCGCCCAAGCCAATCACAGCAGCCCATCCGGCGACTTGGCCCCACGGCGACCCGAAGACCACCGTCGCATTGAGCCACATGAACGCCATGAAACTGTGCAGCGTTGCGCCCACCCATCTCGGCCGGCTTTCGTGGCTACGCTTGGCCAAGTGCCACCAAGCGGCGTCCGCCAGCCATGCCAAGGCGAAGGTGTAATTCAGGTAAAGCCCAAAGCCGGTGTCGAGTCCGGTGGTTGCCGCTGTCTGCGCGGCCGTGGCCGCCAGCGCCTTGGCATGGCTCCAGCCGTGCTCGAAGTGGAAAGCGCAGACCAAGTGGGCGAGGAAAATCACCAAGCCAAGCGACCACCAGCCGCTGGCACTTGGCCCGGTGCGGCGCGGTCGTCCCCGGGAACTTGCCAGCGCGAGGACATACCCCGCGAAGGCCACAAAAGCCGTCAATCGAATCGCCCAATCGCCGCCGCTCACGTCGCTGGGGAATAGTCGATCGGGGGACTTCCGGCGAGTTTTTTTGTTCCAAGCGAATTTAACCCCTTGACGAGCAAAATAAATCGTTTAACTAACTGGTGTGCGCGAGGAGGTTTCGCCCGATTCAACTCGACAATTCATGACGTCAGGCCCCGATTTCGGGTTAGCCAGTTTACTATTGGTCGCCGTCCGGCGATGCCCCCATTTTTATGCCCAAGCTAGATGCCCCTTCCCGCAGGTTTGACTTTTTCCAAAACTAAAACTCATGAATAAATACGTGTATCTTATCCCGCTCGCGGGATTACTGGCCCTACTCTTCACCTATCTGCGTGCCCAATGGGTGGCTCGGCAGGATCCGGGCACCGACCGGATGAAACGCATCGCCGGTTACATCAGCGATGGCGCGATGGCGTTTTTGCGCGCCGAATACTCGAAGCTCGTTTGGTTCGTCATCGGCGTGGCATTGCTGCTGGCTGTTCAGGGAGGCTATGGCAACGCGGAAAAAACGAGCGCCTTGATCGGGCTTTCCTTTGCCGTGGGCGCACTGTGCTCCGCGCTGGCCGGTTTTATCGGAATGAAAGTCGCCACCAAGGCCAACGTCCGCACGGCCCAAGCCGCTCGCACGAGTCTCGCTGCCGCGCTGAACGTCGCTTTCCGGGGCGGCTCGGTGATGGGCATGGGCGTGGTGGGTCTCGGTGTGCTGGGGCTTTCCAGTTTGTTTTTCGTTTATCACGGCCAAGGCTGGGAGATCACCAAGGTCATCACCGTGCTGACGGGCTTCTCCTTTGGCGCGTCCTCGATTGCGCTTTTTGCCCGTGTGGGCGGCGGCATTTACACGAAGGCCGCTGACGTGGGCGCGGATCTCGTGGGCAAAGTGGAAGCGGGCATCCCCGAGGATCATCCGCTCAACCCCGCCACTATCGCCGATAACGTGGGCGATAACGTGGGCGACGTGGCCGGCATGGGCGCGGATCTTTTCGAAAGCTACGTTGGCTCAATGATCGGCGCGATGGTGCTCGGCGCGGTGCTGATGGGGTTGACTGAGTTTGAAACTTTTAAGGGAGGCATCGGCGCGATTGGCATTGTGATGTTGCCCTTGTGCCTCGCGGCCATCGGCATTGTGGCCTCAATGATCGGCACGATGTTCGTGTCCGTCAAAGAAGGCGGCGATCCCAAGTCCGGCCTTACGCGCGGCGAACTCACCGCCGCAGTCATCATGCTCGCGGGCGGCTATTTCCTCATCACCAACCTGCTGCCCGCCGCATGGGAAACCAAAGACTCTGCAGGCGTGGTGACTGGCTCCTACACCGCCTTGGGCGTTTTCTATGCCAGTTTGATCGGCCTCCTCTGCGGGCTGGGCATCGGATTTGTCACCGAATATTACACCGGCTTCAACAAAAAACCGGTGATGGAGATTTCCCGGCAATCAGCCAAGGGCGGCGCGGCCACCAACATCATCGCCGGCCTCGGTGTGGGCATGCGCTCGACCATGTTGCCAATCCTGTTTCTCGCGGGAGCCATTCTCGGCGCGCATCACTTCGCCGGCCTGTACGGCATCGCGATCGCCGCCGTGGGCATGCTGGCCAACACCGGTATTCAACTGGCCGTGGACGCCTACGGCCCCGTGGCCGACAACGCCGGCGGCATCGCCCAAATGAGCGAGCTGCCCGAAGAAGTCCGAGCCCGCACCGACAGCCTCGACGCCGTGGGCAACACCACCGCCGCCATCGGCAAAGGCTTCGCGATTGGCTCTGCGGCGCTCACCGCCCTCGCACTGTTCGCCGCCTACATGGGCGTGGCGGGTATTACAACCATCGACATCGCCAACCCCAGCGTCATGGCCTGCCTGTTCGTGGGCGCGATGCTGCCCTTCCTGTTCTCCGCCATGGCCATCGAGGCCGTGGGCCGCGCGGCCGGCGACATGATCATCGAAGTGCAGCGGCAGTTCAGGGACATCCCAGAACTGAAGGCCGCGCTCGCCAAGATGAAAGAACACGGCGACAAGCCGGTGGACGAATGGCCCGAGGAGGACCGAAAGATTTACGAAGCCGCCGACGGCAAGGCCGAGTACGCCAACTGCGTTTCCATCTCCACCGCTGCGGCCATCCGCGAAATGGTCAAGCCCGGCTTGCTGGCGGTGCTTACGCCCGTGGTGGTTGGGTTTGGTTTCAAATGGGCCATGGGCGGCGACGGCCAAGAGGCGGCCAAAGCGCTCGGCGGTTTGCTCGCGGGCGTGACGGTGAGCGGCGTGTTGCTCGCGCTCTTCCAGGCCAACGCCGGTGGCGCGTGGGATAACGCCAAGAAAATGTTCGAGGAAGGCGAAGGCGTGGAGGTCGATGGCGTGTTCCACAAAAAAGGCAGCGACGCCCACAAGGCCGGCGTCGTTGGCGACACCGTGGGCGATCCCCTCAAGGACACCGCCGGCCCATCGCTGAACATCTTGCTGAAACTCATGACCGTCATCGCACTGGTGATCGCACCACTGCTGATTCAATAAAGGACGCGCTCGCCCGATCGCCCTGGCCAAGCTGTGACTGAAGCAAGCGAACACGCATTCAGCACGGAAGTGCACCCGGCGGACGCACCCGGCGCGCTTGGCCAAGCCGCCGAGTTACTGGCCCAAGGCCAACTCGTCGCGCTGCCGACCGAGACCGTTTACGGCCTCGCCGCCGATGCCCGTTCGCCCGAGGCCGTCGCCCGCATCTTCGAGGCCAAGGGCCGTCCCGCCGGCAATCCCCTCATCGTTCACGTTGACTCCGTCGAAATGGCCAAGGACTGCGTCGCCGCTTGGCCAAGCGCCGCCGCCCAACTAGCCGAGGCGTTTTGGCCCGGGCCGCTGTCGCTCGTGCTGCCCAAGGCCGACTCGATCCCGGACATCGTCACCGCCGGAGGCGCGACCGTGGCGGTGCGCTGCCCCGCGCACCCGGTTTTCAGCGCCGTGCTGGCCAAGTGCGGCTTCCCGCTCGCGGCACCAAGCGCGAACCGCTCGAACCGCGTTTCGCCGACCCGGGCGGAGCACGTCGTCGATCAACTCGGCGGCCGCATCCCGCTGATACTCGACGGCGGCGCGTGCGACCTCGGCATCGAGTCCACCGTGCTAGACCTCACCGGCGACACGCCGACCCTCCTGCGGCCGGGGATGATTTCGCTGGGCCAACTGCAAGCCGTCCTCGGCCCGGTGGCAACGGCCAAGCCGCCCGCCGCCGCCGAGCCGTTGAAAAGCCCCGGCCAACTCCAGCGACACTACTCGCCGAGAGCAAAGCTGATTTTAGTGAAGGGCGACTTTGGCGCCGCGCTTGGCCAAGCGGACGAAACGACCCACGTCATCGCCCGCACAGCCGCTCCCGCCGCCTGGCCAAGCGAGCGTTGGCACCGCTTGCCGGACGCCGCCGCCGGCTTCGCGAGGGAACTTTACGACACACTGCACCGCTGCGACCAACTCGGCGCGGTAACCATTTTGGTGCAGCCACTTCCCGATGGCGACAAATGGGTCGCGCTGCGGGATCGCCTGACCCGCGCCGCCGGGGCTTAAAGTGTTGGCCAAGGGGTCAGTCCGATAATTGAAGAATTGACGAATTCGAATATCTTCGTCACGATCGGCTCGTGGCTCGGAAGTTGCGAATTGAGTATCCCGGCGCGGTGTATCATGTGATCAGCCGAGGCAATCGTCAGGAGTCCATCTATCGCGACGACCGGGATCGGGAGGTGTTCCTCAAGACCCTCGGGGAAGCGTGCAAGAAGACGGGTTGGCGGGTGCATTCCTTTGTACTGATGGGCAATCACTTCCATCTTCTGCTCGAAACACCTGAAGCGAACTTGTCAGACGGAATGAAATGGCTACAGGGCACTTACACCCAGCGATTCAATTCCCGGCACCGGGTTTGGGGCCATTTGTTCCAAGGCCGCTACAAGGCGTTGAACGTGGCCGACGACGGGCAGTATTTTCAAGCAGTCAGCACCTACATCCACCTCAACCCGATTAGGGCAAAGCTAGTCAAATGTGAGGCCGGAGCGCTGAAAAAGTTTCGTTGGAGCAGTTATCCGGAGTATTTGAAATTGCCCAGAAAGCGCCCCGCATGGTTGGAAACGCGCCGGGTTCTGGGGGGGCTTGGAATCGGTCAGGATAACGCGCTCGCTCGGCGGGGAATCGAGTCGTGGACGGACAGTCGGGTGGTGGAGTGCTCGGCGGAGCCACCGGCGGAAATGGCAGCCATCTGGCGAAACATCCGGCGTGGGTGGTACCTCGGTGATTCTTCCTTCAAGGAAACGCTGCTGGATTGCTTGGAGGGACGCGGAAGAATCAAACGCGACTCGAATGATGGGGACGCCGTCCGGGCGCACGATGAGCGGGCGGCCGAATCCCTCTTGGCCTCAACTTGGAAACTGTTGGGGATTGATCCCGCCAAGTTGGCCGGGATGCCGAAGGGTGCCCCGGCTAAAGTTGTGCTTGCGTGGTGGCTGAGGAAACAAACAACCGTCTCACGCCAATGGATCGCCGAGCGCCTAAACATGGGACACCCGACGCGGGTCACAGCCAGCGTCACGGCAGTGAATCAAGCGAAGAAAGGTGTTTTGGCAACGCTGCGGAGAAAACTCCCCAAGTGACGATGAAACACTATTCTTCAATTATCGGACTGACCCCTTTCCACTTTCGTGAAAACCCAAAATCAAACCTCTCATGACAGTTGGTACAAAGAACGGGGTCACTCCACGAGGTTAGCACTTTTTTATTTGTTGTTTGTTACTAAGCCTTGAAAATAGCACCACGATGAATCAACCTTCCTGCATGAAGTCCTCCATTACAGCTCTCTTGATCTTGATGGCTGGATCTTTCTTGGGTGTTTGGGCGGTTGATGAAAAATCAAAGTCGAAAGAAAAATCTCAAGGGAATCTGTGCGCCTACCCCCATTCTTCGACCACGGATCGGCTTTTTTAAGGTGGAACCTGCCATGTCCCTGCTCCGTGTTGTGATGGCCTTGCGGCCACCTGTTCCTGATGCCGCTGCGCAGTGCAGTCCGTCCCCGCAGGGGCGGCCCGTAAGGGCCGTACCGGCAACCAACTAATCACCTCTGGCCATGTTAGCACGGCCCTTGGCGTGTTAGGTGGCGGTCTGTCCGTGGAGGATGGCTATGCAGCAGCTGAGGACTGCGCAAAGAAAATACTGAACTCGGTGTACAACACTCACGGCACCATCAATGGACTGAAAGTCATCAAGCTGCTTGGCTGCGTGTATTCGGCGCCCGACTTTACAGACCAACACTTGGTCATAAACGGAGCATCCGATCTGCTGCATAAAATTTTCGGGAAAGAAAGCGACGGCTATCACGCCCGCAGTGCCCTTGGCTTTGCCGCCCTGCCAACCGGAGCTGCAGTGGAAGTGGAAGCCATCTTTGAAGTCATCGGTGAGTGATAGACACAAACCTCCCCACCTCACGTAATACAGACTCACTCTGCAGCAACCATCAAGCGCAGAAACATGTCCTGCATTGAGTCGCAGAGCTAGCTTCCCACGAGGCCAATCGTCGGGGTTTCTGCGTCGCAGAAGCCGACCGCACCTGTGCCTGCCATCTGCGCGTCACTCAGGAACAGCACCGTGAAGGAAAAACCGCGCTTGCTTAAGAGGCTTGCCAAGCCGGTGCGCCGCGGGAAAACTGGCGACATGGATCATGAGTCATCTGTCGAAAGGACCGCTGCTGGGTCGGTGACCAGGTGTCCCGTGCCTCTTTGGCGTCGGCTGTTGATCGGCAGAAACGTGCGCTGGACATTGTTTCGGCTTCTCGTGTTGCTGACAGTGGCCTCGGTTGGCAAGTTGCATTTATTCCCAGACGGAAAGCCACGGTACAGGCGCATCCTCGTGGATGGAAAGAGCATGCATCCCACGTACGAAAACGGGCAGACCCTCTGGATGCACACGCTCGAGTACACCAACCGGGCACCTCAGCGCGGGGATGTCGTGGTGCTGGGAAACGAGGGCGAAAGCCCATTCTACCTCAAGCGCATCATCGGGCTACCCGGTGACCGCATCGGTATCCGCCGCGGCCAAATGACCGTCAACGGAAATATTTATGTAGATTACGGCCACGGCCGCATTGACGCGAGGCTCCGGCCACTAGTGCTGGCCGAGGGGGAATTTTTCGTGATGGGCGACAACCGCCCGATCAGCAGCGGTGGGGTGGTTAAGGCGGGGAATGTTGTGGGTAAGATTCTGTGACTCCGAATAAGAATTTTCTTTGTCTGGCGCAGCGGCGCAATCAGTTGAGACAAAAGCTCAGGTGACAACTAAGCCAACCCACTCCACCACTTGAATGCAGCAGGGTTATTGTCCCACACCGTGCACATCCCTGCAGCCCGTAGTTCTCTTCCTCTGCAGCCCTCAACGTCTCCGCATGCTCTGCATTTAAGAAGAATCTCACCTACCCTTTTTCGGCGAGGTAGGCGGCGATTTCGCTGATGAAGAGTTTGCCGAAGTTAGCTTTCTTTTTTTCGCCGACACCGCTGATGAGGCCGAACGCCGAGGGCGCAACGTAGCAACGGCATCAGGAACAGGTGGCCGCAAGGCCATCACAACACGGAGCAGGGACATGGCAGGTTCCACCTTAAAAAAGCCGATCCGTGGTCGAAGAATGGGGGTAGGCGCAAGGCCCCTGCACCACAACGTGACTTGGACAAGCCAAGCCAACCCGTAGACACTCCAAAACAAGATGAAAACGAAGAAAGAAAACAGTCTCGTCAGGGGATTTACGTTGATTGAATTGCTGGTGGTGATCGCCATCATTGCCATTCTCGCCGCGCTGCTGCTCCCGGCGCTGGGCAACGCGAAAAAGCAAGCGCATCGGGCAGGCTGCGCCAGCAATCAACATCAGATTCAACTGGCGTACCAAATGTATGTCGGGGATAATAATGACTGGTATCCGGTGGCTCCGGGGCTTGCATCCGTGGGAGGCCAAGCTGGCGTGGATCACGGCAACAATGTCGTGCGTGGCCGGGTCAAGGCAACCGAGCGGCCGCTCAATCGCTATACGGGCTCCACTGAGGTCTTTCGTTGCCCGGCGGACAAGGGCGACACGCTCCAAAATAACGACCATGTCTTTACTTCACTGGGCAACAGTTACCGGGTCGCATGGTGGAATGCCTTCCGGGTCAAGCGAGTCATCGGCTTGGCATCCCCGAACCATACCGACCGAAAGACGGGTGCCAAGGCACCGCCCATCAAGGGAAGTGAGGTCGCTCGGAAACCTTCCACGAAGATCATCCAAGGGGACTGGCACTGGCACGGGAATCGGGGGCTGACCGATAACCGCAGTGTCTGGCACAACTACAAGGGCAAGGCGCGTTACAACATGGCCTTTGGCGACGGGCACGTGGAGTTTGTCGGTTGGCCGGCGGAGTTTGTCAATTGGGTCTGGGTGCCTGTTGATATCGGGTTTGATTGGTGGAATGGGGGGGCATCGCAGTGAAATTTTTTTAAAATAAGGGTTGCAAGTTCTGTATTTATGTTATACTCTTCTCAGTTATAGCCGCCCGCAAACTTTGGCAAGCTCCCAATATATCGAGACCGGTTCCGGATGGGTTCACATGCACAAGATAAAAATGAAAACAAAGCACACATCCCTCAGCGGCTTCACATTGATCGAGTTGCTGGTGGTGATCGCGATCATCGCCATTCTCGCCGCGATGCTGCTCCCGGCGCTGGCCCAGGCCAAGGAGAAAGGCAAGGCCACCAGTTGCCTGAACAGCAAGCGGCAGATTGGCATCGCCATGCTCCTTTACACCGACGACAACGATGATGAGCTGATCAACTTGGCGATCACAGACGGCAACCTCAAGGACAAGGCTGTCACGGACGACCGCTCCGGGGGGATTCGCTGGTGGCCCGACCTGCTGAAGCCGTACTCGAAGGATCGCTCCGTCAATCAATGCCCCTCGGTCCAGAAAAAATTCGGCTTTGGCATCGGGCTTAATTATCACGAGCTCAGCCTCTGGCGGCCGAAGCCGGGCCAGCTCCGAAAAATTACCGAGGTGAAACAACCGGTCGACACGGTTCACCTCGCGGACGTCGCCATCATCGAAAACCCCAGCGAGAGCCGCGCGGACAAGTGGAAGGCGACCAACGACCCCTCGAAAAAGTGGGCCGTCTTCAGGATGGTGTTTTTTCGTACTCCCAACAATGGCGCCTACAACAGCCTGCCCTCGCGCATCGTGAACCGGCACGGGGGGCGCTCCATGATGTTGTTCGTGGACGGCCACGCCGTGTCGATGAAAGCCAGCAAGGTCGGGTTTCAGTATCCCAAGGGGCACGCCCTGGCCTTGTGGGACAGGGACTAAACTCATAACGAGACGTTTTTGTTCTTGACCGGCCGCTGATTTTTTACAGCCTTGCCGGAAATGAAAATCAAGGCGCAAGTTGGGCGCGGCGGCTTCACGCTGATTGAGTTGCTGGTGGTGATCGCGATCATCGCCATCTTGGCCGCCATGTTGTTGCCGGCCTTGGCCAAGGCCAAGGCCAAGGCGCTGCAGGCCACCTGCATGAGCAACATGAAACAAATCGCCGTGGCGGCGGAGATGTACGTCGGCGACAACGAGGGCGTGTACCTCATCGCCCGGCACAACTCCGTGCTGGTCGCCTTCAACCCGCCGGAGGTCGCGGCGTGGGTGCCGTACAACATGGCCAGCCGGAAGCCGAAGGGTTACGACGAGAAGAACGACGCCTACACCTTCCAAGGCCTGACCTTGAACCCCGTGTTCGGCTGCCCGAGCCTCAAGTACAGGGGCGTGCCGCTGAAGGGCTACCGCAGCAGCCACCATCTGCCCTCGTGGGAAAAATGGTGGCCGGCGGTGAACACCGGCTATCAATATTTCGGGGGCATCACTCGCTGGACCAACCCGTCCGGGAGTTACAAGTCGCGCAGCCCGGTGAACTCCGCCCAAGTCAGTCCGCTGATGCTGATCGCCGCCGACGTGACCGCCAAGATCGACGGCAAGTGGGGCGCCGGCCGGCCCACGTGTTACTCCGGCTACCCGGCCCACAAAAACAGCGCCGGCCGACCCACCGGCGGCAACCAAGCCTACGTGGACGGCTCGGTGAGTTGGAAGAAGTTCGAGCAGATGATTTTCATCCACAGTTGGAACCCCGGCGGCTCCCGCCAGTATTACGCCTACCAGGAGGATCTGGGCGAGTACGGGAAGAGCGGCAGGATCGTCAAGCCGCGCTACTGACGGCTTGGCCAAGCGGGCCTGACAAAAAGAATGTCCCTTTCCAATTTGGAACAGCTTGGGTAGGTTCGCGCCACTTCATATCATCTTTTTTGTGAAAACGACTCGACGTTCTTTTTTGGGGAGTTGCTGCTGGATGGCCGGTGCCACCGCAGCGGTTCCGGGTCTGGCGCTTGGCCAAGCGCTCAAGCGCAAACGGGTTGCCTTCCTCGGCACGGAGGTTCGCACCCACTCACACGCGCAGCATTTCCTCGACCGCCTCTCGCTTGGCTACGGCTGGCGCGGCGCTTGGCAGGAGCCGCGGCTGGACATCGCCTCGGTTTACATCGACCAGTTCCCCGAGAGCGACCTTGCCCGCAGCCGCGTGAAGCGCTACGGGCTCAAGCTGTACCCGGACATCGAGGCGGCGCTGACGCTGGGCACCGGCAAACTCGCCGTCGATGGCGTGGTGATCATCGCCGAGCACGGGAAATATGAGCGAACCGAAATGGGCCAGACGCTCTACCCGCGCTACGAGTGGTTCAAGCGCGTCGTGAAAGTGTTCGAGGACAGCGGCCGCTCGGTGCCGGTCTTCAATGACAAGCATCTCTCGACAACTTGGGAGCGCTGCGCGGAGATGGTCGCCGACTCGAAGCGGCTTGGCTTCCCGTTTTTCGCCGGGTCGTCGCTGCCGGTGACACGCCGCATGCCGTCGATCGACATGCCGCACAACGTCCCGCTCA
>Ga0208879_1003991_pt1 | contig 11748 bp, 10 predicted proteins | sample Knorr_S15_td_Bot_FD_185605 | JGI IMG/M metagenome (GOLD analysis project Ga0208879, IMG submission 185605) | Marine microbial communities from Southern Atlantic Ocean transect - Knorr_S15_td_Bottom_ad_5009_LV_A (SPAdes) (version 2) | ecosystem: Environmental > Aquatic > Marine > Oceanic | place...
TAACCGCGCCTCGGTGGGTGTGATAAAGCTCAACACCGGCCAGGATTCCTGGTCTTGCAGAACCAAGCAGATGGAATCTGCCCGGCCGTCAACCTCGACAAATTGACCGCCTTCGTCGTGCTCCCCTATGTGGGCCAGCACCGTCCACTCGCTGTCATCCGGAGGATTGCAAACCCCTTGGTCACTTAGTAAGTAGTTGCTTGTATATAGATTGTGTTTTGTATAACTCAGAACATTACCTCTGGTATGGATTACTTCGGATCCGCCGGGCGCACCCGGTTCGGCTCCACTAGGCTGTTCAACTCCACTGATTGGCTAGCCGCCCAGCTTTGCCTCAAAAGTCTTCAAGACCATGTCACCCTGAGTGTAGCGAAGGGTCTGGGGTGGTGGGGCCGCACTTGCGCCGACGTTCCCCTCCCCAGATTCTTCGGCCTCCGGGCCTCAGAATGACAGTGTTGAGGCAAGGCCTAGCTGCCCAGTTCGGTTGTCAGTACCCACATGGGCCGTTTGCCTACCGGATAGATCTCTGAAGGCGTCAGTTCTCCCGTGGCTTGGTCGATCACGTATGAGGTGAGGTTGCCCGTCTCGAGCCCGGCGGCGTAAACGAACTTGCCCTGGGGGTCCAGATTGAACGCGCGAGGAACCGCCTGGGTGGCGGCGTGACCGGCGGCCGATAGGGTTCCCGTGGAAGGGTCCACGGAAAATCCGGCGATACTATTGTGGCCACGATTGGGAGCGTACAAAAACTTGCCGTTGGGTGTTATCTGAATCTGAGAGCAGGAGTTGCTGTCGGAGTAGCCCTTGGGCAGCGTGGAGATGGTTTGGAATGCCTGCAGTGTTCCGGCACCGGTATCCAGACGGTACGCGGTGACGCTGCAACCTTGCTCGTCGGTGAAGTAAAGGATGTCCAAGGATGGATGGAAGCAGAAATGGCGAGGCCCCAGGTGCTCGGTAGGCTCTACTCGGGGAGGGGAATTGGGCGTGAGGTGGCCGGTGTCTTCGTCAAATTTAAATTGGTATATCTGGTTGGGACCCCGGTTAGCTATATGAGGCACGAAGGCAAACCGGTTGGACGGGTCGGTCTGTATCGAATGGGCCCCGGACGCGGTCATCAGCCATTCCACGGCGGGAGTGACCGCGGCCCCGTTCTCTATGCGGTGCACCGCAGCCGTCCGCTGGTAGTAGTAAGCGGAAAGGACGTACCTGCCTTTCCGGTCGGTGGCCAAGGCTACGGGTTCGCCCTGCAGTGGCGCTGAGCCGATCTGGGTGATCCCACCGGTGGCTTGGTCAATACTAAAGCTGGCGATGTCCAAGGCGCCCCGACGCCCCACGTAGAGAAAATTTCGATCAGGGGATATCGCCAAGGCGGCCGGACCCCCAGAAACCGCCGCCTCCCCGGTTTGCGTCAGCTTGCCGGTGCCGGCGCCGATCGTAAAAACCAGAATCTTGTCGTCGTCTTGCAAGGAAACGAAAGCGAAATAAGTCATCCTTTGAACTCCTGCGAATAGACTATTGTCACGTTATGGGGCGGGTCTGGTTAGGATCTGCCAGTTGTGCGGGAGTTCACTTCATCCATTCGGCCACCCGCTCGGCAATCATGATGGCGGTAGCGTTGGTATTGGCACGGACGACGTTGGGCATCACCGAGGTGTCCACAACGCGAAGCCCCTGCAGGCCGTGCACCCGGCAATACTGATCCACCACCGCCGTCTCGTCGGATGACGGTCCCATCTTGCAGGTCCCGGCCAGATGTTGGGAAGTGGACACGTTGCGCTTGAGCCAAGCGTCTAAAGTCTCGTCGGTGGCCAAGTCCTCGTCAGTAGGCGCGATCCGCCGCTTGACGATCTTCTTATAGTCTTCATGGTCTTGGAAGCGGACGCACAGCCGGACCGCCTCCCGCAGCCTTTTGAGGTCGAAGGGGTCTTCCAGGTAATGGTAGGAGAGATTCGGTTGATCGTTGGGGTCCGTGGAAGCCAGAGTCACTTCTCCGGATCCGTTGGCTAGCTCCAGGACGCAAGTGAACCGGATACCTTCAGATTCCAACGGGTCTCCCGCGATGGGAGAGGAAAAGGAGGACGCCATCAGTTGCATGTCATTGCGTAAGGTGGAACCTTCGGCGGTATAGCGCAGGGCTGTTTGGGACCTGGGCGCCTTGGGGTCCATGGGGAAATCGTCGTGGACTTCCAGGGGTATCCTGACGTTGGGATGGTCCCTCAGGTTCTGGCCGACGCCAGGAGAATCACGGACCACCGGTATCCCCAGGCTGCGAAGATGGTCTTGGGGGCCGATGCCCGACAGCATCAGCAACTGGGGTGAAGCGATCGCTCCGGCGCTGAGGATGACCTCATCTCCCTCCAGGGTGAAAACCTCTCCACCGCTTTCCACTTCCACGCCGATGGTCCTTTTCCCATCGAACAGCACCCTTCTAACCGTCACGTTGGCCCTGATGGTCAGGTTGAGCCGGTGGCGTTGCGGATTGAGGTAGCTTAAAGCGGTGCTCATGCGAACACCTTCAGGGTTGTTCATAGGCAGGGGGCCGATCCCCCCGGAATCCGGGTTATTCATGTCCGGGTCGTGAATATAGCCCGCTTCCAAGCAGGCTTCATGAAAGGCGTTCTGAACCGGCAGCCAATCTTCACGTTTGTGGCGACGCACGGGGATCGGGCCGTCGAAGCCATGGAAGTCGTCTTTGATGTCGGTGTCGGTTTCCAGCTTCCGGAAGTAGGGTAATATTTTGATGAATTCCCACTCGTCGTTGCCCAAAGAGGCCCAGCTGTCGTAGTCTTCGGGGATTCCCCGCAGCAAGACCTGGCCGTTTATGGAGCTGGTGCCCCCCACCACCTTGCCCCGGGGGACGGGCATCGTGGCTGGCTGTTCGGCATTTGGATTACCGGTGAAGGACCAGTTGTGGGGCGCGTCTATCGCCGAGGCCGTCTGGTCGTAACCGAATTTTAGGTCGTCGGGTAAGCTCTCGAAGTCGGGGTAATCCGGACCCGCCTCCAGCAGCAGGACCGACCGGTTCGGAATCTCGGACAGTCTGGTGGCCATCACACAGCCCGCCGACCCGGCCCCAATCACGATAAAGTCATATTTCATTGCTGCTCCTATGGTATATCAGGCTTGTCTGCCGCTATCTCTAAAGATGGGCAGCTAAGAACTCCAATGTCCTGGGCCAGGCGATATCGGAAGCCTCTTTTTGGTACCGGTCCCGGTTGTAGTCCGTAAATGCGTGGTCGGCCCCCGGGTAGCTGTAAAACTGGTGTGGTATGCCCAGGCGGGTCAGTTCCGCGTCGTACCTGGCTTGGTCTTCCGGGGAGGGATTCGTGTCCAATGCGCCGAAATGGAAGAGCACGGGGCACTTCATGCCGCTGGTCCGATCGAAGGGGCTTTGGTCTGAATCTCCCACCGGAACTCTGATGTTGCCGCCAAAAAACGGAACCGCCGCCTTGAAATGGGGATTGGTGGCGGCTGCCAGCCAGGTAGTCCGGCCGCCTTGGCAAAAGCCGGTGACTCCCAGCCGTTCACCGTCGACAAAGGGACGGCTTCTTAAAAACTCCACCGTCGCGTTTATGTCAGCGACAATTTCGGGATCGTTTAGGTGCTGGCCTGGACTAGAGCCATCGGCCAGCATTTCCTCGGTGACCCGATGATACAACTCCGGCGCGCAAGCTACGTATCCTTCCTTGGCCAGTTTGTTGACGAAGTCTTGGATATACTCGTTCACTCCCGGACCGTGCTGGCTGACCAGTACTGCCGGAAAGGGCCCCGAACCCTCGGGGACACTTAGGTACATCCGCATGTCCGATCCGTCTACTTTGATAGTTTCCCAGGATGCCGCCATCGGTCCCTCCCTAAAAACTCAATATTGCTCAACAGGATCGAAGGAGATTATATCCGAATGCGACGTCGCCCACGTCTCCGGTTAAAACGGGGATCCGTGAAAGAGGATTCGTGGGTGTTGATTCCCCGTAACGGACACGTCAGAATCATACTGGCGCTATAGCCCGGTAACTTTTGCGGTAGTAGATACGAGACGAACCGGGCGAGTCTTTAAGCGGTGAGCGGTATGCAATTATTATTCGAAGCGAAGGGAACCATACTGAAAGTGATTGTTGGCTTCTTCATTCTGCTCTGTAGCGATGACAGGAATCCATATGTCGAATGAATTGCCGATCCACCGGGCGTTGTGGGGAGTGACCATGGACGTGCGTATGGTGCTCAATTGCCCAACAGATACACGGCAGATCTGGGAGGTGATTAATCGAAGTGAAGAAGGAGACGATATACTGAAGGATGGCGGGCACTGGGGAGTGTACTACTCCAAATCCTGCAAATAGCCGTGCAAGACAGAGGTTGGTTCCACCACCGGAGCTGCATCACGGCTCGTCCGGTTAGATCGCTTGATCGACAAGCGCTCTTCGAGATTTGCTAACCATTACTGGGGAGGCAATGAGACACGGGGGTTGATGGTTAAATCATGGAGAACCGTGCTCACCCCACGGCGGGCCCATTCCAACCCCGGAGCGACTAGCAGGAAAGGCGTCAAGGTAAGCATGGGGACGATAACGAATCCAAGAGCGAACCAACGATTCCAGTTCAACATCACAACCACCACACATCGAATAAAAGAAATAATAAGGCCTTATGTTAACGCTGACGCCACTTTCCTGCCACGGTGTCGGCAACCGGGGTTTCGCGACTTTTAAAGGGCTATCGGCGACGCCAGTATGCGGTAGTATTTGGGAAGCAACGTTTTCATGATCGACCTTGGTCTGATACATAGGAGTGTAAATGCTATTTCTTGTGATCAGCACCCCCGCGCCGACGCGTCCGTCTGACGTTCGGGATCAACGAAAGAAATACTGGCCGTGGATCCAAGACAAACTAGACAATGGCCTCGCCCGTTCGGTGTACCCGCGCACAGGCCGTGGCGCGGTCGTGGTATTCGACGTAGATTCTCACGAAACGCTACATCGGCTCCTTAATGAATGGGCCGATCTCATACCCGCGGAATTTGAGATCTACCCGTTGATGGATCCTGAGTCGATCAAAACGTTTCTGTACGACGATAGCGGCGAATGACCTATTGCCAACCGCCGGTTGTAATACCATGTATGGGAAAATTGAGGGAATACCCTCAAATGCTCGAAATCGGAGGCGCATCCAGTGAATAAGGATCTAGCCGGCAAGGTACAGACTGTGCTGGGGCCCATCGAGCCAGAACGGCTTGGCGTAACGTTAACTCACGAGCACCTTTTAGTAGACCTTTCCGTCGCCCATGGCCCCCCGCAGACGGCTAGCGGTATGGGTTTTTACCACGCGCCGGTGTCGATGGAGACATTAGGCCGAATAAGACATCACGGAGCCTCAAACGAAGACAACGCCCAATTATTTGATGTCGCCACCGCCATCGAGGAAGTGATGCTGTTTAAGCAACACGGTGGAAACTCAATGTTGGAGGCGACCAGCATCGGAATCGGCCGTGATCCTTCGGGGCTGTATCGAATCTCCAACGCCACCGGGGTGAACATAATCATGGGCGCTTCGTACTACGTTGCGGATGCCCACCCGTCGGGCATGGACCGGCTTGCCGAAGACGACCTAGTCGAGCAGATCGTACGGGATGTAACGGAAGGGGTTGACGGCACCGGCATCCGGTCGGGCGTCATTGGAGAGATCGGTTGCTCATGGCCGTTGGCGGACAACGAAAGAAAGGTTTTGCGGGCGTCAGCCCGAGCCCAGAGGATGACCGGGGCGCCCATATTGATCCACCCAGGCCGGGACGAAACATCGCCATTGCGGATAATCGAAGTTCTCGCCGAGGCCGGAGCAGATCTAAGCCGCACAATCATGGGCCATCTGGACCGCACGGTGTTTCTCCGCGACACGCTGACAAAGATCGCCGAGTCCGGGTGCTACATGGAGTGGGACCTCTTTGGCACTGAGAACTCCTACTACACTCTGAATCCGAAGATCGACATGCCCTCCGATGCCAAGCGAATGGACGACATTGCCTGGATCTCTTCCCAGGGGTATGGCCGTAAAATCCTGGTTGCCCACGATATCTGTGCCAAGCACCGTCTCGAGAAGTACGGCGGGCATGGGTACTACTACATCTTGAATCACATCGTTCCCAGGATGAGGGCCAGGGGATATACCAACGAGGCGATAGACGATATCTTGGTCAATAATCCTAGGGATTCCCTGACGTTCGTTGAAATAGAGGCGTAGGACGGCTGTTGGATCAGTTAGGGCTGACTACTCTAACGAGATTTCAGATCGTTTCCCATCTTTTCGAGTCTAGTTAACAGGTGTACAACCCGGTGCAAGGATGCCGGCGGCGGGCCAAGTGGGAGTCCCAAGCGGGAGGGAATGACCTTGAGCGAGCTAGACATATACCAAAAACAGGGCTTTGGTAATCGCAGTGGGATGGGGCAACGGCCGGCGCTCCTGATCGTCGATTTCGTGAACGGCTTCGCCGACCCGGACCAATTCGGTGGCGGCAACATCGGCGAAGCCATCGAAAACACCCGTGAACTGTTGGCCGAGGCCCGCGCGTTAGGACTGCCCGTCGCGTTCACCCGAGTGGTCTATGCCGAAGACGGCTCCGACGCCGGCGTGTTCACTTTAAAGGCCCCCACGCTGAAAATCCTTACCGAAGAGTCATTCAGCAGTCAGATCGTGGACCAGCTCAAGCCCTGGGGCGGGGAATACATCGTGCGTAAGACCCAACCCTCGGCGTTCTTCGGCACCAACCTCACCGCATGGTTCGTGAGCAAAGGCGTTGACACGGTGATCGTAACCGGGTGCACCACCTCGGGATGCGTGCGGGCTTCGGTGATAGACTCCATGAGCTACAACTTCAAGACGGTGGTGGCTACCGATTGTGTCGGAGACCGGGCGCTTGGTCCCCACGAAGCCAACTTGTTCGACATGGAGCAGAAATACGCCGACCTGATGACCTCTTCCGAGATTATCGCCGTGCTACATGAAACAACCTCCATCGACACTTCCTCCAGCCAGAGATAATCCCCCCGGCCGGTGCCTGCCGGATACGGGCCATCGGATCGATCTAAAACGATAAAGGAGTAGAACTATGCCAGACTCCCTGGGATGGCGCGGAAATTGGGGTGTCGTCGTTCCGTCCACCAACACATCGGTCCAACCTGAGTTTGATGACATGCGGCCTCGCGGTGTCACGAACCACATCGTGCGGATCTGGATCCCCAACGAATCGGTGGCCAGCAATGACGACTTCAACCGCCTGATGGAACACATCCGCAAAGAGTGGGACAACGCCCTGCTTCGGGTCATGACCTGCGACCCGGATTACCTGGTGATGGGTATGTCGTCGGAAACCTTTTGGGGCGGCTTGGAACAGAGCCTGGAACTGAAGAAACATATCATCGAGCTTACCGGCCGGAACGTCGCCATGGGGTCCGACGCCTGCCAAGCGGCGCTGCGATGTTACGGCGATATCAAACGTATCGGAGTGTTGACCCCCTATTGGCCGGTGGCCGACGAAAACGTGACCAAGTTCTTTGAGGACTGCGGATACGAGGTCGTGGTTATCAAGGGCCTGTGTTGCGACAGCCCCACCGCCATGTCCAAGATCTCGGAAAAGGAACTGCTAGACGCCTTGCTCGAACTGAACGAGCACAACGTGGAGGCTCTGGTCCAGTGTGGCACCAACCTGGCGATGGCCCGATTGGCTGGAGAAGCGGAGAAGTGGCTCAAGAAGCCGGTCATCGCTATAAACACCGCAACCTACTGGTACGCCATGCGGGCCAACGGCATGGACGATGTGATCGAAGGCTTCGGGTCGCTCATGACCGACTTCAAAGAGCTTCCCGCCAGCTACCTGAAGATCGCCTCCCAGCAGGCTTCGGCCACCGCGGATTAGCGTCCGTTATCCCCATTACCAAGGAGCGGATCATGGAATTGGGACTTCAGGGAAAAGTGGCCATTGTCACCGGTGGCAGCAAAGGCATCGGCAGGGCCACGGCCCTTGGCTTGGCTCAAGAGGGCGCCAACGTGGCCATCTGCGCCCGGGGAGTGGAAGACCTGGAGGAAGCGGCGGCCGAGATCGCGGAACTCACGGGCCGCACCGTTCTCCCGGTCAGGGCCGACATGACCGTTCTTGAGGACATCCAAAACCTGGTAGCCACCACCGTGGCAGAGCTGGGCGGGGTGGACATACTGGTGAACAACGCAGTGAACTCGGTGGCCGCGCCCTTCTTGGAGCTATCCGACGAAGATTGGCTCAATCACATCAACGTGAAGATCATGGGGTACGTGCGCTGCTCCCGGGAGGTCGTTCCCCACATGGAGCGCCGGGGCGGAGGCCGCATCATCAACATCGGCGGCATGGCGGCCCGGAACGCCGGCAACCTGACCAACAGCAATGGAGTTACCAACTCGGCCGTTTCCAACATCGCCAAGAACCTGGGCGACCAAGTAGCCCACCTGGGCATCTTGGTCAACTGCATCCACCCCGGCACCACCCGCACCCCCCGCCAGGTCCAGCTATTAGAACGCCGTGCCCGCGACGCCAACATCACCGTCGAGGAAGCGGAACGCCGCGCGGTAAGCGAGATCCCCATCGGCCGCATGGTAGAACCCGAAGAGATCGCCAACCTGATCCTCTTCCTAGTATCCGAAAAAGCAGCCGCCATCACCGGGCAGACAATTGCCGTGGAAGGTGGGGCGGGGAGGGGCGTTAGTTATTGATGGCGGCTCTCTAGCTCGTCAGCCTCGCTGTTCCTTCCGAGAGCACGGTAGCTAAGGGCGAGGTTGTAGCGGCTTTGGAGAGTGTCTGGATGCTCTGGGCCCAGCACTCGCGCATAGATCATCAGGGTTACTCTGCCAAGCAAGACCGCCTCCTCGTATCGCCCTAGGTGGTGGTAGCCAGCCGCTAGGTTATTGCGGCTTGCGAGAGTGTCGGGATGCTCCGGCCCCAATACCCTCTCCTTGATACCGAGAGTTTCTTTGTAAAGCCTGGCTGCTTCTTCGTGGTGTCCTAGGTCGCCGTGGCAAATGGCCAGGTTGTTGCGGCTTGCTAAAGTGTCGGGGTGCTCCGGACCCAGCAATCGCTCTCTGATGGAGTGGGTCTCTTCATGAACCCTTAGAGCGTCCCCAAATCGCCCCAGAATACGATAGCCATTGGCCACGTTGTTGCGGCTGTCGAGTGTCCGGGGATCCTCTGGCCCCAGTATCCGCTCTCTTATGCGCAGAATTTCCCCGAATAGTCTTACACCGTCCTGGATGCGTCCCCCGACAAGGTAGCTAGCGGCCAAGTTGTTGCGAGTGGCGAGAGTGTCGGGATGTTCAGGCTCGTGCACGCGGTCCATGATGCTCAAGGCCTCTTCTAAATGCCTGATCGCCTCCTCGTGGCGTCCCAGTTCGTGGTAGCCATTGGCTAGGTTGTTGCGACTGGCCAGAGTGTCGGGATGTTCCGGACCGTGCACCTTCTCCCGGATGCCCAAGGTCTCTTCGTCAAGCTTCACTGAATCTTCAGCCCGCCCTAGATCGCGGTATCCAACGGCCAGGTTGCTGCGGATGCCTAAAGTGTCAGGATGCTCTGGTCCCAGAATCCGGTCTCTAGTTGTCAAGACCTTCTCCCATAGCCTGACCGCCGCTTCATTTCGTCCTAGAGAGCGGTAGCTAGCGGCTAGATTATTTGCATAGCCCAGCACACCTTTCGCTTCCGGCTCCACGGTCTTCCCAGATTGATCCAGAATACTCTGGTAATGGGCTACCTCTTGTCGCAACGTCAAAGGATCAGATTCCGGCATCGAGAATAAGCGTTCATTCGCACGGGATAGGGTGGTAACCGCTGTCCCCTTTTCATTGGTTGCGGAGATGGCGGCAATTGTAAGAGCATGGACCACTACCTGTTCATTTACCAAGGAAAAGATGGAGCGCCCAGAGCACTCCTCGATCAACCTGTCCAACTCACCTCTCCCTAGGCCGTTCAAGGCGCCAAGAAGCGGGTCAAGAATCGGTGCATCGGCGACATATCCCAGGGGTGAGATCTGCTCTCTTAATTCCTCCGGGAGATCGGTCAACGTCCCGACAATGGTGGCGTATACTCCCTCTATACGAGGGATGGTTGCTCCTACCGCTTGCTGGAATGCTTCCAACTCTATAGGAGTGGCGGCCGTTTTCAACTGGTCCAGAATGTCTTCCGGCGTTTGCCGTGGCACCCCAAGGCGAACGGCCAGCATTTCCAGGGCTAATGGGAGCCGTCCCACCAGCTCCGCAATCTCTTCCAGAGAAGGGTCCTGGGAATCCCAGGTACTCTCAGGTCTGCGGCGAGAACATAAGAGAGCGATAGCGGAATCAAGGTCCAAGACATCGATATGTTGAAAGGCAATAGTGATTGGGAGGAGATTGCGTCGCGCGTCACGAGTGGTCACAAGGAGTTGGATCGAGTTCGCACCGGTAGAGAGTTCGTTGATAAGATCGATCTCTTTAATGTTATCTACGACCCAGAGGGTCCCAGCTGGGAGTTCAGACAGTCGTCTTTGCACTTCTGCTGCGGTCTCAGCGTCACTCCGTTCTTCGACGTGTACTCCAAGGCTTGGCGCAAGGGCAGCCAAGGTCTGTTCGAAGTTAGCTCCGGCGGACGTCCAGAAGCCGTCTGTCCCCGCTCGGCGGGCGTACTCGGCGGCCAGACGAGACTTTCCGGTCCCGGCGCCCCCATAGACGACCAATACTCTATGGCTCTCGAAATCATCAGAGATAGCATCCAGTTCCGCCTCACGTCCAACAAAATTCTCATCGAGGCTGAGCGGGAGGCCGAGCCAGTGAGTAACTCCACGGGCTTGGGGCGGTGGGCTGCTCGGCGCATACTTACTTGGCGAGGCCAATCGTGCGCTGAGTATGTCGACAACGTTTGCCAAGTCGAGAGGAAGCAGGTCGGTGCGGCGAACGTTTAACCGGGTGATGAATTCTTGGATGAAGCGGCCAACCGCCGCATCACCCTTTTCCATGTCCGCCAACTCGTTGGAGCTGACTCGTCCTTGCGTGTACCAATGGGCTACCTGACGCGCCCTTTCCTCACTTCCGAGAAGATCGGTAACGCTGTTCCATTCAGCGGACCCAGCCGGGTAACCCTCTTGCACACAGAGTTCGATCGTTTCATGCGCACTTGCGCGGTATGCGGCTGCAAGGCATCGGCGCTTCCACCAGGCCAGCCATCGGCGACCAGCGCACCCAAGTGCAAATTGCCCCGCTGCTAGTCCGATAGGGTCAATCATGGCGCTTCAGCCCTACCTAAAGTCCGGACGATTCTCTACCAGATATTCTACCGCACCGGAGGGGTGAAATACGTTCTCCGGTCAGTTACTCGAACCCCTTCTACCCTCGCCCGCCATACCCCGGCCCATAGACAACCATCCCGGGGCGGGCGCCGGTGTGTTGGGCGTGGGTTATTACTGGGATGCCGTTGACTAGGACGTGTTCTACGCCCTGGCAGTACTGTTTGGGGTTCTCGAAGGTGCCCCTTTCGCCGACGGTGGCTGGGTCGAAGGCGACGATGTCGGCCCAGCATCCTTCCCGCAGCAACCCGCGGTCCTGGGAGCGGAGCACTTGGGCCGGCAGGGAGGTCATCTTCCTGATGGCTTCTTCCAGGGGCAACACGCCCTGCTCCCTCACGTAGGTCCCCAGCACCCGGCTGTTGCTCCCGAAGCTGCGGGGATGGGGCAGTCCGGCAACCTGGTCGTTGAGGGCGCTGCCGTCCGAGGC
>Ga0208879_1003994_pt1 | contig 11736 bp, 13 predicted proteins | sample Knorr_S15_td_Bot_FD_185605 | JGI IMG/M metagenome (GOLD analysis project Ga0208879, IMG submission 185605) | Marine microbial communities from Southern Atlantic Ocean transect - Knorr_S15_td_Bottom_ad_5009_LV_A (SPAdes) (version 2) | ecosystem: Environmental > Aquatic > Marine > Oceanic | place...
GGCGCCGATTGGTCGAGGATGAACTGGGCGACCCGGCGGTTAAGATTGCCATGCAATCCGCCGCACAATCCACGGTCTGGGCTAATCACCAAAATTCCAACCCGTTGTACCGGTCGGACTTGCAACAGCGGATGAGCTGCAGTTCCGTCTTCGCCGGGCTGGGCAGCCAAGTGTCCAATGACTTCTTGAATCTTCTCGGCGTAAGGACGTCCCTGGGTCACCGCAATCTGTGCCCTTCGCATTTTTGAGGCTGCAATCAAAGACATAGCATTGGTCACCTTGCTGGTGTTGCCAACGCTACGAATTCGTAACCTTAAGTCTCTAACACTGGGCACTTTCTATAAAACTCCTGGCACTCGCCTAAAGGCCTTTCCAGTCTGCTGCGCAAGTCCCCCTTTCGTAAAGGGGGATTTTCTCGTTGTTAAATTAAACTTCAGGTTTCTTTTCCCATTCCCTATCGAACCAGTCAAACCATTTCTCCTGCTCTTCTTTGCTAGGAGAACTAGCCATCATATCCCTCATTGGCTTATGAGCATCGTCAGTAGAACTCATAAAGTGCGTACTACTTTGCTTTAGTAAATCCATGGTTGTCTCACCACGAAAAACCTCATCACATCCACCCTCACCATTCATTATTTCTTTACATGTGAAGTTTTTCATTCTTTGACCTTCGAGATAGCAATGTGAAAATTATGGCGCTCAGCGGAAATTCGGGCCGACCTTTCCAACTTAAGCAGCAAACGAACCCTTAAAATCATTGATCGCTTGGGTCAGCCTACCTTCAATTTCTTCGGTCAGGTCACCGGTATCCGCGATTGTCTGCACAATATCAGGATGAGTGCTGCTCATGTAGCGCATTAGCTGTTCCTCGAAGTCGGCGACACGGTCCAATGCCAAGTCCTCAATCAACCCCGCATTGACCGCAAACAAAATGACAACTTCCTGCTCCAACGGCATAGGAACGTATTGACCTTGTTTGAGCACCTCGGTGGCCAACTGGCCGCGGGCCAACTGGGATCGCGTGGCTGCATCCAAGTCGGATGTTCCAAACTGGGCGAATGTGGCCAATTCACGGTACTGGGCCAAGTCCAGCCGCAGCCGGCCCGCCACACGGCGGATTGCCCGGCTTTGGGCTGCGCCGCCCACACGAGAGACGGATAGTCCTACATTTACCGCTGGCCGAATCCCGGAGTTGAACAATTCGGTTTCCAAGTAGATCTGGCCGTCGGTGATTGAAATCACGTTGGTGGGAATATAGGCGGAAACGTCTCCGGCCTGCGTCTCGATAATCGGGAGCGCCGTGATGGAACCACCACCACTGGCATCATCCAGCTTGGCCGCACGCTCCAGCAAACGGCTGTGAAGGTAGAAAATATCCCCAGGGTAGGCTTCCCGTCCGGCGGGACGCCTTAGCAACAATGACATCTGGCGGTAGGCCCATGAATGCTTGGTCAGGTCGTCGTAGACAATCAGTACGTCTTTGCCTTGATCCATGAAAGCCTCGGCCATGGCGCAACCGGAATATGGCGCTATGTACTGTAAAGGCGCTGAGTCGGACGCCCCCGCATTCACGATTATCGTGTGACCAAGGGCATCGTTTTCTTCTAGGATACCGACGACTTGAGCAACCTTGCCTTGCTTCTGGCCGATGGCCACGTAGATGCAAATCAGGTCGCCGCCCTTCTGATTGATGATGGTGTCCAGCGCGATGGCGGTCTTGCCCGTTGAACGGTCACCGATTATCAACTCGCGTTGTCCCCGGCCAATGGGAATCATGGCATCGATGGCTTTGATTCCAGTCTGCACTGGCGTATCCACCGACTTTCGGGCTACCACGTTGGGAGCAACCCTCTCCACAGGAAGAGTCGCAGTCGCATTGATTGGCCCTTTGCCATCCAGTGGCCTTCCCAGAGGGTCCACCACTCGGCCAATCAATTCTTCCCCAACTGGAATTTCAATGATGCGGCCCGTAGAACGTACTCGGTCGCCTTCCTTGACCCCAGTGGGATCACCCAAGATAGCGGCGCCGACTAAATCGGATTCCAAGTTAAGAGCCAAGCCTAAAACATCATTACCGAAGTCCAGCAGTTCGTTGGATCGCACACCTTGTAGCCCTTGGATGCTGGCGATTCCGTCACCAACCTGCACCACTGTCCCAACGTCCACCAGAGTCAAGTCACCGCCAAACTCTTCAATCTGGCGCTTTATTAGAGATACAATCTCCTGTCCCCTGATCCCCATGGACGTCTCTCCTCAGTACCGGACTACGCTCTCGGTACAGCAACTTCCGTATGCAATTGATTTCGTAAAGAGTTCAAACGTGACCGGGTGCTTCCATCTAAAAGCCGGTCGCCAATCTGTATTACCAAGCCACCCAAGATGGACTCGTCCACCTGGGTCGAGACTACAACTTCTTTTCTGACCAACTCGGCCACGAATTTGGTGATTCTATCCAGTTCTCCGGGCTCAAGCGGCACCGCCGAAGTGACCTCTACCCGCTGCCGTCCCCGGTGCTCATCCAGCAGTTCCAAATAACCATCTTTAAGGTCCGCTGCTACTTTCACCAGACCCTTGGTTACCAAAAGGTTGACCATGTTGCGGACCAAGGGGTGAATCTGTTCCATCACTGCGTCAACGGCTTTAATCTTGTTCTCGATTGAAACATCGGCGTGTCCCAGAAGCGCCCTGAAGTCTTCGTCTTGGAGCACTCCATGGACGAAGTCCAAGTCGACTTCCCACTGGTCCAGTTGGTCTTGCTCTTGGGCCAGTTCGAAGATGGCTTGAGCGTAACGTTTTCCTGAGACTTTAGGTGCCATAAATCTTATTAAGCCCTAGGTCCACTGGAGGCTTGTTCACCCTCTTCCAGAACCTGAGAAATCAGCTCTTCGTGGGCCTGCCGGTCCAAGGAACGGCGGATGACACGCTCGGCAGCCGTGATGGCCAAGTCGCCGAAATTAGCCCGCACTTCTTGTACCGCTGCGTCTCTCTCCCTCTGGATGTCGGCTCGAGCCCGTTCGACGAAGGTTTCGGCATCCTTCCTGGCCTGGCCCATCTGCTCTTCCTGGAACCTTGCTGCGGCTTCCCTGGCTTGTTCCAGCAACCGCTGCCCTTCCCTTCGAGCCTCGTTTAGCTGATCTTCTATCACCTGCTGGGAACCGGCGGCATCCGCACGAGCCCGGTCAGCAGCCTCCAAGCTCTCTCGAATTCGCTCGGACCGCTGGTCCAGCACCTTCAAAAGAGGCTTGTAAGCAAACAGGGTCAAAATGCCCAACAGCAACACGAAGTTGATGAGATAGGCGACTAAACTAGGGCCGTTTATTCCCAGATCGGTGATTCCCAATAGGGGGATTGCTCCCGCCATATGAGAAATCAAGCTGGCAATGCTAGCTTCAATAACTATCACGGACGTCTCCCATACGCTCGTAGCCCAAGCGAGTTAAACCACGAACAATAAGATAACCGCTACGATCAAAGAATAAATTCCCAGAGCCTCGGCGAAGGCGATGGCCAGAATCATGTTGGTGGTGATTGCTCCCGCCGCTTCCGGGTTTCGCCCGATGGCACCCATGGCTCCGGCGCCCAATACACCAATGCCGATGCCGGGGCCGATGACGCCGAGGCCAATGGCCAAACCAGCGCCAATGAACTTGCCGATTTCCATGAATTTCTCGGCGGCCTCCGCACTTAACAATAGGACCAAATCCATTTCCGTTTCTCCTTATATTGCCTTTCCGCCAACCTAGTATTGCGGATGGATGATTTCGGATCCCGGTTAACAGGCCTCGGGTTGCCGCCTAAGGCTTTAACCCGCTTTTGACTATTCGATTGAACTTAGATAACCGAACTTAGATAACCGAACTTAGAAATCCAATGTCCTTAATGCTCCTCGTGGCGCACCGCCACCGACAAGAACACCACGGTCAAGCTGGCAAAGATGACCGCTTGAATCAACCCCACCAGCAACTCCAACCCGAACACGAACTGGGTGGCCACGAATGGCACCAAGAACGTAATCATGATAACCAGAATTTCGCCAGCCGTCATGTTACCGAACAGCCTGAATGTGAAGCTGACCACCCGGACCAATTCGCTAACTCCCTCAAGGAATCCCACGAAAACATCTATAACACCGGAGGGTTTGCCTTTTAGTAATTTGCCAAAGGCGAAGAACTTCTTGAAGTAGCCCAGGCCGTGAGCCCGCAGGCCGTAGTACTCAACGAACACAAAGGATATTAGCGCCAGAGCCAAAGGCATATTCAGGTCGGTGCCAGCGGACTTGAGCAGGTGGGCTTTAATTTCACCACCCTGAACGAAGCCGACAAACTGGTAGATGGGCAGAAGGGCCAACCAGGCGTTGAACAGGACAAAGAAGAATATAGTCGCGATAACCGGGAATGCCCTACGTGCCATCTCCGGGCCAAGAACGCTGGTGCAAAAGCCCAGGACGCCCTCGTACAAAACTTCTACCACACTTTGGAATCGACCGGGAACCTCGCTTCTTTTTCTGCCGCCAAGGACAAAAAAGAGGATTATGACGATTGTGGCAAACCAAGCGGATAACAGGGTATTGGTTACGGCAATCTTGGAGGCGCTCATGGGAGTGAAGTGAGCTTCTTCTTGGTCTTCTTCGGATCCCGACTCTGAGACTTCCGACAAGCCCAGGGACTCATTGCGCGTTGATGCCGGGAAAATAGGCTGTGGAGAGAGGTGAATCTCAGGCTTATCAAGAAATTGTTCTGTGCCGAACATTGCCGACCCAATCGCCCCAAACACGAACCCAACCAACATCAGCACGGTCAGGCCAACGCCTGCTAGAATCAGAAGCTTTTTTGCCCCGGCACCCGATGGCACTAGTGCTGCCTCCCGTTATCCGGTCCGCGCTTATCCGTTCGGTTCAACCCTTTGCTCCCATAAATGACCGGTTGGACCATCTTATACAAACCCCAAAAGGCAAGGACAGAACCGAGTACTGTTCCTAGTAGAGTAAAGAGGGGTGTGATTCCGATCAGTTTATCTAGTCCAAGTCCCCCGAGGACGCCCAAGATGATACATCCGGCCACATACCAGCCGAGACCCATCAGGCGTAAGCCAACTACCCACCAATCCATCACCCCGCCAAACTTGGTGAATAATATCACTAAGTATTTTCAAAGTCAATTGAGACTGGAGATATGTATTTCGCAACTATCCGAGATATATATATCCGCGAAATAGACAGGCCTAAGTCATATTTCGTAATGTTTGAACCTATCTACGGCGAATTCAATCTCGTTGATTGTTACTTGGGCTACCCTGTTCCGAAGTCTTCCAAGTCCAGGGTATTGACGATTATTACTTGGGTTGCCCTTTCCCAAAGTCTTCCAAGTCCAGGGTATCAATGAAATCAGTGAATGCGGACATACGCCGCAGTTCTTCTTCCGTTGGCTCAGCCTTGGCGGGTTCTCCCGGCGGCGCAGGCTCAGCTCCCAAGGGTTTTCCGGTCTCTTTATCCAATTGGATACCTGCTTTGTCCAGCACCGATTCTTCGGCGTATATAGGGACCTGAACTCGCACCGCCAAGGCCACTGCGTCACTGGGCCGACAATCTATCTCTTTGGTTGTACCGTCGGTCTGTATGGTGATTTTTGCGTAGAAGGTATCGTTCTGTAAATCGTTTACCAGGATGTGCACCACAGAACCGCCCAAGGTGTCTATGATCGTGCGCAGTAAATCGTGGGTAAGCGGGCGGGGGACGGACAAATCCTGCAACTTGACCGCAATGGCATCCGCTTCGGCAGGACCGATCCAGATGGGCAAGTACCGGTCGGAGCCCTTCTCCTTCAGGATTACCACCCGTTGATAGTTCATCGGGCTCACCCTGATACTGTCTATCGTCATTTCCAGCATTCCTGCTGCCTCCGTACTTCGCCCTTGGTTCGGAAAAATTGTATGCCCAAGAGAAATTACAGTCAACCCAATGAGAGCCTATTCTAACAGTGAAAATAGATTCGGACCGCCCGAACCATGCACTTGCAGCCTCCGATGGCGCGAAAGAACGTTCGCTGTCGTTCTCGCCCCTGAGTCCGAAAGCCGGTTCGAGCATCTTATCAATATAACCGCATGCATCACCCTAAATCCTCGAGTGTATAATCAGGCTTAACCCACGCCTACTACCTATCCCAACTAAAGTGAATGTGAGACGTCTAATGACTGTATCTGAAGATACCCCCAAAGGCAGCCACGGAAGCGCTGCGGAAGGCATTCGTGAATACACCAACTCTGACGATAAAAGAGCCGACAAGTACCGCATACCCTGGGAGAAAGTATGTTGGAGTTGCGACGTCGGTCAATTCAATTTCCAGTGCACTGACGAACTGCCTCCATTGGACCGGATGATTGGTCAAGACAGAGCCCAGGAAGCCCTGCGTTTCGGGCTGGAGGTCAATAAACCTGGATACAACCTTTTTGTCACCGGCCTCACAGGTACCGGAAAAACCAGCGCAATTAAAGCCCACCTCCAAACCTTAGTTGACGAATTGGCCCAAGCCGAGCAAATAAAGCCGATAAACGACTGGATTTATGTTTACAACTTCGATGACAATGATCGCCCCTGCGCCCTAAAACTAGCCTCGGGCACCGGCAAATCCTTGCGTTACCGAATGTCCGAAATCCTGAGAGTGCTGAGCGAAGAAGTCCCCAAGGTTTTCCAGAGTGAAGAATTTGAAGCCCAAAAACGCAATTTGGAGGAATCCGACCGCCTGGAAACCCGAACACTGATGACGGATCTGGAGGAAGCGGCACAAGGCTCCAATTTTGCGGTCCAGGTTTCCCCCACGGGAGTTACCATCTTCCCAATGTTGGAAGGCCGTCCTATGAACCCCGAGGAGTATCAAGCCCTGACCACCGAGGCGAAAAAGACCATCGACGATATACGCGCCCAGCTGATGCAGCGCACCCAAGACGTGATGGCCAACATCCGTGATATCGAAAAAGGGACTTCCGACAAGGTCAGAGACTTGGAGCGGGCTGGCGCCGATGAACTGGTGAGCTCGATTTTCCAGAGTCTGGCCGCCAGCTATCAGGGCGTAAGCGGATTGCAGGAATTCCTTAGCCAACTAAAGGACTATGTCTTGGGAAACCTGGGCATATTCAAGGAAGCTGAACCGCAAAAGACGTTGCAGCCCACCGGCCCACTCCAACCGATGGGGAACGCCGCATTGGCGTTGAATCCGTTTTTGCCCTTCGATGTCAACGTCCTAGTGGACAACAGCGCAGTTGACCGGGTGCCCATCGTGATTGAACCCAACCCGACTTGGGGAAACCTCTTCGGGAGAATCGAGCGGCGGGCCATCATGGGCACCTACGTCAGCGATCATGCCATGCTCAAACCCGGGGCTCTGCATCTGGCCAACGGCGGTTATCTGGTCATAAACGCCCGAGATATCCTGATGTCGCCGGTAGTCTGGGAGGGTCTCAAGCGAGTGATTCGCAACAGGGAGATTCTTCTGGAAGACCCGGGAGAACAGTCAGGGATGTACATCCCTCAAGGACTGCGCCCCGAGCCTATTCCCTTGGACTTGAAGGTAATCGTCACCGGCGATGAGGCGATATATCGCATGCTGACATCAGTGGACAACGAAGACTTCTGGGACTTATTCAAGGTCAAGGCGGAATTCGACCACCGGGTGGACCTCACCGAAGAAAACTTGCAGGCCTATTGCTCATTTATCTGCCGCACCGGTATGGAAGAAGGACTGCTGGGCTTTGAGCCCGGTGGCGCAGCCGAAGTTATAGAGTACGCAGCCCGCTTGGTCGCCGACCAGCAAAAACTCTCCACCCGCTTTGGATTGATTAAGGACTTGCTCATTGAATCCGATTATTGGGCCCAGAAAGAAGGGGCTCCCCGAGTGAAGGACGAACATGTGCGGCAAGCCATAGCCCACAAGATATACCGACTGAACTTAGTTGAAGAGCGGATACGGGAAATGGTGGCGGACGGAACCCAGTTATTGCAGGTAACCGGCTCGGAGGTGGGCCAAATCAACGGCCTGGCCGTATATGACCTGGGCGATTTCAGCTTTGGCCGCCCCACGCGCATCACCGCTCAGACCTATGCTGGCCGGGAGGGCTTTATCAACATCGAGAGGGAGGCGTCCCTCAGTGGTCGCACCCACGATAAAGGAGTGCTCATTCTCAACGGATACATCGGCGCCAAATTCGGTCAAGAGCGGCCCTTAACCCTCTCCGCAAGTTTGTGCTTCGAGCAGTCATACGAAGGCGTGGACGGCGATAGCGCATCCTCGGCGGAGATTTACGCCATCCTCTCTAGCCTATCCGGCTTGGGACTGCGCCAAGACATAGCGGTGACCGGGTCGGTGAATCAACGGGGAGAAATCCAACCCATTGGCGGCGTCAATCAAAAGGTGGAAGGTATGTTCGATGTGTGCCGAGTTTTTGGACTGACCGGCACCCAAGGCGTTATGATCCCGCACCAAAACGTGCAAAACTTGATGCTTCGCGACGATGTGGTGGCAGCGATTAAAGAAGGCACCTTCCACGTCTACGCTATCAAAACCATCGAAGAAGGTCTGGAGCTTCTGATGGACCACGAGGCAGGGCAGCGGGGAGACGATGGAAAATTCGCCGAAGGCAGTGTCAACGGTTTGGTTGAGAAGCGGCTAAGAGAGTTGAATCAGTCCATGCGCGGCTATTATGGCGGGCTCTTGGCGGAAGCAAACTAGCCAAATACCGGGCCTTATTTAAGCCAGTCCTTTAGGCGCCAAAACCGCCTGGCGTTCCGCTAAAAACGCAAAACACCGGCGACACCGCGGAGGGCAACTGAAATGCCAGTGCCCCACACGATATCTCCGGTGATTTACGACTATTGCGTTAGTCTGCCGACTGACCGGCCCGTATGCCAATGCGTTCTTGAGATTGACCGGCCTTGAACGTCCGGGTTTTAGTCTTCTCGGATTTAGTCTTCAGTGAAGCTGTTCTCCGAGTAATGCCCGTTCAATCCGGCAACCGCCTGTCCCGCCAAGACATCAATGCCTTTACGGACCGAACCGGTCAACCCGGCTAGCTCTTTTTCCAGGTTCCTCAAACTACGCAGGGCGTAAGCATCTGCGTCGGTGCACTTGTTTCGGGCTTCGTCTTCGGAGCGGGACAACATCTGGGTGGCTTTGTGTTCCGCATCCCGCAGCGTCTGTTCTGCCCGTTGCTCGGCCATGGCCACCAATTCGCTCTGGTCCAAACGGTTCCGATAATCTTCCTCGGCCTTGGATTTGGTCCGGCGAGCATCTACCTGGGCTTGGTTGATTATCTGGTCTTTCTGAGACAAAACCTCTTCTGCGGAACGAACCTCTTGAGGAACCGCCAACCGCAGTTGGTCAACCAACTCCATGGCTTTTTTCCGGTCGATGAGTATATTGCCGCTCACCGGGACAGCCTTGCTGGTTTCGATTAGAGTCTCTATTCGGTCTATGATATTTATGATATCGATGATATCCCCCTCCGTCCGGTCTTTTCTGTATTAGGCCGGCAACCCAAATTTGATTTTCACTGCCTCGGCCACGTGGGGCGGCAGAAATTCGTCTATTTCCCCTTCGAGCCGTGCTACCTCTTTCAGCAAGCTGGAACTAATGAACATGTATTCCTGGGAGGTCATAAAGAAGACCATATCCAGGTCCGGCTCCAACCGGCGGTTCATGAATGCCATGTCGAATTCGTACTCAAAGTCCGAACCACTCCGGAGCCCCCGAATGATTACTTTTGCGCCCACCTCCTTAGCAAAGCGGACAACCAGTCCTTCGAATTTAGTGACCTCCACGTTGGGAAGTTCTCCCACCGACCTTCGGAACAAATCGACGCGCTCATCTGCGTCGAACAGTAGGTTCTTTGATGACCCTCCGTATACCGCCACGATAACGTTTTCAAACAATGAAGACGCCCGGCGCACTACATCTACATGGCCCACCGTCACTGGGTCGAACGTTCCTGGGTAAACTCCCAATACCATTAATCTTATCTCTCAGCGACCACACATAGTATCAAGCCGCTATTGTTAATCGAAAACCAGTAATTAGCTTACTGTTTTATTTACCTGCTTCATTTAACTGCGAGCCAGTCTAATCTTCGTCATCGGGATCGATCTTCTTGTAAAAGTCCACGGCGTTATCGCCATACCTACGCTGGGACAACCTTCGCAACCCACCATATTCAGGCAATAACTCTAGGAATCTGGAATGACCTACAACCAGCATTCCCCCTTCCTTGATTGGCCCATCATCGTCTCCCAGCTTCTCCAACACAGGACCCAGTTCTTCTATCGCATAGGGTGGGTCCATCAACACCAAATGATATCTCTGGGTTAGCCCATCAAGAAGTCGTCCAACGTCGGCGCAATGAACCTCGCCTGAAGCATGGAGACCGGTGGTTTGAAGATTGGTGCGGATTACCTGACACTGGCGACGGTCCCACTCTACGAAGTCGACCCACCCCGCACCCAAGCTCAACGCCTCAATGCCCAAACTCCCCGACCCGGCAAAGAGGTCCAGCACTCTCCCTTCTTGGTACAACTCCCCCGGCAAAATATTAAATATTGCCGCCCGTGCTCGTTCCGTGGTAGCGCGCGTACCAGAGGAGACGGCGCCCTTCAGCCGCAACCCTTTCACCTTACCGCCGTTTACGCGCATCTGACCTGTAACGTCCGATTATACATAATGTCAATACCTTTTCCCACAATCTGGAATGTCCGTTTATAGCATTTTATCCCAAAGCAGAGACAAGGATTTTTGTTGACGCTCCTATCTGCCTGTGCTAACATCCGGCCTATCTCACGACTGGGTTAGCCGCCGTTTCTCGACTATATAGGGCAAAACCAAGACGAGATTCGCTGAAAACCGCACGGTTGCAATATCGGCTACAGTGCCCGCTGCAACCATACAACATGTTAAAATCTACGGGTAATCTTTCGGAGAATCCGTTGCTGGGTTTTCCGGGAAACTGCCAGCTATTTTTACCAGCCAATCGTTAATCTCACCTCGGTTCCAAAGGACGCAATACCGGAATGAGCTTTCGCCAGATGCTGGCCAATGCCGCACCCGATACAGAGACAGCCCTGACTTTGGGCGTCTTCGACGGGGTACATCTGGGCCATTGCCACCTGTTAAATCGTTTGATACAACTCACCAAGCCTCCATTGATTCCCCTTGTTCTAACCTTCAGTAATCACCCCGTTACAGTGCTACGGCCCGGCACATTCGTTGGAAATATAACCACACCCGAGCAGAAAGAAGGGCTCTTGAAGGCCCAAGGCATTGAAGCCGTGGTGAGCTTGGAGTTTACGGAGGAGCTCTCCCAAATCAGCGCCCACGACTTCGTTTCAATCCTGTTTGACTCTCTGGGCATGCGAGGTCTGGTCGTGGGTCCGGATACAGCTCTGGGACGCAACCGTGAGGGCGACCTCGATTTCCTGAAGAAATGCGGCGATGAGATGGGGTTCTGGCTGGAAAGCGCTGAGCCCTTCTCTCTGGACGGTTCTCCGGTTAAAAGCCGACTTATCCGAAGCAGCATTTCTTCAGGCGACGTTGAAGGCACCGCCAAGATGCTGGGCCGGAAATACTCCGTGACGTCGGAGGTTATCACCGGAGACAAGAGGGGACGGGAGATGGGCTTCCCCACTGCGAATCTAAAAATGGACTACCGGACCTTGTTGCCCAATGACGGGATATACGCAACCTGGGCCGTGATTGATGG
>Ga0208879_1004000_pt1 | contig 11724 bp, 4 predicted proteins | sample Knorr_S15_td_Bot_FD_185605 | JGI IMG/M metagenome (GOLD analysis project Ga0208879, IMG submission 185605) | Marine microbial communities from Southern Atlantic Ocean transect - Knorr_S15_td_Bottom_ad_5009_LV_A (SPAdes) (version 2) | ecosystem: Environmental > Aquatic > Marine > Oceanic | place...
GGACTGCAACCCCTTGGAGCCGTGAATGGTCATCACCCGAACCGCGTTTGAGGGGGGCATAGCCTCACCTTCCAACAGCCCTCCCGAAACCCTTCTCAAATGCCTCAACCGATCAGAGAGGAGAACTGCATCGCCTCCGGCTTCAGATGTCTGCTGGCGAACAAAAGCGAGGAATTGCTCTGCATATTGCCTGTCGACTGGACTTGGGTGGGCAAGTAGCAGGTCGGAGTGGTCGAGGGTCTCGTCGAGCAGCCGAATCAGCCGGTTGGAGTCTGCCAGCGTTCGCCATCGGGTGAAGAGTTCTCGGTGCGCCTCTGAGGTGGCGTGACCCGCCAAACGGGCAATCAGGTCGGACGAGCCAGATTCATCGGCGAGATAGGCCTCCAAGGTAGCGTCATCGAAACCGACCAACGGAGTGCGGGCGAGCGCCGCGGCGCAGCTCACATCGTTGGGCCGTGCAACCGCATTCACCAATGATAGCAGAGACTGGACGATCGGCTGTTCCAACAGTCCGCCATCTCGGTCGGCGATGGCGGGGACGCCGAGCGAATCTAGCCGGCGAATCAAATCCGGCATGTGGGTCCTCGAGGGCATCAGCACCATGATGTCCCGGGGTTCAACCGCCTCAAATGGCTCAATCTCCCTCAAATCGACTGTAGTCTCAGTCTCTGACTGGTGAGTGGCGGCGAGAACGTGGGTCGGAGAGCCGTCAATGAGAGCCCTGATGCGGGCTGCAATCATCTCATGCTCGAGGTGGACTGCCTTCGCTGCGCTTCCCAACTCAAACGGATCGAGTGGAACTGTCAGGTCGGAAGTTGGGTCCTTGGCCCCACCAGTCGATACCGGAAGCAGCCATTCCAGACGACCTGCTTCCTCGCTTCGGTCAGCTCTCAGACCCTTCGCGCTGGCATACCAATCACCCGGGAAAAGGTGGTGACGGGAGTCGAAAAGGTCGACCCACCACTCATTCATGGTCTCCAACAGGTCTCCACAGGTTCGGTAATTGGTGACCAAGTCAACATGCCCCTCCGCCCTCCTGACAACATCGACATGGTCGAGTCGCCGGCCGTCGTCCCCCCTGTCAAACTGCTTCCACGCCTCCTCGGGAATCGGTCTGTGGTTGACATATTCGAGTCCGCTGACGAAACTCGTGACTTCGACCAGACGGGGATCGCGGGCAGCGTCTCTGCGCCTCAGTGCGGGAGCCATCAACAGACGGCTCTCGTTTTGGTATTCCATCTCATTAATCGCTCTGAGATGAACCGTGTACCGGGACATGCCCGAAACCTGTGCCTGCCTGAATCCGTAGATGCTCTGCTTCTGGTCGCCGACCCAACAGACGGTCGGCTGCCACGGTGAGTTTGGAACATCGGGGTCACCCTCTTGACGCGCTCGGCTTCCCCAAAGCCTGCTCAATAACCGCCATTGTTGGTTTGAGTTGTCTTGGGCCTCATCGATGATGAACGCACGGAATCGGCGGCGAATGACCTTCAGTACATCGATTCGCCGCCTGAGGTCCTCCTCGACCTTGGCCATCGGCCAATCGGTGAATGGTTCGACTAGCTCTCTCCTCTTCACACCGTCCTCCTCAGTGACTCTGAATGCTGACTCGACTACATCAATCGCTGAATCGAGGTGAGAGTCGGTCCACGGATGCTGTTCGTCTATGCCGTCGAGTGCCTGTACCACCTCAGGCGGATACCAACGGCGGCAGATGCTGGGGCAGCGAGCGAGGAGCAACTCCTCAGCCAGTCTGGCAACATCATCGTGGTCGTGCAATCCCTCCTGCAACTTCAACTCGGTGAGAACATCGGTCGCCGCTGCCTGAACGGTCAGCAAGTCTCCTAGAATCCGAGCATCGGTGTCCGGACTGAGTGCCATGTCCACCGGCTCGGAATAAGCTGGAAACGGGTCGGAGAGCCGGTGTGGTCTGATGCTGTCTGGTGAGTGGGGTGGCTCACAGCGAGGGTCGAGCAGGTCAGCGATGACCGCGCAGGAGCGCATTCGCATTCCGAGGATGCTGCCGAGCAGGGCTCGACCGTCAGCCGTCGCTGCATCCATTCTCCCCTTTACTTCGGCACGGAGGTCAACATCCTTGATTTTGCCAAGTGGATTCATCCCCGAATCCCAGCCGTCGCTCTTCGGCAACAACCCGCGTGGGAAGCAGGAGGGGTGTGGGGAGTCGACACTTGAGAGGGTGCAGATGGCGAGGGTGACATGAAACAGCCAGAGCAGCCTGTCCCAAACATCACTGGGCACGCCTCCCGATAGCAACACATCGAGCGAGTTTACCCGTGTCTCGCTGGAAAGTCCGGCGGGGAGGTTCAATTCGACCGCGCAGGTCCGCGCCGCATCCAGCCATTCGAAGCAGATGGCGTGCAGTTGGTCGCAGAAGACGCCAATCTCATCCCCATCAAGATGGGCGATGAACGATTGGCGCAGTGAGTCAGCGGTGACTTCGCCACTCAGATTGCAGAGAGAGCGGCGAACCGAGTCGACGAACAGCGAATTTGAGAGTAGTTTGGAGACCACTCTCTGGGCGCGCGCCCGTCCGCCAAGTTGGTGAGAAAGGCGATTTCTGGCACTCAGGAAGTTGCTGATCGGAACGCTCACCACTCTGAGATCACCAGCGTGTCCCTCGTTCTGGATTCGCCAGACTGCACTCAATGCGCGCTCTCTCAGAATGGCTCTCTGGGCGTCTGACATCTGTTGATGGGTCGGCCTGTCGGCGAGCAGGTTACGATGGGCGGACACCAACCGGTGGAGAAAGGAGTCGATGGTGCCGATCGGTGCCTCATCGAGCAACATCGTGAGTTGTTCAACCAACCCCTCGTTTCGAATTCGAGGGTCGTAGCGGAGACCGCGCCGTACACCTCTTGGGCCAGGGCGGAGGCGAGAAATCTCTCTGCGCAGCCGGTCACGCATCTCTTCGGCAGCCTTCACCGTGAAGGTCAGCACAACCACCTCGGTGGGCAGTAGACCGCGCCATTCTCGAAGGTCCTCACGCTGACTCGCAGGTGTCTGAAGGAAGCCGCCACCTAGGTCAACTTCGCGCGGTCCGGGGGGGAGGAGTCTGGTCGCTCGCTGGTCTTCGGAGAGGTAGTGTTCGAGAATTCTCTGAATTATACAGGCGGTCTTCCCTGTCCCGGCACCCGCGTCGAGGACGACATGCATGTCGAGGTTCAGACCCAAAACCTGGCCTCGGTTCAACTCCATTCCCGGTCACCTCCCACGATGGGCGCCAAGCCACAGACCTCCTTCACGGAGCAGTAGGTGCAGGCGATTCCACTCGGTGTTGGAATCACCTTCCCCTTGGATGACATCTCGTTGATTCGAAGCGCCGCAGTCAAGCGATGCCGTAACCAAGCGCGGAACGTGTTACTCTTCGGGCTCTCATGAGATTCTCCCGGTCTGCGGTGGATGTTGCTGCTGTTGCAGGCTACCTCGCCGATTCCAAGTGATGTCAGATGCAACTCGTAGTCAGGATCGGCTTCGATGTAGAGCGCACTCTCCTCGCCGACCTCCGTAATGCCAATTCCAATCACCCTGTCACCGGGATGGGTGACCTCCCACGCTCGCGCGTAGAGAGCGAGTTGGACACCTTCCAACAGCTCTCTACGGTGACGCAATCCGCCATCCTTCGGACGTGGCCCTTCAAGTGACTTCAGGTCGCGGATGACCACCAGTCGGCGTGGCTTCCAATCCTCACCGAGGTCGAGGTCGAGCGGGCAGACCTCTTCGCTGCCTGACTCTTGGACGAAACTGCTGCCGTCGTCATCGAATGGAATCAATTCGACCCTGTCGATGATCCCCCTCAGGCGCAGCCCCTCAAGCGCACCTTCCTCCGGCAGTTCAAGCAGGACTCCCGGCTCCGTGCTGCTGCGGGGAAGTGACCACTCAAGTGCAAGAACGGCAGCCTTCACGAGGGTCAGTTCGGCGTCGAGCATCCTGCCGAATCGGCCTCTGAGATTCGGCACTGAGTCCTTTCCGGAGGCCTCCTCGAACTCCGCTCGATTCATTCCGAGCAGGTCGAGTCTACGCACCGAGGCGACCGCATCACCGCGATTCAGCCAAGGCGCCCGCTGTTCCACGAAGTGAAGCAGTCTGGCGCGCATTTCTCCGTCTGGTATGCCACACAGCGCGACAGAAGGCGGGTTGAGATCGTCTCGCTCTTCGCCGACCTCCATTCCCAGCAGTTCACAGAGCAGGTCGGCGTACACACCGTGCACCAGCAGTCCACGGGTTCTGACATCAACATCGTCATCCTGTGTCTCTTCGGCAGTCGCATCCAATCGAGTTGAGAGCCACCCCTTGCGCGGACATGAGAGCCACTGGCCGAGGCGGCTCGGAGACCATACCTTCGTCGCAAACTCCGGGCCGCTGACAAAACCGTGTCGCTGGTCGTGGTCGGACAGGTCTGTCTGGTTTGGAGAGAGGGGGCGAGGGTCAACCGTCAATGCGCGGGAGCGATTCGGTAGCGAGAGACCAATCGTCGGCCATGTGGGATTGAAACGTGGAGTCGTGACCTTTGGTTCTCGATGCTGCGGCTTCATCCGGAGGTTTTCAGGGCTTACGACATCGCCCAATCGAGCCGGCGACAGGTAGGGCTGCTCAAGCGTCCCCATCCGCGGCTGCCTGTCGAGGCGGTCGGCCACAAGTCTTGAGTCGAGCGAAATGGTGACGCTCGCAGGGTTGAGCGGCGCCGACTCCGGGTTTCGGCCCGAATGGAGGTTCAGTCCGCTGCGCTGCCTGACATCACGGGCCATCGAGCCGGTCACAACGACCTCGAACCCGCCCTCTCCATCAGATACCACATCACCAGGTCGGGCGGTGGGAAAGACGCCTTCGCCCTCGATGAACGAAAGCCCCCATCTACTCGCCTTTCCGCCGTCAATTCGGTGTACTTCATCAGGGCTGACGAATGATGGCAGCAGAGGTGGTTGCTCCGGCTTCCACTCTCGGTTGGCGAGCCACTCAGCGAGAGGGGTAGAGGATTGGGAAGACTCATCTTCTGCCGCATCGAGAATGATGACCTCGCCGGCACACTGTAACAGGTGATGCCAGGCGTGTCGGGCGCTACGTAGCGGCGCATCGGGAGGCAGCACGCCCAACTCCGCCCGTTCCTGCTCGGTCAGCCCGGGTACGCTCGGCGCCCGCAAATCCCAGGAATTGACATCGAGATGAGTCAAAATGACAAGGTCGGCACGGCAGCCAAGCGCCGCTTCGGGCGTCAGAAGTCTGACAATCGAGTCTGGCAGCGTCGAGCCGGGCAAATCGATTCCATCGACTAGAATCCGCAGGTCCTCGACCCATTCGCCGCCGCTGCTGTTAGGCGTCTGCCCGAGTAGAGTCTGGGATTGACGTAATCTGCTGTGGGCGTCGAATAGTAACTGAAGACCAGCAAGCGTCTCGTGCAACTCGCCGTCCAACGAATTGGTCCAGCGCTCCCAGCGCAGACTGCCGGCAAACTCCGCGAACCAGCCATCACCCGACTCCGCAGCGTCCGGAAGCGGTAGTGATTCCCCCGAGTAGCAACCGACCCTGACCGCACCGGCCTCAAGAGCTGTCCTGTCCTGAGTTGAAAGTAAGGGGCGTAGTTTGCTCGCCAAGGAGAGCAGCCACCACTGCGTCTCCTCATGGCGACGACCCAACTTCTCCTCGTCCTCGTAACCGCTGGAAAGAGGGGGACGGGCCAACGAGCGAAGCCAGCGCCCCAAGGCACCTCTGCCGCCAAGAACATGGAATCCGCGTGAGACCTCCTCGAGAACCGAGGCGTCGGGAGTCGGCCTCCAATCTGCCTCACTCGGGTGTTGTGAGGACTGCAACCAATCGCTGTGGAACTCAAGCGTTCGCTGAACTGCGAGGGCTCGCAACCGTGCCAATGACCATGCGTCCTCATGGTGAGCAAGTCCGGCCAGAGCCAACAGCCAATGGACTCCGGGACTCTCGCAGAGTGGTCGGGCGGGGGTAGAGAGAGGAACGCCCAAAGAGTCGAGGATTCGGCTCCAATCATCCCTGTGGGATTTCGACTTCGGGTCGATCAACAAGATTGATTCGGGAGGCGACTCGCCATTCAACGCCTCGACGAGTAGAGCGTGAGTCGCCTCGATGGAACGCTCAATTCGAGGTACCAACAGCCGGGTCGCAGTATCCGAAGGACCCTGCTCGGGTGGCTTCCATACCTTGTGGACGGGAAGCCAGTTCGGAAGGTCGCCTGGCGAGCGCGCGGGTGGAATGTCGTTGGGGACAAAACCGTGGATCCCGAGTCTGTGGCTTCCAGAGTTGGCTAGAACATGGAGCGGGCGGAATCTGGTTAGTGCCTCAAGGAGCCGTCTTCGGAGCGGTGTCAGAGTTGGTGGATGGTCGAGCATTACGACACCGTCTACCGGGATTAAGCCGAACGGAATCTCCACTACAGACCTTTTCTCGAGGATTTCGACGATCATTCTGAGTTGAAGGTCGGGGTGAATCCCGCCCAACTCATTGCCGAGATGGTTGAGGATTTGACGAAACGAGTCGAGACCGGGGCCGATCCAATCACCGCACTCCTCCTCACGCAAGGCTTGGTGCAACCCCGCCAGGTCACGAGTCTTCCCACGGCCCCACTCATGGCTGGGGAGAGCGTGAATCAGCGGAAATTGGAGATTTTTTGCAGCTTCCTCGCAGGTGTTGTGAAGCAGAAGACGAAACACGCCGCCGGTCGGCAGCAGCCGCGGTTGGCGCAACTCGGCGTGAAGCGATTGAACGAGGCTGTCGAGCGTGTGATGCTGATTCCTGTCGATTGGCGCCGGCTTGATGTCAGCGATGTTTTCGGCCGAGGGTGAGGAATCAATGTCAATGGAGTTTGAGGACGGTCCACCGGTTGGCATGCCGGAGAGTCGGGACAGCACCTCACGACGGGAGGCCTCTGTGGGATGGATGATGAGCAGTCGGGACAAACCTCCCCTCTCTAGAGAGCGAGGATCCTTAGATTGTGACTCGAAATGAGAGATTAGCCACTCTGGTGTGGCGCCAGAAGGCACCTGCTCCATCGTAATGGAATGGGCCCCAAGCAATTGCTCATCCAATTCTGCCATTGTTCCAAGCCCCGCGCCGCTGTCGACGGCCGGTCACGGTTCTTGAAGGTGAGCAGTCGGGACCCCCGCCACGATGTGTGATGGGCCATGAGAACTCAGATTGTCTGTCTCTCCGTTGTTGCCCACTCGCCCAGCAGGACAGTGACGCCAGCTGCTTATCGGTGCATCTGTGCAAGTGTTCAAGTACTGCCGCTCAGTTATCGTAGTAACTCGGATTGGGCGGAGTTAGTGACCCTTCTCCACCCATGGAAATAGCGGGTCTATAAATCAAGAACATCTCTTGTTCGGAGCCGGAGCCTTTAAGAAGGTATATCGGTGAGGGCGGATAGACCCGCCTAAGACGACACCTAGAGGCATGAAACTAAGGTTATCAGACAACCGTTCAGCGATTATTAACAACACACCAACATACGACGAACGAAACATGAGACTGATAAACACATGTCTAGTAAAGGTGTTGGATGGCGGGTCAAATGAGAAAGGAGGAAAAATAATGACAGTAGTAAACCGAGAAAAGTGCAGCGAATGCGGCTGCAGAGACATGGATGAAGACGAGACTCGAGGAGAACTCGTCTGCAACGACTGTGGTCTAGTTCAGGAGGACAAGGCCATCGACATCAACCACCCTCAGGGAAGGGTTGGCGAAGGAGCTCACAACACCGCTCTGCGAAATGACGTGGGTGGCAACAAGCTTGGCAGCGTCATCGACAGAGGAGAAGCCAGAAAGTTGGGTAAGAGCAACCTCACCCGAACTGCCGTGCGGGCCCACGCGGTGAAGAACCAGCGGGCAAAGGACATCATGAGGGAAATCGAGAGATTGACCGATTCAAAGGCAATCCAAGACGCAGCGAAGGCGCTGTTGAATACGGGTTTTGTTAACGATAACAGTGTCCACCTATCAGCGGATGACCTCGGTCCGAAACCGGGAAACCAGATGCGCTTCATGCACCATAAGTCAAAAGATGCAACTTACGTCATCCGATGTTCAGCGATTGCAACCATGATGGTGCTCTCAGACATCGGCAGCATCCCCTACCGGATTTGGAAGGTGGACGCTCGAGCAAACGGCATCGACGAGAACGACTGCCTCAAGGCGAAGAGAATCATTCGAAGTAGACTCGACAAAACTGCCCTCAAGGGTTTGACCGGTCTGAAGGTCATCCGAAACTCGGCAACGCTGCGAAGAAGAGCGCTCGACGCCTGGTCCGAGAGACTCAGACTGTGGGCTCACACCCAGGGCATCTCAGGTGCTCTGCACTTCCTCGACTGGGTCGAGGAGAAGCGGAGGAAACTCGACATGGATGGCGACGGACGGCTCGGCCAGGAGAATGCTGACATGCTGATGGCGATGATTGCCACCGTGGCCCTCTCCGAGTTGGGTATCAGCGAGGTTACCAAGCGAGCCATCGCCGAGGATGTCTTCATGCTCACAGTAGGTGGCGTCAACGCCCGACTCAAGCAAACCCGAAGTCTCATCGAGGACTCCAAGTCCTGATCGGGTCTCAAGACCACATCAGGGCCTTCGGTCCTTTGAGCGACCGAGTAGTCCAGCGGCAGCCAGAGAAACCAGCACCGAGCTGACCATCCCTGCCGCTGGAATGCCGCCTAAGGGTGAAGAGGTTTCAGAACCCTCATCGTTCGATGGAGGGGCCTGCCACTGATGGAGAAGGACAAGGGAGAGGTCTTCACCATCCCACGCCTCCGGCAATGTGACCACCAACTCACCCGAACTGCCGCTAAGTGTGTGGACCGCTCGGACGACATGGAGGTAGTCTCCAATTCCATTCGAACCCTCCTCAAATATCGCTGAATCCTCAACCACGAATAGCAGTGAGTCAATCAAACGGCCCTGTCCATCATCCAAGGAGAGAGACCAATTCACCGTGCCAGTCACCCCGTCATCGCTCGACCAAGAGAGATACGAGGTTCCCGCGGCGCCGCCAAACTCTGTGTCACTCTCAAACGAGGCAGCGTAGAGTGACACAAGGGAGTCCCCGTCACCACCGCCAGACCCAGCATGCATGATTTCACCGTTCACGATGATCGACGGTGGTGCGCGCATCAATCCGACAGCCTGTATCGATGCAGCACCATACCTAGCCTCCCAACGCTGGTCGCCCTCGAGAGTTCCGAATGGGTCCTCAATCTCATTTATCGAACGGTGGAACATCAGTTGGACGGTCGCCTCGTCGTTGTTTGCCACGGTCGTTTCCAACCCCTCCTCCACATCAACACAGTTCTCACACCAGGTCGCGGTGTAGACCTCTGCGATGTCGGGCAGTGAGGCCAGATTGGAGGACGCTTCGCCTGAAGTCTGGTTGGAAGCGAGTACGGTGAGGCCGCCAAAGACGCCCTGCTCAACCTCACCCGAATCGACTGCGGTGGGGATGGCGAGGACGCTTGGGAGGAGCGAAAGCAGGAGTAGAACGCACAGAATGGGGGTGATGTGAGTCCGCATCATCGAGCGTGGCACATAGGCAAGGTGTGTCAATGCAACGGTTCGGCGATTCAACCGGAATCGTCAGAATTCATCTTCTCCGAAGATGTGGTTGAAGCGATCTGGTACTTCGATTGGCAAGTTGTTCGGCCCGATTGGATTTCTGAACATGTTCCACCATGGCGGGTCGCCCGGACGGCCGTGACGCCTCTCAAATGGACCGAGAAGTTCGACCAGATTTCGGCGCACCCTCTCAACCGGTGCGTCCATTCTCTGCCAAACCCGATTTCCGGCTTCGTCATCCGCCGCCTCCTGCCGCCAGCCGGTGAGCCTGAACAGTCCCTCAGACAACTCAAGTTCGTCATCATCATTCAGATGGACACCGAACATCGCCCCATCCGCAGTAATGTAGCAAGGCGTCTCATGTGGAACTCTCATTATCGTACCGAGTGGCATGTGGACCAGTGCGTCGTAGAGCCGTGGGAAGATTCGCAACCAGCGGCCTCTGCCGAGTGGGTGCCTGAATCTCTGTCTCTGTTGCCTCAACCAGCGGGGATTGTCCTCTTCCCGTTGGTGTGCTTGAGGTATGTTTCGAACGATGAAAGTGTGTAACGGCCCGAGATTTTCGCTGGAGCGCAGGTCATCAATCAAACTCAATACCACGGTGACGAGCACATCGCCGACCGGTAACCTAGGCCCTGCTCTCTCCTCGTGGATGCAGAGAGGTTCGCCTCTTCCATCCCGTACCGCCTCCAAACAGCCTCCACCGTGAACCCGGAAGCGGGCTCCATGAGGGCCCGGTCCTGCTGCCACCGAATAGAACAATCCTGATGTCCCCTGCACGATAATGTCCCCTCCACCCGATGACAGAGTCAGTTTTTCATTTCCCTCGCATACTTCCTTCAGAAGGCGCAGCGCCCTTCGGTCAGGTGCCGACGGCATCAGTTCGCCATCATCATTATGCCAACCCCACTGCAACGCTCTCAGCCGTAGATGTTCATCTGACTCTGGCGGAGAGAGAGCCCAACTGATGAGCAATGCCCACAGTTTGGGCCAATGCGGAAGTGGTGTCCAAATCCAATGGCCCTCCTTTATCACCCTCAGGTGCACCTTGCCCTTACGCACTGATAGTGAGCGGCCGCCCCATCTGCTGACTAGTGGTACATGGTCACCCTCACCAAGGAGCTCGTTCCAACGGCTCACCCAAGGCAGACCGAGAGGCAGTAACTCCTCCCAATGAAAACCACCGTCACCGATCTGATGCTCATTAATCTCCGCCAGTCTCATACGACGACGATGCCATCTCGCCAAGGCGCGGTGGCCACCTCCAATCGGCGCTCCCTCCCCTTCATCGACAAGGCCGGTTCTGATGGATTCACGAATCCAGTTGACCCACGCCATGAACAGGCGAGCGCCTTCAAACAATTCGGGCCTCTCCTGATGTCTGCGCCGCAAGATGAACTCGTTGTCATCTTGCCCGTAGACCATCTCGTGCCGATGGTCGAACCTACCATGGCCTCTGCCAGGGTGAACATAGGCGACGATGGACAACGTCATCAGCAACTTCGGCCAATCACAGTCTGCCGCCTGCTCTCTTTCACCCGCGGTCCCAGTGAGAGCCCTGATGAGGTGTTCATGAGGAACGCGGTAGAGAAGTGGATGGCCGTCATATGCCCAGTAGTCGTTCAGTCTGGAAATCCAATGCCCGTTGCCGAGTGGAATCCCTCTCTGCAAGAGGTGGTTGGCGACCTGTTGAGTCGGTTTTTGGCGGCTGCACAGCGTTTCTCGCAGGTGCTGGAGACCCGATTCGATGACTTCATCGTCGATTGGAAACGGGTCGGTGAGGGGATGTCCCACCTTCTCTGGCATGAAGGCCCAAGCAACATCGGCCTCGTCGTGTGCTTTGAGGAATGAACGCCATCGAGCTTGGGCTGTTCTGCCGCGGTCCGGGGCCAATAATTTCCCAAGTGCCCGGCGGTCTTCGTAGCAAGGCCGAGCCTTGAAGTCAGAACCGACTAGGAGGGGAGCGAATTTGGCGCATGTTTCGCACCAACCAGAATCCTTTTTGTCAACTTCACCACTGCAAATGATACACTCATTCATCTCAATTCCTCCAATCAATCAACTGTAAAGTGGCCGGCATCTGAACGGCTGGACTTCACCCCTCCATCCTCTCACCGAGTGCATCGGCGACCATTCTCCAAACTGACA
>Ga0208879_1004002_pt1 | contig 11722 bp, 9 predicted proteins | sample Knorr_S15_td_Bot_FD_185605 | JGI IMG/M metagenome (GOLD analysis project Ga0208879, IMG submission 185605) | Marine microbial communities from Southern Atlantic Ocean transect - Knorr_S15_td_Bottom_ad_5009_LV_A (SPAdes) (version 2) | ecosystem: Environmental > Aquatic > Marine > Oceanic | place...
ATTCGGCCAGAAGGTAGATGTCTCGCATCTGGGCAGCATGATCTGGGCCAGGGGGATGCAGAACCAGATCTCTTTACTGGTTGATAGAGAATACCAGCGATTCGACCGAAATAGTCCGGGCAACGTGTTATGGAACTACTACCGGTGTGGCGACGGCCGTTGGATAGCTTTTTCCATGGGCCAGGACCGGTATTGGCCGCCATTCTGCCGTGCCGTGGAAAGGCCCGATCTGATCGATGATTCCAGGTTCGATACCCCTGAGAACCGTTACCAGAACCGGGAAGAACTGGTCGATCTTCTCGACGCCCTCTTCCTCTCTAGAACAAGCGGCGAATGGGAGGAGTCTCTCCAGGGGAACGACGACATCATTTGGGAGCGGGTGCAGCGCAACTTGGACCTGCCAAAGGACCCCCAGGTTGTGGCGAACGACTACATCGTCGAGTTCGACCACCCGGCCATAGGGCCTTCGAATTGGCTGCAAACGCCAGTCACTTATAGCAAGACGCCCCTGTCTACGAGGAAAATGGCCCCGGCTCTGGGAGAGAACACGGAGGAGACCATCATTGGCCTGCTGGGTTACTCCTGGGATGACATCGTGGTTCTAAAAGACAAGAAGGTGATTCTTTAGCCGCGAACCATATGGTAGACAGGAAAGAGACTCAGAGTTACTATTCCTGCGGTGACCCACTGTCCGATTCACAGGCGCGGGTTATTTGTTGACGGTCAACGAAGAGATATGTGAGGAAATATGCCCAAGATAATCCCAGTCGCCGACGAGTTGAGCAAGACTTTTTGGGACGGCGTTAATGACGAACGGTTGATCCTGCAACATTGCGCCGCTTGTGAAAGGCTCCAATACCCGCCGAAACCGGCATGCCAGTTCTGTGGCTCTGGTGAAAAGCTGGAGTGGAAAGATGTGGAAGGCAAAGGCCATATCTCGACCTACATCGTGATTGAGGACGGGCGTCTGAACCGCCGTATGCCCGATCAGCCTTACAATCTGGCGTTGATCACGTTGGACGAAGATACCAGCGTCAATTTTTACTCCAACCTTCCTGGAGTCCCTCCCTACGAGGTCCCGGTAGGGTCAGCTGTCGAGGTTATGTTTGAAGAGGTCGCGCCGGACCAACTGATCCACGAATGGAAGGTCGTCGGCTGATTGTTCAGTGATCTCAAACGGCATTATTATTTATCATCAAAAAAATAGGTGAATGATGGCTACGCAAAACCAGTATCAGTGGCGAAGAGATAAGGACGGGCTAGGGGTGTGGGACCACCGGGGCAAGGTCGCGGTGGCCGGATACGGTCACTCCCCCGTTGACCGGCGCTGGGATGAGAGATCCATGGATCAATCCTTGGGCGCATACACCATCCTGGCCTGCAGACTTGCCATGGAGGACGCGGGAGTAACCCCCGACCAGATCGACGGAATCATCTGCTGCGACAGCCACATCGCCGGCGGCAGTGGGGGTACCGCGTCCAACTGGGCGCCGCGTCCCTACTTTGACCCGCCTTACGACTCGGAATTGGGGCTTACATTGATCAACGGTGAATGGCTGGCCAAAGTGATGGAGTTGCCCAACGTCAGATTCGCTCCCACCGGAGTGCCGACAATCGGCGAGATGGTGGGCATGGCCTCGCAAGCCATCGCCGACGGAAAATGCAATACCTGTCTGGTGATCTACCCCACGGGCAATCTGGAAGGCAGGTACCGCCGTGGGGGAGAGAATGCCGACGACTACGCGAAGGGCGCTCGGCAATGGGTGGCGCCTTGGGGCAACCACGGCGGCAACGACTTCATCAACATCTTCCCCCACAACCAGTATTGCCTCAAATACGGGGGCACCCACGATGATCTGGCTCCCTTCGTGATCAACCAGCACCGGAATGGATTGCTGACTCCGTGGGGGTACAACGCCAGCCACGGGCTGGAACAACTTACCGTTGAGGACTACGTGACGTCGCGGTACATCCTGAATCCCCTGCGGTTGTGGGATTGTGACCGGCCGGTCAACGCATCGGCGGCCTACCTGTTCACCACCGCCGAGCGTGCCCGGGATATGAAGCAGCCCCCGGTTTACGTGCTCAACCACTCACAACATAACTTTCCTACCCGGACAACTCAGTCGGACCTGAATGAGATTGAAGATTGGACCGACCGGGCGGCTAAAAGGATGTACGAGGGCGCTGGGCTCGGACCGGCGGACGTGGACATCTTCAACCCGTATGACGGTTATGCGACGATGACCCAGTTTTATCTGGAGGCATTCCAATGGCACGGCGTGAAGCGGGGCGACGCCTTCGCCTTCTATGCCGATGACATCAGGGTCGAGGGTCCCCATCCCTTTAGCTCCAGTGGTGGTAACCTGGGGAACGGCCGTACCCGCACCGCCATGTACACCGACAGTATCCAACAGCTTCGGGGGACCGCCGGCCCTAGGCAGGTCACGGTACGCGCTGAAACGGCGCTGGCGGCCTTTGTCACCCCTAGCAGCGGCGGCTGGATCATGTTCTCCAAGCACCCCAGTTAGCGCCGATACAGATCAACTTCGGGTGGCAGTTTGGCCGGCCCGGATACGGAAGAGTTTTATGCCGGAAAATCGTATTCTCGAGGGTGTGCGCGTTCTCACTTTAGAGCAGGTGCACGCCCTGCCTTGGGGGACATCTTTCTTAGCGGATCTGGGCGCCCAGGTCATCCGCGTGGAAAGCGTGGTCCACCTGCAAGACCGCAAGTCCGGCCCTTTCCCCGGCGGGCAGCCCAGCGAAGAATGGTGGAACGAGGGTGGAAATCTGGCCTACTTTGGCGCCCGGAATAAGCAGAGCCTTTGTCTTGAAGTGGCCGATCCCCGGGGTAAAGAAGTTTTCCTCAAGCTGGCTCAAGAATGCGACATCGTAACGGATAACTTCCGACCCGGCACCATGGCACGGTACGGATTCGACCATGAGAGCCTGAGCAAGCTGAATCCCAGGATCATCACCTTGAGCTCCACCGCCTTCGGATACACTGGCTCGTGGAGCAAGGCCGGGTCCCGGGCCCGTACCGTAGATGCCTCCTGCGGCATGTCCTATCTGACCGGCTATGAAGACGGCCCATCGCGGCGGGCCAGCAATAACTACATGGATCACTCGGTGGGCAACAACGTGGCCTATGCCCTGCTGCTGGCGCTGTACCAACGCAACAAGACCGGCAAAGGCATGCGTATCGACCTCACCATGCAGGAAACCGGCGTGTCGGCCATCGGCCCGGCTATCCTGGAAACGCAAAGGGGCATCTCCCGTCCCCGCCTGGGGTGCGGGCATCTGTGGAAGTCGCCCCACAACGTCTTCCCGTGCCGCGGCGAAGACCGTTGGATCACCATCGTGGTGTCCACCGACGATGAATGGCGGCTCCTAACCAAGGCGATGGGCGACCCAGTCTGGGCCATCGACAATCGCTTCGACACCGCCCAAGGCCGCTGGAGCCACCGGCGCCAACTGGGCGAACACCTAGCGGAATGGACCAGTACCCAAGACGATCAAGAGTTGATGATTCATCTTCAAGAAAATGGCGTTTCCGCAGGCGCGGTGTTGACCGCCGAGGACCTGGTGGCCAATCCTCATCTCCAAGAGCGGGAATACATAGAAGAGTTTGTAAACGTCAACGCTCCTCAAGCCGGCCCCCGGAAATATGCCGGACGTCCCTTCCGAATGCCGGGCGTTTCCATGGGTATCCACAGTGTGGCGGCCTTGGGTGAGCACAATGAGGAGATTCTGAGGGAGATCGCCGGATTGTCTGGGGAAGAGATCACGGCCCTGGCTGACGACGGAATAATCTCCAACCTACCCCTGCCCACGGAATCCCGGCCTTAAAGGAATCCCGGCCTTAGAAGAGATTGGATCTGTTGGCTGCCCATGATTTGCTTGGGGTCACCACGAGTCAGTAGAGTCGCCCTTCTCGTTGGCCTAGGATTTCCTGAAATCAGTAGTAGCTCGTCCTGAAGGCGTGTGTTGATAGACTCGGTTGTGCCAAAGTCGTAGCGGGTAATCGAGGGAGAGGTGATCTCCACTAGAAATACGGGTTGGCGGTGCTGCGGCGATCAATTGGTCAAAAGGAGCCCGTGGCCGGTCGTGACGAGCAAGAGATGGATTTAGTCTCTGATCACAACTCCCCTTCGCCTTTAGTATCTCCCGCCGGCACAGCACCCGCTCCATTAAGGGCCGTTGCCTAGCGCAAATATTCTATGGAACGACCTCCCAGATCTGGCGGTTGCCTTCTACTGTATTGATATTAAATTGTCTGACAGACTCTACAGTCTCGGGGGATAGCTCGTCGTAGTTGGAGCGCTGATTATTAAAGTAATCGTCTAGGCTTTCCACTTCGATCTCAAATGCGATGGTATCCATTCGGTCTGTATAATCCAAGTAGATTTTGCCCGTTGTATTACCATCGCTGGCCCACGAAGCCCTAACCTCTTTTACAACCGCCAAGCACTCAGGCACCTTTCCTCGGGCACACTTCCAGACGTTTCTGACCATGTACATTTCCGGTCTCCTCAGAACATTTGTTAGCCAATTATCCCAGATCGAGCAGATTTCTTTAGCCATGCGGCTTCTGGGATAACGGGAACTATAATGCTGCATCCAGAGACCGTCAACGACCACACGTAGGGTCACCATGTTCCCCTTATGGAGTGCTCCCGGCCTCTTTATACGGAACGACCGTCGGGGTCAGTGGTTATTAAGCCGGGTAACCTCTGGCTGAAGTTTAATGGCGTCGCCAAGATCGGCGACTTCGGACCGGCCGTGGCCCTTAGATCGTTCCCGTCTGACAAGTGAAGGGATGATGGCCTTAAATCTTAGCTCGAAAAACATCGGCCTTCAGCCAAGTTTCAGCATCCAATAGAGCTACTACGCCTTCAGTATTTCCCGCCGGGACAGTACCCGCTCCATCAAAGGTCGCATGCCCAGCTCGCTGGAGATGGCGAGGGACTCGTCAAGCTGGGTGATGGCTTTTGCCCGGTCGCCCTCACCATCGCGCTCTAGCAGCATGTCGGCGTAGTCGCAGCAGGTCCAGGCCAGCTCGGGCCGGTAGCCAGCTTTGCGGCAGAAGTCCAGGGCGTCCTCAAAGTGTTCGCAGGCCTGCTTCAGATTGCCCATGGTCTGAGAGACGAGGCCCAGGACGCGGTCGGCGGACAGCCCAGGCCCAAAGGGGCCTTGGGGAGACATGGTGGCTATCAGAGGCTCTATGGCGCCGTACAACTTCCCGGCTGCCATCGCATCGCCCCTTTGGACAGCTATCAGCGCCAATCCGATTCGAGCTGCGTGTTGCACGGACGGAAACCCGGATGGCGAGTCGAGAATGGACCCGGCAATCGACTCGGCCACGTCGAATCGAGTTATCTTTCCGGTGATATAGGCTGCTAAAGGTATGACCACTGCTGGGACGGTGTTAGTTGTAAAGGCCGCCAGGCTTTACGGGCTCGGCCGGACGTTTTCCAGCAGCCGCTCCAGGTAATCCTCGCCGGCGTCGAAATTACCTACCTGGTATCCCAGTAAGGCACGGCATCCGAGTAAGTTAGCTTCCCGTGGCGACATCGCCAGGCCTTGTTCCGCGAAGATTCGAGCAGTTTGCCAGTCGCCCCTGGCGCTACTCAGATTCTCGTTGGCTTCCATAGCAAAAGTCTGCCACTGGCGGGAACCCGACCGTTCCGCTGATCTCAACAAAGCTGAGGCGTGTTGAGCAGCCTCCTCCGGATTTCCCATGGCATACAGGACGTGCACAAGGTCATACCGAGCGTGGGACTCAACGCTTGGCTGATCAACACGCCCGGCCAAGGAGACCGCTCGCCGGTTCCGGTCCAGACTCTCTTCGAAACGGCAGTAAGTGAAGTCCACACAGGCCCCCCCCCATAAGCGTTTCCATTTCTAAAATTAAATCCTGGTGTTCCCGCGCGATGGCCAAGGCGCCGTTGACCGCGTCTTGAGCCTTCTCATAGTTCGCTCTTAACCCCCGAATGGATCGGGACATAAGCCGCCCAGAATCGTGGGAACCCGGCGTGGCCAACTCCAGGGCCTTCTCGATAAAGCCAAATCCGTCTTGGCTCTGTACCGCGATAGCCACCGCCCGTTCCGAATCCTCTGCCGCTACGTAGTAGTCAAAGGCTCGAGTGAGAATAGGAAGGGCCTGAAACAAGGTCTGCCTCTCCCGCGTGCCCAATTCTGCCCGGCCAAGACCTGACAGTAACGCCGCACTTTCCGCGTCCGACGCGGGCTCTGTTCCGGACAGGGTTATGTCCCTGGCAACCAAGCCCCTTTCGAAATGATCATGCGCATCTTCGTAGGCATAAGAGGCCAGCGCCTGCTCCCCGGCCGCCAGCGAATAATGCACCAGCTTCTCTTTGCCCACCGCCGTCTGCGCCTCGCTGAAGTGATGAGCCAACTCGGCGGCGTGTGTTTCGGCATCACGGCCATAAATCTCTTCCAGAGTCTCGCCGATGGTGGCGTGTAGCCCCGCTTTCCTGGTGAGTGACATGTCTTCCGCAAATTTCTCTCGGACAAGGGCATGGGAAAACTGGTACCGGCCCCGGGGTAACTCCTCGATCAACAAGGCCGCCATAGCCTCTTGCAACACCTCTCGCAGCCGGTCTTCATTCGTGTCCTCGATCAACGGCGCGATCACCGTCGGATCAAATTCCCGGCCGCTGACCGAGGCGATGGTCAGTATTTCATTAGCTTCCTGGGACAGACCATTGAGCCGGCGGCCAATCACCTCTCTGACACCCTCGGGAATACGGACGGTCCATGTGGCTCCTGAGTCTGCCGTTAGGTCTCCTTCCTGCATCAGAAGCCGAACCACTTCTGTGATGAAGAGCGGATTGCCCTCGGTCTGAGTGTGGACCGCCTCCACGAAATCTTCCGGAGGCGATACACCGGCGGTCACCTCGATGAGGCGGGCCACGTCACTTTGGGTGTGGCCGCTTAGACTCACTCGCTGGAGTAGCCCCTCACGATTCAAAACATCTATGCTCCGGGCAAAGGGATGCTCGGGTGAAAGGTCCACGTCCCGGTAGGTGCCGACCAGCAACAAATGGCTGGCCTCAATTTCCCTGGCCAGAAACTCTAGAAGAAGTAGGGACGACCGGTCGGCCCATTGCAGGTCATCCAGGACCAACATGAGGGGCTGATTTTGTGCCGCGTTCTTCAGGAAGTTTGTGATGGCGTCGAAGAGACGGAAACAGGCTTGCTCCGGTTCCACGTGGGGTGGCGTTCCCAGCCCGGGCAACCGCTCTCGTACTTCAGATATGATCTCGGCAACATGCTGGGATCCGGCGCCCATCTCCGAGCGAAGCTCCTCTGGGTCCTTCCCGCTTATGTAGGAACGGATGGCTTGCACCCAAGGCCAGTAGGGCGGCACACCTTCCTCTTCATAGCACCGGCCCCAGAGGACCTGGGCCCCTTGATGTTCGGCCAGCACACCCAACTCTTGGGCGGTCCGAGTTTTGCCGATGCCCGGCTCACCGGCCAGCATTACCAGCCTACCCTGCCCGGCCACGGCTTCCGCCACGTTCGCTTCCAGTTCGGCGAACTCGGTCTGGCGGCCAATGAAGACACGGGCTATGCTGCCAGTGGGATTGGACTCTACCATGGGGGCTCTGCAGCTATTTGTATAATTTGAGTGCTAGGAACCGGCATGGGGAAATAGTACGTCGGAGCGGGCAGGATTGTCCACTGCGGGAGCCTGGGCCGCTCCACATGATAATCTCCGTGCGGCGTAGCTTTGCCAGGTGTAGAATTGGTGGCGCATCTGATGATTCGAGATTAAAATCTTGAGCTTCCGGCCGCCCATCGATAGACGGAGGGTGAGACCTTTCTTCACTTGCGATATTTGGAGAAGCAATGAAAACCAGAGCCGCGATTCAGATCGCTCCAGGCGATCAACTTTTGATCGACGAACTGGAAGTCCCCGAGCCAAGAGCAGATCAAGTCATAGTCAAACTTTACTCCAGCGGGGTCTGCCACTCCCAACTCCATCAGATGGAGAACGAGGATCTTCCCCGCCCCTTGGTGCTTGGCCACGAGGGGACCGGGATAGTAGCGCAGGTGGGCCGCGACGTGACCCACCTGAAGGAAGGAGACCACGCCATAGTAACTTGGGTTCCCAGAACACCAGTCAAGGGTCGGCCGGCGGCAGCGCCTTCAGGCATAACCTACCATGAAGAGCCGGTTCATGGTGGCACTTACACCTGGGGAGAAGATGTCCTGATCAGCGGTGATTACGTGGTTCCGATTCCCAAAGACGCCCCCACCGATATCAGCTGCATCGTCGGTTGCGCCGTCCTCACCGGGGCCGGCGCGGTGCTGAACACGGCAAAGGTGCGGCCTGGGGAATCGGTGGCGGTGTACGGGGTCGGTGGCGTGGGTCTGTGTGCGATACAGATGGCCGCCATCTTGGAGGCTTATCCCATCATCGCCGTGGATCTCACGGACGAGAAGTTGCAACTGGCCCAAGAATTCGGGGCGACCCACATGGTGAACGCTTCCAAGGGGGACCCGGTTGAGGCCATCCAGGAGATTTCCAGCGGCGGCGTGGACTACGCCTTTGATGCCATCGGTTTAAAGATCACCAACGAGCAGATCCTGCCGTCGACCAGAGGCGGTGGTCCAGGCGCCGATAACCACGGCGGCATGGCGGTGCTGATCGGCCTGCCCGGATGGGACATTACGATAAATTCCCGGCTCTTTGTGACGAGCCAACGGCAATACCGGGGCAGCCTGGGCGCGACCTACCCGGACAAGGACTTTGCCATGTTCTTGAGGTGGTACCAGGAAGGAAAGTTCCCCCTGGATAAATTGGTGACCCGCCGTTATAAGCTGGACGAAATCAACGAAGCCTGCGACGCGCTGAAGGCCGGGGAGATTGCGGGAAGGGCCATTATCGAATATTAACGTTCAAGGCGATGCGGGTAGGCCGTCTCGTTAACTGGGGCATCTGCCCCCGCCCCGTCATTCCGGCGAAGGCCGGAATCCAGGAAACATTTCGCCATAAGGGCAATCCCGATGATAAGCGGCCTCACTGGGTTCCTGCCTGCGCAGGAACGACGAGGGGGGTGAGCAACGTGGGGCTAGCCGATGGGAACCTTGATGTAAGGCACGTTCTTGGACGGGTCTATCGGCCGCCGTTCGATGAAGGCCATCCGGCGTTCCCGGGCTTCCTCCGTTGCCTGGTAATCGGGCATGTATTCCTGTATCGGGGTCATTGCCGGGTCCTGGAAATGGTCGTGGCGATTGAATGACATCTTCTGGGTCTGAAGAATCACCGGGCTGACATTCTTGATATCGGCGATCCACCGGTCAACCTCGGCCCAAAGCCGGTCGGGCTCCACCACAATGTTGACCAATCCCATGTCATAGGCCTGCTGAGCAGTGTACTGGCGGCACAACATCCAGATCTCCCGCGCCCGCTTCTGGCCCACCCTGGCCGCTAGCATGGCCACGGTATGGCCGTTGGCCGGGCTGCCAACTCTCGGCCCAGTCTGACCGAACTTGGACCTGGTGGTCGCAATGGTGAAGTCGCAGGTATAGGCCAAGATGTTTCCGGAACCGATGGCAAAGCCGTCCACGGCTGCTATCACCGGCTGGGGCATCTGCTGAACCACCTGGCTATACCGCACCTCGGCCTCTCCCCGGTAGGCCGAGTGCTCCAAATCAGGGTCGTAACTCTGGTCGTTCCCGGTGCAAAAGCCGTTGGGGCCGGCTCCGGAGATCACCACTACCCGGACGCTGGAATCGCCCGCGGCGTCCATCAGGCTGTCGGCCATCTCATCCATGGTAATGCCCCGCTTGGCGTTATAGGTTTCCGGACGGTTCAGCAGCAGCCAAGCGACCCCGTCTTCTTTCTTGTAGACAACGTCGGAATATGAATTCGAGCCGATGATTGGCCCTAAGTAGTTGGAGAATTTCTGGTCCACCATGTCCAAGGCGTCCCGGAACCCTTGGGTGAGTTGAGCTGAGGTCATCTCGGAGCGGGCCTCGGCGACTATCTCATCGTCATTGCGGGTTGCTCGAAAGCCTTTGGTGCCCAACCATCGGGTGAATCCCCGGGTGAAATCGTGCACTGCGGGGCAGGCCTGGTGGTTGAAGGGCAGTCGTTGGCCATTGGCCAGATCGTCCACCGTGATGTTGAGTTGGGCCTGATTCCCGCCGGATGGAGTGGACAGATTGAAGTTAAATCTCACCCCCGCCTTGTCAAAAGTCGCGCTGGTTTCCATGTTGATGCTGGTTGACATAAACCCCTCCGTGCCTCATGGCAGAATGTGAGACGAAGCTTGTGCTTGAGACATTAACAAGTCTGGTCTGGGACTTACCGGACCGGGGGCCACATTATCCAGCCCCGGCGTCCGGTGTCGCGGGTGCGGATGAGGTGCCCTTGGCCGGAGGTGACGTAAAGGGTGCCTTGGTCGTAGTCGCCGAAGGCGCAGTTGGTGGGACCCTCCACGCCCACGGGCATGGGGTAGGTCTCCAGGACCCGGCCGGCCGGCGTCCAAACGTAGATCATAGGGCCGGGGCCGCTCACCCAGTTGCCGGCGGCGCCCACGATGTTGCCCTCGGAGTCCAAGCACATGCCGTCGATGCCCCGCTGAGGTCCCCGGTGATCCCGCCCGAACTGATGCAGCACGATGTATTCGCCCAGAGTGCCATCGTCCTGGATCGGGTAGGACCTTAACTCCCGGTCACCATCGGGGTCGGTCTGGATGATGTATAAGCTACGCTGGTCCGGAGAGATAAGCAGACCGTTGGTTCCCGTTGTGTCGAAGGTCATTTGTTGGCAGGTCCAACTGCCGTCGGGCTGAGGATCGGCCCGCAGGATGTCCTTGCGGGTTATCACCTGTACCTCGCTGGGGTCGATGTTTCCGGCGTTCCACGGATTGCTGAACCAGATGCGGCCCTGACGGTCGATGGCAAGGTCGTTGGGTGTGTTGAGCGGTTGTCCGTCCAAAGAATCGACTATGGTTGTTGTGCCGCCGTCGGGCTCGAAACGCACGATGGAACGTCCGCCGGAGCAGCAACCGTAGAGCCGACCGTCGACGTCAAAAGCCAGGCCGTTGGTGTGGTTGGTGTTGTCCCGGTACACTTCACACTCGCCGGTTGCCGGATCGTAGGCCATGATGCGGTTGCCGGGAATGTAGGTGAAAAGAAGCTTTTCCCCGTCCCAGGCGGGTCCTTCCGTCAAACGGCTGAATGGACCGGCTACATGTTCCCATTCCATTACCATGATGGCCTCCTGATTATTGTTGATCTGATTCTCTAAAAAGGTGAATAGTGGATCGATTGTTATCCGCTAGCGGTGATTCTGGGATGGCGTTGGGCGAAGTCGTCGGCGATCTCATCGAACTTACAGAACCGAACGCCTGGATGGGACATCAGGTAGGCGGCCAGCCGCTCCAGCATAAGTAATACCTGCGGCCGCCCGCTCACGTCCGGATGTATCGTGATAGGGAACACCGCTTCATCGTATTCCCGGTAAATGTAGTCGAATTGGTCCCGCCACATCTGTTCAATGTCTCTGGGATTCACGAAACCGTGGCTGTTGGGTGATTTCTTGATGAACATCATCGGAGGCAAATCGTCCAAGTACCAATTGGCGGGTATCTCGACCAAGTCGGTTTCTTGGCCCCTGACCAGGCCTTGCATCCAATCGCCGGCGGCTAGCGAAAAATCAATCTTCGTCCAACGGTCGCCGACT
>Ga0208879_1004006_pt1 | contig 11710 bp, 9 predicted proteins | sample Knorr_S15_td_Bot_FD_185605 | JGI IMG/M metagenome (GOLD analysis project Ga0208879, IMG submission 185605) | Marine microbial communities from Southern Atlantic Ocean transect - Knorr_S15_td_Bottom_ad_5009_LV_A (SPAdes) (version 2) | ecosystem: Environmental > Aquatic > Marine > Oceanic | place...
ACTCTCAGGTATCGAGGTCTTCAACACCACCTGCCGCCGCATGGGAAGGGGGGAATCGTCCGTTCACTGGGACGACTGGATGAGCATGGAGGACAAGATCTACCCCGCCCTGGCCAACGATGACTCACACGCTCTGGACTCGGCCAGGCATGACACCTACCAGGGCTGGACGATGGTGCGGGTCGCGGAAAGAACGTCAGCGGCAGTTGTGGAGGCCCTCGCCACCGGAGCCTCCTATGGCACCACTGGTCCACAGATCATCGACATCCAGCTGCGACTCTCGGATCAGTCTACCGACAAGAGCCGCGTCGTCGAGGCCACCGTGGTCTCCTCGGAGGCGCAGCGCGTCTGCGCCGTATGCGACGCCTACGGCACCGAATACCACGAACACGGCAAGTCCTTTGAGACCGCCACCTTTCCGATTCGAGCCAACGCCCGCTGGGCCCGCTTCGAGGTCATCGCACCCGACGGGACCAAGGCCTGGTCCAATCCCTTCGACCTGACCGACCTGTAGGAGCTCGTCAGGGAGACACGGTGTAGGCCCGCACCGCGTCTTCGTCCAGCTCGACCCCCAGCCCCGGTGCGTCCGGTACGACGGCGTACCCGTCTTCCCCCACCAGCGGCTCCTTCAGCAGGCTGTGCTCGTGGACGAAGTTGCCACACAGATCACTGCCGAGGGTGCAGTTGGGGGCAGCAGCCGAAGCGTGGAGGCGGAAGGCATCGAACACGCCCAGATCGACGTTGGAGGCCTGCCACACTGGTATCCCCCCCGCCTCGGCGATGCGCGCCATGTCGAGAAACCCCCAATCCGAAGGGGCCACGTTGATGGCGTCGGCCGCGCCCCGGTGGACGACTTCGATCACCTGTCTCGGGTTCTGCAGATGGGGGGCGATGATGACGTCCGTCTCCTCCACGAGCCGCCGGTAATTCTCCATATCGTCCTTCGGTATGGGATCTTCGAAGACGATGTCCAGACCTTCGAGCTCCCGCGCCAGCTCCAGCGTCTGCGCCACGGTGTGGAAGCGCTCGCCGGGATCCAGCACCACGCGCAGATCGGGCCCGGCCGCGTGGATGGCGTGGACTCGATCCGCCACGGCATCTTCCCAGCGACATTTGATCTTGATTCCTCTGAACCCCAGCGCCACGGCTTTGCGCGCCGCGTCTGCCGACTCCTCCGGCCCCATGCGGGCAATCCAGTAGTCGACGAGCACGCTCTTCTGAGCCTGGCCGCCGAAAATCCGGTATAGCGGCCAGTCCACTATCTTGCCGATCAGGTCCAGGAGAGCGATGTCATAGCCTCCCCCGCCGAGCTGTCGCGGCTCGAACTCCCGAGGATCACGGCCGATCAAGTCAGATGCCGGGTCGGGCTGGCTGCCGAAATACGGCCCGCTCATGCCGATACCGGTGAGTCCTGTGTCGGTGCGGATGCGCAGAACGTCCTGCCGGCGGCAGTTCAGGGACTCGGGGTATGCGGGGGTGAGCTCCTCGAAACCAGGTGCCGGCAAAATACCCGGCAGGAAGGGCACTGACACTACGGTACGCTCAAGATGAGTGATCTTCATTTCGCTCTCCTCTGTTCCTCTCTGTGCGCCAGTGGCGACGCACCGTCACCGAGGTCGCAGCGTCAGCTCCCGCACTTGTGACGCCGACAGCGCTCTCGCGTGTATCCGCACGTCGCGCATGCGCCCATTGAAGCAGTCGTGCGGCCCTCGGCCGATCCGTAGCGACCGATCGTTGGAGATGTCGAAATCAGGCGAATCGGAAACCGGCGACTGTGCCACGAGCTTCCCATCGACAAACAGTTCCAGTCGCCCACCCCGCCGAACCGCGGCCAGATGCCGCCAACCCGGCGGCAGCGATTCGTCCCAAGTGACGCAGACGCCCGTTTCCAGGGAGTGCACGTGCCCGGAAGGCAGGGTGCCACAGAAAAGTCTCCCCTGGAAAACCGCCATCGACCACACGCGACGGTATTTCACCGCGGGCGTTTGGTCCAGCTGTCGCACGCGCGTCCACGTAGTCTCCCCGTCGTAGCGGTAGACCTCGGCCAGGGGGAGCGTGCCGGCGTAGAGCTTGCCGTTGTACACCGCCATCGCCATCACTTCCAGCTCGTCTCCCAGACGTCCGCAATCCACCCATTCGTCGCTGCCGTCATAGCGGAAGACCTTCGCCTCCGGCCATGTGCCGACGTACAGATCCCCCTCGTAGGCGACGAAGGAGTACACCTGATCCACCCCCTCCTGAAAGCCCGCGCAGGACCACTCCTTCCCCCCTTCGTAACGGTACACCCCACCTCGCTTCTCACCCTCATTGCCGGCCGCGAACAGCTTGCCGTCGAACACCCCCAGTGATATCAGCCTGCAGCCTGGATCACCGCAGTGCGTCCACGAAGTTCCCCCCTCGTACCGGTACACCCCCCGATGATAGGTAGGCATGGCGAACAGCCGCCCACCACATACCGTGAGATTGCCCACGGTGTCCACCACGTCGCAGGACCACCCCTGGAGATTCCGCACCCAGTCGCTGTACACAGACAGATCGTATATCCCATCGACCGGCAGCCTGCCACAGCTGACCCATTCGGTACCGCCCTCGTACCGGTACACCGTGCCGCCGGGACGATGATTGGGGGACTCCTCCAGGGAGGACCCCTGGGCGCGATAGTGTCCGACGCCGACGTAGAGTTCGTCGCCCAGCACCGCCATCGACATGACCGTGTTGCACGGATCGGGGCTGCCGCAATCGACCCACTCCCCCCCGTCCTGACGGTATCGATACACCCGCCCGGTCTCGCCTGCTCCCGCTTCGTAGCTACCGGCGTACAGATCCCCCTTCCAGACCACCAGGCCGCTGACCTTGACGCTGTTCCCCGGTCGGCCGCGGTCCGACCACCGCCCCTCGCTCTCGCGCCCGTCGTCGATGCCGAAATACAGCTGCCGGCTGTTGGCGTGCGTAGTCGTGACCCCAGAAGCGTCGCGAACACCGAAGTTGAAACCCCGTCGCACCTTCGGGTCGAACTTGCTCACCAGATCCCCGACCCCGTCGTCGAGATCAGCCTGCGTATGCGCCCACAGCGAGATCGAAAAGTCGCCACTCCCCGCATTCAGCGTAGCGTCGTGGGGGATCTCGACATACGACTCGCGCCCATCGAAACCAGCGCCCTGGTCGCCGGCCGCTAACTCGGCGCCCTGATTCACGCCGTGATGGCCACCAGGCGACGCGTCGGTGACCGCCCCATTGAGCGGCCAGTGGCCGATGAGTTCCTGATCGCCGCCACTTATTGGTCCTTCCTTCATGGGTCCTCCCTCCTTTCACGCAGGATCTCCGTCAGCGGATCAGCGGCCCAGCCGCCCTTCGCGGGCGTCCTGCTGGGCCAGCGCACGATGAGCGGTACCCGGTGAATGCACTCGTGGGCGCACACGTGATCGGAGTAGATGCCGTGCTCACCGGCGGCGCTCAGTCCGCTACCTCCACCTCGACACTCTCGACGATAAACCCGCCATCCACCGCGTTCGAAGCTGACTTGAGCCGCAGGTAGCAGACCCCGTCCCCTTCCCTCAGCAGGGACGCACTCCCCACCGAGACACCGTCCAACGATAACGCGCACGACCGCGTCTCGCAGTCCCAGCGCAGCTCCAGTTCCCGCCAGCCGTCTCCCGCCAGATCCTGGCGCAGCACACCCGACGGCAGATTCCGCGCGGCACCTGCCTGCACTCCACCCCCAGGAGTCCAGCCCGTGCTCTCGTCCGGCCCCCGAGGAGACTTCAGCCAGACCCCGAACAACGCGTAGAGCGCATCTTCCGGCTCGAAGGGCACCGAAAAATGATCGGTCAGGAGCATCAGAGCGCCGCCAAAATCCGCATCGGGTCGGATCTTCAGTCGCAGACTTCCTCGCCGACCGAGGGGAAAATTCCACACCGCCGCCGCCGGCCACTCGGCCTCCACCCTGGCGATGCTCAGCACCGCACGACCTCCCTCTTCCGGATGGGCGGCGATACCGACGCCCCGGCAGCCGAAAATCGACCACTCTTCCAACGGCGAATCCGCGCCCCCCTCGCTGACGCCGTTCGCCTCGCCCTCCGCGCCCCCGCGCCCTGACGAGCCGACTACCTCGAAGGCGGAGGCAGCGCGGGTCTCACACAGCCACTGTGGATCGATGCGGACGATGTTGACCCGCCCGGCTCCCTGACCAGTGGTTACCAGCACGGTACCGTCTTCCAGCACCGCCGGATACGGATAGGCGGTGCCGTGGTCGCCACTGGGAGGCGGCGGCTCGGCCCGCAGCGGATCTCGCGCCACCTCGCGGTGCCCGCGCCAGCTCTTGCCGTCGTCGGCGGAGATAGCTCCGTGCAGTACATGCCTCCCGCCGTGGGCATAGGGGAATCGCATGCACTTGTTCCACAGCAGCACCATGCGCCCGTCGGGCAGACGCACCAGGCCTGCTGGCGAATCCGAATTGATCAGCGGCGTCGGTCGTGGATAGCTCCAATGCGCCCCGTCAGCGGAGAACGACTCGTAGAACCTCCCTACCTGTGTCCGCATCAGCATCCACAGCGTCCCGTCCTCCTTTTCGATAATAACCGGCTCGCAGGCGCCGTAGGTGCCGATGCTCGGGGTCTGCACCTTTAGAGCGGAGGGTGAGAGCGTCCACGAGGCGCCGCCGTCATCGGAGTAGACGACAGTAGACGAAGACTGCCCGGCGTACCAGAACGCGTCCAACCCTTCGCCGCGATTTCCCCAGACTCTCGACGTCTGAAAGGCAAAGGCCAGAATGATGCGGCCAGCTCGGGTCTGAATAGCCGAGTTGATGGAACCCGTATACCCTTTCCAGATGCGGCGCGGCGGTCGCCAGCTGGCGCGACCCGACTCGGTTTGCGTGTGCCAGATATCCAGACGTCGATCAGAGATGGGAAGCCGCTTGATCTCCCCCTCGCCGGAGGGGTCCCGAAACACCCCGGTATGCCGGTCGTTGAGCAGAAAAGCGTGGACTTCGCCCTCCTCATCGACCACCACCTCGCACCCGCCCCACTGGCCGGCGTCCGCGGGGAGCGACAGGAAGCACTCGGCCTCACTCCAGCTGTTGCCGTTGTCGGTGGAGCGCCGCGCCGCCACATGTTGCTCTCCCGCACCGCGACTCACGAACATCCCCCACAACTCGCCATTGGGCAGCACCGCTATGCGAGGTCGCTCGTCGAACTGCGCCAGGGCAACAGGTCTGTCTGCCATTTCGCTCCTGCTCGATATCGTCTGGAACTCAGTGCGTGCGCCACGCGGCCCCGTCGGATCGATTGCGCCGGCGCCACGCCATCAATGTCCTGGAATTCCCCATCCCCATACCAGGCAGCCACCGAGAACCCATTGCCGCCGTAGCGCGGCCAATGGTGTGACTATCTGTGCGGTGTTACCGAAGCACCGCCGGTCTCCGCGCGTGCCTCCAGCTCGATGTCCCCGCTGAACGTGGTGACCTGCACCCTACCGGACCCCTTCTTGTTCCTGAAGCGCAGTTCTCGCATGCCACTGGCGCTGAAATCTGACGGACTCCCCTTGGGCAGCTCGCTGTCGATGTCGCCCGACATCGTCTTCAGCCTGAAATCGGCGTCGGTGTCGGCGGGCAGCGTGATCTCGATGTCACCGCTGTGCGTCTCGATGTCGATCTTTCCCTTGGCGGCGAGAGCTCCAGTGTACTCCAGGTCGCCGCTTACACTCTCGAAGTCCAGCAGCTGTGTCTCTTCGCAGCTGATCTCGAGGTCGCCGCTGACCGACTCTATCTCCGCACGCCCAGCCTTCATCCGCATCTCGATGTCGCCACTTACAGTCTGCAAATCGGCATCGACGGTGTCGGCGACTACGGACAGGTCACCACTCACGGATTCGACCTCTATCCTGGCCGCGTCGGTATCCACCCTGACCCTCCCGCTGATGGACTCCACATCCAGGCTGCCGTCCACCTGCTTACCCACCACGGTGATCTTGCCGCTCACCGAATCCACCTCCAGAGATCCGCGGACCCCGGTCACCTCGATGCTGGCGCTTACCGTGCCCACTTCGACGGTGCTCGCCCACGGCACCCGGATTTCCAGGCGAGAGCCCTCCGCGTCATCGCCGCGCGGTATCACCACTTCGATATAGATGTGATCGCCGTCGCGATAGAAACGCAGTTCCTCCACGCCCCCACCGAGGGTGCCATCGACCGTCACTTCCCCTCGATCTGTACCGAATACTTTTACCGACCCGCTCAAATTCTCGATGGACACTTCGCCGTCCTTGGCCGCGTCCAGTCTTTCACTCACCTGCGTTTCACCCAGCACCGCCGCCGGTGCTGTCAGCGCTGCCATGCCGACTGTCAATATCAAGGCCACATACCGCGCGCTTCCCAATAACAGAAGCTTATTCATCTTCATCTGGCTTTTCCTTTCGCTATCTATCTCGTTCGAGATCGTCAGATTCGTCGACTCCGCAGAGCTCGGCGTAAAAGTTGAACTTTGGCCCCCTCCATCGCCGCCACGCTCTTCAGCAGGTCTTTGTGCGACGGATCGGCCGCCAGTGCCGCCTGTGACTCGCGCAGAGCGGCGTCGATGATTGTCAGATTTTTCTCCAGTACCAGCACGGTTTCAGGCGCCAGGTGGCCAGACTGGTGTCGCAGGGCCGACCACAGCTCGGCCATCGATTGCCGGTAGTCATCCGCCATGGCTCTCATGTGGCTCGTGTTCGAGACCAGCCGGTGGAGTTCGCTTTTCGGGACGACCGCCAAGTCCGATTCGGTTGGCCTCTCCGTCGTCCGATCCAGCCACCGCATCGACGGCACCGCGACGATGAAGAGCACCGCCGCCGCCGCCACTACCACGACCACACGGGAGCGCAGCCGGCGACGGAAGTCGACTCTCTTCACCGACCCACTGGAGCTGATCCGCGCGCCAATGGCCGCCCACATCTCCTCCTCCTCTTCAACCACCACCTCGCGAGGCAGGCCCCTCAGGTCGGACAGCAGCTCGCGGATGGCGGTCACCTCATCGCGACAGGCCTGGCACTGGGCCAGGTGGATATCGAGCTGTCGCCGCTCCAGGTCGGACAGGGTGCCGTCGGCGTAGTCTTCCAAACGGTCCTGTTCAGGGTGGTGATGTCGATTCATCGACTCAGTGCCTCTCTCAATATCTTTCGCGCCCTGTGGAGCTGCGCCTTTGAGTACCCGGAGACAGGCCCAATTTCCGGCCGATCTCAACGTGGGTGTACCCCTCGATGTCGTGCAGAACAAGTGCCGTGCGGGCGCCTTCGGGCAGCTTGGCGATGGCTCGTTCGAGGTCCACACGATCGCCAGGATTTCCCGTAAATGATTGCGCGGCTTGTACCTGTGCGTCATCGGCGATCACCCTTTCCCGGTAGCGGGACTCCCGCCGCCGCGCTCCCAGGACGACATTGACGGCCAGGCTGTGCAACCAGGTGGAGAATGCACTCTCGCCGCGAAAGGTGCCCAGTTGCTCCCACGCCCTCACGAAGGTGTCCTGAGTGAGCTCCATAGCGGCCTGGCTATCTCCGCACAGCCGCAGGCACAGGGCGAAGATGCGCCCCGTGTTCTCGCGATACAGCTGTTCGAAGGCTCCCTCGTCACCCCTCTGGGCACTCTCGACCAGGTCTTTCAATGCCGCCTGCGGCCCCCTGCCGTTGCGATTGGGTGCGTCTACTGTATTGAGATGTCGCTAACCGCCGATTGGTTTGAATCCCCTGCCATGGCATGAAAACGGTGTCGAGACGGCAGGTCACCACCCGGGCGACAGCTTTTCCTGCGCGCCCAGCGTGGGATGGGCTGCTACCGGGCCTGTCCCGAACTCCGGACTGGCTGTAATATCAGACATGGTCCGAAAAGTCCCCTGAGGCCGATTGGTCTCAAAGCCATCTGAAAAGGAGTCCTGAATATGCGCGGCAACCGCGTCAAAGATAAGCTGAAGGCCGATCAGCCGGCCATCGTCGTCACCGGTCACAGCCAGAGCGCCGACACCATCGACTTCGTCGGCCCGCTGGGTTTCGACGGATTCTGGCTCGAAGGCGAGCACGGGCCTATCACCTGGGATCGGATAGGCGATATGTCGCGCGCCTGCGATCTGTGGAATATGGCCTCCATTGTGCGCGTCCACACCAATGAGACCGGACTCATGGGCCGCACCCTCGACTGCGGCGCCAGCGGCATTGTCATCCCGCACGTAAGCACCCGCGAGCAGGCCGAGAACGTCGTCCACGCTACTCGATTCGGCCCCGTCGGAGGCCGTGGGATTTTCGGTGGCCGCAGGTCTTTCGGTCAGGACGCCTACTTCCAGGAAGCCGACAGCGAGATTCTCACGGTGGTGCTGATCGAAGAAATCCGGGCGGTCGAGAACCTCGACGCCATTCTGGAAGTCGACGACATCGATGTATTCTTTGTCGCCCCCGGCGATTTGGCGCAGACCATGGGGATTGTCGGCGACTTCGGTCATCCGGATCTGCAGAAGGTGGTCGATGAGTCCCTGCGCCGCATCGTCGCGGCGGGGCGCACCGCGGGGGCTCTGGGAGTAGATGCCAACCTGGAGCGCTATCTGGACATGGGCGTGCGCTTCTTTCTGACGGTGTACGACCCGTGGATAAAACAGGGCGCCGAGGGCCTGCTGGCGAGGGTTGCCGGCAAGAGCTGATCGGAGAAGCGGTCATCTTGAGCTGAGCCTGTCCCAGTGGGGGCACGTCGCGGAGGCGCTGGCGCCGCTACTGATCTTCGTGGTAGCGCCAGCCCTTCTCGGGAGGCTGAAGAAATTCCTCCACCAGCTCTGGCGGCAGCTCCACGCCGATTCCCGGCGCCTCTGGCAGTGCCACGGCGCCGTCCACCACCGGCAGGGCGATTTCCTGCAGCGCCTTGCGCAGCGGCGACCAGTAGACCTCGCTGGGCGCCGATTCGAAAAACGGCGTGATCGGCGAGTACGCTGCCAGATGAGCGGTGGCGGCACCCAGGACATGGGTGGACCAGTTGCCGGGACAGACGATCGCTCCCCGCGCCTTGGCGAGATCGACGATCCTCCTGGCCTCGGTCAGGCCACCGCAGGTAGTCATGTAGGGCTGCATCACCAGCATGCCGCCGCGGTCCATGAAGTCCAGAAACTCCCAGCGCGTCACCGCGTGCTCTCCGGCGGCGATGCGAAGGGGGGTCTGCGCCGTCAGCCTGGCGTAGGGCTCCATCGTGTCCACGGGGAAGGGGGTCTCGAAAAAGAAAATGTCGAACTCCTCCAGCCTCGGCAGAACGCTGAGCGCGGTTCCCACATCGTTCCACAGATACCCCACGTCGATGCTCAGCATCGGCTCCGGCCCCAGCGCCTCTCGCGTGCGCCGCGCCAGCTCCACGATGGTGTCGCGGGACTGGTTCATCGGCTCTATTTTGAACGCCCTGTAGCCGAGCTCGCGCAGTCTCACGACGCGATCTACCTGCTCTTTCAGCACGCTGTCGCGGTCCCATCCATCGGAGACGATCGTGCAGTAAGGGACGACCTCTTCGCGCTCGGAGGCATCGACAATCTGATGTCTGGACTTCTCGGCGCCCCCGAGCAGCTCGTAGACCGGTCGCCCGGTCGCCTTGCTGTAAATGTCCCACAGGGCGACGTCCACAGCGCCCAGACAGATGATCACCCAACCGCGCCGGTTGCCGTGAAGCATACTGTTGTACAGCCTGGTCCACAGCCGCTCCGGCGGAAGCGGATCCTCCCCCAGCAACAGCCTGCCGAACAGCGACTCCGGCCCATCCAACACCGCCCTGGCCACCCCGGGCGGCACGGTGAATATCTCCGACAGCCCGGTGACTCCCTCGTCGGTGTGGATGCGCACGAAGGCGAGCCCATGAATACGCGAACCATCTCCCCCTTGCCCGGATGGTGGCTCCGGATCACCGAGAACGAACACTTCCGTCTTGACGATTTTCATGCCCTGCTCGCCCCGTGGACCTGCGCCAGGATGTCCAAGCCTGCCAGCTCGCTCCAGGCCGCGATCATTTCGCCAAAGACCGGCCCCCTTGCGCCGTTCCGGATAGGGGCGCCGTTCCGGATAGGGGCGCCGTTCCCGATGGGGGCGCCGTTGATCTTCACACAGGGCGCCATGCAATACGGCGTCGTCGTCAGCCAGGCCTCGTCGGCGTTCACCACATCGTAGGGCTGCAGGTCCTTCTCGACCCAGTCCAATCCCAGACCGGGGGCCAGCTCGCGAACCGTGACCAGGCTAATGCCCTCGAGGATATTCCTGCTCGTCGGCGTGTAGATGGTGCGCCCTTTGACGATCACCACGTTCGAGCCGGAGCACTCGGTGATATTTCCATCCAGGTCGAGCAGGAGGCTGGTCGCTTTCGGATCGACGGCGTGCGACTGCTGGTCGGCAATCCACCAGTGCAGACGCGAGCGGTTCTTCATCTTGGGGTCGATGCACTGGGGCGGGATGTGGCGGATGGAGGGAGTGACCAGGTGGACTCCCTCGGTAAAGAAGTGGCGCCACTCCTCAAATGGCATGGGGAAGGAGTGGATGCACACCGTGGGTTCGAGGCGCGCGGTGGCCGCGCAACTACCCGCGTATATCCGGTTCTCCCCCGGGGTGATGAAGTGCACGATGCCGAGCTCTTCCGCTTCGCCGATGAGCGCGGTGTTGCGCTCCACCAGCTCCTCGGTCGCAGCCAGCATCTCCTCGGCACAGAGCGGCAGATCGATACCGGCGTAGCGCGCTGAACGGTAAAGCCTGCTGACGTGGTCGACCGCCCGGAAGGTCTTGTGCGCAAAGGTGCGCGTCATCTCGGTCAGGGTCGCCCCCAGCACAATGCCCAGATCAAAGATGTTCAGATGGGCCTGCGAGGCGGGTACGAGTTGGCCGTTCAGGTAGACGACTGGTTCTGTATCACTCATGCGATTTATCTTCCATCTCCGTTCGATCGATTGCGATGTGGTATACCGTCCGGCAGCGTCAGTCCAAAACGCTGGGCCGCCGCCTTCAGTTTCTCCACCGTGCCCGGGGGCAGCGGAATGCCGTCTCTCATGCGCTCCTGTTGCTCCTTCAGCTCGGGCTCACCGGGCACCATCACCGGCTCCGCCCCATCCACCGTAGGTAGACCATTCATCGTATCCGCCAGCAGATCCGCATTCTCCTCGTATTCCTCCAGATCTGTAAAACTGGCGATGTCAATTGCCGCCACGATGCTGTTCTGGGTGCCTGGCCTCACCGGATTCCGCTGCAGGATCGTCGACGTCAGCAGGGGGTTGCCCACCATCAGACTCGACAGACACTCGAACATCAACGCCAGTCCGTAGCCCTTGTAGCCTCCTGCGGGTCTCAGGTATTTCGCCGCCGCCGGGTCCGTCGTCGGCCTGCCCTCTTCGTCCAGGGCCCATTCGGAGGGAATGGCCACCCCCTTGTCGATCGCCACCTGCAACTTCCCTCCCGCCGCCACGCTGGTGGCCATGTCCAGACTGATGGGAGCTCGGTCCTTGCCGGGAACGGCGATGGCAATCGGACTGTTATGGGTGCCGGCAGCCCTGGCGCCAGGCGGTGCCATGTTAGGCGGATTGCACACTACAGCAATCCCCGCCAACCCCTCCGCGGCCGCCATCTCCGCGTAATAGGCCATCGCCCCCTGGTGGGTGGTGTTGCGGATCAGCCCCCAGCCGATGCCCACCTGGCGCGCTTTGGCCATGACCTTCTCCATGGCAAACACCGTCACCACCGGGCC
>Ga0208879_1004008_pt1 | contig 11708 bp, 6 predicted proteins | sample Knorr_S15_td_Bot_FD_185605 | JGI IMG/M metagenome (GOLD analysis project Ga0208879, IMG submission 185605) | Marine microbial communities from Southern Atlantic Ocean transect - Knorr_S15_td_Bottom_ad_5009_LV_A (SPAdes) (version 2) | ecosystem: Environmental > Aquatic > Marine > Oceanic | place...
TACTGAAAGGTATTTTCACTAATCGGGATAAACCAGATTTTGCCCGACTTGCGGCCCTGACTGACCCCGAGCAGTTTTTGTGGGCTATTTTGCCTCATGCAGCAAGAACCTTCTCGGCTTGCATTGTGGTGTTACCCGAAGCAAAAGCCAAGGCGGCGGCGGTCGGATATCTTTATGCCCGCATTCTGGACACTTATGAAGACTTAATGGATGACCCGGTCGCCCGACGGGTTGCTTTGCGCCATTTCGTGGACCGCTTTACCGGTAAACCCGGCGAAAACTTACCTCCTGCCCCCGATGCCTTTCAAGCCGCCCGCTTGGATGCTCGGGACCAGTGCCATGTTCTGCTAGTGCAATGTTCAGACCGGATTGACGCCGTATTTCACCAACTGAGTGAAGAGCATCAAGAAGCCGTGCGCACCATGGTGCGGGCCATGGCCCCGGCAATGGCCGACGCCTCCGACCGATTTATAGAACAAGGTGGCTACTTGATGAACGAAGCCCAACGAGCTTTTTACTGTGATGTGGTGCTAGGAAATCCCGTTGCTTTCGGCATTCGCTTGGCAAAAGGAAAACCCCTCACGGAACAGGACCGAGAAGCTGCGCGCCGGACCTCGCTTTTTATCCAAATGGCAAACATCACCCGGGACATCGAAAAAGATTGCTTACGCGGGGTTGCTTACCATCCTTACCTGAAACCCTGGATTGGCAAAGAAGCTCCGGCCGATGAAGTTGCCAAAGTCCGCGCCGCACTTTTGGATGAAGCACTCCGACATGCCCCGGATTACCTCAACTTGGTCGATGCCCTTGAGATTAACAAACGACCTCTGTTTCGCGCCTCGGCACTCTTGATGCTGTTATTTACTCACCGCTATTACCTGGCTTGCGCCGAAAAATGCGGGCGCGGAAAATGGCGACTTAGCGTCAGCAACCTACGCATTTTGTGGGAAGCCTGGCGCGCTTCCATCAGCCACCGTTATGCACGAAAGCGCATGGACTTTTTAGTAAAAGACTTAGCTAATCAAGCGCAAGAAACGGATCAGTCGTTGGCGCCCCAACCACCATCCACTGCAGTGGCTAAGTAGTCAGCCTCATCAAAAGCATCCACGTCGATTGCATCTCGTCTGGCGGCTTCGGCATGGCGAAATTCTTCGGCCTCCACTTCAGTAAGAATCCCAGACTTTACCGCTTTCCCCAAAGAATCAACTAAGTCTCCTTTCGGCAAGCGCCCTTCTTTCATCGCGGTTCTCATCCGAGTGGCGGTGGCATCGGACTTCGCGCACAAGCGGAAGACATGTTCAAGCCGGCCAAGCGCTTCCTCTGGATCATTAGGAACATAGATATCACTAAACAACCGATCTCTTTGCGCCGACGGTTTCCGGAGCAAGGCAGCTAACTTGGAACCTTGTTCATCTGTGGGACCAGGCGAAATGCTATTCAACCTTGACCAAAACGCCACCGGACCCTGGAAAAGTTTTCCAAGAATGGGAACGTCAAGGTTGCGGAAAACACCATCGAAGCCAGTTTGAATTTGGCCCAATGCATGTTCCATAGTCCAACGCACATAGGCAAGGTCTTCCTTAGGTTTGCCGTCTTCTTGCCAACGGCGTAAAACTGAAGTACCTAAAAGCATCCACGACAAAATGTCGGCAAGCCTGCCAGTAACTGCTTCTTTACGTTTCAAATCTCCGCCATACATGCCCATGGCGATGTCGGCGGTGGTTGCAAAAGTTGCCGAAGACCAAGCCATTCTTTGCCACCAAGAACGCTCTTCGCCCTTGCCGGGCACGTCGGCCAAGCGGCCCCGCGTCAAAGACAACAACAACGCCCGCGATGTATTTCGGACCATGTGCCCAATGTGGCCAAAGAAAGCTTTGTCAAAACCATCCACATCCCCGGTTTGCAAAGAAACAATCTCTCGATAAGCCCACGGATGGCAACGAATAGCGCCTTGACCAAACACCATCAAGGTGCGGGTCAAAATATTTGCCCCCTCTACGGTGATACTAATGGGCGCGCTAAACCAAGCATGAGCGAGCAAGTTACGGGGTCCGCGAGAAATGGCCGCACCGCCCTGGATGTCCATAGCGTCAATCAAAGTCTTGCGAAGGATTTCGGTGAATTGATACTTAGCAATGGCACTCACCACCGCTGGTTTGGCTCCCCTATCTAGGGCTCCAGCAATAAACTTACCTGCAGAATCCAAAATGTACGCGTGGCCTGCAATCCGCGCTAAACCTTCTTCAATGCCCTCGAATTTGCCAATCGAAAGTCCGAATTGTTTGCGAATCACCGAATAAGCCCCCACGGCGCGGGCGGCCATTTTGGTTAAAGCGATGCCTTGAGCAGGCAACATGATGCCTCGGCCGGAGGCCAAGCATTCCATTAACATGCGCCATCCCTTGCCAACGCCACCTTTTCCCCCAATGATGGCTGATACTGGAATTTCAACGTCTTTGCCCTCAAGGGGGCAGTTGAAAAATGGCACATTCAAGGGGTCATGTTGTTTACCGCGAGTTACGCCTTTAGATTCTGCCGGAACCAAAGCACAAGTAATTCCGGGTGCAGGCCCTAAGCCCAACAAACCGTCGGGGTCTTCAACTTTGAATGCCAATCCTAAAACGGTGGCTTTTACAGCCAAAGTGATATAGCGCTTTTCCCAGTTCAACCGCAACCAAGGCTCGCCGTCTTCACCGCGGAACACTCGGCCGCTGGCTTTCAAACTTCCGGCATCACTTCCGGCCTCGGGCTCAGTCAAGGCAAAGCAAGGCAGTTCCTCCCCGGTGGCCAACTTGGGTAGCCAATGAAGTTTTTGCTCCGAAGTTCCGTAGTGAACCAAAAGTTCAGCTGGTCCCAAAGAGTTGGGCAACATGGCCGTAATTCCCAAGGGCACACTACGCGAAGAAAGTTTGGCAATGATGGCGCTTACCGCTTGGGGTGAAAATTCTAATCCACCAAAAGTTTTGGGAATGATAAGTCCAAAGAATCCATTGTCGGCCAAATATTTCCAAACGGAAGGTGGTAAGTCACGTTTTTGAAAAACTTGCCAGTCGTCGGTCATTCGGCAAACTTCTTCGGCTGGGCCATCAAGGAATGTGCGTTCTTCGGCGGAAAGTTCCGGCCACGGCTCATCCAAGATGGTTTGAAAATTAGGCCGACCTGAAAATAATTCTCCTTCTATCCATACGGTGCCTGCCTCTAGCGCTTCGCGTTCGGTATCCGAGATTTTCGGCATGATGCCGGCCTTTTTTATCCACCCCATCAACGGACGGGTCAACAATTGGGCCCGCAAAGGAGTAAGGAAAATGATCGCCAGAATTCCAAAAATAATCCAAGAAATCGTGCCGACATCAAGGAGGAAAAGGAAAGCGCCGGCGGTTAAAAACCACAGAAATAATTTGGCGCCTGCAAAACCTAAGGTAAGCAGGGCGGCAAGAGCAAGAATGAAAGTCACGCCACACCTCCCGCGGAATCTTTAATGACGGCTTCTAAATAGGCTTCTTTGTCTAGGCGCACGTCCACCCGACCAGCAAGCAGTAATGACACCGCGCCGTGTAAGTTGGACCAAATGGTGTTCGCACGAAGGTGATCTTCGGTGGTTGGACCATCGCTGCGATTAGCCCGGGTGGCGAGCGCCTCGGTAAAGAGCTGAAGATTTTGCCGGGCTCGCCGATATTTCTCAGCTGGATACCGGGTCATATGGGTGGGGTGCAATTGAAACATGATTTCGTAGTACTCAGGGTTCTCTAAGCCAAAGTCCAAATAGGCCCGACACAAACCGTCCACCCGCTCTTGAGCTCCTTTTGCCTGCTGGGCCGCAGTCCGTAGCCGGTCGTAGAGGTGACCGATGCCTTCATCAATCAAAGAGTGAATCAGCTCATCTTTGTTTTTAAAGTAAAGATAGATGCTGGTAGCAGTGCAACCGACCCCATTGGCCAGCTTGCGCATGGATAACCCCCGGTAACCCTCTGCCAAGAGCATGGCTCGGGCGTTGCGGAGGATTTTAGGCTGAAGATTGCTAGATTGTCTGACCATGGAATTTATTGACAATGTTAAGTTTACAGTGTTATTCTATCCCTGGCAAGGCTAATGCGTCCCTACTCTGCAAAAGATTCTTCTTCCGATATTGTGCTCCTGGCGGGTTTACGGACTCCCTGGGCCAAAGCAGGGGGGAAATTTATGCAGACCGACGCGGGCCATCTTGGCGCTCAAGTCGCCAGGGATCTTTTGGCCCGTTGCGGCTTGACCGGGGATGAGGTGGACGAAGTCATTGCTGGTTGTGTGGGTCCTCCGCATGATCAGGCCAACCTAGGAAGAGTCATCGGTTTGCGTGCGGGTGTTCCCCAAGGCACCCCCGCGCGGACCGTTGCTCGCAACTGTGCCAGCGGTTTCGAAGCAGTTACGTCGGCGGTGGACACTATTTTGGCCGGCCGAGGTGACACCTTTTTGTGTGTAGGCGTGGAAGTCATGTCCGCCTATCCGCTGCTGTTCGGCCCAAAAATGGTCGACTTGTTTGCCGCTTTGTTCAAAGCTAAAACCGTGGGAGCTCGGCTCAAAATTTTGGCTAGGTTTCGGCCCGCTTTTTTAAAACCACGAATTGCACTGTTGGAAGGATTAACGGACCCAGTCAGCGGCCTCTTGATGGGCTCCACCGCGGAAAATATCGCACGGGATTTTGACATCAGTCGCCAAGACTGTGATGACTTTGCCTTGCTGAGCCATCAGCGCGCTCTATCCGCCCAGGCCAGTGGGCGCCTAGGGCAGGAGATTTCGCCGGTCATGCCGTTAGGCAAATCCAAGGCCGCCATGGTTCACGATGACGCACCCCGGTCGGACCAAAGCCTAAAAAAATTGGCCAAGTTGCGCCCTTATTTTGAAAAGCCCGACGGCGTAGTCACCGTTGCCAATGCTTGCGGCATTACCGACGGGGCCGCGGCCTTGCTCGTCACCACTCAACAAAAAGCAAGTGAATTAGGCTTAGAACCACTCGCCAAAATCCGTAGCTTTGCTTGGACCGGCTGTGACCCATCGCGAATGGGTTTGGGCCCGGTTTCTGCCAGTAAGCTGGCCCTTGAGGCCGCCGGCTGTTCCCTTGGAGACATGGGGACCATTGAAATTAACGAAGCCTTCGCCGCCCAAGTCATTGGATGCCTCCGCGCTTTTGAAAAAGAGGGCATCGGAGTGATTGACGCCGACAAACTCAATGTCAACGGAGGGGCCATTGCACTTGGCCATCCGGTCGGCGCCACCGGCGCACGGCTACTTCTCACCGCGGCCCACGAATTGGAACACAGCAACCAAGAATTAGCTCTGGCCACACTTTGCATTGGCGGTGGCCAAGGCGGAGCTTTCGTTTTGGAGAAATGCTCATGAGCCCTTGGAAATCTTTTGAATTCCCGGCTGACAGTCCCGAACCCGGCAAGTGCTTGCGAATCGAACGACCCGAAGCTGGCTTGGTGGTTTTGCATTTGGACCCGCCCCACCGCAGTTTCGCGGTGTTTGATGGACCCTTGCTGAGGGATTTAGAAAAAGCCATTGATGACCTCGAAAGAGAACCCAATTTGCGCGGCCTAGTCATTGCTGGTGCTGACCCATTAAAGTTTGCCGCAGGTGCTGACTTGGACGCCATCGCGGCTTTGGATGACGCCGAAGTCCTTCGCGAAGTCGTTTTGGCGGTGCATAAGTTATTCCTCCGTATTGAAAACTTGTCGGCCAAAACAGTTGCAGCAGTGGGCGGACCTGTCCCTGGCGGTGCTTGCGAAATTTCCTTGTGTTGCGACATCATTGTCGCCGCCGACCATCCCAAAACTAGAATCGGTTTGCCCGAAACCATGCTCGGCATTATTCCAGGCTGGGGCGGTTGCCATCGCCTGCCGCGGCGCATTGGCTTGCCCGCAGCCATGCAAGCCATTCTCACCGGGAAACTATTCGTCGCTAAAAAAGCTTTACGGATGGGCTTGGTGGACCGGCTTGCCAAACCGGAATACCTTTGGAAAGTGGCCGCGGACTTGGCCATGGGCCGTGAAAAATCCCGACGCAAATTGCGCGGTTGGAAACACTGGCTGGTGGACCGAAATCCTTTGTTCATGCACTTGGTTGCAAAAAAGGCGCGAGAGACGGTCATGAAAAAAACCCGCGGGAAATATCCCGCACCTTTGGCGGCCATTGAATTGGTTGCCAATGGCGCCCAAACCCCCTTGGATGAAGGGGCTCAAAAAGAAGCCGAAGCCATTGCCACTTTGGCGCCGGGGATGGTATGCAAAAGTTTGGTTGCTTTGTTTCAGGCTTCTGAAAAAGCCAAAAAACTGGGTAAAGATGCCAAGGGTAAACCACTCCCCTTACCGCTGCGCACCAGTGTCATCGGAGGAGGCGTGATGGGTGGCGCCATTGCCAGTAGTTTTGCATTAAAAGGGATTTCCACCCGATTGGTGGACCTTTCGCAAGATGCGGTGGATGCGGCCCTGTGGGAGCATCGGGCGGACATCGGCAAACAAATGAAACGCCGGCGCTTATCCAAATCAGACGCCATGGCCGCTGTGGACCGCTTAGACGGAAGCACTCAACTTGAAGATTTGAAAACCGCTGACTTTGTATTGGAGGCGGTTGCGGAAAAACTCGCAATCAAACAAATGGTGTTTGGGGATATTGCCAAGCTCACTGGCCCGGACACAATTTTGGCCACGAACACCTCTTCTTTGTCGGTAACCGCCATCGCCGAAGGCATTCCAAATCCAGAAAGGGTCGTCGGCATGCACTTTTTCAATCCAGTCAAACGGATGCCTTTGGTGGAAATTGTTTGCGGTGAAAAAACCTCGCCGGAAGTTGCCGCCAGAGTTGCCGCCCTCACCGTCAAACTTGGCAAAACACCGGTCATCGTTAAAGATGTGGCTGGGTTTTTGGTTAATCGTTTACTTTGCCCTTACCTTGACGAAGCAGTGCGTTTGTTTTTGGAAGGCGCCGACATACGCAAGATTGACCGGCTCATGTTGGATTTCGGCATGCCGATGGGGCCTTTCCGTTTACTAGATGAAGTCGGCTTAGATATTGCCCAACATGCTGGGCAATCTCTCTTTGAAGCTTACGGGGAACGCATGCAACCCGCCAGTGGCTTGCAAACCATGGCGGATCCCGAACGTTTGGGAAGAAAAACCAAACGCGGATTTTATGATTACACCAATCCAAAGAAACCCAGCCTGTGTACGGACTTGGCTCAATTCCAAACCGGCCAAAGTGCTCGTAGATTCAATGATTCAGACATAGTGGACCGTTTGGTGTTAAGTATGGTCAACGAATCGACCCGCTGCTTGCAGGAAGAAGTCGTTGCCGGGCCAGTGGAAATGGATCTGGCTACGGTTTTCGGAACTGGCTTTGCGCCTTTTGAGGGCGGACTTTATTCCTACGCTCAAAGACGTGGCGCCGATGTCATCCGAGACCGCTTGAAAGCTATTGCCGATGCCCCCGACATTGCAGAACGGCCCGGCGGGGTTGCAAAATTTACCCCTGCTTAAGGCAACAACTTTTCTAACTGCAAGAGTGCTGCCGCAAGGGTGGCTTTATCCCCAGTAGCTTTCGCAGCCGTCACTGCCTGCTTAAAATATTCTTCGGCCTCTGTGCTTTTGCTTTGCATAGCAGCCAAAATTCCCAAATTCAAATATGCCCCAGAAGGAGCGTCTCCCCGCTCAACCAAACGCTGCAACACCTTTGCGGCCCGAGGAAAGTTTTTATTCCGCAAGAGAGCTGAGCCAAAACGATAAAGCACATCGGCATGTTTGGCATCTAATTTGACGCATTGGCCGAAGTGTCTCGCCGCAACAGTCCAATTGTTTTCTAGCTCCGCCACTCTGCCAAGCTGAAAATGCACTTCGGCAACTTGGGGGTCCAACGACTTGGCTTGGTTAAAGCTCTCTTCGGCTGCGGAAAGATTCTGTTGGGACAGCTGAGCTATTCCCATCCCCAAGAGCGGTTTGTAATTCTGGGGAGCCAACTGGTGAGCTTTTTCAAAAGCAACTTCCGCTTGTAAAAATTCATCTTCAGTCAACGACCAGTTGCCTTCGAAAATCCAAGGGCCTGGGTTTTGCGGGCCAAGCAAGCGGGCCATTTGTAAATGGTTTTCCCAGAGTGCATTCCCTAGACGCCGCTCCAAGTCAGCCAAGGCCAAAATCTCCATGACTCCAGCATGGGAAGTAGAAGCTAACTTTTGACGCACCGGCAAAGCGTCGGCCAAACGGTCTTGCCCTTCCAAAATGCGAGCCAGAGTGGCTAAAGAAGTCGTATCAGCTGGATTTTCCTTGATGACTTCGCGCAACAATGCCTCGGCGTTAGGGTTTCCAGCCGACGCCGATGCAAAGGCTAGTTTCTGTTTTGCCATCCAAGGAATGCCGTCCTTCGGGTCTTTACGGTCCGCGGTCTCCTCATCAAAAGCGAATGACACATAGCCTAAGGCTTCTAGCTTGGCCCGCTCGTCAGGGTCCATGTCAGAAACCTTAGTGCTTTGGTTGTTTTGCTCTCCATTTTGCAAAAATTGATTTAACTGTTGGCGAAAAAAAACCGGCCTAGATCCATCTGGTTGCCAAAGGTTTTGAATTTCCTGAGGGTCTGCGGTTAAGTCATAAAGTTCAGGTTGAGGGGCTTGGATATAACGCCAAGCGTGGTTCCTCACTCCGCGCAACTCCGCCCAGCCTAGGTTGTAATAACCAAACATGGATTCGGAATAGATAACCCGTTCAGCGTCTAAGGCGGGCCCGTTAACATTGATTATTATCGGAGCCAAAGAAAGTCCGTCCATGATGTCAGGCTTAGGAAGACCCAACAAACCCAAAATAGTCGGCGCAATATCCACCGAACTCACCGGAGAACTCAAGGCAAAGTCTTGTTGTAAATTTGGGTGCGAAAAAACTAGGGGAACATGAGTGGTTGCGTCATAAATGAAAATGGCGTGAGTGTCTTCGCCGTGCTCTCCGAGTGACTCACCATGGTCCGCAGTCATGACGACCAAGGTTTCATCCAACTTACCTTGTTTTTTTATAGCATCCAACACCAATCCCATTTGTTCATCCGCAAAGGCAATTTCTCCGCCGTAAAGGTTGCCGTCGGCCCGCTCAGCAAAACCCGCGGGCGGAGTGTAGGCATCGTGCGGGTCAAATAAGTGCACCCACAAGAAAAATGGACGGTCATCGGCGGTCGTCAAGAAATCTAAAGCGCGGCGAGTGGCGTCATCGCCGGTGGTTTCCCGTAATAGAAAACTGGATTGCACTGGGCCAGCTGAAAGGTTGTCATCATAGCTGTCAAATCCTTGGCCTAAACCATATCTGGAATTCAACACCATGGCACTGACCACCGCCCCGGTTTGAAACCCCTCCGCTTGCAATATTTCTGCCAAGGTCTGGGCGGAATCCGGCAAGGCGTGAGTGCCGTTATTTCGGACACCGTGCACAAAAGGATATTGCCCAGTCAAAATACTGGCGTGCGAAGGCAATGTGGTTGGCCCTACGCTAAAACACTTTTCAAAACGAACACCGGTTTGCGCCAGAGCATCAATCCGTGGAGTACTGGCGCTTTGGTTGCCATAACAGCCGACGTGATCTGCACGTGTGGTATCAAAAGTAAAAAGGACTACATTTTTAATTCCGTCCACGCCCGCCGGCGCAGAACCCCCGCAAGAGGCCAACAAAAGTAGAGGAATAAAAAAACGCATTAAGATTTCTTGGCTACTAGATAAGCAATCCAAGTTCCTTCATTATCGAAATCTTCACACAACTCAAAGTGGCCATCGGTGTCGTCCATGTCGTCATCCCAGCCTTCGGTGTAAACATCTAAATCTCTGAATCCAGCTTCTAGTAGTAATTCGCGAAGTTCGGGCAAAGTCCAAAGCCGCCAATCATAAACAAAGGCTTTTTTGAATTTTTTACCGCGCTTAATCGTAAAGTGAATGTGACATTGGAAATCTCCGTCAATGGGGTTGTAACCGACTTGGTCCCACGAATAGGTAAAGGGTGGAATGGGTGTTCCATCCGGCATCTTTCCATCGGTGATTTTCCGATCTTGGCAATCTTCGCAAACTGCGTCCGTTCCACCCATCATGTCGAGCACAAATAAACCATCCTTCTCTAAACCAAGGTAGACGGCACGGAAATATTCCAACATGTCCTCCCTAGTTTTAAAAATGTTGTAGGAGAAATTCTGGGCGCTGGTCAGGGCAACTTTTTCGCCAATTTCTTCCAACACATTGGCGCACAAAATCGTCACCCTTTCTCGTTCCTCACCCAGCAGGGAAAGGATGTTTTTTTCGCCCCATGCCAAAGTAACTTGATCCAAATCCAAGCCTATCGCCCGGTTCTCTGGATGCATTTTGACCCATTCGGCGCACAAAGCGGCGGTGCCGCAAAAATCCTCACGAATCACCCGTAAATCTTTGCCGGTGTGGGCCTCATAAACACGCTGGAAAAATTCTACGTCGGCATCCGGGGACTGCACGCTGGCCAAGTACAAATCAAATTTGTCTGCACTTCGGGATTTGGATTTTTTTAGTTTCGGGCTCATTGGAGGAACAAGGACAAGGGGAGATTCTAAACCACCTGCTAAAGCTTGAAAACCCGAACCGGGAAAGTAACCGGTATCCTTATGGGAAATTCATGACCGTCCCCCTCCTCTTAAGCATGCTGACTTTGTTAGCCGGGCCACTTTTATTCCGGCTCTCGTCAGGCAGCCGAGTCGCTATCGCGGGCTTGGATGGATTGGTGCGCATTGCAGTGGGTGGATTATTACTCCTTCACGTTCTTCCTCAGGCGTGGCTGGAGGCCGGCTGGTTTGCTTTTCCGGCCCTCGTTGCCGGGATGTTCTTGCCCGGCATCCTTGACCGTTCCTTACATGGTCACCAAGGCAAAGCCCATCGCGCCGAAACCACCTTGGCCTTAGCCGGCTTAGGATTGCACGCTTTTCTAGATGGCGCCGCCCTAGTAAGTAGTTCAGTCTTGGCAAGCGCCGTAATTTTGCACCGACTTCCGGTCGGTCTGGCAGTTTGGTGGTTAGTCCGCCCAGCATTTGGTCAACGTGCTGCAATTGGGTCCTTACTTGGCATGGCCGCCCTCACGGCCATCGGGGCTTGGGGCGGTGAAACCGTATTGGCGTATGCGCCGGCCACCGCAATCGGAGTATTTCAAGCTCTCATGGCCGGCGCGCTCTTGCACGTGGTCATCGGCCATCCTCGCCAACTGGACCTAGAAGCAAGTTCGCGCAAAGAAAAAGCCGTTTCGGCCGTCGGCGGAATCTTAGGCGCAGCCATTTTGCTCATTCATGGCAAGGAACCATTGCATGAAGAATCATTCCACGGTCTTGGCGAAACTTTTTTAGCCCTTTTTGCCGAAAGCGCGCCGGCGTTGCTGGCAGCATTCTTCACAGTTGCTTTTGTCAAAGCCTGGATGCCGGCAAGTTGGGCGGGATTTTTTCACGGCGGTGGGCCCTTCAGCCAAGCGCTCCGCGGAACCGCGGCAGGATTGCCGGTGCCCATTTGTTCTTGCGGGGTCATTCCGATGTACCGCGGCATGGTGGAAGCGGGCACCCCGACTCCTGCCGCAATGGCATTTTTAGTGGCCACCCCGGAACTGGGTTGGGCCAGCATGATTCTTTCCTTCGGCCTTCTTGGTACCGAAATGACTATCGTTCGTGTTTTGGGGGCCGGCTTTTTGGCACTGGCGGTAGGCATCCTGATC
>Ga0208879_1004012_pt1 | contig 11698 bp, 10 predicted proteins | sample Knorr_S15_td_Bot_FD_185605 | JGI IMG/M metagenome (GOLD analysis project Ga0208879, IMG submission 185605) | Marine microbial communities from Southern Atlantic Ocean transect - Knorr_S15_td_Bottom_ad_5009_LV_A (SPAdes) (version 2) | ecosystem: Environmental > Aquatic > Marine > Oceanic | place...
GGCGCTCGGGCTCGTCTGGCTGCTGCCCCTGCTGATTCTCACGCTCGTCGGGTACCTGGTCTCTTCCTTTGCCCTGGTGCCGGTGCTCCCCCTGGGGCCACCCCCGGCCGGCGTCGCGGTCATCGTTCCGACAGTGCCGTTGGAGGAGTTCGCTCGAGGCTTCGTTCTCGGCGTGAACGCGTTCTACAATTTCTCGGTTCTGCTCCTGTTCTTCGCGCCCTTCGCGCTTCTTCCAGCGCTCTCACTCGGCTGCGCGATCCTGCCGCTGGCCACCGACATGCGCTATAAGGCTGCCGTCGGATGGACCGCATGGCTCCTGCCGTCTGCCATGATCGCCAACGTCATCGGCTTCGTCGTGATCTTCCTGCCGAGTTTGGCGATGCTGCCGTTCTCCCCCGGTCAGAGTTACCGGATCGATTGGACGACAGGCGCGATCGAGACTGCGGGGGGAGTCGTGAATTTCATCCCGACAGACGGGTTCGTGATCGGAAACTTCTCGTTCATCAGCCTCACTTCAGGTGTGGGGCCATCGGCGACGTTTCGTGCAGCCGCGCTTTCATCACACGAAACTGGTCACACGCTCAATACGGCTGCCTTCGGTGGTCCTTTTCTGCTGATCAACTGGATCGACGAGAACGCGGTACAACCGAGCATCCCGGGGCGCCTCATGCAGAATGCATACGGTGAGCTGCTCGCCGAAGGCCACTACCCGGAACCCGGGTGGAAATCGATCCTCCACTGGAGCTGACCGATGTGCCTCATCACTGACATCGCGATTGCGGGTCACGGGATCTCAGCTGGCGGACGACCCACGTCGTATGTGGTCACCGCCACGGTGGACGACTGCAAGGCGGTGAACATCACCGTTCGCGTCGAACATGAGACTGGCCAGGACCTGGGCGCCCCGTCCAACGTCCCGATCGACGACACCGGAGAGGTGCGAGCAGAATTTGCGACGCTCGCCACCCACGACGTTCGATGCGACCAACTGATTTGGGTCCGCATCGAGTGCGTCGATGACGAAGACTGCGCGGCCGAAGAGATCGTCGTCCTGGACTGCCCGGACCCGCAGGCTCCCGGTACGGTCCCTACGATCGATACCGACCCCGATGCCACCGTCGAGACGGAAGAGGTCGATCTGGGCGTGCCCCGGGTGCCTCCCGTCTCGGGCATCGCCCTGCCAAACCCGCTGTGCCGACCGTTCCGGCAGTTGTTCGCGATGCTCCTGGCGCTGTTGTTCGCATGCGTGATCGCGCTCCTGTGCCCGCTGTTCTTCGGGCCCGCGACGATCGCGATCGCGGCGCTGCTCATCCTGCTGGCACTGACCTACGCCGCCATGTTGCTCATCCTGTGCCGCCCCCGCGGGTGCACCCTGGCGCGCATCGTCGCGTGGGCACTCAAGTGGGCCACCGTGATCGGCGTAGTGCTCACCGTCATTTGCATGATCTCGAGTGGGCTTGTGCTGTCCAGCCTAATGGCCCTGTCCACGGTCGGTGCCGGAATCTTGACCGGAATTCTCATCCTGTGGATGGACAGCGTGGGGTGCGCAGAGCCCAGTGCCCGTGGATGGCCCTAAGTGCCCCCGGCTCGATGCCCTTCCAATCGAGAGCGCCCACTATGAGAGTAGTGGCCTAACGCCACCGTAAACGGTCCTCGCGGGCCCGAGAAAATGCGATTCACATCATGACGAAGGGCGACATCCTCAGCGACCTCGGCATCGCTGACACGAATCCCGGCGGATTCGCGGGAACATGGATCGGATCGGGCCCCGACCTCGAGGTCTACTCCCCGATCGACGGCTCACGTCTGGGCGCGGTCTCCCAGGTCACCGAGGACGAGTACGACCAGGTGGTGGAGCGCGCCCACGGGGCCTTCCTCGAGTGGCGAAAGGTTCCGGCTCCCCAGCGTGGCGAGGTCATCCGTCAACTCGGCAACAAGCTCCGCGAGAAGAAGGAGGCCCTCGGCGCGCTGGTCACGCTCGAGATGGGCAAGATCCGAACGGAGGGCGAGGGCGAGGTGCAGGAGATGATCGACATCTGCGACTTCGCGGTCGGGCTCTCCCGCCAGCTCTACGGCCTGACGATGCCCAGCGAGCGGCAGGACCATCACATGAGAGAGCAGTGGCACCCGCTCGGCGTGGTCGGCGTGATCAGCGCCTTCAACTTCCCCGTAGCGGTATGGAGCTGGAACGCCGCGCTCGCTGCTGTGTGTGGCGACTCGACCGTGTGGAAGCCGGCGTCCGGCACACCGCTTTCCGCGATCGCGGTGACCAAGATCGCGGCGGAGGTCTGCGCTGAGAACGACGTGGACCCCGCGATCTTCTCACTGGTGGTCGGAAACGGATCCACCGTGGGCGACCGCCTCCTGCACGACCGCAAGCTCCCCCTGGTATCGGCGACCGGCTCGTGTGCCGTCGGAAAGCGAGTCGCTGCCGTGGTGGGGGCACGCCTCGGCCGCACGATCCTCGAGCTCGGCGGAAACAACGCGATCGTCGTGACGCCGAACGCCAACATGGAGCTCGTTCTGCCGGGCATTCTGTTCGGCGCGGTCGGGACCGCTGGGCAGCGATGCACGAGCACGCGGCGCATCATCGTGCATCGCTCGGTCCGGGACGAGCTGGCCAACCGTCTGGTGAGCGCGTACGAGGGCATCCGCATCGGTGACCCGCTGGACGACGACACGCTCATGGGGCCGCTGGTCAACCAACAGGCGATCGATGACATGCTCGCCGCTCGCCAGAAAGTGCAGGACGAGGGCGGAGAAATCCTGTACGGCGGAGAGCTGCTCGGCGGCGACGACTACCCCGGTGGGCTCTACGTGACGCCGTGCATCGCGGCGGCGGAAAACCACTACCAGATCGTGCAGGACGAGACCTTCGCGCCGATCCTCTACATCATCGAGTACGGCTCGGCCGATGCCACCCCGGCGGAGGGCACCGCCGAGATCGATGAAGCCGTCGAGATCCACAACGCAGTCCCGCAGGGGCTGTCGTCGTCCATCTTCACGGACAACGTGCGCGAGGCCGAGTACTTCATCTCACACCGCGGATCGGACTGCGGTATCGCCAACGTCAACATCGGCACGTCGGGTGCCGAGATCGGTGGCGCGTTCGGTGGCGAGAAGGAGACCGGAGGCGGCCGTGAGTCGGGCTCCGACGCGTGGAAAGCCTACATGCGTCGCCAAACGAACACGGTGAACTGGGGCACGGAGCTTCCGCTCGCGCAGGGCGTCTCTTTCGACGTCGGCTGAGCTGACCTGCGGGCGTGACGATGACTTGGTGACGAGCGACCGGGATGGCTGACGGCTCAGTGCGGGTAGCGCTCCTCACCGAAGTCTTCTTCGAGGAGCAAGGCGAGGAGCGCTTGGGCCAGATGCTCGCGGAGGCCAAGGCACTCGATGCCGATATCGCGGTCCTGCCCGAGCTGCCCTTGAACCGCTGGGCCCCCGGCTCCAAGGAGCCGCGGGACGAGGATGCGGAAGATCTAGATGGGCCGCGCCAGACGGTGCTATCGACCGCCGCCGCCACGGTGGAAATCGCGGTCGTGGGCGGCGCCATCATCAGGGATCCCGATACGGGAACGCGCTACAACACGGCCCTCCTTTTTGGCAGTGACGGCGCGTGTCAGGCACGCTACCGGAAGATCCATCTGCCTGAGGAAGAGGGATACTGGGAAACGAGCCACTACGAGCCGGGACGGGCCGCGCCCGAAGTGATCGGGGACGCCCTCGCCATGCCGGCCGGGCTGCAGATCTGTTCGGACGTCAACCGGCCCCAGGGCTTTCAGATACTCGCCGCGGGCGGCGCCGAGGTGGTGTTCGCGCCACGAGCGACGCCGCCCGGGACGTACGACCGATGGCGGCTCATCCTGCGTGCAAACGCGATCATGGCAGGTGCCTACGTGATCTCGGTGAATCGGCCGAGGCCCGAGAACGGAGCGTCGATCGGTGGGGCGTCTCTAGCCATCGGCCCGAGCGGTGAGGTGCTGGCCGAAACGACCGACCCGCTGGTCGTCGTGCACCTGAAACGTGACACGGTGGCAGCCGCGCGACTAGAGTATCCGGGCTATCTAACCCGCTTCCCGAGCGTGTATGCGGAGGGTTGGGACAGGCTGGTCTAGGACCCCGGCTCCATGCTCTCGCGCGTAGGCGTGATGCGGTTGACCCGGAACGAGCCGATTCGGTAGATGACGTCATCGCCGCTCGCGCGTGCCCAACGGTCGGACTCGCCGCTCCCGATCGTGACCTCGGCGACCACGTTCCCGCTCGCGTCGTATGCGGTCGTGATGCCGCCCTGCTCCGCTACCGCGAGCGAATCACCCTCCTCTAGGAATCCGACGGCCAGCAGGCTCGTGAACTCGCTCATCACGCCGCGGACCGTGGAGGCGTTGGTCGGACTACCGTCCTCGAAGGTCCACGTGCTGTCACCGCGAACCAGCGTATAGCTGTCCCCCTCCCGCTCGATCGCGACCCGAGCGAAGGCGCTGGTATCGGCCTTCACGACGCGCTTGTTACGCCACTCCGCGGGTAGCCGCCGCGCGTGCGTCCGGAGGTCCCCTTCGAGGATGTAGACGTCGTCCGAATCCGGCAGCCTCACGTACGAGGTGGAGAACCGGGGTCCCGAGTTTCCGAGCAGGATCGTACGCGTCTCTCCATCGACGTCGAACTCGATCGACGCAGCGCTTTCCGCCGAGACGCCCATCCGGTCGTGATTCGCCGGATTGGACGCGGTCAGGACGCCGACGCGCACCGAGAGCACGGCACCCCAGAACCTGACCATCGTCGCCGAGTCGGCCTGGAAGCCATTCGCCGTCCAATCGTCTGGTCCGCCCGCTAACTCCGTCTCGCCCGTCGGCCCCGCCATGTGCACCCGGCTCACCGACATCTGTGAAACGCCATCGAAGAACGTGGCGATCTCGCCGCTGGCGCTCAGGCTCGCATCACCATCACCCCGCAGGAGCAGGGTGACTCCCCACAGGGCCGCCGCTACGACGAGTGCGCCGACCAGTTGCTTGAGGGTCTTTTCACTCATGCGACCACCTCTCCCCACCGAGCCCGTGCGCGCCGACTACGCCCGGTCACGCGAAGCGCCCCAATCAGCACGAAGAGCAGCGGAACACCGAGCAGGTTGCTCCACTTCATTGTCGACTGCGTCAAATCCGAGGAGAACAAGAAGGTAGGCGGCGTCCGATCCTTCGAGCGGATACGGATGAGCGCCTCGTCCTGAGCAAGCCAGTCGATCGAGTTCGCGAGGAAAATCAGATTGGCGGGATTGCCCTGCATGAACTGACCCTCAGCGAAGGTGACGTCGCCGACGACGACAAGGCGGCCGTCGGTCTCACCCTCTGCCGGCGTAACGGCCACCGCAATCGTCCGTGGGCCCAGTTCCTCCGGCGGCAGAGCCCAATCCTGATCCGGCATGATGGGGAGCATCGGGCTCTGCGTGGCACCCGCGGCGGTCGTCTGCCATAACGAAGCCACCCGCGTCGTATCGAGGATATCGAGCGACGTCGCCCACGCGAACGTGACCGCATTCAGACCCGACGTGATCGCGTGGTCGGACCCGGCTATGGCGATCGGCCAAAGCGGATACGGCGCGATCACGTTGAAGAGCCCGCGCTGACCGAGCGACACGCGCTCGCTGGACTGCAGGTCGAGGACCATGCTGCCCGTCAAGGCGACGCCGCGATCACGGATCAGCGACTCGAGCCCCGAACGAAGCGGCGTTGCGGTCGGCTGCTGGGCGTTCAGCTGCATCGCCTCCAGCAGAAGGAGCGCCGCACCCCCCGCGTCGATGAAGTCCTGGACGCGCGCTACAGCCATGCTGTCCATCGGCGCCATTGGGCCTGCCACGACCAGCACCTCGGTCGTGGCTCGATCGATCACCGATCCGGAGTCACCAGCGATATCGATCGATCCGATGTCGAAGCGGTCGGCCAGGCTCTCCTCGAGGCCCGGAATGTCCCTAATTCCCTTGGCCCCGAAGCCCTCCACGAACTTCACGCCGAGACGGTTCTCATTGGTCATGCGGTAGATCGCGGACGCGAGCTTGAACTCGAGATCCTCTGTCCGCCGGATGAGCGGCATGACCTCCTCCTCGCCCGTGTAGACCACCGCGAGGCCGTAGTAACCGCGTCGGATCTCGAACTCGTCGTTCCGGATGATGTTGAACTCAATGGGGCCGATTCCGAACGCCATGGCCTCGTCTGCGGCGTCCTCGTCCTTGTCCGGATCCAACTCGCTCACGACCAGGTTGCCGTTCGAAGCGCGCCGCATGTCCGATAGGAGGTCACGTACATCTCGCAGCTGGAGCTGGATCTCCGGCGGCAGCTCGGCCGAGGCGTAGAGCGTGATCTGAACGAGGTCGTCGAGCTCGCCGAGCAACTCCTTCGTTCCGTCGGCCAGCGTGTAGAGGTTGTCCGAGGTCAGGTCGATCCGGCCGCGAATGTTGGCTCCCAGCAGATTGACCATCAGCACCAGCGCCGCCACGACCGCCGTGCCGATGCGGAGCCGCTTGAACTCCGGCTGCACCGAACTGAGGCGGTCCTTGCTGACCGCACCGATCGCGAGCATCAGGAAGAGACCCGTCATCGATGCGAAGTAAATCACGTCTCTCAGGTCGACAACGCCGCGCGCCACGTTCTCGAAGTGGCTCACTACCGAGAGCTGCGCGAGCGCTCCAGAGACTGCTGGGACGAGGCCGATCTGCACCACCGGCAAACCGATGAGGAAGAGGGTGAAGCTCAGCGCAGACGCCACGATGAACGCGGTGATCTGGTTGCGGGTGAAACTCGACGCCCACACACCCAACGCGACGAGCTGGGCTGCGAGGAGCCCTCCCCCGATGTACTGAGCCACCACGATTCCGCCGTCGGCCTCGGACGCCATCAGCATGCCGAGTGCCGTCGGAACGGTGCCTAGCAACGTGATGCTGACGAAGAGCCAGTCGCCCAGGAACTTGCCAAGTACGATCTCGGTCTCCGTGACCGGCTGTGCCATGAGCCATTCGAGTGTCTTGCCACGACGCTCGTCCGCAAGCGAACGCATGGTGGCCGCGGGCACGAAGACGGCGAACAGAATCGGCAGCAGGTCGAAGAGCGGCCGCATCGTGGCCACGTTCGACGCGTACATGTTTCGGAAGGCCAGGAAGAGCGAAATGCCGAGAAAGGCGACGATGAGCACGTACGCGGTGGGCTGGTCGAAGTAGCCGCGAAGCTCGTGACGGGCGACCGTCCAGATACGCCGCATCATGACTCACCCCCATCGTCATCGACCTCGGGCGAAGGCGCCTCTTCGGCGACCTCCGCGGGCTCCGCTTCGCCCGGGTCATCGTCCGCTTCCGCGACCGGATCGTCCTCCCCCACTCGATCAACCGTCAGATTCCGGAAGACCTGCTCGAGGCTCGCGCGCTCGCGATGAAGCTCCCACAGCGTCCAGTCACTGCTCTTGGCGACCTCGAAGATCTTGGGTCGCAGGTCGTCGTCGGCGGTCGCATCCAACGTCACACGGGTCCGCCCATCGACCTCGTCCACCTCGTGTGCCGACACGCCGGGCAGCCGTGCTAAGGCCTCGGCAACTCCCGAGCCCTGTGCCTCGACGATATAGCGCGAGACGCCGGTCAGGCTCGCCAACAGCTCCTGGACGCTCCCCATGGCAGCGAGGGCACCGCGACTCAGGATGACCAAGCGCGAGCACGTCGCCTCGACCTCCTGCATGACGTGTGTGCTCAGAAGGACCGTGCGCTCACGCCCCAGCGAGCTCACCAAGCGGCGGATCTCGACCCGCTGGTTGGGATCGAGCCCCTCCGTCGGTTCATCGAGGATGAGTACTTCCGGCTCGTGCAGAATCGCAGCAGCCAGACCGATGCGCTGCCGGTATCCCTTCGAGCATTCCCCTATCGGGCGGTAGAAAACCTCGCCGAGATCTGTTTCATCGACGGCATGCCCTATGCCCGAGCGAGCGTCCGACGCGGAAAGCCCGCGCAGATCGGCCACGTGCTCTAGGTACTCCGCAACCAGCATCTCGTCGTAGAGCGGGTTGGACTCGGGGAGATACCCGACTCGCCGCTTCGCCTCCGTGAGGCTCTCGCCGATCGGGACGCCGTCAAAGAGTACGGATCCCTCGTCTGGCTGCAGCGTGCCGGTGATCATCCTCATCGTCGTGGTCTTACCGGCGCCGTTGGGCCCCAGGAAGCCGACGACTTCCCCTCGGTCGACGGTAAAACTCAGGTCATCGACCGCGGTGACGTCACCGTATCGCTTCGTCACGCCTTCAACTGAGATCATTCAGACTCCTAACCACGAAAGAGGCCACACCGTGCTCTCGTGCTCGACGTGGCCCCAGGCGCGCTGGGCTGAAAAACGAGGCCCGTCGAGCGAGAAACCACCGGTCTGGATCGGCAAAGCCCCTCTGGAGGGCGCTCGATTCTAAAAAAGCTCCAGGGGGATGTCCACACCCTGAGTTGGATGCGACGGCAGCCAGCCGCGTTGTCCCCGATGAGAGGCTCCTGCGGCGCCGGTCAGGGCGCCTTTCCGACGAGGACCATGGCAGGTGCTTTCTCGGCACGCCGGTCCCGGAGACCGCCGGTGCCCCAGAGCTCCTTCACGGAAAACGGGATCTCCACGAAGGCGCCACCGCCCCTTCCAGCGACGATCTCCGCCACGAAGTCCCGTGTCTCCTCGGCCATCAGGAGCCCGCGCCCCTTATCGCCTCGAAGTGCGCGGCCATGCGCGGACCGGCCCCCTCGTCTTCATGCTTGAAGAACACGAAAGCCCGGTCCCACTCCTGCGCGGTGACGTGGTGCGCCCAGCGCTCGAGGTCGGCGTTCTGGTAGCTCGGGCGGCGCAGCCTCAGGTATCCCCAGGGTGCGGTATGGACGATGGGCTCGTCGTCCTCCGACTCGTCGTGGTCCGCGCATACGAACGCCATGTCCCGAAAGCGCAGGAGGTCGTAAACCTCTGGATCCTTCCACGTCTCGTGCCTGAACTCGAACGCGGCCGGCGTGCCCTCGGGCAGGTATTCGAGGAAGCTCGCCAGGCGCTCGGTGTCCACCTTGAGGTTGGGCGGGAGCTGAAAGAGGAGTACTCCGAGGCGCTCACCGAGTGACTGCACGGTGGAAAGGAGGTACTCGGTCGGCTCCTGGGAGGTGTCCTTCAGGCGTGTGAAGTGGGTGATGCGGCGCGAGGCCTTTATCGAGAACCGGAAGCTATCAGGCACCTGATCGGCCCAATTCTCGAGCACCGAGACGTTGGGCAGGCGATAGAAGGTGTTGTTGATCTCGACGGCGTTCAGGCGCTCGCCGTAGTACGCCAGCATCTTCTTGGGGGAGAGGTCCTCGGGGTAGAAGCTCCCCTTCCACTCCTTGTAGCTGTACCCGCTCGTGCCAACGAAGCAGTCCACATTCACCTCCGTGAGGGGCGTCACGATGTTGTCCCCTGGCCCCCGGAGGCAAGGGATTCGAAGCGGCGGCCGATTCTCGCGTCCGCGTGTGCGCCGCGTTTCGAGGCCGAGCGGGACATGGCCTATATGAATGCGATGGGCCGGCTGTCCGCTGCCTACCCGGACGATCACGAAGCGCGCGCGTTCCACTCTCTCTCGATTCTGGGGAGCACGGACGGCGAGCGCGACTTCGGCACGTACATCAAAGCCGCATCAGTCGCGCAGCCCATCTTCGACGCCAACCCGGATCACCCGGGTGCGGTGCACTACATGATCCATTCGTTCGACGATCCGGTGCATGCGCCGCTCGGCCTGGAGGCAGCGCGAGCCTATTCGGAAATCGCACCTGGCGCCGGGCACGCGCAGCACATGACGTCACACATCTTCGTGGCACTCAGCATGTGGGACGACGTCGTCTCCGCCAACGTGCGCGCCCGCGACGTGCAAAACGCGCGCGAGGAAGAGCTCGGTCGGCCCCCGAACGTGTGCGGTCATTACACGTCGTGGCTCCACTATGGGTGGCTCATGCAGGGGAAGATCGCCGACGCGGAGCGGGGCATGGCCGAGTGTCGTGAGCGCGCCCTGAACAGCATCGTAGCGAGCGAGACCAACTACTTCGTCAACATGCGGGCACGTCACGTGCTCGACCTACGCGACTGGAGCGCTGCCGGCCGCCTCGCGGCCGACGTCGACCACCCTGGATACGACTTCATAGACGCTTATGCGGCCATCAAGTCCGGCAATATCGAGCTGGGGCAGCGGCGTACAGATTGGCTCAAGGCGCGCTCGGACGCCGATCAACCGCGCCAACAGATCGCGATCATGGAGCTGGATGCTCTGTTGGCGCTCGACGCCGGTGAGTCGGATCGGGCGATCGAGCTACTCGAAGAGGCGGCCGCCCTCGAGGAGTCACTCCCGTTCGAGTTCGCCCCCCCCCGCGAGCTTGAAGCCGCCTCACGAGCTGCTGGGCGAGGTCCTCGCCGCGGTGGGCGACCATGCCGCGGCGCTTACGGCGTTCCGTGCCGCATTGAACTTCACGCCGGAGCGTGGGCCCTCGCTGATGGGCTTGGCAGAAGCAGCATCTGCCCTCGGCGATCAGGCGACCGCGATGGATGCTAGAGAGCGGCTCGAGCACATCATGCGGAATGCCGATGCGGGGGTGGCGCCGCGGCTACCGAACAGGAGGGAGTAGAGCGCCCCCTTCAGGACCCTCGCTCCACGGGCGCTCCCACCAGGTTGCCCCACTCGGTCCACGAGCCGTCGTAGTTCTTGATGTTGTCGTAACCGATGAGGTATTTGAGGACGACCCAGGAGTGGCTGCTGCGCTCGCCGATACGGCAGTACGTGATGATCGGCTTGTCACCCGTGATGCCTGCGGCGCCGTACACCTCCACGAGCTCGTCTCGGGTCTTGAACGTCCCGTCCTCGTCGTTCACCGCCTTGCCCCACGGAATGTTCGCGGCGCCCGGGATGTGGCCACCGCGCTGGCACGTCTCGGGGAGTCCTGGCGGTGCCAGGATCTCACCGGAGAACTCCGCCGGGCTCCGGACGTCCACGAGCTCGACCGCGTAGTCGGTGACCTGAGCCTGTACCTCTGGAAGCAGCGCCCTGAGCGACGTGTCGGCAGAAACGCTGCCGTACTCGACCCGATCCGGAGTCACTGCATCCGCAGTCAGCGGCCGGCCCTCAGCCTCCCACTTCTTGCGGCCGCCATCCATCATCCGGACATCACCGTGTCCATAGACCTTCATCTGCCAAAAGGCCCACGCGGCGAACCAGTTGTTGCTGTCGCCGTAAAGGACGACGGTCGTACTCGGCCCGATCCCCGAGGATGAAAGCAGCTCCGACATGTCGGCCGGCGACAGGATGTCGCGCTGGATTCCATCCGCCAACTGGGTCTTCCAGCTCCATCCCACAGCCCCGGCGATGTGCCCCTGATCGTAGAGGTCGGTATCGACGTTCACCTCAACGACACAGACGCCATCGTCGTTGGAGTGCTCGGCGACCCAGTCGGTCGTTACCAGGATTTCGGGGTGAGCGTGGCCCGACATGATGACTCCCGTTGAGGTCCGAGGGACGTCCAACCTAAGACCTCCTGGCGCATTCCACACGTGCGAAAAGACTGGCGCTCGAGCGGCTGGGGCCGAAACTTCCGCTCGGGTCCAGCCGTCCGGGCATGGGCCCCAACCCAGAGCCATCCCCACCCACCCCGTCCACGGGACTTCTGGATATGGGCCCAGAAATCTTGGTCGGTTTTGTCGCC
>Ga0208879_1004014_pt1 | contig 11691 bp, 16 predicted proteins | sample Knorr_S15_td_Bot_FD_185605 | JGI IMG/M metagenome (GOLD analysis project Ga0208879, IMG submission 185605) | Marine microbial communities from Southern Atlantic Ocean transect - Knorr_S15_td_Bottom_ad_5009_LV_A (SPAdes) (version 2) | ecosystem: Environmental > Aquatic > Marine > Oceanic | place...
CAATCGTATTTCCCAAGACATCAAATAATCGTCCTAGAGTATTTTGACCCACTGGAACCATAATGGGATCACCGGTATCAACAGTTACATGGCCACGAACTAAACCGTCGGTGGAATCCATGGCAACTGTACGAACAACACCATCTCCTAAATGTTGTGCAACTTCAAGGACCAATAATCCGTCCTCTCCGCGATCAACATTCAGTGCATTATAAATTTCGGGAACATGGCCGGCTTCAAATATGACGTCAACCACCGCTCCCATTACTTGTGAAATTTTTCCATTCTTTGACATAAGGTGATGTCCTTTTTGGGTTAACCTAAAGCTTCTGCGCCACCGACAATTTCCAACATTTCTGTGGTAATTGAAGCTTGACGAGCTTTATTGAATTGTAATGTTAGATCTTTAATCATATCATCAGCATTAGTTGTGGCATTTTCCATGGCCAACATTCGAGCTGCTTGTTCACTGGCATATGATTCAAGTAAATATTTCCACATCTGAACATTCAGATGTCGTGGAATTAAAGATGTTACCAATGCTTCTTTCGAAGGTTCATATAATCGATCATGAGCCACTGCTTCTGATTCTTCATACAAAATAGGGAGCAATACTTCAGATTTTACTTCTTGTTTCCCTACATTGATGAAATAATTATAGACAACATGAATCTCATCTACCTTGCCGCTGGTGAAATGGTCAATAATGCTACGACCAATGGTCATGGCACTATCATATTCCATATCTGCCCAAAAATCAACATGACTGGTAATAATGTTATATTCACGTCGTTTAAAGTGGTCCCGGGCTTTTTTTCCAATGCAGAATAAATCTACATTTTCTTTTCCAAAAGCGTCTATTTCTTTTTGAGCAACCTTCAGTAAATTGGTATTAAATGCACCAGCCAATCCACGGTCAGCAGATACAATAACGTATGCTTTCCGTTTGATTTCGCGGACATCCAATAAAGGAAGCATATCCCGTTCTACATCCGGTAAAAGATGCTGAATAACTTTCGTTAAGGAATTGCTATAAGGCCGAGAATGTTCCATCCGCTCTTGAGCACGACGCATCTTTGCAGCCGCAACCATCTTCATGGCTTTGGTCACCTTTTGGATGCTTTTAACCGATTTGATTCGGTCTCGAATGTCCTTCAGATTTGCCATGGTTTAAGTGGCGTTGAATCCTGCTTTGTAATCCACAATCGCTTTTACAAGTGATGCTTCAGTCTCGCTGCTAATCTTACCTTCATTCACAATAGATGCGAGTGAATCAGCTGCATTGGCGTCCAGATATTCAATTAATCCCGTTTCAAATTCTAATATTTTATCAGCGGGTAAATCATCTAAATGTCCTTTGGAAGCAGCAAAAATAATCGCCACCTGTTTTTCAACATTCATGGGAACATACTGGTTTTGTTTCAAAATTTCTACCATTCGCTCACCCCGTGTTAATTGAGCAAGTGTTGCTTTATCCAAGTCAGACCCGAATTTTGCAAAAGCTTCCAATTCACGATATTGTGCTAAATCCAATCGGAGAGTTCCGGCCACAGATTTCATTGCTTTAATCTGAGCATTTCCACCCACACGAGACACAGACAACCCAACATCAATAGCCGGACGAATCCCGGAATTAAATAAATTTGTTTCAAGGTAGATTTGTCCATCTGTAATTGAAATAACATTCGTTGGAATGTAAGCTGATACGTCACCTTCTTGCGTTTCAATAATCGGCAATGCCGTTAAAGAACCGCCACCCAATTCATCGGATAGTTTAGACGCACGCTCTAATAAACGACTATGAAGATAGAATACGTCACCCGGGAATGCTTCACGTCCTGGTGGACGACGAAGAACCAATGACATTTGGCGATAGGCAACAGCTTGTTTTGACAAATCATCATAAACGATGAGTGCGTGTTTTCCATTATCGCGGAAATATTCACCCATGGCAGCACCCGAATAAGGTGCAATATATTGAGTTGGAGCTGGATCAGATGCATTGGCTGCTACTACCGTTGTGTATTCCATGGCGCCATTGGCTTCCAATTCTTTCACAAGCGCAGCAACAGTAGATGCTTTTTGTCCAATCGCTACATAAATACAATAAACAGGATTATCTGTTTTATGTGTGTAGGCTTGGTTTATGATAGCATCAATAGCTACAGCAGTTTTCCCAGTTTGACGGTCGCCAATAATCAGCTCTCGCTGTCCACGACCGATGGGGATCATGCTATCAACAGCTTTGATTCCGGTTTGTAAAGGTTCTGTAACGGGTTGACGAGCCATAACACCCAACGCTTTCCTTTCTACGGGAAGTGAATGGGGCGTATCAATTGGACCTTTTCCGTCAATAGGTTGCCCCAATGGATTCACAACACGTCCAAGCATTGCATCTCCAACGGGAACCTCTACCACACGGCCGGTCCGTTTTGCCAAGTCTCCTTCTTTCACCAGTCGAGTTTCACCAAAGAGCACGAGACCCACATTGTCTTCTTCAAGATTCAATGCCATCCCGAATACACCATTCGGTAGCTCAACCAATTCAGAACTCATTACATTTTCAAGACCGGAGACACGGGCAACACCGTCACCCACTTCCAAAACTTCTCCGACCTCAGCTACATCAACCGAACCATCGAATTTCTCGATTTGGTCACGGAGTAACTGGGTTAATTGATCTGTATGTATATCCATGTTTTCCTAATTTCTTACGACTGCAGCAACTCAGCTTTGAGCGTTTGCAATTGATTCTGGACAGTCGCGTCCAGGAATGTGTTTTCGATTCGAAGTCTAATCCCGCCTATTACAGACGTATCCACATCTAAAGTCAAGTCTGTATCCTTTCCAAGAATCTGATCCAATGCTGATTTTAGGGATGATTTCTCATCACTACTGATGTCATTGGCTACAGTTCCTATAACGGAAACGATATTTTTTGCGGCCTTGTACCGACGATTAAACATGTCTGTTATATCTCTGAAAATGGCTGCGGATTCGCTTCCTTTTAAATAAGAAAGTAATTCGCTTACCAAAGGATGACCTGCATCGCCCATTACTGCATTCAGAATTGTAACTTTCGCCTTACCTTTGATTCTCTTGGATTGAACAAAAGCTCGAAATTCGGATTCTGTTTTTACCAATTCGTTCACCATAATTAAACTACGGTGAACTGGTTCTAACACATTATTCTGTTCGGAAACGGAATACAGTGCGTTGGAGAGGCGTTTTGCTGATTGTTTACGCGTCATAGCCTTTTAGATGCTTAATAGAGTCTTCAATCAAAGATTGATTGTCTTCTTTAGACAGATTCTTTCTAATAACCTTTTCAGCCACACGCATAGTAAGATTCACAACTTCTTGGCGAATTTCACTAATAGCTTTGGCTTTCTCAACTTTGATCTGCTTCTGAGCTTCGTCACGAATTTTCTTCGCATCTTCACCCGCCTGAATCATAACATCCGCCTTTATCTTTTCAGCTGCAGATTTCGCTTCTACACGAATGGTCTGAGCTTCAGAGCGAGCTTTTGCCATAATTTCTTCAGATTCAACATTGAGCCGTTCCAGTTCAGTTTTGGCTTTTTCAGCATCTTCTAATGAAGATTTGATGGTGTTCTCTCGAGATTCCAATGCCAAAAGCAGTGGTTTCCAAGCGAACTTTGCCAAAACAAAGAACAGGATCAAAAAGGTCAAGATCGTCCAAATGAACAGACCCGGATCTAATTGGACTAATGGGTTCGGAGCGCTTGTACCCCCATGAGCCTCAGTAGACTCATGAAGGTCATCATCTCCGGGAATTCCCAAAAATTGATCCATAATTATTTATGATTTCCTGATTAAAGAATCAGCATTAAAAAAGTGAACACTTCTGCGAGAATCGCAACACCTTCAAGAAGAAAGAGTGGCAAATTTACAGCAGCAGTGATCTTATCAGCAGCTTCTGGCTGACGAGCAATACCGTCTGCAGCCGCAGCAGCAAATTTCCCGATTCCTAGTCCTGCGCCTATTACGATTAAACCCATACCAATTGGTAGATACATAGTCATTTTGATTTCCTTTTTGTCGTTTTAATGATGTACATTAATTGCCATACCGATAAATACTGATGTCAACAATGTGAAGACATAAGCTTGAACTAATACAACAATAATTTCTAATCCTGATATAGCGGCAGCCATTGGGATTGAAATAAATGCTACCCCAACTCCAGCTACCGTACTTTGAAACATTTCGCCAAAAATGGCCATAAGAGATAAAAGAGCCAGCAGGGCAATATGCCCGCCGGTCATGTTTGCAGCCAAACGCATGGTTAATGCGAAAGGTTTTACAAATAATCCCATTATTTCAATGGGAATTAAAATAATATAAACGGGCCAAGCTAACCCGTGGGGTGCCAAATTTTTCCAATGATTAATAAAACCGTGAGCCATAGTTCCAGCTACCATTATTGAGAAAAAGGTAATGGTTGCTAATCCAGCAGTCACATTAAAATTAGCCGTAGCTGTTACACCACCATGGAGTAAATGATTTATAGTATTATGTGAATCCCATGCAGGTACACCTAAGATAAAACGATTAATTACACCCAATACATCAAAAATAGGAATCATACCAATTCCATTGGCAAATAAAATAAAAAAGAAAAAGGTCAATATTATCGGCGTCCATGTCATGACCCATTTAGGGCCCACATTTGGTTTTACAATCGTATCACGAATAAACTGAACAATGCCCTCAATGGCGTTCATCCAACCTGATGGTGTGGATTTGCCACTGGATAAAAATTTTCGGACTGGGATAATAATGGTGATACCAACTAAAACAGCAACAAACCATAACATAAAAACATGTTTGGTCACGGAGAAATTGACTCCAAATAATGTAGGGAGATGTAATAAAGGATGTGAAATATCTGAATTGGAAACGTGGTGAATAATATTGGGTCCCACTTGCTCCATCACACTTTGGGAAGCGCGTCCAGCTTCAATTGCACTCATACTGCTTTAGATAAAATTGGGTTAAGAATTAAATTATTTTGAAATGTCTTTTATAATGACCGCTTCTAGAGCGTGAAGCCCTAGAAAAAAGCCTGCAAAACTACAAATGAAAGGTACCGGTTCAAAATCATAAAGTTTAAATATTATGAGAATGGTTGCACCATAATAGACCATCTTAATTGCAAATCCTATTGCTAAAGATTTGGTGACGTGTAAAGGACCTTTTTCAGCTCCATTTATCACAAAATATATAGTGACAATCCCAGCCAATACTGGAAGTATCCACCCCAAAAATATTTCAATTTGATATTGTGGGAAAAACCCCGCTAATAATCCTAATATCCCCGCAGAGGCTATTAATCCATATAGAAATAATTTCATTTTTTTTGTTTCCAAATAGTTTTAGCTAAATGATAAAATCCTGTAATTAACCCTATGCTTAACCCCACTAGAACACCTTTGGGTTTTGTTTCATTTATTGAATCAAAATATATTCCCAATAAAATGAATATTAGGACAGAAGCTAACAAAGTATATGATGCAGATGCTGCGGGTCCAGACTGAGTAATTATTTTCTGAAAATATTCCATAGAACGTGCAAAATTGGCTCCAAATTGTTTTTCTTTTTTGAAAGGCATTGTATTAATTCGCTTTATTCTGAGACTCGCCCAGCAATATCACATTTCCCCTCAAATTGTGCACCATCTTCTATGAGCAGTTTTCGGTAGATAATATCCCCTTTTAGAACGCATTTTTTTCCCAATATTACTTGTCCATCAGCTACGACATTTCCAACGACAGTCCCCCCAACTCTAATATGGCTCCCCGAAATATTCCCCTGAACTAGTGCATTTTGTGCTACTCGAACAGGACCGTCAGATACGACATCACCATGAACCTGACCATAAATAATGATACCTTCGCGAAGTTTAACAGGACCATCTATCCTTGCATCCGCACCAATCATGGTGTGAACATTTTGAAAATTGATCTTACTCATCTAAAGAAGTTAAATCCATTTCTCGGTATTCCGGAAAATAGATCAGTGGATCCATCGCTAAGAATTCTCGCCAAACTTCAAAATGTAAATGGGGGCCCGAAGAAACACCAGTATTTCCAACTAGGCCAATTACTTCACCACGTGTGACTATGTCTAACTGTTTCTTGAAATTCTGTTGATTATGACCGTAATGTGTAAAATAATCATTACCATGATATAGAATTAGCATATTTCCAAATTCGTAATTCCATCCTGAATAAACAATAACTCCCGAGGCTGCTGCTAAAATTGGTTCACCTTTTTTTGCAACAATATCAATGCCATGGTGTGTCTTTTTGATAAACAATCCTGCTTTGCCAGATCTTTGACTAACGTAACCTTGAATAGGTGCCACAGATGGTATATTTTCAATAAATGAGACTTGGTTTCCTGGCGAAGAAAGGGCACCTGTGATTGAGTCTAATACAACCGGACGATCATCAAAATCAAACTTGGATCCTAATGAATGACGAATTAATTCATCCATTTGCTTTAACCGGCCTAAATCCCGAGTTAGTTCCAAGACTTTTAATCGTTCAGCGACTAACTGGTCATGTCTATTTTTTATTTCTGAATAATCTGCTAGTTTGGGAGCATAATAAAATATTATTCCTAAAACAGAAATAATCAATAATGCCCCAATTAAAAAACCAGTTCTAATAGCATTTTTTGATAAATGATAGGATTTAGAGCCGGACTCATCATCCGGGATAAACATGATTGTATATTTATCCGGTTTCACAATATAATCAGGAAATAGAATTAATCAGGTCTAAAATGCGCTCAAGATCATTGTTCGAAAAATATGAGATTTCAATCGTCCCACCCTTTTTTCCAGCTTTCAATAGCACTTTGGTTCCCAATATTTCGATTAGTTGGTTTTCCAATGCTTGAACCTGAGGAGCCTTTTTAGTTAGAATAACCTTCTTCCTTTTGGGTGGCTCAATTGTGGATTTAACCAAGTATTCAGCAGCACGAACACTTAATTCCCTCCGGAGAATTGAAATCCAAATCCTATTCATTGCTGGACCTGTTTTGGCTTGAAGAATTGCACGTGCGTGACCTGCAGAGATTTCCCCCATTCTTAAACTTTTTCGAATATCTGGGGGGAGTTTTAATAATCGAAGAGAATTAGAAACAGTGACGCGCTTTTTACCAACTGCTTTAGCAATAGCATCATGGGACATTTCAAATTTAGAATTCAAAACGGCGTAAGCTTCTGACTCTTCTAATGCATTTAGATCTTCACGTTGAATATTCTCAATTAAAGCCATTTCCATCATTTCTGCATCATCTTTAACTGTAATGATATAGGCTGGTATAGTTCTTTTTCTACATTTTTTTGAAGCACGCCAACGACGTTCACCAGCAACCAATTCAAATCCATTTTCTACTTCTCTGACTGTAACTGGCGTTAGCACCCCTTTTTCTTTAATAGAAGCAACGAGTTCATCTAATGCTGATTCATTAAAATCTCGGCGAGGTTGATTCGGGTTGGGTCGAATATTCTTTATTGGGAGTTCCATTACACCTGGCTTAGTGGTAATGGTTTTAACAATTGGTTTCTTTTGGTCTGATTCTGGACGAATGAGAGCTTCTAGCCCTTTACCTAATCTATTAACTGACACGTTGGAGTATCTCCTCTGCCAAATTCATATAATTTTGAGCACCGGTGGAATTGGCATCATAAAGTAGTACGGGTTTTCCAAATGATGGTGCTTCACTTAATCGAACATTACGATGAATGAATGTTTTAAACAATTTATCCTTAAAAAATCCATCCACTTCTTCAACAACTTGTTTGGATAAATTTAATCTACTGTCATACATGGTCATAAGAATACCTGCGATTTCTAATTTTTTATTCAAATGTCGTTGAACCAAACGCACCGTATTTAATAATTGCCCGAGTCCTTCTAGAGCATAGTATTCACATTGAATCGGAATAACTAATGCATCAGAAGCCGTAAGTGCATTCAGTGTTAATAGCCCTAATGATGGTGGGCAATCAATAATTATTATGTCATATTCTTTTTGAATTTTCTTGAGTGCTTTCTGAAGTTGATACTCTCGAGCCATTACACTTACTAATTCAATCTCTGCACCCACTAAATCATTTGTTGATGCAATAAGATCTAAATAAGAAAAGGATGTTTTGGTAATGGCGTCTTTCATCCCATCTCCCTTTAGCAAAACATCATACACCGATCCATTCGTTTTTTCAAAAAGATCTGACAAACCGGTAGTTGCGTTGGATTGAGGATCTAAGTCAATAAGGAGTGTACGTACTTCGGTTACAGCCAAACTCAATGCGACATTGACTGCAGATGTGGTTTTACCCACACCGCCTTTTTGATTTGTGAATGCTAATATTGTAGCCATAATAAAAACGAAAATTTCGGGCACGGAATTTAGGTTAGGATTCAGATTCGTTTGATTAAAATTAAATGAAAAACAAAAAATATGCCATACCTACATTTCGTTTTACCAGACTAAATAGGAAACAAAGTCATTCTATAATTTCTTAATCGACCTCCTATTATCTTGCATTACGTTATAACTAATAATTTGATCTGAATTGACCTTAAATTTCCGATTCAATTTTGAAGGGTATTTCAATTAAAATAATGAAAGCACTTGTTAAAAAATCACCGGAGCGTGGCATTTGGATGGAAGATGTTCCAACGCCAGAATGCAACACCAATGATGTAAAAATTAAAATCACTCATACTGCAATTTGTGGTACGGATCTTCATATTTATAAATGGGATGAATGGGCTCAAAGAACTTTGCAACTTCCTCTCGTCACCGGACATGAATTTTGTGGAATCGTGGAAGAAATTGGCCCAGGTGTTACCCATTATAAACCGGGTGATCGCGTTTCTGGTGAAGGGCATATTACTTGCGGATATTGTAGAAATTGCCGCGCCGGAAAAACTCATCTTTGCCATAAAACAATTGGAGTTGGTATTCACCGTGATGGTTCATTTGCTGAGTATTTGGTCATTCCAGAATCCAATGTTTGGCCTATTCACGATGATATTCCATCGGAGATTGCTGCATTTTTTGATCCTTTTGGAAATGCCACCCACACAGCTTTATCGTATGAAATGGTAGGTGAGGATGTTCTTATCACTGGCGCTGGACCTATCGGAATCATGGCAGTGGCAATCTGCAATTTTGTGGGCGCTCGTAACGTTGTCATCACCGATGTGAATGATTATCGGTTAGATCTTGCTCGTAAATTGGGCGCAACCAAAGCAATAAATGTATCGAAAGAATCCATTACAGATTGTTTTCCAGAACTCAATATGGTCTCGGGTTTTGATGTTGGTTTGGAAATGTCTGGGAATTCAAATGCATTCAAAAGTATGTTGGGGCATATGTATCATGGCGGACGAATCGCGCTGTTGGGATTGCTCCCAAAATCCACACAGATTAATTGGGATGACATTATTTTTAAAGGGCTTAATGTGAAAGGTATTTATGGCCGTGAAATGTATGAGACTTGGTATAAAATGACACAGATGCTTCGGAGTGGTTTGGATATTTCGCCCATACTAACTCATAAATTATCCGTAAATGATTTTCAGGAAGGATTCGATATAATGGAATCTGGGAACTGTGGAAAAGTTGTCTTAGAATGGTAAAAGCAATTCAACGCAAAGACGCGAAGTTTTTTTTATATAACATTTCTTTGCGACTCTGCGCCTTTGCGTTAGGAAAATAATGACAAATTCAAAAAAACATTACACCGATATCCTTTCCCAAATAAAAGCGGAAGGTCTTTATAAAAAAGAAAGAACTATTACCACACCACAGGGTGTTGATATTGCCACAGAACAAGGCGGTGAAGTTCTAAATTTTTGCGCAAATAATTATCTGGGACTTGCAAACCATCCGGACATAATTGAAGCGGCTAAATCCGCCATGGACAACCACGGTTTCGGTATGGCTTCAGTTCGGTTTATATGCGGTACGCAAGATCTCCATAAGGAATTGGAATCCAAAATATCCGATTTTTTCGGTACAGACGATACCATCCTTTATACCTCATGCTTCGATGCAAATGGGGGATTGTTTGAAACTATCTTGGGCCCAGAAGACGCCATTATTTCTGATTCCCTAAATCACGCATCTATTATTGATGGTGTTCGACTCTGCAAAGCCCAGCGGTTCCGGTATGCAAATAGTGATATGGCTGATCTTGAACAGAAATTGCAGGAATCTCAATGTGCTCGGTTACGAATGATTGTTACGGATGGTGTTTTTTCCATGGATGGGTATATTGCGAAATTAGACGAAATCACGACCCTTGCCGAAAAGTATAATGCCATGGTGATGGTGGATGATAGCCACGCCACAGGATTTACAGGAAAAACGGGGCGCGGCTCCGCGGAGCATTGTGGTGTTTTAGATAAAATCGATATTTTTACATCTACTCTGGGGAAAGCATTGGGCGGGGCTTCTGGAGGGTTCACAACAGGACGACAGGAAATTATTGATCTTTTAAGACAACGATCTCGTCCTTATCTTTTTTCGAATACGGTTGCGCCAGCTATTGTTGCAGCAGGATCTAAAGTTTTTGATATGCTTTCAGCATCAACAGAACTCCGAGATAAGCTCGAAGAGAATACACAATATTTTCGTACAAAAATATCTGAGACAGGTTTTGATATATTAGAGGGCGTCCATCCCATTGTTCCCATTATGCTTTATGATGCGGTCTTGGCTCAAAATATGGCAGCGGAAATGTTGAAAGAAGGCATCTATGTTATTGGGTTTTATTTTCCTGTAGTTCCAAAAGGTCAAGCTCGAATTCGAGTTCAGATATCCGCAGCTATGGAAAAAGCACATCTTGATAAGGCGGTAAACGCCTTTACAAAAGTAGGGAAAAAGTTGGGGGTTATTTAGGGAAGATTAAGGATTATCCTGCCAACAGGCAGTCAAGGAGTTAGAATTAATATTAATTCCTGTAAATACCGCTGCGATTCGCAATTCGAATAATTACTATTATTAATTTCTTTTCTTTTTTCTGAAATATAATTCTGTAATTCCCAACACGAAGCCAAGCCATTCCTTTATAAGCTTTCCCTTTTAAGGGCTTAATACTGTTTTTTAAGGTGAGAGGGTTTCGAGCTAATAATTCAAGTTTTTTCTTAATTCGCCTTTGCCAGATCGGATCAATTTTTGAAAGGTCTTTTTTTGCTGAAACAAGAAACTTTAGGGTGAACACTATTCGATTCCAAGGTCCTGCCAGACTTTTTCTGCTGGAATCAAATTTGATTTACCATTCTCCAACTCTTGAAGTCGCTTCTCAGCAATTTCCACATCCAGTTCATCGAAATACAATTCTAATGCTTTGGTTATAATGTGGCTCTTTTTACTTCCCAGTTCTTTTGAAACTGATTCCAATTCTTCAGACACTGCCCCGGGAAGGGTGATATTCATTCTATAATGTTTTGGCATGTATATTTATACACATTATCATACACATAATACAAGCACTCAAATTTTTGAGATGAATGAGTCGATCTTTTGTTTTTAACTATACACATTATATTGTGTAACTTCTCACACATTATATTAGAGGTTAATCGTGGCTACAAATCTTGCATTGGATCCGGCATTATTGGACGAAGCTGTCAAAAACAG
>Ga0208879_1004017_pt1 | contig 11685 bp, 10 predicted proteins | sample Knorr_S15_td_Bot_FD_185605 | JGI IMG/M metagenome (GOLD analysis project Ga0208879, IMG submission 185605) | Marine microbial communities from Southern Atlantic Ocean transect - Knorr_S15_td_Bottom_ad_5009_LV_A (SPAdes) (version 2) | ecosystem: Environmental > Aquatic > Marine > Oceanic | place...
TGGGACTCGGCGGCATCCGGGTCGGTACGCGTCCAATGCGGCGACGCGAACAGCGGGTCCTCATCGACGAGGTTGAACTGCGTCGCCACGAGCTTGGCCTCCGCAAGCCAGTGGATGACCAGCCACTCCCCGCCCCAGCAGATGTTGCGCAAGATGAGGTTTCCTTCCGGAGGCACGCCTTCGCCTCTGCTGTAATAGGGCGCGACCTCGCGCAGGTCCGGGTACCGGACAGAGTAGGGGGGCTCGCTGGGGCGGACGACATCGAGACGTTCCTTCATGGTGGTCTGGATCATATCGCTCCAGACAGGTCGGGTGTCGAGTCCACGGCCGTCGATGGCGACTGCCGGCTCGCAATGGACGAAGATGTTGTTCTCGATGCGGTTGTTGCGGCCACCTCCGACGAAAGCGGCACGCGTGCACCGGTAGAAGATGTTGCCGTAAATGGTCGCGCCACTGGCGCAGTCGTCGAGGTAGACGGCCATGGAACCCATGCCGTACCCTTGCGTGTGGTGGAAGAGGTTGTGGCGGATAACGGTGCCTCGTTCAGTCCAGTCGCGCCCCATGTAGAAAGCGCCGACGTCGCCACTTTCCTGGCAGACATGGTGAATGTGGTTGAACTCGACCAAGTGATCGTTGCCCGACAGCTGAATGGCATTGTGGGGTCCGTCGTGGATGAGATTGTGGGTGACCCGCTGGCCCACGCCACTCACGGTGACGGCTGGCTGGTAGCAGCGCGACCACTGACCCATGTCGTGTATATGATTGTTGTCGGCCTCGTGGCCGGCGGCGGTCAGGGTCTGGCGGTCGCCGCCGCCCAGGCGAATACCGCCGTCGCCCGTGCGGCTGATCTCGCACCCCCGCACCCGGTGCTCGCACCCCCCGTCAACGACCACCGCGTGGTTACCCATCAGGTCGATGGCGCAGCCGGCTATGGTCACGCTGGCCCCGCCCCTGATCTCCACGCCGTTGCCTCGGCCACCTTCCAGGGTCATACCGCTCACCTCCACGTGGCAGGCGCCGTCAAGGCGAATCAGCGGCCCTTCCAGGAGGGAGACGGTGACCTCGCCAGCGCCGATCTCTGCTGGAGGCCAGAAGTAAAGCAGCCCGTGGGCCCTGTCCACGTAATATTCGCCGGAGCGGTCGAGTTCCTCCAGAACGTTGAGAAAGTAGAAGCGCTGGCCGGCGCGGAATCCGTAAAGGCCATGAGGCGGGTGCGTCCGAATCAGTCCCGTATCGGCGTCGTAGCTGGCGATCTGCTCGTAGGAATTGGCCCAGTCCCAGGCCCAATATCCATGGATCCAGACGTCGGAGAGATCCCGCCACCCCTTGGGGCGACCCCCAGCGTAGGTGAAACCCGCCGGCAACTGTCCCAGTTGCTGGCCGTGGCCGTCGCCTTCGGGGATCAGCACGGCGGCGGCGTCGATGGTGACGAAGTCGTCGTTTGGCCATCTGGCCACATCCATGCGCTCCCCTTTAAAAAAGAGCTCCATGTGGGCAGGGGTAGTGGGGCGGCCAAATCCACGGGAGGCAAAGCTGCCCGGGTCGGTGATGCCACAGTCCTTCAGGTCGCACACTTCCACCTGTCCCCGCGCCTGGGGGCACAGGCGGTTCAGCACCGATTCATCGTCGAGCCGGGAGAACCCGGTGAGCTCTCGCCCACCCGATACGCGCACTTCTTCTCCTTCGGATGCGCAGTATCGGACCGGCTCTGATTCGGTGCCGCTATCCTCAGCGGTCAGGAGGAAGGTGCGCTCGAGCTGGTACAGCCCGCGGTGGACGACGACCCTGGCGCCGGCTCCAAGGCGTCCGGCCAGGCGCAGTGAGCGCAGCCGATCCCGAGCGCTCTCGAGGTCGGGGATTTCGCTTTCCGGGTCGACGTGGAGGACGGTTTCAGCAGCTGCGGTCACGAGTCCGAATCCAGAGCGAGTGAGCCCCCCCGCTAGCGCAAACCATGGGAGGGCGGGAGGGGCGAAGACGACCCCAAGATAGGGGGATGAGCCCAACCTGACAATCGAACCGGGTAGTGACGGAAATCCGCCGACGAGGTATATTCCTCACCTGACTGACCCCCGCGATCATGTATTTCATTTACACCACGCGAAATCCCTTCAAGAAGGACTACTTCGATTGTCCGATAGGCCGCTCATAACCGTTATCGGTCGCGGGCACTCCGGTACTCGCGCCATCTCCCACACCCTGTACGCCAGTGGGGTTTTCATGGGCAACGCCCTGAACAGGTCAGGAGACAAGGTCCCGCCTGATGAAATGTACGAGGCCTGCCGCGTATTCGCCCATCGCGTCTCCTGGCGGGGCGGCCTGTCGTGGGACTTCGGAGGTGTGCTAAGCGGCGATGTCGATCCGGAATTCAGGCGGCTGGCGGAGTCCTACCTGGCTGACGTTCTGGCAGATCAATCGAAAAACAGGGGGTGGAAACTACCGGAGACAACCCTCGCTTTCCCGTGGATCACGCGGATGTTTCCCGAGGCCAGATACATTCACCTGATTCGCGATCCACGTGACTGCATACTCAGCGGCCACGTGACCGACGACCTGGCTGCCTTCGGCATCGACTACGGCCATACAGACGACGTGCGGGAACGGCGGGCGATCTCCTGGAAGTACCAGTACGAGCTGATACGGGCCACCCCTGAGCCGGCGAATTGGTTGACCGTGCGCTTCGAGGACTTCGTCCTTCGGCAGGAGGAGACACTGGCGCGACTGGAGGACTTTCTCCACATGAAGCTGGCGCGGATAATCGTGCGCGAAGAGTCGGTTGGCCGTTGGGAGCGAGATACCGGGCAGCACATGTTCGAGTGCTTTGCCGAACCCATGGCCCAGTACGGGTACATCCCGGCCTCTGATGGCTAACGGGGGCCGCCGATCGAACGGGTGGAGGTTGCTGACCGCCGCCAGAGGCTACGCCGAGACTTCCTCCTCTTCCAGGAGCTCCGCCACCAGCGCTCTCAGCCTGGCTATGGTCACCGGCTTTTCGATCACGGCATCAAAGGCGTGCTCCATCATGGTCTTCATGTCCACATAACCCGATATGGCGATGACGGGAGTTCCCGGGATACGCTTGCGCAACTCGCTCAGGAGGACAAAGCCGTCCATCCCCGGCATGCGAATGTCGGTGATCACCAGGTCCGGGGTCAGCCCGTCGAGTAGCGCCAGGGCCTCAACGCCGTTGCTCGCCTGCAGGACCGAATAGGCGCTCAGTCCCCGGGTCAAAACCGTGCGCGTGGCCAGCTCGTCCTCGACCACCAGGATAGTGGCCGCATCCGACCGCAGTCTAGCGGCGATGGCGACTTCGGCCTGCTCGTGGTCGATGCCATGCTCGGCCAGCAACTCCAGCGCCGCCGTCAGTTTGGTTTTCTGGTCCAGGACATCATCCTCAAACTGTGTCCTGGCGGACAGGAAATCCCGCAAGCGCACGTTGTCGCGCACCAGCTTGTCCGAGAGCATGGCGATGACGTTCTCGTAAAGCTTGGCTTTCAGGTCGCGGTGTCCTCTGAGGATCGCATCGAGCCTTTTTTTCTGAATGCAGAGGATGGTCGTGGGTTTGGTGACTTCGACCGTGGCAGATCGCGGCAGACCGGTGATGACCCCCATCTCCCCCACGGTGGTAACCGGCGAAATAGTGGCCAGGCGCAAGCCCCCATCCGCCACCACGGCCAGCTCGCCACTGATGAGGATGAATAGGTCTACGCTGGGTTGGCCGCACTCGCAGACTATTTCGCCCGGTTCGAGGTTGATGGAAGCGCACTGGCTCAGAATGAGGCGTATCTGGGTGGGTGAGAATCCCTTAAAGAGAGGAATTTTCTTGATAACATCTGAGACTTCTTTGGGCTTGTATTATAGCATGATGCCTTCGCTCTAGTTTGTGGCCCGGGTGGCGATGATCCCACTCCCCACCATTGACCCCAATGAAGATATTCAGCAAGATGGTGGAATCAAGTTGGAGTCGTGCGCGCATGAGTGAAAGAGCAACTCACCGCGGCATCTGATCGGGAGGAGAAGGCACTAAAATGGCTGTTCGCACCCCGCGCTCACTGAGCGCCTTTTGCAGGACTGTCCTGCCCCACCTGGTGGCCGCCGCGGATAAACGTCGACTCCTGAAGACCGCCTCCGACGTGGTGGCGACTGATCGGTGGAACTCTTTTGATCGGTTTCTCGAGACTACCAGGACCCTGGTACGGCACTACGAGCACGCCGGAGCGAAGGCGGAAGTCGAGTCCATCCAGACAGGGAGCAGGATTGGCACGGGGCGCTGGATCATCCAGGAGGCCCAGGACGTGGAAAGTGCAACCGTGGACGTGGTCAGCCCCTTGCGCCAGCGCATCCTCGATTACGCCGAGTCGCCCTGGCACGCGGTCCAGTGGACGGCGTCCACCCCGAGGCGGGGAACCCGCGCGCAGCTGGTGGTCATCGACGATGTCGATCAGCTGCGGCAGTTGCGCAGTGAGGGGTTGGCGGGCAAGACCGTGCTCACGGGTATCGATATACGTGCCAACATGAAGCTGTTCGCCGACAAGGGGGCGTCCGTCGTCATCTCCGATCGCCCGATTGCGCGCCTCCCCGACGCCGTGCCGTGGACGAAATTCGGCTGGGGGGCGGTGCCGATGGATCACGCAACCGCAAACCTGGTGGGACTGGTATTATCGGAGAACCAGGGCAGGCGGTTGCGACGGATGCTGACCCGACACGGCCGGCTGACGCTCCTCACCCGGGTGCATACCCGGAAGTACGTAGGCAGCCACGATGTGGTGAGCGGCCTCGTAGAGGGGGGCCAGGACCCGCAGGATGAGGTCTGGGCAATCGCTCACAGCGCCGAGCCAGGGGCGATTGACAACGCCTCAGGGGTGTCGCTATGCGTCGAAATCGCGCATGTCCTGGAGGGCCTGATCCGCCGCGGTGTCATTCCCAGGCCACGGCGATCGATCCGGCTGATAAACGGCTACGAGTGCTACGGGTTTTTCGCCTATCTGGAGAGGACGGGCAGGCTGCAGACGCCGTTGGCCGGAGTCTGTATCGACACGGTGGGTTCCAAGCCTTCAGTCTGCGGCGGTCGGCTCGAGTGGCACTCTACCATCCCCATGTCCGCCGGCTTCGTCAACTGGGTCGGCGAGGCGGTGCTGCGATCGACTTTGCGCCGCCACAGCGCCGGCTATCGCCTGTGCCTGGAACCCTTCATGTCAACGGCTGACACCCTGATAGGCGACCCTCAATACGGCTACCCCTGTCCGTGGATTACCACCCACAACCAGAAACGCGGCAAACCCTTCGACGCCTATCACTCCTCGGCCGATACCATGGAGTTGCTGAGCGGTCCTGGATTGAAGACCTGTGCCGCGGCGATGGCCGGATACCTGTATTACCTGGCGGACGCGGGGAGTCGGGAGGTGGCTCAGCTGGCCACCGCGGAGACCGGCCGGCTCCTGGGACAGATGGCGGGAGCGGGAGGGCGCCGGCTGCAGCGGGACGAGGCGACCTTCATCCAGGACGCGCACGCCGTCAGCATGGCGCGCCTGAGGAGGTGGCTATGGGGAGGCGATCGCGGGGAGTTACTTCGCCACCTGGGCGACTGCGAGCGGGAGATTTCGCGAGCGGCGGCCGATGTTTCCCGGGGCACGGCACGCTCGGGACGGGTTTCGCCCGCCGCCCGCCGCGTGCCCCGGCGAACGGCCTTACTGTCGCCGACGACCGAAAACGTGCCGCCGCCGCTGGCCTCCCGGATCAGCGGCGCGGGCCTGAGCTCGTGGGCTCTGTTCTGGGCGGACGGCCGGCGCGACCTCGCCCAGATTGCGCGCGCGATCGCCTGTGAGCGCAGCGGTCTGCTCAGTCCTCATGGGCAGAGCGGGCCTCACGGGCAGAGCGGGCCCCAAGGGCGGAGCGGGCCCCGAGGAGGTAGCGGCCAGCGCGAGGAAATCGATCTGCTGCGAGTGGTCGAGTATTTCGAGGCCCACGCCGAGCTGGGATACGTCGAGCTGCCGGCTGCGAGCTCGGCGGTGACGAAAAAGCAGCTGACGGCGGATCTTCGCAAGCTCGGCGTGAAAGAGGGGATGGATCTCATGGTCCACAGCTCGCTGTCGAAGATCGGCCAGGTGGCGGGAGGGGCCGAGGCGGTGGTCGATGCCCTGCTGGCCGCCATCGGCCGCTCCGGCACGCTGATGATGCCCTCCTTCAACCACGGAGGCGCCAGGGTCTACAACCCCATGACCACACCTACCACCAACGGGGCGATTCCCGATGCCATGTGGCGCCGACGGGAAGCGGTGCGCAGCATACATCCAAGTCACGCCGTGGCCGCCATCGGCCCAAAAGCGGAAGCGTACTGCATCGACCATCTGGAAGTGGGGATCTGGGAGCAGGACAGCCCCATCGGCAGGCTGATTCACGGCGGCGGCTACATACTCGCCCTCGGGGTCGACCACTGGAGTTCGACTGCCTACCACGTCGCCGAGAATTCGGTACCCTGCGGCTGCATCGATCCTTTCGGCAACACCGACCGCGTCGTTGGCGCCGACGGCTCGGTGGAGGAAGTGCGGGGTCTGGCCTGGCGAGAAGGGGAGTGCCCGGTGTCCATCGACCGGCTCGAGAAAAGTCTGGATCGCCGCCGGCTGCAGCGACGCGGGCAAGTGGGCGCCGCCGACTGCGAGCTGGTGCGGGCTTTCGATCTGTGGAATGTGCGGCGCCAGCAGCTGAAAAAAGTCTGTCCCACCTGTCCGATAAAGCCGGGGTACCGATCGTGAAATTCAGCGCGCGGGTCCCGGTATTCGACGCCAATGTGGGTGTGGGACACCGGCATGACCGGCCGGCGCCCTTCGAATCACCGACGGATCTGCTGAAGGAGATGGATCGCCACGGGGTCGAGCGGGCGCTCATCTACCACGTGCAGGGGGAGAGCATCAGCTCCATAGATGCCAACAAGGCGCTGACCCAGTGGCTGGAGGACGACCGCCTGAGTCCACAGTGGGTGCTCGGTACCGACGACGACTCGCTGGGCCAGCTGCGCGATCTGCGTGCTGACGGCCGTCTCAACTGCGTCCGCCTACACGATGCCGGGGGGTCGGTGCCGCTGGTGGACTGGGTGTACGGCGAGTCGTTCGACTGGCTGAGCTCGGAGGGCATTCCGCTGTGGATTTCGCTGGTTGACGCCGCGACGAAGGAGGTGGTCGAGATGCTGCGACCGTTCCCGGATCTCGACGTGGCTCTACTGGGAGCCCACTACGTCCACGCCTCGCTGGTCAGGGGAATCCTGCGGACACTTCCCCGGGCGCGTCTCGAGTTGAGCCGCTATGAGGTGCTGGGGGGCGCGGAGGCGCTCGTGCGGGAGTTCGGTGCCCACCGGCTCCTGTACGGTTCATACTATCCCCGCTACGCGATGGGTCCGATGCTCTACTACCTGCACCAGCTGGACTTCACCGAGATGGAGCTCGCGGCGGTGTGTGCGGGTAACCTTCAAGACCTGCTCGGGACGGGGGAGGGGAAACTTGATTGACGGCGGCGTGGTCATAGACTTTCACGGACATGTGGGGCGATGGGATACCGTGGGCATGGTCGACGATCCGGAGACCATGCTCAGGGCCATGGACCGCGTCGGCATCGACCGCTCCTGCGTGTTCGACATATTTCACCCCGACGGGACGCGGGGCAACGACCGCACGGCGAGATTTGTAGCGCAACATCCAGAGCGCTTTATCGGCTTCGCCTATGTCTCGCCGCTCATGGCCGACCGCGTCGTCCCCGAGCTGGAGAGGGCGGTGGACGATCTCGGATTTCGGGCCATCAAGCTATACCCGCCCTACACGCCGTACCCTCTTGACGATCCGATTTGGGATCCGGTGTTCGAGTTTGCCAATGAGCGAGGTCTGGCCGTGCTCTCGCACACGGACACGTCCAGGGAATCGCAACCCATGCTCCTGGCCCAGGCAGCGCAGCGGTTCCCCAGAGCCCGCTTCGTGGCCGGGCACTCGGGGAATATCGAGCCCGCCCGCGCCCAGGCCATAGCCGCGGCGCGGCGATATCCCAACTTCTACCTCGAGACCTGCTCGACCTACCGGTCACCCGGGGTCATCGAGGAACTGGTGCGCGAAGCCGGCGCGGACCGGGTCCTGTTCGGCTCGGACACGCCCCTTATGGATCCGCGAGCGCAGATCGGTAAGATCATCACCGCCGAGCTCACCGACGCGGAGAAGCGCATGGTGCTCGGCGGGAATGCGACCGGGCTTCTGGGGCTATAACCGGCGCCCACCACGCTCACCAGCAGCAGGGAGAGGAAAATGCACAAAGGGAAAGAGACAATTCACCGAGTCGGGGTAATTGGATGCCGGGGTGTCGGGGCGTTGCACGCGTCCGGAGTCGAGGGCGGGGACGGCAATGCCGAGCTCGCGGCTGGCTGCGATCTGTCCGAGGCACTTCTGGCCGAATTCGAAGAGCGCTTCGGGGAGAGGTGGCCGGGGCTGGCCACCTACACCGATCACCGGAAGATGCTGGCTGGCGCCGAGCTCGACATAGTCACCGTGGCGACCTCCGATCACCTTCACGCCGATCTGGTCGTGGACGCCGCTGAGGCGGGCGTGAAAGGGATTTTCTGCGAGAAGCCGATGGCCACCAACATAGCCGACGCCGATCGCATGCTGGAAGCCGTGGCGCGTCATAACACCATCCTGTCGATCGACCATACCCGGCGGTTTCAGCCCCTGTGGAGGCACACCAAGGAGAGGGTCGACCAGGGAACGATCGGTGAAGTCCAGTACATCGTGGGGACACTCAGCGGGCCCCGGTCCATGCTGTTCCGCAACGGCACCCATCTCATCGACGCGATCTGCTACTTTGCGGCCGGGGAGCCCGAGTGGGTGATGGCGGAGCTGGAGGATGGTTACGGTGATTATTCGGAGTATCGCGGCGATGGCGGACACGATCCCGCTTCCGAGCCGGGCGCCAATGGATACATCCGCTTCGACAACGGCGTCCGTGGCTTTTATGTCGGGGGCACCAAGAAGACCGCTATCGCGCGGATGGTCCTGGAGATCGCCGGCACGACGGGGAACATCATCATCGACACCGACCGGGCCGAGATTCATCGACCGGATGAAGCCGTGGAGCGCATTGATCCTCCGTCCTGGGATGTCGAGGGTATTGCGGCCGGCGTGCAGGAGCTCATCCGGCTGGTCGACGAGGGCGGAGGGTTGCCGGTCTCCTCTGGAAGAGACGGCATGCGGGCAGTGGAGGTCCTCATCGGATTTCTCCAGTCACAGCAGAGAGACAACGCCAAGGTCAGGCTGCCACTGCCTCGGTGACGGGCCGACATTGCCCGGCATGGCGAAAGGGTAAGGTGGTGATGCGTTACAACATTGTCGTCGTCTGTGTCGACACCTTCAGAGCGGACATGGGAGGCGCGGGTGGGGATCTGAGTTTCGTCAACACTCCCAATCTGGACCGGCTACGTCGGAGATCCCTCTCGTTCACCCGCTGTTTTGGCGAGGGGGAGCCGACGATTCCAGTGCGACGTTGCTTGTTCACCGGAAGGCGCTCCTTCCCCTGGCGCTTCGACACCCCCAACGAGGGGCTGTGGCCGGCCGAGGCCGGCTGGCATCCGATCCCGCACGACCAGGACACGCTGGCAGAGCGATTGGCCGATGCGGGGTACCTCACCGGGATCGTCGCCGATACCTATCACATGTTCAAGCCGACGATGAATTTCACCCGCGGCTTTCTGACCTGGGAGCTGATCCGTGGGCAAGAGAGCGACAACTGGCGACAGGGTTCGCCGGACAGCGTCGATCTGGCCGCCCACACCCTCGAAGACGACCCATCCCCGGCAGACTACCCGATCATCCTGCAGTATCTGTTGAATATGAGGGGTCGCCAGAGGGAGGAGGACTGGATGTCGGCACAGGTCTTCCGCCAAGGGCACCGGCGGACCCGTGCGCGATCACGTCACTACTGGCTGGGGAGATTTCGCCTGCGTGAGGGACGATAATTTCGCTGTCCACCTGCCCGTCACCGAGGCCGACTTCGCCGCAGCGGCACGGGTTTACGATCTGCGAGCCGACCCCCGGGAGGAGGATGATGTCGCCGGCGGTCACCGCGAGCCCATCGCTCTGGCGGTCAGTCGCCTGGAGTCATTCGCCGGTGTCCTGCCGCTGACCTTCAGCGGTTACCAGCAACGGGCGCGAGCCCGGAGTATTCGCACTTTTGCCCCGCTTCGGTACGGGAGGGATTGAGGCCGATGTACGAATCTTCCTCGAGTGGGAGCGGAACTGACCCGGCGGCGGGGAAGCGCGCTTTTCCGACCGCCGCCGTTAGCTAAAGCAGCGGGCGCAGGGCGGACAGAACCGAGTCCGCATCGCCGTATCCCCGCATGATCAACTGGCGCGAACCGTCGCTCTCGAGAATCAGATTGGGGAACTCGCGGACGCCGAGCTTCCGTCGCAACTCGAAATCCATCTGCAGACGCCCCTCAGTCTCCGGCGACTGTAGATCCCGCGCGAAGCGCTCCCGATCCAGACCGCCTTCCTCGGAGAGACTCACCAGGGCCTGTGCGTCCGAGGGGTTGCGAGCCTGCAGGTAGTAGGCGCGCTGAATCGCCCGAAACATGGCCGGCCCCGCCCCCTGTCGATCGGCGGCCAGCACCGCGCGGCAGGCGGGGTAGGTCGATCGTCGCGGCTCACAGAGCTCCCAGAAATCCCAGTTGAACTCCGCTCCGGTTACCTGGGTCACGGCCCGCCACGCCTCCCGGATATATTGCCGGGTCTCGTTGGTCATGGGCTCGTCCGAATCCGCCGCCAGCCCGCCCATAACCTGGCGGAGGGTGATTCTACCGGCGATTGCTGTTTCCACCGCTTCGAGAATGGGGGCGAAACCCCAGCACCACGAGCACATGGGATCACCCACATAATAGAGGACGGGTTCGCCATCGGGAACGAGTGGCTCGGTCTCCATCAGCTTTCGGTCTCCATCAGCTTTCAGTCTCCATCAGCCTTCGGTTTTTGTACCCAGCTGTCGACTGGGAAAGTAAACCCTCCCCGATCTTGAGGGGGGCCACATTCGCCCGTCCCAATCCGCGCGCCCAGATGAGCTCCTGGTCGCGGACAATACCCGCCGACAGCGCCGGCAAACGCGTTATAGCCCATTGTTGAGTCGATCCAGGCATCCAGAGAATCGAGGCTGGCTCTCAGCTTCGGATTGTCAGCTGCCCAGTCTGCTATCTGGCGGTCCATGCAGCTATCTCCCAGTCTTGGTACGACTTCGTACAAATGCTTAAAAAACAAGACATAGGCTTGTTTTTTTGCTTGACAAAAAACCGAGAACCAAGTAGTATTAGGCAGTCAGTCACCCGTTGCGCTCTAACGTGCGAATCGGGTGCGAATCGAAGTCGGGCCGGTAGGACTGAGGCGATCCTATCGGCCCCTTTTCGTCGTTTTTCCTTGACACCGGCCCTCTCAGATCGTACGGTTCTAGCATCCCCAAACCATTTGCCGGGAAGGCACCGTCCCCCGATGATGCCTGTTCGGCAGTGGTTCCTCATCGCGAGATGAGGAAACCGAGACTCCGGTTTGACGCCTCATACCGGGTTCTTGGATAACGCGGGCGGGTCCTCTACTCTCCCCGCCCGAGTGAGTTCTCCCCAATAGGGGGCCCTAACGGGTCCCCTATTATTTTTGTCCATCCCTCTGACAATCC
>Ga0208879_1004019_pt1 | contig 11675 bp, 10 predicted proteins | sample Knorr_S15_td_Bot_FD_185605 | JGI IMG/M metagenome (GOLD analysis project Ga0208879, IMG submission 185605) | Marine microbial communities from Southern Atlantic Ocean transect - Knorr_S15_td_Bottom_ad_5009_LV_A (SPAdes) (version 2) | ecosystem: Environmental > Aquatic > Marine > Oceanic | place...
CCGGGCCGCTCTCCTTTCGCCTCACTTGTTATTATTACCGGAAATTTTACTACCGCTCATATTTTCTCTCCCCGCCGGCATGTGCTGTTGCCGGTGTACACCAGAAAGATTATAAAGGAGAAACAGCACTGCTGGTTATTCAGAATATTCACCGTTTTACCCTTTATATCGCCATTGGTTTTGTGGCAGTTTTGTCCTATGACGCCTTTCTGTCATTTTTCCGGGATGGAAAATTTGGTGTAGGGGTGGGTTCAATCATTTTGTTTTTAAACCCAATCTTTCTGGCAGGCTATACCTTCGGTTGCCACGCATTCCGACATCTCAGCGGCGGCAGGCATGATTGTTTTACCTGTCCCCAGGGCAAAGAAAAAGTAAGTTTTAAAATTTGGCAGGGTGTCTCCTGGCTGAATGGGCGCCATATGTTCTGGGCGTGGATCAGCATGATTTGGGTGGCGCTTGGGGATATTTATGTACGCCTTGTAGCAAAGGGTTATTGGACGGACTTCAGCACTTGGGGGAATTAAAATGGACTATTCAGATATTCAGACTATAGAACATGATGTATTGGTAGTTGGCGCTGGCGGCGCTGGTATTCGGGCAGCCATTGAATGTGCCGATAAGGGACTGAGTACAGGCATTATATCGAAATCACTCCTGGGCAAGGCGCATACCGTAATGGCTGAGGGTGGTATTGCGGCATCCCTGGGAAATGTAGATTCAAGGGATAACTGGAAAATCCATTTTCGGGATACCATGCGGGGAGGTAAATTTTTAAACCAATGGCGTATGGCGGAACTCCATGCCAAACATGCGCCGGACAGAGTGAGGGAGTTGGAAGAATGGGGAGCAGTATTTGACCGCACGGATAAGGGATTGATCAGTCAGCGGAATTTTGGGGGACATCGTTATCCCCGCTTGGCCCATGTGGGTGACCGCACAGGATTGGAAATTATCCGTACATTGCAGGATTTTTGTGTGCATCAAAGCATTGCTACTCATATGGAATGCACCGGTTTGGATTTAGTATTAGATGGTGATAAAGTATCCGGACTGGTTGGCTATTGGCGGGATACCGGCCGATTTGTACTTTTTAAAACCAAGGCGATTATTTTAGCCACGGGTGGGGGCGGAAAAGCCTGGAAGGTCACCTCCAACTCATGGGAATACACAGGCGACGGATTGGGAATGGCATACCGGGCCGGAGCTGAATTGATTGATATGGAATTTACTCAATTCCACCCCACAGGCATGGTATGGCCGCCTTCTGTTAAGGGAATCCTAGTAACGGAAGGTGTCAGGGGTGATGGCGGTATTCTATTGAACAGCGAAGGTAAACGTTTTATGTTCAACTATATTCCGGAAAAGTTTGCTAGTGAAACAGCGGATACTGAAGAAGAAGCATCACGCTGGCTTGAAGGAGATAAAGAAGCCCGTCGGCCACCTGAACTTTTAACCCGGGATGTAGTTGCCCGTGCCATTAAAAAGGAAGTAGAAGCAGGCCGGGGATCGCCAAATGGCGGCGTCTTTTTGGATATAGCCTCCCGCAGGCCCGCTGCTTTTATTAAAAAGAAACTACCCTCCATGTACCATCAGTTTAAGGAGCTGGCAGAAATAGATATTACCGAAGAACCAATGGAAGTGGGTCCCACCCTGCATTATTTCATGGGCGGCATCCGGGTAAACAGCGATAGCCAGCAGACGAATGTCCCTGGGTTATTTGCCTGTGGCGAATGTGCCGGTGGCATGCATGGGGCCAACCGTTTGGGGGGCAACTCACTTTCTGACCTTCTGGTATTTGGCAAACTGGCCGGAGATGGCGCCGCCAATTATATAAACAGCCTCACAGGTCAATTAGATTGCAGCAATGAAGAGGTAAGCAAAATTATAAAAGCCGCTACTGATATCTTAAACCGAGAGGAAGGTAAAAATCCTTACTTGGTACATGAAGAATTGCAAAGCATTTTGCAAACATACGTTAGCATCGTCCGTACCGGAGAGGAATTGGCATCAGGTCTGGAAAAATTGCAGGCATTAAAAGCAGACATTAACAAAGTTTTCGCCCATGCTTCTGCACAATATAATCCCGGCTGGAATGAAGCGCTGGATTTAAAAAATCTCATCATCACTGCCGAAGCCGTAACCCGTGCAGCCCTCATCCGGGAAGAAAGCCGGGGGGCTCATACACGGCTGGATTTTGCAGGAGAAAGGGTCGAGGGCCTCGAATATAATATTGTAATAAAGAAGACAGAATCCGGCATGCATGCTGAGAAAATCCAACGGGATGACCCGCCAAAAGAATTGGCTAATATCGCCTTTGCTTCATTGAAAGAACTGGAAGGAGAGAACCTTGGAGCGTAATTTTAAAATATGGCGGGGTGATGCTGAAAAAGGTGAATTTAAAAATTATGCTGTAAAATTGGAACAGGGCATGGTAGTGCTGGATGCTATTCACAGAATTCAGGTGGAACATGCTAATGATCTGGCAGTCCGCTGGAACTGCAAAGCGGGCAAATGCGGCTCCTGCAGTGTAGAAATTAACGGCCGGCCGAAATTAGCTTGCATGACCCGTATGAACGAATTTTCACCGGAGGAAGTAATTACTGTTCAGCCCATGAAAACATTTCCGGTTATTAAAGACCTTGTAACGGATGTATCATGGAATTATGAGCAGAACAAAATGATTCCGCCCTTCAAACCCAGGAAAAAGAAAAATGGTATAGACCATGTAATGTACCAGCAGGATGTTGAGCGAATCCAGGAATTCCGCAAGTGTATTGAGTGTTATTTATGCCAGGATGTTTGTCATGTTCTCAGGGATCAGGATAAGAAGGAAAAGTTTGTGGGACCGCGCTTTATGATCCGCTTAGCTTCACTGGAAATGCACCCCTTAGATAGAGATGACCGCATTCCTAAAATAAAAAATGATTTTGGATCTGGAATGTGTAATATTACCCGTTGCTGTACAGACGTCTGCCCCGAACATATTCAGATTACTGATAATGGAATTATTCCCCTTAAAGAAAGAGTGGTGGATCGTTTTTACGATCCGGTCAGGTGGATTTATAATAAATTGTTCGGCAACGGCGCCAAACAGGAATGAAAAATAAATAAGACGGCTAAACAGTAAAATTTTTATTTGACCCCCAACCTTATTCTCCCTTAGGGAGAGGGAAACTTAAGAATTAATCCAAATTTTGAAAATACCTGGTGAAAGGTTAGGGATTAGTTTTTATTTCAGTTTTTTAATGTGAAGTGAGTTCAAACTTCACCGGCACTGTCTGCCAGACACCTACCTTTTTATCCCTCTGCTGGGCGGGCTTCCATTTAGATTTTTTAACTGCATCTAAAGCAGCCTCATTCAATCCTGTATTGGGAATACCTTTTAGAACCCACGCCTCAGTTACATTTCCCCTAGCATCAATAAAAAACTGGATGTACACCGTTCCTTCAATTCCTGCTTCCTGTGCAATTTCAGGATATACCGGTCGAATAGGGATCTTCGGTATTGGAGCTTTATCATAAGGAATGAATTTTACATTAGGTCCCTCAGATGGTGGAGGTGGTGGAGCGTCCCAATCCTCAAAATCATCAAAGTCAGTATCTTCAATTGTAATGTCTTCATCAAAAAATTCATCTTCAGATGCCACAGGGACTGATGGTCTGGCTGGCGGTTCGGGTATTTTTATCTGCTCGGTTTGGGGTATATCAAATGTTTCAATTTCATCCACAACAGAAAAGTTGGTGCGTTCACCTTCTCCTAAAAATCGTGGAAAAAAATAAAACATGAAAGTCAAAAAGAGGATTACTCCAATGGTAACTTCCCGAATTCGTACAGTATAGTGGACTAATAATGGATCGGTTCGAATAATCACGCTTAGGGTGCCTTGGTAAGGGCAGAATAACTGAGTTTTAAGGCATTTGCAGTACGAAGTTGGCTGTGTATATCTGTAATTAGCTTCATGGTTGTTTTTTCATCGGATTTCAATGAAACCGTAATTTTAGGATCTTTGACTATTTTACTATACATCAATCCCGACAAATCATTAATATTAATAATACGGTCATCCACTGAAACGAGGCCATCTTTTGTTGCCCAAACATAAGATGTGTGTCGTTTACTTTCTAATTTTTCAATCATTTTTGCACGGGGCATAATGATATCCAATCCCTCATATTCCCGCATTACGGTTGTCACCATGAAAAAAATAAGGAGCATAAAAATAATATCCGGCATGGATGATGTGGAAATTTGTCTACTGGTATGCGTCTTTCTTTGTAGTTTCATTTTAAATTAAAATGCTGGGGGGTTTGCAATAGAAATTTTTGTCGCTTTTGCTTCTTTCAGTTGATCAAGCACCCGAATATAATCTTGGTATTTGGTTCTGGGGTGTGTCTGCACAGAAAAAATAAGATTGGAGTTTCTGGATAGCTTCCGTTCCACGATTCCGCTAATTGCATTTACTTTAGTTGGCCTATCATCCAACAAGACTTTTCCGCTTTCATTTATCAGGATATTGACGATATTTTTTCGGTTTACTTCAAGCTCATTTCCTTCGGATGGCAGAACCAAACTAATTCCTTTATCCATGGAAATTGTAGTTGTTACCAGAAAAAATACCAGAAGCAGAAATGCAATATCCGCCATGGATGACGAATTTATTTCCTCAATGGGTCTTCTTTGTTTTTTTATCATACCCCGTTGCGATAAAACTAATTTTTAATACTATCCTTTATGGCATGAAGCAGGGCAGTCGTACTTTTTTGAAGCGTGACAATCTGGTTGTCAATAATGTACAATACTGCATTCTGAAATATCTGTAAAATAACAGCAACAATCAATCCAAAAGCTGTTGTTAACAATGCCACCGAGATACCTCCCGCCACAACCGCAGGAGAAATATCGTTAGCCATTTTGATATCATTAAAGGCCTGAATCATACCCCAAACCGTACCTAAGAATCCAATCATGGGAGCCGTGGCAATACAGAGTGAAATCCAAGTCATATTTTTTTCCATGGATGCCATTTCAATGCTTCCGGAATGGTCTAAAGCAAGCGCTGCTTCATCTGCTCCAAGGTTGGCACGGTCTAATGCGGATAAACATAAATTTGCCACCGGACCAACTGCACCTTCACACTGAGTTTTAGCAGAATCAAAACCGGATTGTTTTACCGTTGCAGCAATTTCATAAGCAAATTCTTCATTGCTGGATAGACCTTTAATTAGATGATAGAGTCGCTCTATCACAAATACAAAGCCAATAATGAAAATAAATAAAATGGGCCACATGAACCCACCACCATCAATAAATAATTGAACCATTATTCTTGTCCTTTTTAATTACGAATTAATTGAATTTTTAATGTAGAAATAAGCCTGTAAAATTAAGGTTATTATTCCTTTAGGTAAAGAATATTTTCGGATTTATTCTGAAACAGGGTCACCCGGGGATAATGCTCCTATCAATTCCCTTGCCTCATGGAAATGCAGCAGAGCCTCCTGTGCCTGCTTATCAGTGTCGAGCAATTTTTTGTATAAATATTCTTTTCCCCAAATGCTGCTGGCCACATTTGCCAGTATCCGGTTTTGGATATAAGCCCAATTTTCTTCCAGTTCTTCCGCTTCAAATTCTATTTCTTGATTTTCCAGCCAATGAATAAAATTCTCCATTCGTTTGCCATTCAAATCATAGGATGTAGTAAAATCATCAAAGTTTTCATATTGGTCATTGATTTCACTTTTTAATTCTCCTGCAAATTTAAAAGCCAGTCGGTCAGGGTGAGATAAAATTTCCCGTGTACTTTTATTGAAATCTAAATCTAATTCAGAATATATATCCGGAGTTATTCCGCCACCTCCATAAACAGATCTACCATTCTTCGTAGAGAAGACAGGTTTCTCGGCTAAAGTGGAATCTGTGGCTTCTCGATTGTCTTTCCCTAAATCGGTGTAGTAATCTCCAATGTCTTCATAGGATCTTTGGATGAGCCTCCCGGATGGCGTGTAATATCGGGCAATCGTAATGCGCACTGCTGAGCCATCCCGAAGAGGATATTGGCGCTGTACCAATCCCTTGCCAAAACTGGTTTCACCAACCACCAGTCCTCTGTCTAAATCTTGAAATGCACCGGATACAATTTCACTGGCACTGGCAGATCCCCTGTTTATAAGCACCACCACAGGATAGTCTTTATCGCGGCTGCTTTTGTGTGCACGATAGACTTCGCTTGAGCCGGGTATTTTACCCTTTGTAAATAATATAGTATCTCTGGAGGATACAAACATATCCACAATACTGATTGCCTGATCCATCATTCCCCCACCATTATTTCGGAGGTCCAGTAAAAGTTGCTGCATACCCATGCCTTCCAGCTTTGTTAGAGATTCATCTAATTCTTTGGCGGTGTTTCTGGAAAATCTACTCACCTTAATATACCCCGTTTCAGCATCAATCATGAACGATGCCATTATGCTTACAATGGGAATTTTATCCCGAACAAGTGTCACCTCAAATTCTTCATCCAATCCCGGTCGGGAAATGGTAACATCAACAGGGGTTCCTTTTGGACCGCGCAATTTTTCCAACACATCTTTCTGGGTAATTTTGTAAGCCGATTTATTATTTATGCGCACAATTTTATCACCGGTCTGGAGACCTGCTCGGTCTGATGGGGTTCCGGGGATGGGAGAAATGATGGTAATATATCCTTCTAAAATATTGAATTCAATGCCAATACCTTCAAAGGCGCCATCAAATTGTTCATTAATAAGCTCAAATTGCTCTGACGAAATATAACCGGAATGAGGATCCAATTTATCCAACATGCCTATAATGGCACCCTCCAGAATTTCGTTCATATCCACCTCTTCCACATAATTTTCACTTACCAGGCGAATAATCTGTGTGAGAGTTTTCATTTTCTGAAATTGGTCTCTGGCAGTATCGGACTTAAAACCCCAAAGCAGTACTGCTCCCAATAGTATTAAAAATAGATATTTATTGTATTTCATAGACAAGAAATTTAGGGAGATTTAATCCTTGGATGAAATGATTGAAATAGGTGTAATAATAAAAACATGGAAGTATTTTATCCGTCTTATGGACCAAAGAAAAGGTTATTGTTTTTAAAGGCCATTTTCATACAATCTTGCATTCTGATTGCATAATTGTATAATTGATTATGAAGTCCTGCTGAGGTAATTTTGTAAAGCGTAAAAATGTGTGAGTCTATTTTACGAATTACGTTTTACATTTTTTGATTACGAATTTGCAAATCCCCAATCCGAATTCCACGATCCTAAGAAATTGTAACGCCCTTAAAGGATATCCACGGAAATATACAATAACCGAAATCTATACGGTCGCTGGATATTTCACCAATATTATTGAACATTTCCTGGATATTGCCTGAAATCATGGTTTCGCTGATAGGATATTTAATTTCTCCATTTTCAATATAGTAGCTGTTTTTTGCCACACCGGAAATATCTCCATTACTGGAAGGGTTACCACCGGAAAATCGAGCTAATAGAAGTCCCTTTTCGATATTTTTTATTATGTCTGAATGGGGATTGTCTCCAGCCTCAACAATGGTGGCTCCACCGTCATTTACCGCACGGTTTTTTTCCAATTTATTTGCACCATAAATTCCTAAGAGGTGGGTTTTCAATATTCCATTTTTGACGATAGTGGAGTTTTCTGCTATGTAGCCATCACTAGTAACAAAATATCCGTCTGCAATTTCATTGGAGACTGGGTGGGAATGGAAAGTCAATTTTGGATGGGTGATCTGTTTGTTCAGTTTGTTTTTATAAATAGAATTACCCGTAATCATTTTGCCATCGCTGATATCTCCGGTAATAAAGCCAAGAAAATCACCCAGGCAATCAGGTGTTACCAGTATTTGTCCCACAAACTTTTCAGGTATATTCTGAGTTTGCAGTTGTTCTACAGATTGTTTTAATAATGAATCAATTGTTCCGTATTTATAAAGAGGTTTATCTATTTCAAGGGCTGAAACACCTGTGTAGTTAAAAGATGAAGTATTCTTCCCATCTTTTGAAAGAAACATTGGTGAAAATCCATACATCCCCTCCCGGACTTCAAAATCAACTCCATTTGTATTCTGAAAAAATGATTTTGAATGATTAAAATCCATTGTAGCAGCTTCAATCTGAATTTGGGGATAAGTGGATTTAACATAATCTACAAATTCTTCTAAGGATTGATACATTTTATCTTGGTTGGCAGATTCATCTCCCTTTGAAAATGTTTGTGGAGATTGATTTTCTGCAATGTCATAAGCATCATCTGGTTGTGATCCTCTTGCCATATCCATAACGAGTTTCACAGCAGTATCAATACTGTCCTTATCTGTTTTATTAATTGAGGTTGCCCCCTTTTTTTGATCTACAATAACGGACATTCCCATACTGGTATCAAAAGTTGTTCGGAACAATGACATCTCTCCAAATTCCACATTCAGCTCTTTCTTTTCGGAGTTGGTGAGTGAGCAGACTGCTTTTTCAGCGCCAGCTTTTTTCAAGGCATCCAAACAATAACTGACGGTTTCCTTTTGATTCATTACCTGCCCCCAATATTAACTTTACACTTAATTGCGGGACCACCCATTCCAACAGGTATAAGTTGTTTTTTCCCGCACATTCCGGCGGATGACCACGACATATCTGAAGATATCATGTCCACAGTTTTAAGCACATCAAAGGCTATTCCTGAGATTGTAGTATCTTTGATGGCGCGCCCGATTTTTCCATTTTTTATTTCATACCCCATTGTTATGGCAAACATAAATTCACTTGTAGAATCTGCCTGACCGTTTCCTGTTTTCACTAAGTAATATCCATCATCAATAGATGCTATCATGTCATCCAATGAGCTTGTTCCCGGAACAAAGGCGGTATTACGCATGCGGATAAGTGGCTCATCAGAAAATTCGAAAGCCCTGGCATTACCCGTAGGTTCAGTTTCAAAATGGCGGGCACTATCTTTATTATGCATAAACCTCTTTAACACCCCATCTTTAATAATAGTTACATCTTCTGATTTTGTGCCTTCATCATCCACATAGACAGGTACAGGACAGGTTTCACCAGCGTAGGTATTGGCATAATCTATAAGTGTTATCAGCGGGCTTGCTACCTCCTGATTTAGAAAATCTCCTGCAACAGACCCCCCTAATACCAGATCGGCTTCTGTGGTGTGTCCAATAGCTTCATGTGCCAGGATCCCTGCCAGGTCTGCATCTAAGATAACATCTTTCATACCGGCATTGGCATATACTCCGTCAGCTTTTTGTTTCAACTTTTCAACCAATGCATCTATATCGGAAAAATAATCTGACGGCTGAAAAATTTTATCCTCTAAATGACCTAAACCACCCCAAGGATTCATTATGCTGACGGGAGCCCCGTCCTTTTCAATGGATAACGCCATGGCAAATAGTGCTCGCGGTGTCATAGAATATGATTCTGAACCATCAGAGGTATAAAGAGATTTTTCCATATCCAAACCACCCAATACCAGATTACGGGAAAGGAGTTCAGGGAATTTATTTTCGATATAAGCATCAACTTCCCGAATGAAATCTACCCAGTATTTCTGATTCTGGCGGTCTTTTTTAGTGCCCAAATCTATATCGTAATTTGCTTTAGTTTCAGGTAGAAAGTACCCACACCGGGAACTATCTTTTGTATTCATAAACTGGACATTTTCTGTAGATGCTTTTACCACACTAACAATACTATCGTCCGTAATATTCGGGTTGGAAGAAAACCCCCAATTCCCGTCTTTAAATACCCGGGCGGAAACTCCACTTTCTGTTGTGGCAACATTCCCCGTAACATCACCATTGGTGAGTTGTACCCGGTTATTCCGATTTTCCTGCACTCTCAACTCAGTGTAATGTGTAAAACTATCTTTATATTTATTTAGCGATTCATGTTTCATTTAGATTTCCTTATAAAGGCTCCTTTTTTATAAAATTAACTTTTCTCCCACAAAACACACTAAAATCACGAAAGTCTTATCTTTCAGTATAAAGCGTGATTATAAAAGTTAATTAGAATATTTTTTATTTACGATTATTAAATTCCTTTGTGGAACATTTAGTGAATTTTTGTGTTTTTTGTGGGTTATCAACCATTTTTACAACGTCAACTCAAAGGACTTCAATAAAATGCCTGGGCAGGATACACCACCTAATTCTCTGCCATCATAAGTCTCAACTGCCGGATGAAGATGAGCTTTATCCGTAACCGCTTCCAAATTATCACCAAAGAAATTGTAGATACTGTCATCAAAACGCATATTTTCAATGGGTGCAACCACTTCTCCATTTTCTACCCAGAAACAGGCATAGCGGGTCATGCCGGTTATTCGTCCGCCAGGGCGATCACTCCAATTGAGGTAATGCAGATTTGATAAATAAATTCCATTATCAATTTTTTGAACCACTTCATCTTCATTTAAATCACCAGGAGATAAAACAGGTGATCGTAAGGATTCTCCCTCTCCGGCAAAATTAGACTGCACACCATACTCCTTAGCGGTACGGGTGCTCACCAAAGTATTTTTTAAACTTCCGGCAAGAATGAGGTCTAACTTCTCCGGAGCCAGTTCACCATTACTGTTAAAGCGTGGTACAATGCCAGAAGTGAAATCTTCACTCAGCGTGAAACAGGGCGACATTTTTATTCCATTTTGGCGCATTTTACAGAGGGAACTATCCCCTTGCTGAATAGATGCTTCACCAACACCGCCCCATGAAAACATGCCTACAATATCTGCCACTCCAGCTGGAGCAATATAGGTGCGGTAGACTCCCGGTTTAATTTTCTTCCCCGGTTTTTCCATCATCCGCAATTTAGCAATTGATTTTGCCATATTATTCTCATATTCAGATTGGTCCCAATGGCTGCCGGCGAAGGTGCCTTTTACCATGCGTTCATCAGGAGTTATGAGAGAATAATCTAAGGAGAATGTATCTGTGGCGAACCAATGTTTTTGTCCAGCGGAATTGGCATTACCGGTGAAAATTCTACCAGATGCCCAAATGCCTGCCAGGTCAACACCCTGCATTGCTGGACTCAGGGCAGAAACAGCCTCTTCTTCATTTAACAGGTTGCCTTTATGTTCTTCCTGGCTGGAGCCTGTATCTTCGGGCATGACAACAAAAGGATCTTTAGGGAGCGTTCCCACTTCATCCCGCAAACGATTCAGCTCTTCCATGGCTGTTGCTTCATCCGTAGAAATATTTCCCGTTAAGGTGAAACTGCCGCTGCAGGTGCGCTCATCTTTGATGAGTACAATGCTTAAACTGGCATCATCTACCAAACCCGACTGCCGGACTTTAGACTGGCTGAAGCGTACAAATTGGCTGTTCTCACCGCCGATTGTTATTTTCAGATGCTCACCTGTGTTGAGATTATTAAATAATGTTTCTGATAATTGATTAAATAGTTTTTCCATAATAATTTCCTTATTTATACGCCGCCAAAAACTTCTACATTTTCAAATAGACATACCGGCGAGGCATGTCCCACCCGGATTGCCTGATTGGGTTCGCCCTTCCCACAATAGGGAGTTCCGTAAACCTCGAATGTATCTTGATTGCCCAGCATTTTCAGGCTGTTCCAAAATGGATTTGAAATTGCAC
>Ga0208879_1004023_pt1 | contig 11668 bp, 15 predicted proteins | sample Knorr_S15_td_Bot_FD_185605 | JGI IMG/M metagenome (GOLD analysis project Ga0208879, IMG submission 185605) | Marine microbial communities from Southern Atlantic Ocean transect - Knorr_S15_td_Bottom_ad_5009_LV_A (SPAdes) (version 2) | ecosystem: Environmental > Aquatic > Marine > Oceanic | place...
AGACTATGGAATCGTTTCAACATGGGAAGAGGCGCTTCCAATCCTCGCAGAAGAACTAGGAAAACTGTCGTGAGTGAGCCAAATGGCTGGCTACGAACTGGAACTTGTCGTCGTGGATGCCACGGAAGAACACACCTCCACAGTCATTTGGCTGCATGGACTCGGCGCCTCGGGCGACGACTTTGAGCCAATCGTGCCGATGATGGAAATGCCTCACACTCGCTTTGTCTTCCCGCACGCACCGATTCTGCCGGTCACCATCAACATGGGAATGAGGATGCCCGCCTGGTACGACATTCTCACTTTGGAGTGGGATTCAGAGGCGCGGGAGGACGAGCGCACGATTCGAAATAGTGCGGAATTGGTTGTCGAGCTACTTGAGGCGGAGCACGCCCGAGGAATACCATACGACAGAATCGTACTCGCTGGTTTCAGCCAAGGTGGTGCATTGGCCCTCCATGTCGGGACGCGCTATCCCCAGACGCTGGCTGGTATCATGATTCTATCAGCCTACGAGGTACTCTCGGAAACCTACGACAATGAGGCGCACGATGCCAACTCGGAAACTGCCATGCTATTCTGTCACGGAGTCTACGACCCGATGGTTCCTGTCCTGATGGGCAGGGGCGCACTAGAGCGCATGGTCGAGCGTGGGAATCCGTGTGAGTGGAATGGCTATAGAATGGGGCACGAAGTTGTTCTTGATGAATTACAGCGAATCAAGGACTGGCTTGATGACAGCATACCCTGAGTCGATTTGAGGAATTCCCCATACCCGTAAATTCACCTTGACAACCATACTCACCAAGGGTTCCACCAACGAGTTCGTTCATCGAACTTGCACTGTGATAGCGTCGGAGGTGCTGGCGAGGTCGTTGTCCGTAACCGTCAATGTGAATGTGTAGTTCCCTTTCGGGAGTTTCACCTTGATTTGAGGCGCCTCACCAATCACCCGGTTGGACAGGTCCCTCCATTCATGGCTGACAATCTCACCATCTTCGTCGTATGACCTGCTGCCATCGAGTAGTATCACCGCGTTGCCGTCCGCATCTGCCTCGACGATTTGATCTTCACCAGCGTCAGCAATTGGTGGCAAGTTGGTTCTTCCCGACTCGTCCAACAGCCCAGCCGCGATGTCGAATTGGTCGTTGGGACTCTCATCGGTCATCGTGACTTCTGCTTCTAACAGGTCGAGCAGTTCTCCAGAGACCGAGGATGAGGTACTGCCGCCTGTGAGTTGCTCCAACTCCTCTTCAGTGAGCAGACCTTCCATCTCACCCGAGGTGTCCATCTCGTAGGCGCTGACGTCAGCGACCCGCCCCTCGTCTACGGCTAGAGGCTCGTCAAAGGCGATGAGGTCGGAGTCAATGTCACGGCCAGATTCCAGCATGTATGGTTTAGCCCCGACCTCGAGGAGCAGCACCTCATTTTCCCGTGTGTACTCGTTTTGATTGTCGCCAGCAACTGCGAGTAGTGTCCCACCACCATTGGCTCTCACCAGTTCGGTCAGACCTGTGTGTTGGACTTGCCATATCTCATCACCAGAAGCATCTACGAGGTAGACTTCGAACCACGATGTCACAACCATGTTCTCGCCCACGCTGAGCAGGTCGTGAATGCTGAATGCAGATTTGAAACGAGTCTTGCCCTCCCTCTCCGAGTCATACTCGACGACCTCGCCGTCGAACATTCCTGCAAGGACGCCACTCTCGGTCGCTTCCAAGACTTCACACCTCTGACGCAGAGTCGTTCTACCTGCCTCTTGTCCGAGGGGGTTCCACCACTCGATGACAATCTCCTCCTCCTCGCCAATAGTGACATCGAGGGATTCGCGGGCGATTACGAGGTGACCGTCAGCAAGGAAGGATAGGGCTGTAACCCGTTCTCCCTGCTCTCCTCTGGCCGGTCGAGTGTAGCGTATCGCACCGTTCCGTTCGACCACGGTCACTGTGCCCTCGTCATCAGCCACAGCTGCGACCTCGCCGTTGTCGGCGACCGCGAGGCGACCCAACTCGCCGCCTGAGTGATGGCATAGCAAGCGCCCGCTAGAGGTCAACAGATGGAGTAGGCGGGCGCCATCAATCACTGCCACGAGGTCGCCCTTGGGTGCTACCGCCATGTGGTCGCAACCGCCACCAAGATGGTGGCTCCAACGGTGACCGCCAAGCCTCTCGTGGCCGTGCAGGTCGCCTGAATGACTCCCCACGAGCAAGATTTCCTGTGGTGAGATTGCGAGATGGCCAACCCCACCCTCGACCACGAATGGGTCGGGGGTTTCGGAACCTGTTAGTGAGCGAAGTGTCACTGTACCGGCATCGTCACCCCAGGCGAGCCAACTTCCGTCAGGCGATAGTGCGAGAGCCTTGACAGGTTCATCGGTGGAGAAAGTCTCCTTCGGGTCGATTACCATCGGCATCTGAATCGGCTAAGGGTGAGTAGGCTCCGATATCATGCTATCCCTGAATGGGTCAAGTCGGTTGTTTTTGGCCAATCGCAGGAGTCCGAGGAGTATTCCCTCAGCTGATTTCAGCACGGAGTTTGAGTTCGTGCAGCGCATCGTCGCTCCAGCCGACCAACGGCTCGAGCCTAGCATACGGGACTCGCCCCTCGTCCTCGTCGACAAAATCGGAAAGGTCGTCGCCGACCACCGCCCAGATCTTTCCGACATGACCGACCCCCGGTGATGTCTGCAACCGGTCCGCCCAAGACTCATCCAAAAGTGCGGGGTCCCAGTTCGCCAGTGCACTGACCAACTCGGGCTCCGCCTCGGGGCCGAACAGAAGGCGACATCCCCTCCTCATCACGAGGTAGGATGCGAGGTAGTCTCGCTCGCTCTCCAACTTCGCCCGTACTGTGCCCTGAACCCCGGTGGGCAACCCTCCGGGGCAGACAATTCGCTCTTCAAGGAGAAAGACCTCTTCGGTCATCAACGCCACTTTCACCTCCCAGTCGGGGTTGCTGAGGTCAACTTTCAGGTGGGGTGCCAGTCGTAGAATTTCCGCCCCCAGCGCGCCTGCGAAGGTCTGGCTGTTCCATTCGCTCTTCTGACCGTGCCGCCGACAGCGCACCGCGAAGGTCGCCCCGGCACCGGGCTCATCGACAATGACAGCCTCGGCGACCGCAGCAGGGTCGATTGGAAAGGGGGTCGCCGGGTCAGCAGCCACCAATCCGAATGAATGTCTGAAAGCGTCCTCTATGGCGAGCCGCTCATCATCATCACCTTCGGCCATGATCAATCCGCCCCACGGCCGAACGGAGAGGCTCGCGCCGCGCACCTCCGCCTGCGCCCGGAGGTGCCTCTCGAGGGTCTTCCGCATATGGCGTCTCACAGGCCGCGATTTCAGGGTCAATTCACCCACTCTGAGAATCCAGCGCAAGGTTTTCGCCTCCGAAGGGGGCCAGCCGGCTACCCATCATCGTTGTTTGTGCGGCCGGCAATGTCCAAATACCGACGGCTGAGGCCGGCAACCGGGAGTTCCGATGTGCGGCATCATCGGCATCGTCGGCACCACCGACAGCCATGTCAGCCAGATGCTCTACGACGGTCTCCTCGTTCTCCAACATCGAGGACAGGACGCAGCAGGAATTGTGACCTGTGAAGATGAGCACCTTCACCTCCGCAAAGGCAACGGATTGGTTCGGGACGTCTTCTATGAGCGCCACATGGACCGGTTGAAGGGCTCGATGGGAATTGGTCACGTCAGGTATCCAACCGCTGGGACCTGTTCCACGGCAGAGGCCCAGCCGCTCTACGTCAATTCGCCGTACGGGCTCACGATAGCCCACAACGGTAACCTCGTAAACGCCGAGGAGCAGGCCACCCAACTCTACCTCGACGACCTCCGCCACGTCAACACCGCCTCCGATTCCGAGGTTCTCCTAAACGTGCTCGCACACGAACTGCAGAAACTCGGCAAGAAGCAGTTGCGCATCCAAAACGGGCTCTACCTCAACATTGAACAGATTTTCAGGGCGGTCCACGAGGTCCACTTCCGAGTCAGCGGTGGCTACGCGGTGGTCGGCATGGTGACCGGCTACGGGATGTTCGCATTCCGCGACCCGTATGGGATTCGACCGCTCGTCTTTGGCAGTCGTGAGACGGAGGAGGGGACAGAGTGGGCGGTGGCGTCAGAGAGCGTGGCTTTGGTAACTCTCGGATTTGAGATTGAGCGTGATGTCGAGCCGGGAGAGTGCATCTTCATCTCTCCGACTGGTGAACTATACACCTACCAGTGCCACCCAAGTCCTCAGAACATCCCCTGTATCTTCGAGTATGTCTACTTCTCAAGACCAGATTCGATCATCGACGGGATTTCCGTTCATCAGGCACGCTGCAACATGGGAGATGCCCTTGCCAAGAAATTGCAGAGAATGAGGCCGGACGAAGACATCGATGTTGTGATGTGCGTTCCAGACAGCGGCCGGATTGCGGCGATGCAAATGGCCGAGACTCTCGGAATTCCGTTCCGTGAGGGATTCGTCAAGAACAGATATGTCGGTCGGACCTTCATCATGCCCGGACAGGCGCAGCGACAGGACTCGGTTCGGAAGAAGTTGAATCCGCTTCCAAAGGAGTTTGAAGGCAAGAACGTCCTTCTTGTCGACGACTCAATAGTGAGGGGGAACACCTCTCGCAAGATTGTCGAATTGGCCAGAGAAGCGGGCGCAAAGAAGGTCTACTTCGCCTCCTCCGCCCCTCCACTGATTCACCCCAACGTGTACGGAATCGACATGCCGGCTCGCTCCGAGTATGTCGCCCACGGCAGAAGCATCGAAGAGATTAGCGAACAGATCGGGGCTGACTTCCTGCTCTATCAGGACCTTGAGGACTTGATTGCATCTTGTACTGCTTGCAACGAGGAGATAACGACCTTCGACTGCTCATGCTTCACCGGTGACTACTGCACCGGAGACGTGACTGAGGAGTACCTGCTCGAGTTGGAACAGCGGCGGAGTGATGCTGCCAAGAGTCAGAACGGCAATGGCGAGTCGATCGAAGTCGGTAGCATCGAACTTCACAACGAAGAATAAACCGGCCGCTGTGGCGGCCGATTGCATTGATTGTAATCAATACGAGCCCAATCGACTGAACCCTTCGGGTGGTTTTACTTTCAAAGGTTTCAATTTGAAATTAGGATCGCAATCGATTGCAATGCTCGGAGGCCAGACTCTGACGCAGTCAGTTGCCGGGCCGACGATTCTTCTTGGCCCAGCCGAAGCCACGCCGGCGAGCGGTGACGCCATAGCCGCAGGAAGCGCACTTGTGCTTCTGCTTGTGATAGGAGTGCTTGCCACATCGGCGGCAGCGAATGTGGGTGCTTTTCTGGCGCTTACCCATGCTCGGAGTACCCTTGCTCATACACTCACCACTGCCTAAGGCAGCCCGGCGACCGGCCCTCCCATTATGAGGCTTCTCATTCCTCACCAGAGGTGAACTCGGTGGACTCCAGTTCGAGAAGCGGGTCGGCTCTGCTCTCCCGACCGGTTACCAGCACGAGTAGGACGCCAAAGATGAAGGCGATTGACAACCAGCCCGCACCTTGAACAATCAGGATTCTGAGCGTGCCCATCGAGAACTGTGACCAGATGTCGGTAGCGGCTCCAGCCGCGGTGAATCCAGAATCGACCAGCGCCCCAAAGAGGAAGGCGCCCACCACGGTGGCCAGAAGGGTTCCCAAGGCTTGCTCGACCAGCCGGGCGTGTCGGTGGGAGAGTGCCATGGTGCCGAGGAAGATAGCACCGCTGACAAGTGTGAAACTGATGAGTGCAGCGTGGACGAACCGTGACCAGATTCCGACATCGGTGACTTCGCCGCGCACCTCAAGTCGGAGATTCGCCAAGACGATGAGCACCAGCAGTCCGATCACCACCAAAGAGAGGGTTCGCCAATCCCGGCGAGCGTCGCCCTCCCCCTTCATTCCGACACCTCCTCTAGAACATGTTTTTCGAGAATCTCGCTGACTCTCGCCCGTTCCTCCTCCGAGAGGGGTTCGACCGGCCCTGGAATCGGTTGATTCTTCTCTCCGAGCCAAACCAGCATGATGAACAGGCCGAGTGCTGAGAATCCGCCAACGAGGAGGCCTGCCAAATCACCGAGCACACCCCACGATGCCGAGCGCCAAAAGACCGGGTCGTCAGACGCGGTGCCCTCAGCGAGAAGATAGATGAGAAGTCCGAAGGCGGTGAGAGACAATCCGGTCATGATGGCAGTCTCTCGCAGCCTTTCATCGCCCATCACATAGGCGAATGCGGCGGCGAAGCCGCTTACTATGACCGAGATTGTGAGCAGGCTGGTGACAAGGTGCAGCCACCACTGGTTTTCGAGGCCGTCGAGGAAGGGGCGACTCTCGAAGAGCATGAACATGAACCAGACGACGGATGCGAGAATCATCACCAGTCCGACCGGCCGCAGTCCACGTGGGAGGGGGGCTACCGGAATTGGGCCGGAGAATAGGGCGACGAGGAGTCCCATGCCAGCGAGTAGGGTCGGCCCGAGAATCGAGATGAAGATGTGCAGCGTCCAACCTTCAAGCGATGTGCTCAGCGGGTTTGGTTGCAGAATGACAGCAGCGAAAATGGCGAGGCCGAGAAGCCGCCCAGCCCACCTGCGGGGTGGGTCTTTTCCAATCATCAGAGCGATTGCAAGCGGCGTTGCCGCCAATGGCCACCAGAAGTGAAGCAGCAAATCTTGCTCTGGACCCATCCCAATCGGGTCAGCCGAATCGGACCAAGGCCATGAAACTTCACTGAGCGGAAGTGAGATGGTGGACGAGTACTTTTTTTGTTTGAAGGGTAGGATTGGTGGCTTCTTTCAGCACTGAAATAGTTGGATATCAACTGCTCTGTCATGCGATTCGGTTGCTGCTGCTGGCCGACCCATTCATATAGGGGCCGTCGGTGGGCGACTCGCCCATAGGGCGATGGAGGAAGTTGCATGGTGAAGCGTCCCCGGCAGGTCAAGCGTTACAGCCCATCCGCTGGCAAGCACACGATGCATACCGTCGAGCGGGTCAAGAAGCGCCGAGCGAGTGAGCTCAAGTGGGGTCAGCGACGATTCCGCAGAGTTACTGCTGGTTACCGTGGATTCCCCCGTCCGAAGCCAGAGGGTCGAGAGAAGCCGACCAAGCGCGTCAACATCATCTACCGCTGCACGGAGACCGGGAAGGCGCATTCCCCCAAGTGCAAGCGTGCGAAGAAGTTCGAACTCGTCGATAAATGAGGTGTGAAAATATGACAAACAGCAATTTCCTCCGCGTACAGTGCCGCGATTGCGGCAATGAGCAGGTCATCTTTGACCGCGCCTGCACCCGAATCTCGTGCAATGTCTGTGGCGCCACCCTGGTACAGCCAGCCGGTGGCAAGGCGAAGTTTATCTCCGCCGCGCCAGTTGAGACGCTCGAGTGAACACGGTGTGAGTGATAGATGGCCAACGATTACGGTGACTGGCCCGATGAGGGCGAATTGGTCGTTTGCGTCATTACCAAGATCAAGCAGAACGGGGCCTACGCCTCTCTCGAGAAGTACGGCAACAAGGAGGGCTTCATCTTCGTCGGCGAGATAGCCGCCGGCTGGGTCAAGAACATCCGCAGCCATGTTCGCCAAGGACAGCGACTGGTCGCCAAGGTCACCCGGGTCAAGAAGGAACGCAAGAGCGTTGAGCTCTCACTCAAGTCGGTTTCAGAGGAGCGCCGCCGCGAGGCGATGCAGGCTTGGAAGAACGATAACCGCGCCCGCCAACTGTTGAAGATAGTCGGAGAGCGTTCAGGTTGGAGTGATGATGAGACCGCAACCACTCAAGAAGAGTTGATCATTGCCTTTGGTGAATTGTATGCCGCCTTCGAGGAGAGCGTGATTGACAATTCGGCGATGGAGGCGGCCGGATTTGAGGGCGACTGGACCAAGACCTTCGTAGACCTCGCAATCGAGAACATCGTACCTCCCTTCGTTCAAATCAGGGGTCACTTGGAACTCGTGGTGACCACCGAGCGAGGAATCGAAGTCATTCGAGAGGTATTGAGTTCCGCTGAAGAGGCCGCCTCGGATGGTGACGAAACGGTCGTAACCTGCCATTATGACGGAGCACCCCGATACAGGGTAGAAATCCGCGCCCCCGACTACAAAGCCGCCGAAAAGGCGTGGGAGGCTGTGGAGGCTGCAGTCCTGCCCACAATCGAGGGCGCAGGTGGCTCAGCAACCGCAGAGCGCGCCTGAACGACCCTATTCGGAGGGGAACCGCTTAGAACCGTGACGAGCGGACTTACTGATGGAGAGTATCTGATGGCCCGTTCCCGCACGCAGAAGTGTACCGCCTGCGGAGCCTATGGGTTGACGACAACCTGCAAGCAGTGTGGCGCCCTCGCTCAAGCAGCAGCGCCGCTGAAGTTCTCTCCCGAAGACCCACAGGCAGCCCGCCGCCGTCAGTTCCAGAATGTGACCGACCCAGAGTGGACTGCCAATTTGCCCACCACCGCCTCAAAGGGGGAAGGGAAGGCCGAGAAAGAGGGCGAGAATTCGGAGGAAGAGGAATGAGTCGCACACGGATGGTTTGGTCGAAGGGGCACAAGGCTCTGCCGAAGGCGGATTGGCTGCTTGAAGCGGTCCCTGGAGTCGGAAATGTCGGAAAGCTGGTCGTCGATTCGCTGGTCGAAGGGTACGAAAGCGAGTTGGTGGTGAAAATCCTCCACCCTGACCTACCACCTCATGCGACCCTCGATTCCGATGGCTTCCTCATTCCCCCGAGCCTCGACATTCACCAAGTCACCCTTCCCAAGGGCGGCACGCTCCTCACACTTTCAAGCAACTTTCAGCCGATTACACCCGCAGGTCAGTACGAAGTGGCTTCGGAACTGCTCGAGGCGTGCAAGTCGGCCGGCGTGGGACGAGTGTTGATTCTCGCCGGATTGGCGGCCGAGCCGGGCGACGATGCTGTGCATCTGGTCTGTCCGAGCGCGGAAGATAGGGGTGCGATGGAAAAACTCGGTTTAGTGACAAGTACCGAGCACCCTTCAGCCGGTATCATCGGATTGACTGGTATGATAGCCTCGCTCGCACCCACATTTGAGCAGCCTGCAGTCTGTGCTGTGGCCGAGACGGTTGGCACCAGTGTTGATGTGGTCGCAGCTGACCGGTTGGCAAAGTGGATCGATGACTCATTCAAACTCGATTTGGGGCTTGCTCTGGATACCACAGAATCAACTGCAGAGAAACTTCGCTCCTTCTTCGACCTGGAGGAGGTCGCCGAGTTGGACGCGCTCCTCAGCTCGGATGGCGATACAGAGTCAGAAGCGTTCTACGCCTGACCTCTTCAGCCGCCAGAAGAGACGGTGATGAGTTCAAGGTGAATGTCACCGTTGATTTTGCTGTCGTGCGGGACTATTGTCCCGTCGTGAACAGCGAGGACGGTACTCGGCGCGATTTCGAGAGCGTCGAGAGCGTCGTGGATTGTCGAGCCCTCATCCAAGTCGACCGTGTGGGTCGTATCATCGTGCTCTACTGTAACCTGCATGGTTGGCCGACTCGGCTTTGACTTTCATTATTTTCTATCTAACTGATAGGGGGATATTGGAGGAAAAGGCGCCGAGAGAGAGATTTGAACTCCCGCGTCACGAGGACAGTGGATTTCGAATCCACCGCGATACCGGGCTATGCGATCTCGGCTAGCGACTCGGCGAGCCACCGATTCAGCATAAGGGTGATGCTCAGGAAGTCGAGAGTGTGAGCCGAGTGGTGAGCCGTTTGGTGATTTTTCCTTCTAACACCAACTTGCCATGCTGGTCCTTCGTGGTAGCACCCATGACCAGCACCTCATCGCCTCGCTCCGGCTCGTATTCGCGAAGTACCTGCTGCAACTTCTCCAAGTTCCAGATTTGGAAGGGGATGACGCCGCTCCCATCGATGAGCCGAGCCCCCCACTTACTGTAGTCCTCGGTCTCACTGTGCTCGAAGTTGAACAGCCGTGCCCTCACATTGTAGGTTCGGGGTCGCAGTTGTGTGAATGGTGCATCCTCGGCTGAGGCAGTCGGTGCCATCTCGATGCTAGAACTGGCTCCCATGTCGAGTCGCAGATGATTGCCAAGTTCCTTCTTCCAACCTGCTCCTATGATGCCGTTGCGAAGTCGAACCACCGCCCCTTCGGCAAACTCGGCTGGCAGAACCGGGTCATCCAACTTGACGACCACCGCAACCCAGTCTCGGTCCTCAAAGTCCAGGAAGAACTCCCAGAACTCTCGCTCAAAAGAGGGCCACTGCGCCACTTTACGGAGTTTGCGCACGGCCCCACGCACGGTCACAAATGGGTTGATTGCACCGATTGGGGTACACTCGATTGAGGCTGCCCTCGTAACCGGATGCTGAGCATTTCCACCCGATGGAAGTTCTTGATGGTGCGGCGAGGCGGTGCATATCTCGCGATATTCGCAGCCGCCACATCTCTCCATCCCTCCCAGAGGAGTCTCATCTGTTGGAACACCACCGAGACCGAAGCTTCTGACTGGAGTCGGATTCGCTGGGAAGTCATCTTCATTGAACTCCGTCGTTGCCCGCAACCTCGCATGGAGCCCCTTCAGTCGATTCTCAAGTCTGAGCATCGCTCGCTCATCCGGTACCGGAATCTTCTTTCGCGCCGGTGCTCCGAGGTACCAGACCTGTAGGTCAGTAGGAACTTCCTTTCGCTCATGAGTAGCCCACCAAAGGTAGGCGTAAGTTGCCATCTGGTCGACGTAACCGAAGGAGAAATCCGAGGTTCCGTCACTCGCCTTGATATCGAAGATTCGGACCTCGCCTGTCCATCTATAGACCAGGTCATACTCCCCCCCAAGCCAACCTTCAGGGTGTGTGGAAGTCAATGAGAAGGTGCCCGCATCTGGGTCACAGAACCAAGGTCGGGCAATCTCCCACGCCTCGCACCAAGTCACCTCACCTTCGCTTGCGCACGGGTGTGGGTCCGACCAATCGTACGGGAATCCGTCAGGAGAGGGCCATTCCGGCCGACCCTCACCAGCGCGCCATTGAGCAATGTCGGGACCCCCATCAGAATTCAGACACGACTCGACCTCATCGAGATGGAAGTCAACTCCGTTGGCAACCCAACTCTTCGCAGCATCCATGTTGGCTGCTTCGAACCCATCCCAGTCACCGACCCGATTCGCATCGGCTTCCCACTCGGCCTTCACGGCTGCCCACTCTCGTGGGAAGTGAACCTCAAGCCGCGCCAATGCCCACTCGCGAAGCGCCTCCTGACCAGTAGGCCACTCCGCTTCGGGCAGAACCTCCAAACGGGGGCCCGGCCAATCAGCATCGGCCCTCCGCGAAGGGCGCTCCTTCGGCTTGTCCTGGCCGGGCAGAAGGACCTCTTCGATGGGTGAATCGAAGGTTTTCGAAGGGTCTTGGGAGGCTACCAGAACAGGGGAGTCGCGCATGATTCGGTTGAGTGATCCTTCGACGGCGTGTCCCATCCCGAAGATAGGCGGTTGACCCCCTTTCAGTCCGAGTCCGTAGCCATTGTACCACATCCGCGGGCAGCGCCTGTACATGTCCGCCTGCGTGTGAGAAATCCGTTTGAATGGCCCAATCGGGTCGTCTTCAGGAGGGTCGCAGACCGGCATCGGAATCCCTTTCGCGTCGAGGGGATTTGAACCCTGTCACGTTTGTTCGGGGCTCTTGACTTCGA
>Ga0208879_1004027_pt1 | contig 11664 bp, 8 predicted proteins | sample Knorr_S15_td_Bot_FD_185605 | JGI IMG/M metagenome (GOLD analysis project Ga0208879, IMG submission 185605) | Marine microbial communities from Southern Atlantic Ocean transect - Knorr_S15_td_Bottom_ad_5009_LV_A (SPAdes) (version 2) | ecosystem: Environmental > Aquatic > Marine > Oceanic | place...
TGGCAAGAAGGTGACGACGACGCCGTAGCGAATTACGATACCGACAGCTGCCAGCTGGGCCAGCAGCCTGAGCGATGGCGACAGCTGCCACAGGTCGTCAACCAGCCCGACGATCAGAATGAGTGTCCCAGCCAGAATTACGGCCGTCAGCTGCGGATTGAGATCGGAAGTGTGCAAGACCGTCAGCACGAAGGCAGCATAGATAGCCACGCCGCCCAGCAGAGCCGCGGGTACCTCATGAGTCTTTGTGCCGCCGGGATTGTCGATAGCACCGACGCGCCGCGCCAGCAGGAGAACCAGAGGGGTCGCGGTATACGCTATGCTGAAGGAAAGCAGAAGCAGATAGATCGATTTTGGTCCGAAGCTGTATAGCAGCCTCCTCCCCTCTTCGGATAGCAGAAAAAGGGCGAAGACGGCGATGACAATCTTTCCCAGAGTGAACAGACGATCCTGTCCTTCTCCGCTCAACCCTGGCCTCTCAAGCGCCGGCGAATGAGCTCACGCCTGGTATCAGGTTCCCAATTGCGAATCGAAGCGCGCCATCGGTATGGGGAGGAGCCGAATCGCCTGTCGATTCGAAACATGGCGCGATAGCAGGGCGCCTCGCTCAGCTCTTGCCAGGTTCGTCCATGACAGGTTGGCACTGACCAGTCGGCTGGATCGCCGTCAGCCGTGACCACCGCGCGACACCCCGGAGCGAGACGGTGACAAGCGGCGAGAGCAGGTAGCTGATCCCCAGACATAAAACCGGGAGCAGCAGAACGTTCTCCCCCCTGCGACTCCGGGAGTACGGCGTCCCGCTGAACCGCTCCCATCAGCAGGAAAGCGGAGAACACGCCGACAATGCACCTGTCCATGCTCATCTCTACAAGGGTTGCCCGGATACCAGCTTTCAGTTGGTGACACTTGGGACGATCGCCTGACATGTCTACATCCTCTTCTGGGGAGAATTGGAGATAGGCTGTACTGGGCTGACAGAACAACAATAGCAAGCTCCGTGCCAGATCTGGCCATCATCCAATCGCTTCTCAGACCATCTCGTATCATTTTAATAAACAGATAGTTATCGTGATATTAGAAGATGAGGACAGGCCTCAGACGACCAGTCCAACCAACGCCAAATAACCCATTGGGGGATTTGACACGGCACGCTTTCCGTTCGCCTCTCAAAGCGGGGAAGCGCCCGCGGGCACCACCCCCTTGACGAAGATCGGATTCGATACGAGCACCACCTTGTGGCGGGATCCAAGGATGCGGTAATACAGGCTGTCGCCCTCCCTGATGTCGGTGTCTACATGCTCGAACTTAATCGGTGTCGTGGCACTGATATCCGCGACCACGGCGCCCGATCTTATCAGGCGAAGTCCGATGTGCTCCGAACTGCCGTCAAGCCTGGCTATGCGAACGGAAATTCGCGCCTGCCCCTGGCTCACAACTTCCTCTCCCGCCACGCCGATTCCCGCCTCCGAAGCCACCGTAAATCGTTCCAGCACAAGCCGTTCATCACCACCCCGGGTAGCGTACATGCGACCGGCACGCATGGCCTCGATTACCGCTTCCCTGGTCCGATTTCGAGCCAGAAATATCGTCAGGATATCGTGAATCCTGCCTTTTTCATCGTGATGATAGTCGATCTCGCCGGTGCCCCAGACGGGCCGCTCTCGCTTACCGTCCAGATACTGCATCAAGACCCTGTCCCATTCCCCACCCGGCTCGGTAGCGGTTATCCTGTCGGCATATAGTGCCGAAAAGGCCGTGTAGTCTTTGGTATCGACCAGATCCTCGGCATGCGGCCGCGTCTCACTCGCGGCTTCCAACAGGCCTCCCAGGAGTGATTGCGGGGAAATGGTGGACTTGGCCTCCGGATGCGGCCACAAAGCCAGTCCCCCGTGAGCATTGACATAGTCGATGTAATTCTGGTAGGGCGCTGGGCCCAGATCACCGTTGTAGGGGTCCATGAGCCCGACCTTGAAGGGGAAATTGTTGATCAGACAGACGACGGAGATCGCGCCGACGGCAAGACGCATGGATAGCGAGCGAGAAAAAACGCAGTAGCCCGCTCCCAACAGCGGCCAGAGCAGAATCACACTCGACCAGTGCCATACCTCTATGCTCTCGCTCCCCATGATCGGCAGGTTGGCATAGGCCTCGGCGGACCCCAGCGCCATGGCGATCATGTGCTTGTTCCAGGAACGCAGAGTCCAACGCCTCTCTCCGAGGTCAACTTCCCAGTAGTAGAAAGGGGCCGACTCGACTCCGTCTATGATAACCAGCTCGGGGAAGAGTTCAGCCACGCGGGCTATCTCATTCAGGTAGGCACTGATGGTGCCGTGAGAGAACACAGCACGCTCAATACGTGCGTACGCCAGGTTTCTCAAGAATGGCAGGCCGTATTCGACCTTGAGGAGGTCGTCATCGGTGATCACCAGGACATCCAGGCCGCGCTCCGTAGCCTGACGTGCTATCGTCTCGATCGAAGCACTTCCCGTGCTGAGAGTCGAATGAATGTGTACCGCTCCATTCAAATGGAGATAGGCTTCCTGAGCGTGGGCCGGAAAGATGGCACACGCAACAATGACGCAAGCCAGAAATCGCAATAACTGCATTATCGACAGGTCTCCCACAGCGTCCGAGCGCGAAGCTCGCGGTCGAATTCCCGCTTGACTCGTTCCATTCCCTGGGCCGCCAATCTGGCCCGGAGATCGCCATCCTCAAGCAGGCGCATTAGGGCCGCGGCTACCGCGCCCACGTCCTCTGGATCCACCAGGAGCCCGTTGCAGCCATCGACAACGGCATCTTCAATCCCACCCGAGCGGCCGGCCAGGACCGCCGTGCCGGCTGCATTCGCCTCGAGGAAGACGATGCCGAATCCCTCGACGTTTCCGCTCTGGCGGAGCTCTCGGCTGACCATGACGAACACGTCAGCCGCTGCGTACATGGCTGCGAGCTCGGCTTCGGGAACGAAACCGACAAACTCGACGCGGTCAGTCAGTGCCTGTGCTTCGGCCAGATCTTCGAGTTTGCCGCGGTAGGGCCCGGTGCCGCCAACTGCGTAGCAGACGTCCGGAACCGCGGCCATAACCTCAGGCAAGGCACGGATGACGGTGTCCTGTCCCTTCCTCTCAGCTAACCGCGCTATGGTGAGAAGAACGCGCCGTCCCTCCCAGCCGTAGCGTCGCCGAGTCTCCTCCCGGTCTCCAAGACTAGAAAATCGAGACAAGTCGATGCTTGGGTTGAGCACCTGAATACGCTCGGTCGCGATCCCGCTTTGCTCGACGATTCCCGCGGTGAATTCGCTGTTGGCGACCACTTTTTTCGCGGCCCGAAGGATGCGGCGAAAGAGACGACCCCGCAGGAACCTATCCCTGCTCTCCATCAGATCGGCGCCGTGCACGTACGGAAAATAGGGTAAGCCCGTCAAAATCCCACACACATACGCGGCAAATCCGGAAGAGAGCACCTGTCCACAATGGATACCGATCACCGGGAAGCGGCGGCACAGCCTCAGGACTGCCCACAGAAGCACAAATGGCTTGACTATCTTGCTGAGGCCGCCTGATGCCAATGGGAGGCGAATCCTGACCACCTCGCACGACATCTCGTCGTCAACTTCTTCGGCTCCAGGCATCTTCGGCGCCAGGACGACCACCTCGCGACCGGGCAGGCAAGACCAGAGATCGTACAGATAGCGAGACTGACCGCCCGAGATCGGCGGAAAATCAGAACTGATCATCAACAGTACTCCGCCCCCCGCGCTCACGACGATCCCCGTTGGGCGACCTGCTCGAGAAGTTGCATCTGACGCTTACAGATGTCGGCCGTGCGAAAGCCCTTGGCCCTTGCAAGTCCTCTCGCCTCCATATCGCGACGTTCGTCAGGATTTTGCAATATCCGGGCCATTGCCGCCGGCATCGCCACACCGTCGCTGGGGTCGACGAGGCAGCCGGCATCCCCGACGACCTCGGGAAGCGAGGTCCGATCTGAAACTACCACTGCCGTGCCGCACGCCATCGCCTCCAGCGGGGGAAGACCGAAGCCCTCGTAAAGCGACGGAAAGACAAACAGCTCGGCACCACTGTACAGCGCCGGCATATCCGCTTCGTCGATTTGCCCGATAAAGCGTGTCCGCGACGCTATGCCCAACGCCTGTGCAAGCCGCCTGCATTCGCCGAGCCATGGGTCGGGCTTCGTCCCCAGAACCAATTCGTATCTGGTGCGCACTTCGGGCGGCAGAGAGGCAAACGCTCTCAGCAGGGACTGGACATTCTTGTGCGGCTTGAAGTTCCCCAGGTAATAGACATAGGGGGGCTCGATCCCGTAACGCTCTTGTACCTCCTTGAGAGTGCGCCCGTCAGTCACGGGGATGTAGGTCTCGTCCACGCTGTTGGGCAGAACCTCGATCTTCGCGGCATCTACACCGAGCAACGTCTGGATATCGCCTTTGGCGTGCTCCGACACGGTCAGAACCAGTGAGGCCCGCTCACTCACCCAGCGCGCCATCAGCTTCAACACCGCGTTCCTGGGACGCCGGTGCCAGCTGCTGTAGTCTGGAAACAGCATGAAGAGCAGATCGTGTATGGTCGTGACCAGCGGACACTCCACCCGCCCGGGTCCCTTGAAGTAGGGTGAGAGAAAAAGATCGAGTCCATCCGCCCTTGCCAGTGACGCCAGTGTTACCTGATCCCACCACAGGGTCACGCCTTCGTTGGCCAGACGCACGCGAATATTTTCGGCCTGCAGAGTGGTGACGGTGTGCTGGTTACCATACAGGTAAAAGGTGTGACCAGAATTGCCGATGCCATAGGTGATCAAATTGTGCAAGTAACGCCCGATCCCTGTCGTGGTGCGGGCTTCGAGCTCGCGGATGTCCACGCCGATCTTCATTTGGGCGTCTTTCTCTGGGTGTTCCTCCAGCAAGCCGATCTGTCCTGCTGGCAAAGGGTCGAGAGAACGGCACGTGGACTCACTCTGACTCCGGGACCTCTGCGGAATTGGCACGCCCGAAGCCAGAGGCGGCGGCGACCATGCCCACACTCAGCCAGAAGGGCTCCATTATTCGGACGATGGTAAACGTGTTGGCGGCCAGGGCGTGCACCAGAAGTCCGACAGTTCCAGCCATGACGCCTGTGGCGAGCCCTCTCGCAAAGGCGTCGGGGGGGGCCCTGACTACCTTCATGGCCTCGCGGAACACCGTCGCGATCAGATAGATGAACGCCGCGAGGCCGAGAAGCCCGACCTCGATCAGAATTCGCGGGTACTGGGAATCGACAAATCCGAAACCGGTCACCCCGAGTCCCCAAATGGGACTGTCCAGGAACCTCTCTGCTGCCCCTGTCCAGTTGTCTAGTCGCGCCGAGACGGAGGCATCTACCCCCACTCCCCCCAGCGACGCCGTGCCATAGTATGCCTGATAGTCGGCGTCTGTGAACGTGTTGGTAATGCGGTCCCGTACCGTCTTTGGCACGGCAGCTGAAACCGCTCCCACGAGCACTACCGCAAGAATTATCATCGCGCCACGACTCCTCTTGTGGAGCGCGATCAGGGTGACGTAGACGAAGGGCAGAGCCAGATAGGACCCGCGCGACAGCGTGAAGACGTAGGGGACGAACATGATCACGAGCAACAGCCGCAGTGCGCTCTTCATCCAGGTTTTTTTCAGATTCAGAGAAAGCCCGCCTGCGATCGCGCCGACGAAAATCAGATATCCGCCCAGCGTGTTCGGCTCTCCCTTCTCCCCCTCGAACGGGGCGGAGACTCGCCCTCCGCCCGGAATCTGCGCGACAGCCACCACGCTGACGATCAATCCCGTGAGTAGTAGCGCCCAGGTGAACCGCGCGATCTGGTTGGTCGAATTGATGTTGTTGAGGACGATGAAGTAGAGGATGTAATACTCAACGTATTTCAGTACGTAGAACAGGGGCGTCGTCCCCGAGACCGAACCGGTCATCAATCCTGCAACGGTCGCGAACAGGCACATCGCGATGTAGTATATTATCGGCCGATTGAGGGGAGAGTCACGTGACAGAGCCTGCTTGTACAGCGCCGCACGGACAACCCAGGCAAACCCGAGCAAAATCAGGAGCAGGTCCTCGACGCGGATCGTCACCCCTCGCTGGTTGAGAGCCGCACTGCCGCCTCCGAGGCCGCCCACGCCGATCTCGGGAGATAGCAACATCGAAAATACGATGATGTAAAGCCCGACCTGCGTGCTGACGAAGGAGGCGATAAAAATTCCGATGCCAACCACGACACCAATCGCCGTTACCTGATCCACCGATATGAGAAGGTAGGAAATGGGCAGGCAGACCATGACAATCGCGAGATGAACAGGCCAGGTCCTGTTCCATCGCTTCCGCCATGGATTTGATCTCTCCGACCGATGGGCTTCAGACATGAGGAGACAGCTTCGTGGCAGCTGAAGCCAACACGCAACGCCTTTGGCATCGGCTCGCAAAGGCAGGATGGACTGGCGAAATCTTGTTATCTTTCGTAATAATCCTACAGGCCATTTGCCCAAATGGCAGGACATTCGCCCGCAAGCCAACTAGCAATTTGAGGCTCAAGGAGTGGCCCCCATGAGACCGTACTTCACCGTGACGGAGATATTGCAACCATGACGGGGATACCGAAAAAAGGCAAGAGGAAACACCTGCCAGAACGCGTCTTCGGTAGCCAGCGCAGCAGCCTGACGACCTATGCTGTAATAACCTTCGCCTGTCTCGTGGTCTCTGTGGTCTTCCATCTCGTCTCCACGGGGCTCTCAAAGGTTAGCGACCTCTCGCAGCAGATGCTCAACCAGGCGACCGAAAACGCGATAAACGAGAAGATTCAGGAGGCAACCAGAGATCGTTGAGCGGCCCAGTCTTCAGCCAGGCTCGTACAGCCCGTTAATAAAACCCATTCACGCTGGCCAAGCGACTTTATCAACGGATTGTTAACGTATCGCTACCTTTACTCCTGCAACTCTCGCGATATTGACCTCCGCATAGCGTCTGGCCTCCTCCTCCGTGGCGAAGGCTCCGATTGCCAGGCGATAGGAATTATCTCCCAGTGCCTGGGTGTAGGAAAAGACGCCATCACCCGGCGAATTCCCCACCGCAATCTGGACCTGGTCGCGATCGGAGAAAGTCTGTAGTTGTACGGTGTACGGCAGTCGCAGCACCGAGAAATCTTCGATCTTTCCCTCCTGCTGTAGCTGCCGGGCGTAACTGTGGGCAGCGTCCCCACTGGCAAAACTGCCTATCAGCAATCGCTCCAGGGTTCTGCCGCGAACGACGACCGGACTCAGGAACGCCATTTCGCCGTCTTGCCGCAGCCGCCTCAAAGAGCGAAGAGCCCAGTTGCTGGAGGGTTCATAGGAGGCTGTCCGGATCGAATAGGGTCGACCAGTTTCCCCCCGGCCGGTCGTTTCGAGTGACCTCACCGGCAACGAAGATACCCGCGATTGGACGCTTCCCTGTCCCATGTCTGTCTCTGGGTCGCGCGCAGGGACCCTGGTCGGTACGGCAGCCGGCTTCTCCGCACCGACCACGTCGCTCGCCGGCGGTTCTGCCGGCGGCCGAAACACCGCCATCACCGTTGGCACCTCCTCGCCGGCGGTTTCACTCTCGCTCCGGACTTCGCGTTCGAAGGCCACGTCGTATCGCTGTAGCAACGGAATGGCACCCAACGAGCGGTGCAGATAGCCGCTTTGCCAGATGAACCCCAGACCGGCCAACCCGAGCATCAGGTATGAAACCGCGGACGCCTTCCGTTTGGGACGGCCTCCGCTGCTGCCTTTCCAGCTCGACTTTCGGGCGGTCGGTTCTACCGGTTCCTCAATAGCCCTTTCCTTCTCGTCGCCCTTGCTACTGCGCTTGTCTCGCCAACCAGTGATGTAAACCTGAAGGCGCTCGACCAGATTGGGGATGGTAGTTCTCTCGTCTACCCCGTAGGCGTAATACGATTGATATCCGTAGTCCTCATAGTCGGACCCCATGTCGGAGCTGATTCCATTCAGGACAACCCCGAGCAAGTCGATGTCCATACTCCGCAGCAGGTCGGCCGCACGCTTCAGCGAGGTCCGCGGGATGTCGCCAGCTTTATATACCACCATCGTCACGCCGATCTTCTTCCCAAGAATCGCCGCGTCGGTCACCTGCAGTACGGGAGGCGTATCGAAGAGCACCATGTCATAGGCTTCCCTCACCTCATCGATAAACTCCGACGCACTCTTGGAGTTCAATAACTCGGCTGGATTCGGTGGGATCGATCCGCTGGGAATGATGTGCAGGTTACTTATCCCCTGCGTCTGGAGAATCCCCTCCAGGCCCATGCTCCCGGTGACGATATCGGTGAGGGTGCGGACCACTTCCTGCCATGAGTTATTGCCAATAATGACCTCCGTCAGGCCAGGTTCCCTCTCCAAGCCGAACATTCGGGCAACCGTTGGCTTCCGCAGATCGGCATCGACAAGCAGCGTGCGCTTGCCGAGCTGGGCTATGCTCATTGCCAGGTTCGCGATGACGGTGCTCTTGCCCTCCCCAAAGCTGGAGCTGGTCACCATCATCAGCTTTACGTCTTTCTCCACCGTCGCGAATTCTATGTTCGTCCTGAGAGTGCGGTAGGTCTCGGCAAGAGTGGACTGCGGGTCGAAGACGTAGACCAGCTGAGCCTTTCGAGCGAGTGCCTGCTCGTCTCCCACCGCCAGGCCGCGCTTCTCAAGCGAGTCTCTCACTTGCTCGGTGTCGATATATGGAATAATGCCCACTACCTCAGTACCGATGTACTCGCGAACGTCCTCGATCGTGCCGATCGAGGTATCCAGCATCTCCACCACGACAGCGAAGACGATACCCAGAAAGAGACCGAGGACAAATCCCATCGTCGCCTGAACGGCGCTCGAGTTGAGATTGGAGGCGCTGCTAGGCGTTACCGCCCGCTGAAGAATTGTCACCTCCTTGGCCACGTCTGCTTCCCGAGCCAGGGCCATCTGGAATTGCTCTTCCAACGCCCCCGTCACCTCCTGGCGCAGCGACACTTCGCGTTCCAGGCGGCCGAGCGCGAGGCCGCGGGAGGGTAGCTCCCTGTATTCAGCGTGGAGTTTTTCTAACCGTCTCTCCTCCCCGCTAAGATCGCGCTCGATCATGTCGCGTCTGCGGCGCAGCTCTGACCTGAGGCTATTGCCGAGTTGGGTGATGGTGACATCCACCTTCTTCACGCTCGGATGGTCCTCGGTGTACCTTACGAGCAAGCCGTCTCGTTCTATCCTGGCAGTCTCCAGGGATCGAGATTGAGCCATGAAGGTTTCTCCTACCCGGGCTCGGGAAGCGCCCTTCATGGAGTCATCAGATATCCCCTTGGTACTCTCCATCTCTGCCAGCATCTCGCCGATACCGTCGAGATCGGCTCTTGCCCTCTCGATTAGGCGCTCCAACTGGGTAATCTGCGACAAGGTCACGCTGGTTTGGGCGCTCAGAGATATCAGTTGGGTATCTTCTCGATACTGACGCACCTGCTCTTCCGCGTTCTCAAGCTTGAGACGGGCCGTGTCACGAGCAGTTTGGACGAATATCCTGTGATCCACGTTCTTCTGATTCTTGAGCCCGTGATCGTATTCGCTGAAGACTTCGGCAACGGTATTGGCCAGGCTCTTTGCCATGCCCCTTGTACCGGCCTCCGTCCTGATGGTGATAATGCTCGTGTAACCTTCCTGACTGGCATCAATCCAGTGGGGCATCCTTAGGACCTGCCGCATGGTGTCCTCTTGTGAATTGATGCCCCTGAATAAATCCAGCCGTTTTCCGACTTCCTCCATCACCTTGTAGCTGGTGATGATGGCTATCTGCGTTTCGATCTCGTCAGTGCCGTATCCGTATCCGTATCCGTACATCGCCGCCCCCGGCGCATTCAACGAGGAATTGATCTGTACCTTGGCTTTGGCTTTGTATATGGGGGCCGGCTTGAATTTTTCGGCGAGCAGGAAGCTGAATAGAGCAAGGGTACAGGCGGTGAACAACACAATGCCCCTGCGGCGACGCAGGATCCGCCAATAGTCTCTCAGGGTGACGTCGTACTGAGCCATCCGGGGCCTCGATTGCGTCTCCAGGCAGGAGCCGCGTCACTCGCTCCTCCCCCCCCGTCTTTTGAGGGAGTCCTCGCTATCAGGGCATGCCTGGGATCAGCAGAGCGTTAGCCGCGACAAGAATTCCGATCCGCATACCACCGCGTCTGATCCCGTAGGGTTGAACTAATCCCGCATCACTAACAGCCCGTTGATAGAGTCCATTCGCGCTACGATATCGACGGACTGCTAAGGCAGATAGACTTCACACGCATACCTGGCAGGGAGATCAACGTCTGCCAGTCGCCTTGCGGGGCTTGCGACCGTAGGAAGGAGCTGCGGGGATTTCGGCCGCAGCTTCGCCCTCAGCTTTGGGTCTGGGACGAGGCGAAGCCAGGGGCCGCGACTGCCTTGTGCTCTGCGATCTCGCGTCTGAACCAGAGTTGGGACGAGGCCGACGAGGAGGGGCGGGCCTTTCTTCGACGGCGCCTTCCTCGAATCCGTATACGTCGCCGACATAGTCAGCGGGCACTTCGCGGCTCAGTACAACTTCTCCCCTGGCGAAGAACTTGATCTCCCCTTCATCCGCCGCCTGGCGTGCCCTGACCTCGATCACACAGGGCCCGCCGACCTGCCTGCTCCGCGATTCAGCCACTTCCCTGGTCATGGACAGGTGCAGGTAGAATCGATCTACGGGGCGCATCCCCTCCTCTTGCATCTTGCGCACCGCTGAGCTCGTAGTGCCCATATACAGATACTCGGGCGGCTCCATGGGCTCACCATCCATCTCCACGAAGAAGCTGTGCCCATACAGAGCGCGAATCGCCCCATCGGTAATTTCGAATCGCTTCTGCCTGGAGCTTCCCACCATCTGCTCGATATCTTCAGAAGTGACATCGGCGTTTCGCTGCTGCACCGCCTCCAGAACTTCGGCCAGAGGTATAAAGCCGAAGTCATTCATATTCAGGCCAAACTCATCGGGACGGTGACGCAAAATGAGCGAGAGCAACTTGGAAATTCGTTTTTGGTCGATCACTTTTTTCGGCTTCCTTTCGTCCACTGCTGCGAGAGAGGGGAAGCTGCTAGTTCCACTGTTGTCGATAGGCATGAAGGGATGCGGCCACGTCCTCGTCAGCGAGGGCCAGTATCTCCGCTGCGAGCACGGCCGCATTGCGGGCGTTGTCGATTCCGACAGTTGCTACGGGAATGCCCGGCGGCATCTGGACGATGGCGTAGAGCGAGTCCACGCCGTTCAGGGCGCCAGAGGCTATCGGTACGCCGATGACAGGCAGGATGGTGTGCGCTGCCAGCACGCCTGGCAACGCCGCCGCCAGCCCCGCGCCTGCGATGATGACTCGCAGACCTCGATCGGCGGCCTCCCTGGCATAGGTCGCCGTCCGGTCCGGGTTCCGATGTGCCGAGCAGACCAGCGTCTCGTAGCCGATGCCCAGCTTCTCCAGCACATCGGCCGCCTGCTTCATTACCGGCTCGTCCGATTTACTGCCCATAATGATGCCCACGCGTACTCCCGCCACGTCCTTTTCCCTTCTTCTTGAGTATCTGCCTTGGCGGGCCATCGAGCCAGCGGCAACTGCACGTCCGCCGCAACTGCACATAAGCCC
>Ga0208879_1004029_pt1 | contig 11663 bp, 8 predicted proteins | sample Knorr_S15_td_Bot_FD_185605 | JGI IMG/M metagenome (GOLD analysis project Ga0208879, IMG submission 185605) | Marine microbial communities from Southern Atlantic Ocean transect - Knorr_S15_td_Bottom_ad_5009_LV_A (SPAdes) (version 2) | ecosystem: Environmental > Aquatic > Marine > Oceanic | place...
TGTCCATCCCGGCCGTGACCTTGAGCCGCGACAGGATCGCACGGCGCGCCTCGGCCGGTAGGTCGAGCATCTGGCGCAGGACGCCGTCCACTCGGTATCGCACCCTCACCTCCCCGCCGGTCTCCTCGACGTGGATGTCGCTCGCTCCGTCGTCGATCGCACGGCCGATCAGGCTGTCTACCAGCCGGAACACCGGTGCGGCGCGCGTGACCTCGTCCAAGCTCATCGCCGGCTTGTTCGGCCCCGTCTTGAGATCGGCGGGGAGGGCTGCCACCAACTCGTCCAGATCACCACCGTAGTGCAGGTCGATCGCGTCGCGGACCGCATCGACGGAGGCGACCGCCGTCTCGATCCTGCGGCCCGTTTGGAAGCGCATGTCCTCAACGGCCGCCAGGTCCAGCGGATCGGCCATCGCGATCTGAAGCGATTTACGGGTGAGCGAGAGGGGCAGCGCTGAGTGGGCCCGAGCCAGCTCGGGGCTCACGGTCTTGAGGGCGGCTCGGGACGGGTCGAGCGGTGACGGTGCGTGCTCCAGCCCCAACTGAACGGCGAGCGCTCGAGCGACGTCGTCTGGGGTGATGGCCCCGAGAAAGACCAAGGTCTCACCGAGCCTTCTCCCTGTGGTTCGTTGCTCGTTGAACGCCACCTCCAGCACGTCTTCCTGAAGTGCCGTGGTGCCGATCAGCAGTTGGCCGAAGATTTGTGGTCGATTCGTCACGACTTACGCTGTCAGGATGCGCAGGCCGGGCCGATGGTGAAACGGGACGGTCGCGTTGCTGCGCTAGCCGTCCGCGTCGAGCAGTCCGAGGATGAACGGGGTCACTTCTCGCAGGTCGCCGAGCGATGCGGCCTCGGCGGATCGCGGTCCGAATGCCGCTCCGAGCGCCGGGTTCAGCGTGTGCCCGACCCGTACATCCTCGATGTTGCCATGATCGCTGGTGAGGAGGAGCGTGATGTCCGAGTCGAGCTCGGCGAGCACACCCGCCAGGAAACGGTCGACTCTCACGAGCGCCTCGATGGCATCGTCGAACGACTCCTCGTGTCCGGCCGTATCGGTCGTGTAGTGGGCGTAGAAGGTCAGGTCCGCCTCCGCCGCGATCCGGGCCAGGTTCGCCCCGGCTTCCTCGGGTGTGACGCGGGGGAGCCAGGAGTGCCCGAGGTGTTTTCGCCATCCGTCGTTGACGATCTCGCTCGATACCGCCCGGCCCTCGCCGAGCGCTTCCTCGTGCCGATTCAGCAGGCCCGCCCCGCGGGCGGCGAGCGGGGGGCCGGCTATGCGGAGACCTCCCCGCGGTCCAGGCCAGCCCCGCGGATAGGAGTTGGCGAAGACGACCTCACGCCCTGAGTCCTGCGCTCTTTTCAGAACGCTATGGTCTTCCACGACAGGGCGCAGGACGACAGGCGTCCAGGGCCCGAAGTGCCGCCCGAAGATCTCCGCGGCGCTCTCGCCCGTGAGGAGCGCGGCTTGTCCGGTTCCACTCTGAGGCGTGCCCTCCATGTCTAGGCGGGCGTCTAGGGGGAACGCACATCCCTGGCCGTCGGAGGTGTGAGGGGCGTCGAGCGTCGGGAGGCTCCCTCCCATCACCGTGAGGAGGGTGGGTACCAGTGCGCGCCCGCGCACGAAGGGGTTCACATCGGGGTCGTCCTCACCGATCCCGACACCGTCCAGAAAGACCAGAAGGACGCGGCCGGCAGCCGTCATCGGTTCGTCAGCGTTCTACGGCGCGTCGCATCATTCGCTGAAGACGCGTTTCGCTGGACCCACCAGCGCCCGAGAAGAGGTTCGCGATGAAGGAATCGGCGCTCAGGATATCGTACAAGGCCACAATGATCACTACGAAGAATACGGCCCACGCGACGCCTTTGGCGTCGATCCTAGATGCCATCCTATGACCTCATTCCTGTTGCGGCATACAGCTGGTGCAACCGTACCGAAGTTAACACACGGGAGGGGGGTCGATGGCTGTACCAAGCGCGGTCCGCGGGGTCCGGAGTGTCCAGCTTCGAGTACGGCGGGCTACTCCGCGGGGCGCAGATCCACGGTGACCAGAACCTGTACGTGGCCCATGTCCGCCCGGTCACGGATAGCGTCCCTTACTCTCGGCTCGAGCTTCTGGTATGCCGCCAGCACGCCGGCACGTAGCTCTTTCCGTAGGACCTTCAGCGCGTTCACGTCGGCCCGACTCGTCTTGGTCTCCTTCTTGGCGTCCGCGATCTGGTGAGCGCGGATCTCGAAGGGCGAGACACCGACGTCGTCGAAGCGCTCATGATCGAGGTACTGGATCGAAACGCTGACATCGCCACGGGCGTGGTGATGATGGATGTCGCCAACCGCTTGGAAGCGTGAGGCGAGGCGTCCGAGCTCCATGCGCTGCGCAGTCTTCGTATAAGCGTTCTCGAGAACTGCGAAGACCCGCTTTACCCTCTCGGACGTGGTCGCGTCCAGGTCGGGCATCTCGGTCTCCAAGTCGCGTCCCTGTGCTTGCCGCTCGACCTGAAACTGCGCGGCCTCGGCATCCCTGTGCCGCGCGCGGTCGATGTTGTCGAGAATCCTGTCCGGATTGGTCCGATAGCTCATGCGGTACTCGAAAATGCGGGCTGACTTCCGTGTCCTGCTTGGACCCGGGAAAAAGAGTCCATGACGATACAGGCTCCCCGGCGGCGGGCCAAGTGGATCGGACAGAAGATTTGTCACGACGAAACGTCCGAGGGGGTCGCGACATCGCCGCGACCCCCTCGTTTTCGTTCGTGCCTACATGACTAGTTGCCGACTCCTGGAAGCCGAGCGCCCGGCTCGGTGCTCCACCACCACAACGGCTCGATCTCGCGTTGGCGGGGCCACACCTCGGTAAGCGTATCGCCTTCATAGAGACGGCCGTTCTTCATCACCAGGTGCACCGTGTTGGTGTTCCGCAGGTTGTCCAGTGGGTTCTCATCGAGAATGACCAGGTCGGCGAGCTTACCGGACTCGACCGATCCGACGTCCTGGTCCAGGCCCAGAGCCTCGGCGCCGAAGATCGTCGCGACCCGTAGCGCGTCGTGGTTCGACAGCCCTCCCGACGCCACAGACCAGAGCTCCCAGTGGTATCCGAGTCCCTGTAGCTGCCCGTGGCTGCCCACGCCGACGCGGCCTCCGGCCTCCACCAGATCCTTGATGAACAGGCCGTGGTCGTTGCTCACATAAAGCTCCGGCCGGAACCATTGCGGCCTACGGAGCGTCATCTGATCGATCGCCGAGTGGGGCGTGAAGCGACGCAGCTTCATGTCGTCATGCACTTCTTCGGTCTCGAACCAGTAGTTCTCCATCCAGGGGCCACCGTAAGCGACCAGTAGCGTGGGCGTGTAGACCCGACCCGACTCCGCGAAGAGCTGCACCATGTCGTCGTATAGCGGATAGATCGGCAGCGCGTGCTCCAGGCCCGAGTAACCGTCCACGGTCTCGGTGATGTTCTGCTTCAGGTTGAGCGAGCCCTCGGTCGTGGGCATCAGCCCGAGCTCTCGGGACGCCTCGATGATCCACTGCCGCTGCTGACGATTTCCGGCGACGTACATTTTGATCGTCTTGGTGTCGTAGTAGTCGCTGTACCGACTCAGCAGCGTTCGCGCGTGATCGAGCGACTTGATGTTGTGCTGCCAGAAGACGCCGGGGCCTGTGGAGTAGATGCGCGGTCCGATGATCTCTCCCGCGCGTACCATATCGGCGTATGAGAGGACGTCCGTACGGGCGGTTTGTGGGTCGCGCGTAGTGGTCACGCCATAGGCGAGGTTCGCCAGATAGATCCACGGCTGCCTTTTGTGCACGCCCCACGACGGCCACATGTGTGCATGGGTGTCCACGAGTCCTGGAATGATGGTCTTTCCGGCCACGTCGACGACCTCGGCACCAGCAGGCACCGGGACGGAGCCGCTGGCTCCGACTGCTACGATCCGATTGTTCTCGACCACGATGTCCGCGTTCTCGATGACTTCGTCGCCGTCCATGGTGATGACGCGGGCGCCACGTAACACGACGGTGCCCTGCGGCAGATCACGCTCCGCCGTGACGATGACGCGAACCTCGGTGGCCTCGTAGGTCTCCTCGTCCTCATCCTCCTCGTCGTCGTCCTCGTCTTCCTCATCCTCTCCAGCGGCCCGCGATGCGGCCCGCACCGAGTCGTCGTACGCCTGCGCGTCGTCCAGATCGTACGTGAAGAACGCGTTGCCGAGCGCGAAGTGGATCTGGCGTCCGTCCGCGCTCCACGTGGGGAACTCACCGCCCATCTCATCCGTGATCTTCCGCGCGGGGAACTGGGCGTCGTCGGGGTTGGCGACCGAGATCGTCGGTGTGTCACCGCCCACCTTGGGAACGGTGACCACGAAGAGCTCACCGTTCACGTCGGCGAGCGCCTGATCGCCTTGCGGAGCCATGACGATCGAAGAAGCCGTCATGGCGTTTTCACTTCCAGGCGAGGTCTCGCCTTTGACGACCACGTGGTGCTTCGTGTCGGTGCCGTCCCAGCGGGTGGACGTCAGACCATCGGAGCCCGAAGAGAAGTAGATGCGATCGGAGCCCTCCGCAAAGTGCAGCTTGGGCGTCCCGCTCATCGGCATGATGCGTGTTGCCTCGCCTCCCTCGGCTGGAATCCAGACGAGCTCATCCGCTTCGCTGGTCGTGCCGGAGCCCGTGTTGTCCCTGAAGGCCTGGGCGGTTCCACGATGCAAGACGATGCGCTGTCCGTCCGGCGACCACGCCGCACCGATGTAGATCGCACCCGTGGACGACAGGCGCTCGGGCGTCCCGCCGTCGGCGGAGACCTTGTAGAGGTGCCCTTCGCCGCCTTCCCACGTCGTATAGGCGATCCAGGATCCGTCGGGCGACCACGCTGGTGTATGCTCTGACGCGTCATCGCCACTTGTGAGGCGTTCGGCGTGAGTGCCGTCCGCCTGGGAGATCCAGAGGCGGTCCATGGCCGTGAAGACGATGCGCTCCGCATCGGGCGATCGTGCCGGGTCCCGGATCTGGCGAACTACGAACTCCCGATCGTCGGATACCGGATAGTCGACCTCCAGTGACGGAGCGATCTCCAGCTCGGTCCTGACGCGGAACGGGATCTCGGTGGCCGCTCCGCCGGCGATGGGAATGCTCCAGATCTTGCCGCCGTAGCTGGCCACCAAACGCTCCGAGTCGGGCGTGAAGCTCATGCCGGGAAGCGCGTCTCGGGACGCCCTCGACTCCTGGTCGTCCCTCTGGACGGGGTAGGCCAACCAACTTTCGGAGCCCGTATCCAGGTCGCGGAGCACCAGCCCCGTGTGCTCCTCGTGACGCGTGCCATACACCAGCCACTTTCCGTCAGGCGACAGGGTGGGGCGAATCCCAGATCCGTATCTGTTGGAGCGCGTGTAGCTCTCGCCCTGTTCACGGTCGTAGACAGCCAGCTGATACTGTGGGAACTGCGCGTTGTACTGCCAGTCTCCGGTGCGGCGCGAGTACCAGATGTACCGCCCGTCGGGCCCGAACGCGGCTCCGATCGTCTTCTGGTTCTCGGGCTCGTCTATGAGCTGCGCGCCGCCGCCACCGTCCTTGTGATACAACCACAGCTTCGGCAGGCCACCCCTGTAGCCTCCCTTGGAGACCACGAGGTAGTCGCCGTCGGGTGTCCACTCGGGCGACTCGATGCGGTTGGCACCGCCCGTCGTGATCTGGGTGGTGTCCGACCCGTCGGATCGCATCACATAAAGATTCTCACCGCCGTCCATGTCAGACTGGAACGCGATCCACTCGCCGTCGGGTGAAAAGACCGGCTGGGCGTCCAGCCCCATGCCCGCCGTGAGCTGCTGGGCGTCCCCGCCCCCGATCGGAATCGTGTAGAGGTCGCCCAGGAAGTCGAACACGATCGTTTGCCCGTCCGGGCTGACGTCGAGGGAGATCCACGAGCCCTCTGTCATGTCGATATTGATGGTGCGGTTCTGGTTCCACCCTGCCAGGGGCAGATCCTGCTTCGCGCGCTCTTCGTCATCCACCTCTTGGGCGTGCAAGGGAGTGCTGCCAGATAGCAGCGAGACGGCGGCGAGCGCGAAGCCGGTGACGACGCGTGTCGTGAGCTTGTTCATTTCTCGGTCTTCCCGTAAGGCTAGAATCTCGGCAGGCCCCTCCCGCCGAGACACGAAAGCCTCGAATATTCCTGGTGGGGCTTCCGTAGGCAAAGTGCCTCGACCTCCAGGGAGCGTGCTCATGGACGTGCCGACACCCGACAGCGGGAGTGAATCGGTGACTGACAAGTTGGAAACGGACGAGACCCAAGTCTCTGGTGCCGCGGACGAGTCGATTGGAGAAGAGGAGTCGTCACCGCCCTTTCCGCCTATCTATAGGCGCTTCATCGACGTGTTCTTCAGTCCGGGAAAGATGGGCGCCGATGTGGCGAGAGAGCCTCGTTGGGCGGTCGCACTACTCGTAGGTGCGCTCCTGATCGGCCTGCAGTTCGGCATCATTCCAGCCGAGATCTATGAGATCGCGCAGCGGCGACAGATCCTGTCAGCTGGCGGAGATCCCAGCCAGGTGCCCGAGGCGATCGCCCGATTTCTTCCGCTAATCAGTGCGGTCTTCGGCACGCTCGCGGTCTGCATCATGACGTTCCTGATGTCTGGGATCTATGCGATCATCTTCGCATTCGTGCTTGGGGATGAGGGTCGTTATAGGCAGTACCTTGCGATCTCGGCACACGCGCTCTTCATTCCCGCGCTCATAGGACTCTTCTTGACCCCTCTGCGGATCTCCACGGAGAACCCGCAGGCTTCGCTCAACCTCGGAAGCTTCTTTTTCTTCCTTCCGGTGGGCTATTGGCGAGGCGTCTTCATGGCGATGGATATCACGCAGATATGGTCAGCTCTCGTAATGGCACAGGGTGTTCACGCCATCGACTCGCGACGGAGCGTAAAAAGCGCCGCGACCATTCTGCTTGGGTTCATCGTCGTCCTCGCTTTGATCTTTGGGCGCTTCATTCCGCAGTGAGCTTAGGCCGGTGACCCGGGCCCGCTCGAGCGTGGTGGCGTGGACGATCCTGGGCGCCTCCGCGATCGCGGCGGTCTTCCATATGTATGCGGCGGGTGTCTCGCCGTTCACCGCGCTCATCCAGCGGCCCGTCCACCTGGCCCTGATGGCCACGCTCGGTTTTCTTGGCGTCGGTGTGCAGGCCCGGAGGAAGTCGAAGAAGGGCGACGATAACGACGACGACGACGAGGACGAGGACGAGGCGGCGACGGCCGAGGCCCCTCGAGTCGGCTGGCTCAACTGGACCTTCGTCGGCCTTTCGGTGCTCTCGTGCCTCTATTTGGCCTCCGAAAGCCAAGAGCTGGTCAGCCGCTCAGGGAACCCCACTCGGCTCGATCTCATCTTCGGTGCGGTCACGATCCTTCTGGTATTGGAGCTTGCGCGGAGGGCGACCGGATGGGGCCTGGTCACCGTGTGCTTGCTGGCGCTCGCGTTCGCTTTCACCGGTCCGTATTTGCCGGGGTTCCTGGCTCACCGAGGGTACCCCGTTACGCGGGTGATCGAGCAACTCTACCTGTCGACTGAGGGCATCTGGGGCGTCCCCCTCGGCGTCTCGGCGGACTTTGTCTACCTCTTCGTCTTATTCGGAGCGGTGCTCGATACGGCGGGTGGTGGCGCGCTACTGATCGCGTTGGCCAACAAGGTCGCGGGGCGCACGCGCGGTGGTCCGGCCAAGACGGCTGCCGTCGCGAGCGCGTTCATGGGGTCACTTTCGGGGAGCGCGGTCGCGAACGTCGTAACGACCGGGACGTTCACGATTCCGCTCATGAAGCGCGCGGGTTTCCGCCCGTTCTTCGCGGCCGCGATCGAGGCGGCCGCGAGCACCGGCGGGCAGCTCATGCCTCCCGTCATGGGCGCTGGCGCGTTCATCCTCGCGACGTGGACGAACATCCCGTACCTCGAGGTCGCGACCGCGGCGATCATCCCCGCGATTCTGTACTACGTCGCGCTCCTGGCAGCCATCCACTTCCGTGCCGGCAGGATGGGGATCGAGCCTGGTGGCATGGGAGAGCCCGAGAAGATCTCGGACAAGCTGCATCTGCTTCTTCCGCTCGTTGCGATCGTCATCTTGCTCGCCATGGGGCGCTCCCCCATGCGGGCGGCCTTCTGGGGAGTGAGCTCGGCGCTCGTGATGGCCTTCCTCCGGCCGGCGACCCGACCGTCGATGGCCCAACTCGGTTTGATCATGGAGCGCGCCGGCCGTGGCGCGGTTCAGGTCGCGGCCGCGTGTGCGGCGGCCGGCATCGTGGTCGGCGTCGCCTCGCTTACGGGCATCGGGCTGCGCATGTCCGAACTCATCGTGACCGTGTCCCAGGGCAACCTCCTGATCGCGCTGATCCTGACGGGCATGGGCTCGATCGTCTTGGGCATGGGGCTGCCGACGACGGCGGCCTACGTCGTCCTGGCGGCATTAGGTGCCCCGGCGCTCGTCCAGCTCGGAGTCCCGCTTCTCGCGGCGCACCTGTTCATCTTCTACTTCGGCTGCATATCGAACGTCACACCTCCGGTGTCGCTAGCGGCTTTCGCCGCTGCCGGTATCGCGGGCTCCCCGGCGCTGAAGACGGCGGTGTCCGCCGCGCTGCTTGCCGGCGCCGGCTTCGTGGTGCCGTTCATGTTCGTCTACGGCCCGGAGCTACTCCTCGTCGGCAGTCCCGTGGGGATCGGAGTCGCTTTTGTGACCGCGGTTCTCGGGGTCATCGGGCTCGCCTCGGGGTCGATGGGTTACGCCCGCAGGCCGCTCGCGCACTGGGAGCGCGCCTTGGCGGTGGTCGCGGCTCTCTTGCTCGTCCTCCCGGACGTCGCGACCGACGGGGCTGGGCTAATCGCCCTCGGAGTGGTTTTCTTTAGGGCTGAGTAGCGACGGGGCTGACGGGTTATCCGACCGCCTGATGTCGCCAGACGACTCGACGGAGAGAGGATCGTGAAGAGATTCGGGACGCGGTGGGCCGCTGTAGTGGCCATGGGCCTCCTTTCGGCTTGTGCACCTGAAGGCGGGCGAGAGTTTCTGTCGCTGGGCACCGCCGGGACCGGCGGCATCTACTATCCGCTGGGCGGAGCGCTCGCGAGCCGACTCTCATTGGCTGATCCGGACAGGCAATACACGGCTGAGGTCAGTGGCGGCTCCGTCGAGAACATCAACCGGTTGCAGGTTGGGCAGATGGACCTGGCCATGGTCCTCGCGCACTCGGCGTTCCAAGCACAGCAGGGACAGGGCGACTGGTCCGACTCACCGGTGACCGGGCTGCGCATTCTGGCGCCTCTCTACCCGAACCTCACGCACGTGATGGTTCCCCGTAACTCGGACGCAACGGGCATCCAGGACCTGGGCGGAAAGCGTGTGTCCGTCGGGCCGCCCGGGAGCGGAACCGAGCAAATGGCCCGGCACCTCCTCGCCGCGCACGGTCTGACGTACGACGACATCGATCCGAGGTACCTGTCGTTCAGCGAGTCGTCGTCCGCGTTGAGAGACGGGGCGATCGACGCTGCGGTGATTTCCGTCGGCTATCCGGCTGCGGCGGTACTCGAGGCAACGACCACGGCCGGTGTCCGTTTGTTGGCCATCGATCCCGACGTGACCAATGGCATGCGCGCCGAGCATCCGTACTACTCGGTGAGCGAGATCCCGACCGGGGCCTATCCGGGTGTCGACGAGCCGATCGCGACGGTTGCCGTGCTGAACTGGATCGTCGGGATGGAGTCATTGGACGACGAGGTCGTCGAGATCCTGCTGAAGATTATGTCTGAAGACCGTGTCTCGTTGGAGCAGGTCCACGACATGGCGAAACAGATCGACCTCGCTCGACTCGAGGATCCGCCTATCGTGCTTCACCCTGCGACCGCACGCTGGCTCGCCAACAGATAGCGCACCCGGGACGGTTGGGGTTTCTGAGCACTCTCCCCTCCATGAAGGCTCTATTCCTCCTCCCAGCCGTGATCGTTCTGGTCGGTTGTGCGGAGCCGAATCCCAGGAACTTGGACACCCTCGTCCAACAGGGTGAGGTCTACATGGACCCCGAGACGATGGAACCGTACTCCGGTCAGGTCTACGAGTTCGATCCGGCGTTCGAGGGTTTCCAGGACATGGTCCTCGAGCAGGGAGACCTGAAGGATGGACTGAAGGACGGACCGTGGGAGCACTTCGCGAATGGTCAGGTGAACGAGACGGGGTCCTACTCCAGCGGAAAACGGGAAGGACCCTGGGAGTCCTACACCAACGGTCAGCTCCTGGCGAAGAGGTCCTACTCCAACGGGGAGCTGGATGGACTTTCGGAGGAGTACCGAGCCGACGGTGCGCTATCCAGCAGGACTTCCAACTCCAACGGAGAACGGGACGGACCGTTCGAGTTCTATCACGAAAACGGTCAGCTGAGGGCGACGGGTGCCTATCTCAACGATGAACGAGTCGGACCCTGGGAGGCCTACTACGAGGACGGTGAGTTGAGGTCCAAGGGTTCCTACTCCAACGGGGAACCGTGTGGTGAGTGGGTTTTTGATGATCGGGAAAGAAGCTACTCGCCTTGTCCGGCCGGCTCGGGTCAGGGGGACTGACGGCAGCTTTCGGCCTGCGCTGTTAAACGAAATGCTCGACTGTGGTGTCCTTTCGGACGGACACCTAACCGAAATTGGGTTGACGGCCCGGAGCAGCGGTTTTTGCTTAGAGGCTGGCCAGTTTCTAGACTGATCCATTAGGCACCCCGCCCGCCTTCCGGATCAGACAGCAAGCCCGACCATCGTTCTAGATCGTGATCGACGGACACCTTGAGGGATAGATGCGCGCAACTAGGTCCACTCAGCTTCGAGCACTCGCGACGCTGGTCGTCGCGATGGTCGTTTCCCCGGCAGTGGTGCTTGCTCAGGACATGCTCGGGGCGAGCGACGTCGAGCGGCCCGCGACCGAACGCGCGGACCTCCTAGCACCGACCGAAGTGGTGGCGAACGAGGCGCTCGACGTCAGCCACGACATCGGTGACATCGAGATAGACGGCCGTCTCGATGAGCCCGACTGGTTGACCGCCGCGGTCTTTACTGGCTTCACGGCCAAGGAGCCCGTGGAGGGCGAGCCCGCGGTGGAAGACACCGAGGTCCGGGTGCTCTTCGGCGACGAGGCCATGTGGATCGCGGCGCGCATGTGGGACTCGGAGCCGTCCACGATTACCGATCGCCTCGCGCGACGCGATACCGACGGGCAGTTCGACAAGCTCTCGATTCACATCGACCCGAACCACGATCGGCTGACCGGCTACATCTTCTCGGTCAGCGCGGCGAACGTGCAGACCGACAGGTATCTGTACAACGACGACAAGCTCGACCTCGCTTGGGATGCGGTATGGATATCGGCGGTCCGGAAGGATGATCTCGGCTGGACCGCGGAGATCCGAATCCCGCTCTCACAGATTCGCTATGAGGCGAGCCCGGAGCCACAGACCTGGGGCATCAACTTCTATCGGAAGCGTGTCGCCAGTAACGAGGAGTCGTACTACTCGCTCGTATCAAGGGCGCGAAAGGGCATCGCCAGCCAGATGGGCCGTATGGAAGGGGTGGTCGTGGACCGCCCTTCGAGGCGCCTCGAGGTTCTCCCGTACGTCGTGAGCAATTTTCACAACGGTCCGTCCACCCCTGGTGATCTGTTCTTCGA
>Ga0208879_1004030_pt1 | contig 11662 bp, 7 predicted proteins | sample Knorr_S15_td_Bot_FD_185605 | JGI IMG/M metagenome (GOLD analysis project Ga0208879, IMG submission 185605) | Marine microbial communities from Southern Atlantic Ocean transect - Knorr_S15_td_Bottom_ad_5009_LV_A (SPAdes) (version 2) | ecosystem: Environmental > Aquatic > Marine > Oceanic | place...
ATTTATTTCTTGTTCTTACGCTTTAGGTATTTGTTGTTTTAATCAAGATCAAATTGATTATGGATGCGGCATTGTTGATATGGGTTATGAAAAAACTTCCTTAGCGTTATTTAAAAATTCATCCTTAGTACATGCTTCTTCTTTCCCAATAGGATCAAATCACATTACAAAAGATATTTCCCGTGGTTGTTATTTATCTATAATTGAGTCAGAATTAATTAAAAAAGATATATCAATAATTAATAATTTAGATGAAGGATTAAATAAAAATGGATTTTTATCTGATAAATATTTCTCTGAGACTAAATTTAGAAAAATTTCATCTAAATTTGTTAGGGATATCATTGCAGCGAGATTAGATGAAATCCTAAATAAAATTTTTAAAGAAATAAATTTTTTACAAGTTGAGAGAGTAAAACATAATTTAATTTTTACGGGAGAAGGGTCAAGATTAAATGATTTAAAAAAAATAGTTAATTTCAAGTTACCAAACTATATTTTCGATGCTAACCTAGATAATCTTAAATCTTTTGGAAATATCGATAGAGAATTATTGGCCTGTTATGGTGCGGTAAAAATTTTAACAGAAGGTTTTGTTTCAGAGGCAATTGCTATGCTAAATAAAAGTCAAAAGGATAAAAGTGGCTTTTTTACTAGAATTTTCAATATTTTTAATTAGTTCTTTTATTGTATTTTTTTGAAACAATTGTTGTTTTTAATATCTTACTTTTGATCATTATAAAGGCTTTATGCCTAGTTTTTATCAAAAGACAATCAAACGTGAAATTCAATTCAAGGGTGTTGGTTTGCATAGTGGTAAAAAGGTTAATATGAAACTTGTTCCCGCATCGCCAAATCACGGGATAGTTTTTAAAAGAACTGATGTAAAAACCAAAAATTTAATTCCCGCAGTTTTTGATAATGTTAGTAATGCAGTTTTCAGTACAAATATTCAAAATGAGTTTGGAGTTACAGTCTCAACAATCGAACATTTAATGGGAGCTTTATATGGAGAGGAAATTGACAATTTATTAGTTGAGATTGATTCAAGCGAAGTTCCTATTATGGATGGTTCGGCTAAGGAATTTATTCATCAAATTAGAGCAACTGGAACTAAAAGTTATGACACTTCGAAAAAATTTATAAAAGTTTTAAAAAAATGTGAATTGGTTATTGATAAGAAATTTATATCAATAGAACCTCATGAAAATGATTTAAAGATTGATTTTGAAATTATATACAAAAATCAACTTATTAGTAAGCAGAGGAAGTCGGTCAGTCTGTCTAATGGTGATCTTGATCCAGTTTACAATTCTAGAACTTTTTGCTTGTTTGAAGATGTAGAAAAGATTAAGCGGTTAGGTTTAGGAAGAGGCGGATCTCTTGAGAATGCAGTCGTAGTAGGAGATGATAAAATTCTTAATGACGGAGGATTAAGGTATAAAAATGAATTCGTAATGCACAAAATTTTAGATTGCATGGGTGATTTGATGTTAGCTAATTATAAAATTATAGGTAAAGTAAAATGTAGTCAGGGTGGCCACCAATTAACTATTGCATTACTAAAAGAATTTCTATCAGACAGCAAATACTTTTCAGTGGTAGAATTTAAGGAAAAAAAACTACCAAATAGTTCATTTTATAGCAGACCTGTAGCTGCAAGCGCTTAAATTTCAGTCTATTTTAAATTTAAAAAAAATTTGGTAATCTCTATTATCAATGTCTAAACATATTATTTTTGTATTCATATATTTAATTTTCGTTGTTTCATGTGCACCAGATAAAAGCAAGGTTGATACAGTTTTGTTGGAACAAGACGTCGAATCAGAAATGATTCTTGCTTATAAAGAAGGAATGAAGCAATTAGAATTGGGTGATGCACTTTATGCATCAAGAAAATTTGATGAGGCAGAAATTCTGTTTCCCCAATCTATCTGGGCTGCCAAAGCATCATTGATGTCTGCTTATGCATTATATTCTCAAAATTATTATGATGACGCTATCTTTAATTTAGAGCGTCATCTTAAAAATTATCCCAAAGATAAAAATTTAGTTTATGCCCACTACTTAATTGCAATATGTTATTTTGAACAATTATATGATGAAAAAAAAGATTTAAAACCTTTAATAAAGGCGCGTGAAAAATTTGTGTATATTTTAAATTATTATCCCAACACAGACTATGCAATTGACGCTAAATGGAAGATGGGATTAATTGTTGATCAAATGGCTGCAAAAGAAATGTATATTGGACGTTATTACATGAAAACGGAAAAATGGATTGCTGCAATTAATCGTTTTCAAGCTGTTGTAAAACATTATGATATGACAATTTATATTGAAGAAGCATTACATCGGCTAGTTGAAATTTATTATAAAATTGGTTTAGTTGAAGAAGCACAAAAAATTGCAGCAGTACTCGGATATAACTATGGTTCTGGAGAATGGTATCAAAACTCTTATAGAGTATTTCAAAAATCCTACAAAACTGAAAAAATTTCTAAAAAAAAAAAGGATTCTTTTATTAAAAAAAAATTCAAAAGATTGTTTGAATAATTAATGGAAAAAGAAAAAATCAAAGCTTTGTATTTTGATAAAATTGCTAAACTGAATGAGTATAACAAGGCATATTACGATCAAGATAATCCAATCATTTCGGACCATAAATATGATAGACTAAAAATCGGAATATTAAATCTAGAAAAAAAATATAAATTTTTAAAAAGTAAATTATCTCCAACTAAAAACGTAGGCTATCAGTCTTCAGGAAAGTTTAAAAAGATTAAGCACAAAATACCTATGCTGTCTCTTTCAAATGCTTTTTCTGAAAATAATATTGTTGATTTTCTAAAAAAAATTAAAAATTTTTTAAAACTAAGCAATGACTATAAAATAGAAATTATTGCTGAACTGAAAATTGATGGAATCTCAGCTTCACTTCACTATATTAATGGACAATTAAAATTAGGATTATCAAGAGGCGATGGTATCACAGGAGAAGATATTACATTAAATCTCAAAACAATAAGAAGTATACCGGCAAGATTAAAAGGTTCAAAATTTCCTGAAAATATAGAAATAAGAGGGGAGGTCTACATATCAAAAAAAGATTTTAAAAATATTAGCAATAAATTTGCCAATCCAAGAAATGCTGCAGGAGGCTCATTAAGACAAAAAGATTCACTCGAAACAAAAAAAATTCCTCTTCAATTTATAGCGTATGCTTTTGGATTTGTTAAACAAAAATTATTTAAAACTCAGTCAGAATATTTAGAACTTTTAAAGAATTGGGGTTTTAAAGTTAGCCAACACAACGGTGTTTTTACCAATATTAAAGATATAATGAAAAATTATACTGAACTTGAAAACAAAAGATCAGAGATAGAATACGACGTTGATGGAATCGTTTACAAAATTAACGACTTAAATTTTCAAGAGAGACTTGGATATGTTTCTAATTCTCCTAGATGGGGGATTGCGCATAAATTTTCATCTACAAAAGCTATATCTAAAATATTAAACATTGAAATTCAGGTTGGAAGAACGGGGGCATTAACTCCTGTAGCAAAACTAGAACCCGTTAATGTTGGTGGTGTAATAATTTCTAATGCTACCTTGCATAATGAAGATGAGATAATAAGAAAAGATATTAGAGAAGGAGATGTTGTTGTCATACAAAGAGCCGGAGATGTTATTCCACAGGTAATCTCAGTTGACATAAACAAAAGATCCCCTAGATCAAAAAAATTTATTTTTCCACACAAATGTCCTTCATGTAATTCAAAAGTAGTCAAAGAATTTAATAGCAATACTAATAAAAAAGATGCCGTAACAAGATGCCCTGACCCAAATTATAGCTGTCAAGATATTTTAAAAGAAAAATTAAAACATTTTGTATCAAAAGATGCACTTAATATAGAGGGACTTGGAAAAAAGGTTATAGATAACTTTTGGAACAAAAAATTAATTAAATATTCTTATGACATTTTTAATTTAGATATAAATATACTAAAAAAATTTGATGGATGGGGTAAAAAATCAATTGTTAATTTAAAAAATTCAATAAGTAAAAGTAAAAAAATTTCATTAGATCGCTTTATTTTTTCTCTTGGCATTCGTCATATAGGCCAAGAAAATGCAAAATTATTAGCAAAACATTTTTTAAGTGTTCAACAATTTTTTGAAACTTGTAAAAAATTAAATATCAATAATCAAAACTATCTCGATGAACTTCATTCAATTGATGGTATTGGAACTTCTCAAATCGATTCATTAAAAAAATTTTTTTCCAATAAACAAAATTTAGCAGTTGTTTCTAATTTAATTATTTTACTTGATGTTAAAAATTATAAGCTTTTGAGTAAAAAAACTCCGTTAAGTGGAAAATTAATTATGTTTACTGGTGGTTTTGAGGATAAGAGTAGATCAGAATTGAAATTCCTTGCTGAAAATTTAGGAGCAAAGATTGTTAGTAGTATTAGCAAAAAAACAAATTTTCTGGTTGTGGGATCTCAAAAGCCTACTACAAGAAAAATCAATGAAGCAAAAAAATTAAATGTAAAAATTTTAAACGAAAAAAGCTGGAACAAAATTATTTATTAATAAATGATCTCAGCCAATTTTTTTCATTCTTGTTAAGATGAGAACTTAAAATAAAGTATATTTTTTTATGATATTCATTTAAATATTTTTTTTCTTTTTTATTTAGTAATTTGAAATTAATCAAATCTTTTTCGATAGGGGCAAGTGTTAAATTTTCAAACCTTAATTTTTTTTTGTATTTTTTTATAAAAACTAAGTTTTCAATTCTAATTCCAAACTTGTTTGATTCATAATAGCCAGGTTCATTAGAAAGAATCATGCCTTCTTCCAACCTTACATTATTAATTTTAGATATTGCCTGCGGCCCTTCATGAACATTTAAAAAATATCCCACTCCATGACCAGTTCCATGAGCATAATCTAGACCAGCTTTTTTCAAGGGGGATCTAGCAACAATGTCTAATTGTTTTCCAGTTGTATTTTTTTTAAGATTATAGGTTGCTACACCAATATGTCCTTTTAATACTTTCGTAAAAATGTCTCTAATTTTTTGAGATTGTTTAGAAAAACAAATTGTTCTTGTAACATCTGTTGTTCCGTAGTGATATTGACCTCCTGAGTCACAAAGATAAATATCTTTTATTTTAATTTTTCTATTTGTTTTATTGTTTGCTCTATAGTGAACAATCGCTCCATTAGGGCCAGACCCTGAGATAGTATTAAAACTAGGAGAGATGTAATTGCTATTTTTCTTTCGAAATTGTTCTAATTTTTTTAAAGCACTTAATTCTGTGATTTTAAGCTTGTTAATATTATTTTTTATCCAAAAAATAAATTTTGTTAATGCAGTACCATCAGATATATGAGATTTTATTGTATTATTTATTTCGACATCATTTTTTTTTGATTTTAAAAAAAATATTGGATCAATTTCTTCTACATATTTAAATCTTTGTTCTATTTTTTCTTTATAAAAAAATGAACAAGTAATTTTATCAATTAAAAAATTTTGTTTATTATCTAAATTATTCAAGTACGCGGTAATATTTGATGGATTGACATATTTTATAATTTTTCCAAATTGTAATTTAAAATTTTTGCTTATTTTTTTATTATCTACAATAAGAGTTATTTTTTTTTTATCATTAACTATTGCGTTACAGTTGGGTATTGGAGAAAAAAAATTATCTTTTCCTCTAATATTTAGTATCCAAGCTACATTTTCAGGTGCAGTGATTAACAAATTTTTTAATCTTCTTTTTTTTAAAATATTACAAATTAAATTTATTTTATGTTTATAATCTTGCCCCGCGTATTGGGTTTTTAGTATAAAAAACTTGTTAAATTTTTGCTTTGGTTTATCTAGCCAAATTTCATCAATTAAATTTTTTATTATGGGAATTAATTTAATGTTTTTTGTTTTAAATAAATTTATTAAACTAGCTGTACTGTATAGTTTTGGATCAAATCCTATCCTTAATTTTTGTTTATTTTTCTTCAATATCTCTAAAGGTTTAGTTTTGTGAATTTGTATTACTTTAAAACCTTTTTTTATCTCTTTTTGAGCCTGCAGTGTGTAACGACCGTCTACAAACAAAAATGCTTTTTTCTTTAAAACCAAAGCTTGACCTGCTGAACCAGAAAACCCTGTTAGGTATTTTAATCTTTCATTGCTTGGATCAACGTATTCTCCAAAAAATTTATCATTTTTTGGAATTATATATCCATCAATATTATAAATACTAAATTCTTTTCTAAATATTGATAATTTATTTTTTTTCATTTAGTTTTTTTTCTAACCTTAACCAACCAGGGCTTCTAATTTCTTTTTCATAAGAAATATCTTGGTTAAATTCAAAATCATCAATATCGTTTTCTGTCACATTGCTTTTTTCAGTATTTTCTTTTGGTAACTCATCAATGAAACGAGAAGCAAGACTTTCAATCCAATCACCTTGGTAAAATCTATGCATTGAAAAAGAAATATATGCTTGTTTTTTTGCTCTTGTAATGCCAACATACGCAAGTCGTCTTTCCTCTTCTAAAGCAGCATCTCCTTTTTCTTCCAATGATTTTTGATGTGGAAATAGTCCTTCCTCCCAACCTGGTAAGAAAACTATATCAAACTCTAATCCTTTTGCAGCATGCATCGTCATCAAATTTACTTTTTTACCTTTCCAATCTTCGTCAATTGAAGTTGCTAAAGCAACATGTTCTAAAAAACTTTCTAAATTTTCAAATTCTCTCATACCTCTTAACAATTCTTTAATATTTTCTAAACGACCTTCACTCTCTATATCTTTTTTATTTTTTAACATTTCAGAATATCCGGATTCATCCAATATAATTTGCATAAACTCGATGTGTTTCTTTGATAATAAATTTTTTCTCCATTTTGCTATAAGGTTAAGTATTTTAAGCAAACCTATTTTTGCTTTAGGTTTTATTTCATTCATCTCTATCATTTTAAAAGAGGCATCTTCTAAACAAAGTTTATATTTTCTTGCATATTCACTAATTTTTTTTATTGTTGTATCTCCAATCGATCTTTTGGGAGTATTTACAATTCTTTCAAATGCAAGATCATCCTTTTTTTGAAAAATAATTCTTAAATATGCTACACAATCCTTTATTTCAGATCTTTCATAAAATTTAGTTCCTCCAACAATTCGGTATCCAATTCCAATTTTTAAAAATCTTTCTTCAAATTCTCTTGTTTGAAATATAGCTCTAACCAAAATTGCAATGTTGTTATAAGAAAATTTTTTCTTTAATTTTTTTTCAATAATATCTGAGATAATAATAGCTTCATCTTTACCATTTTTGTAGCAACTTAACTTAACTAATTCTCCATCCTCCCCATCGGTCCATAATTTTTTTCCAAGCCGACCAAGATTTTTTGATATTAATCCGGAAGCAGTGGACAAAATATTTTGAGTGGATCTATAATTTTGTTCTAGCGTAATTTTTTTTGAATTTTTATAAATCTGATCAAAATTTAAAAAATTTTTTATTTCTGCACCTCTCCAACTATAAATTGATTGATCATCATCTCCAACGCAGCAAATATTCTTATGTTTCTTTGCTAATAAATTAAGCCACTTGTTTTGAATAAAATTTGTATCTTGATATTCGTCAACTAGAATGTATTTAAAATTATTTGAGTAAATATTTAAAATATCTTGTTTGTTTTCAAAAATAGATACACAATGTAAAATCAGATCACCAAAATCACATGCATTGAGAGCTAAAATTTTTTCTTGATATACCTTATAAACATTTAAAATTCCTTTTTCCCATATCTCTCCTTTTTTAGTTACAACGTTATTGGGAAATAGACCTTTGTTTTTCCATTTATCAATAATAGCAATTATAAATTGAGGAGATAATTTTTTAATATCGATATTTTCTGCCTTGCAAATATTTTTTATTAATCTTAATTGGTCATCTCGATCGATAATTGTAAAATTAGAATTTAAGTTTACTGCAGCCGCATGTTTTCTAAGTATTTTTGCACTGATTGAGTGGAAAGTTCCAAGCCACGGAATTGCAGTAGCTTGTTTATAAAGCAATTTACTTACCCGAATTTGCATTTCTCGGGCGGCTTTGTTTGTAAATGTTACACATAAAATTTGATTAGGCCACGCTTTTCCTTCTTTGATTATGTGGGCAACCCTTGTTGTTAATACTCTTGTTTTGCCCGACCCAGCTCCCGCAACAATTAAACAAGGTCCATCTAAATTAATTACCGACTTTCTTTGGTTTTTGTTTAAATTTTTTAGATAATTTAAATTGCTGTATTTCATTTAAAGGGTATTTTATACTTTTTTTAATGTTAGTAAATTATACCTATCGATTTAACTCATGATTAGATTAAACCAGCCTGGACTTAAAAATTTTGTTATCTATGTATTTAGTTTTATATTTTTAACACTTTTTATATATTTAGGAATACCTTTCTTTTTTGATTATAAAAGTAATAAATCAGATTTAGAAAAAAAAATATTTGAAAATTTTGGTTTAAATTTAAATTTTACTAGTAAGGCAAAATATAATATTTTTCCAAGTCCAAGATTAAACTTAAAAAATGTTGAAATTTTAAGTTTTTCAGAAAATTATAATAACGTTGGTTCTGCTAAAAAAATAATTTTAAAGATTCCATTTAAAAAATTGGTGAGTTTAAAAAAATTAGATTTTGATTCCGCAGAGTTAATTAACGCGGTTATCAATATTAAAACTTCAGAAATTAATAATTTCAAAAACTATTTAAACAACAGGGTACATAAAAAGCCAATTCAATTAAAAAAAAGTAAAATTAATCTATTAGATAAAACAAATTTGCTTTTTAGTATTGATTTAAAAAAATTACGTATTTCAGGCAAAGACTTGTTTAATAAATTAGATCTTAAAGGTCGAATATTTAATACAAAAATAAAAATTAATTATAAAAATAAAAATTTTGATAAAAATTCTGTAAAAAATGTTGCTATTAGCCTTCCAGAAATTGGTCTAAATTTAAAATTAAATATAAATCCTGATAAAAAAAATAATGAAATTACTTATGGTAGATCTAGTGTTATTTTTCCCAACAATCAAATCTACTTCGATTATATATTGAATAATAAAGTTTTAAATATTTCGAGTTCAAGATTTATAAATAATTACTTTAAAGGTCAATTATTTGGAGATTTATTCTTGTTTCCATTTTTAACTTTTGATTTAAAATTAGACGTTAATCTTCTAAAATTTAAAAACATATTAAATAGTAGGTTTATAAAAAATAATAAATTCTTAAGTCAATTAATACCATTAAATAAAAAAATTAATGGCAAAATTAATATCAAGATTGATGCAATAACGTCTTCATCAAATATAATAAATTCAGGTAATGTCAATCTAGAATTTAGAAATACAGTTTTAATAGTTAAGGAAATTAAATTAGATATTAATAATATTGGTAACATTAAACTTATGGGAAAAATTTTGCAACAAAAGAAGAAAAAACTATTAATTTTTAATACTAAAATTAATTTAGATAATTCTAAAATTTTCTATTCGCGTTTTTTAATACCGAAAAAAAATAGAATAGATTTAGTACCTATTAATCTTCTTGGAAAAATTAATCTTGAGTCTTATGAAATTAACTTAGATAAAATATACTTTGAGAATGAATTGGACCAAAAAGAATTAGACGAGGATGAATTATTACTCTTACAAGAAAATATTAATGAAATCTTTTCGCAAAACTCATTAAATAATATTTTAAAGTATTCAAATTTAAGAAAAATTATTCAATCTTTCTTTAATTAAATTAATTGGATTCATTGATTACCGAGGTTTAATCATTTTTCTTGGGTCTGTAAGTTTATTAAATTCTTTTTCATTTACTAATCCGGATTTAATTGCTTCTTCTTTTAAAGTGGTTCCATTTTTTAGTGCCTTATTAGCAATACTAGCAGCGTTATCATAACCAACTGTAGGAGCAAGAGCAGTTACTAACATTAAGGAATTTCCAAGCAAATAATTTATTCTTTTTTTGTCTGGCTTTAATCCTCTGATACAATATTTTGCAAAATTTCTTGAAGCGTCTGCCATAAAGTTAATTGATTGTATGGAGTTAAGGTGTAACAGGGGTTTGAATACATTTAGTTCAAAATGCCCATGAGAACCTGCCATTGTAATTGCGTTATGATCACCTATTATTTTCACGCAGACCATTGTTACTGCTTCACATTGCGTAGGATTAATCTTTCCAGGCATTATTGAAGATCCCGGTTCATTTTTTGGTAAAATAAGCTCGCCATATCCTGCTCTTGGACCAGATCCAAGAAACCTAATATCATTTGCAATTTTCATTAAACAAACTGCTGCAGTATTCATGGTTCCAGAAAAATTTACAATTGCATCGTGAGCAGCTATAGCAGCAAATTTGTTAATTGCTGGTTTTAAGGGAAGTTTTGTAATTTTTCTTAGTTCTGAGATTATTTGTTTATCAAAATTTTTTCTGGTGTTTAAACCTGTTCCAACTGCCGTTCCACCTTGGGCTAAAAAATATATCTCCTCAAGAGCTTTTTCAATTCTCTCAATGCATTTTTTTAATTGTGCATGATAACCGGAAAACTCCTGACCTAGAGTAATAGGTGTTGCATCTTGTAGATGGGTTCGTCCTACTTTGATTATTTTACTAAATTGTTTTACTTTTTTCTTAAGTTCTGATTCAAGTAGTTTTAATGCAGGTAATAATCTACCTCTTGTTCTAGTAGCAATAGCGATATGCATTGCTGTAGGAAATACATCATTAGTTGATTGGCTTTTATTTACATGGTCATTGGGATGAACTGGTTTTTTGGTTCCCATTTTTCCACCAAGCATTTGAATTGCTCGATTAGCAATTACTTCATTTACATTCATGTTTGTTTGCGTTCCAGAGCCAGTTTGGAAAACTTTAAGAGGAAAATGGTTATTCAGCTTTCCGATAATAATTTCATTGGCCGCCTTTATAATGGCCTTTCCAATTTTTGGATCAAGGTCTTTATTTTTAGTGTTTACTATAGCCGCGGCCTTTTTTATCATAGCGATCGATTTAATAATCATTGGCCCTACAAAAATATCACCGATATTAAAATATTTATTCGATCTTTGAGTAGAAGCGCCCCAATATTTGTCCGACGGAACCTTAATAAAACCTAAGCTGTCAAATTCTTTTCTAAATTTCATTTAAATATATTTTAGTATAAAATAATTTAATTAATATCTTAAACTATTTAATAATAAAATGATAAAAAATATATATTCGTCTTCTTCAAACATAATCGAATTAGAAGATTTAAAAATTCTCTTTAATAAAGAAAATTATGATTTATTAGAGATAAAAACAAAGTCTTTAATTCAAAAATATCCGAATGTACCTATATTGTATAATATTCTTGGTGTTTCTCAATCTTCAAGAAAGATGTTTAAAGAAGCAATAGTCAATTTTAAAAAGGCAATAAAGTTAAATCCAAAATTATTAGATGCTTATAATAACCTTGGTATAGCGTTAAAAAATTGTGGTGAACTCTTAAAATCTTTTAATGTTTTTCAAGACGCTTTAAAAATTAATCCTAAACATCATCTTTCA
>Ga0208879_1004031_pt1 | contig 11658 bp, 7 predicted proteins | sample Knorr_S15_td_Bot_FD_185605 | JGI IMG/M metagenome (GOLD analysis project Ga0208879, IMG submission 185605) | Marine microbial communities from Southern Atlantic Ocean transect - Knorr_S15_td_Bottom_ad_5009_LV_A (SPAdes) (version 2) | ecosystem: Environmental > Aquatic > Marine > Oceanic | place...
CTCAGCCCTTTGGGATCTCACTATCAAATCTAAAACGGTTTATGCAAAGGCCTTATAGGAAATAAGTTTAAAGTGATTGGCTGGAATTGATTATGCTTATTACAGCGTCTTATTGATAATTATTAGATAATTAATTTAAATAATTAAATTTTATTAGATTGATAATGCTTTGTTTATCAAATTATGTGCAGTAATCATTTATTAATACCCTTGAATACGGGTTAAAACTGGTATTTAACCTCCATTTGAACGCGTTGATAGCCGTCAAGTAATGCAAAGGCACGGTTCAATTTAGCATCTGCATGTATTGCCTTAGCTGATGCTTGCCACTGATCATTGATATCCCAATTTAATCCAATTGTCAGTAACGATAAATCACCATCTGCGACAATAATATTTAATACATCCCAACTCCAATCTGTGTTCTCGAATTCATCACTGACACTGGCTATATAATTAAAATTACTTCGGCTTGTGCTGACATTGGCAAGTAAACCAGGGGTTAAATAATCATCCGCAAAATCCAGCCAGTATTGTGAACTAATTGCTAACAACCATTGACGATCGCCCCCACCAATGTCAAGTGCTAAATTCCAGTCGAGCCTGTCTACCTTCAGCAGCTGGCTCGAATTATTGTGTTCGAGATTGTGCTTATAAGCAACATCAAATTTCAATAAATGGTTGCCCAGCACCTTATTCATGCTAAAACCCAGCAACTGGTAGCCCTTGGCATAACTTACACTATTAGCAATATCTTTAACTGCGCCATTGGGAATCAAGTGTGCAGCATATACTGCTATATCACCACCTTCTTGGTTAATGCCATAGCGAATACCGATCTCTCGATGCGAGCCGTCAATCAAAGAAATATCAGTGACCTTGGTAATCTCAGGATTCGGGTTATAAAAGACACTCAACTCTCTGTCGGGCCAATACCTCGTTGCACTAATAAGCCATTGCGAGGTTTGTGACGGATCGGTTAAGCCGCCGCTTGGATTGATTACATCCAATGCTCCGCCCTCTAGCTCTCCCCAACCGATGGTGTACTTACCAAGCTTGGTGCTCCAAACACCCGAACTGTATTGCAAAAAGCCACGCTCAATTTCAAAATCACTCACTTTAGTCGAGTGTTTGCTGTCTTCGTGCCAGTAGTATTTGCCTTTTAACTCAATTTCTCCATAGCTCGATTGCCCTAGCGAACCGCTAGCCCCAAGGGTTAACTCACTTCTCTGGCGAGTTGTGTTCCAATCATTTGCTGGATTCACTCCCCATTTCTGCGATTGTTGAATGGTGAGCCAAGGAAAAAGGGCTCCGCTATCCTGCTCTTCTAAGGCAAAAGTATCGTCATCATCACTCCACTCGTCAAACGATTGATCCATATCATCGGCAAATAAATCGTCTGCCAAAAGTGATTCGTTCGCTAAAAGTGCTGTGCTGTTGAGAACATTGAATGCCAAAGCAATGCAGAGAAAGCGAAGATATTTAGCCATACAAACCCAATTATTATTGAGCCTGCTGACGCAGATTGTTTAAGAATTGTTCACGGAATGCTTGATCTGTTAAGGCTCTTTGTGTCAAGAATGATTCATCAATATCCATGTCAAAGCTAATCGCTTCCAGTTTCATATTGGTCAGCCTTTGGCTGACTGAATTCATAAAAGTCAAACTACGACCCATCCAGATGTTGTTGATTTTCTGCACCTTGCCGACCTCGATACGCTTGATTGGATTATCGTGTTTATCAAACATTTGCGCCTTGAGAACAATAAAACGCTCTAGGTCTATCCAACTCCGTGTTTTGCCATAACTGCTCTTATTGATTCGATGCGCTTTTGGCCTAGACTCAATCACCGCAACCTGTCTGCCTCGATACTCACCTTGCTCCAACAATTCATAAGTGTAATCATCCAACTTGCCAGTTTCTTGATCCTCTGTGGTTATTTCGGTGCCAAATAAACTAGCGGATTCAGTATCCTCATCATCGCTGTTTCTAACACTGATGCGCTTTACTTTACCGAGCGCAGAAAGATACAACCATGTTTCGTTATCTCGCTCACTGTCTTCGTAGGTATAAGTCAACATACCGATGCCTCGTTCACTCGCTGGCTCTAACAAGATAGCAATTGATTTTGTATCTTTATTATCGACACCGGTGTTAATTTGGGCACTTTCAACCAATTTTATACGGGCCTTTTCAACGCATTTTATTTTGCCATTTTTAATGCCAAACTTACAGGTAGTGAGTTTCATGCGAGTGAAAGCAGAATTCGTTGTTTTGCGCTGACTCTCATCAACTCGTTCAACAATTTCTCTGGCACTCAATTCGGTTTGAGCAACAATGTCTGTACTAATAACACTTAAAAACGTTGCCAATAAAATAGTACACAAGAAATAAGAGGTGCTTTTTGGGTATAGGGTTGTCATGACTAAGCCTCGTTAAAATTCAAATTATCATCAACATTTTTCTCGCCAAACCTTGGTTTGAAAATCATAATCAAGGCAGGGAAAAACAACAAGTCACAAAGTAAAGCGACAAAAATTGCAAGAGAGCCAAAGGTGCCGATTTTCACTAAGCCTAAATGGTCGCTAAAGCTTAACATAAAGAAGCCACAAGCTAAAATTAACGTTGTAAATGTAACCGCCTGACCCACCTCTTTAATCGCATCTATCAGCGCGGTCTTCATACTATTGGTAGCCACCAGTGCCATTCGATAATGACTAATAAAGTGAATGGTATCGTCCACAGCAATACCAATAATGAGCGGTGCAATAATCAAAGTATCGGTATCCAGTGGAATGTCTAATAACCCCATTAACCCAAAGGCCAGAGTCGCCGGAATCAGGTTTGGAATAATCGACATTACGCCTGCTTGAAGCGAGCCCAAAGTCAACATCAACAGCGCACTAATAACAACAGCTGCAATCGCCAAACTTCTAAACTGGGAATGGCTAAGGTCATCAGCCATCTTCATAATCAGTGCAAAGGAACCTGTCATTTGCACTTGCATCTCTGGATAGCGGTTTTTCAATACGGCAAAAGCGCTGTCAATATCACGCTGTATATCGTCAAAGAATACTGCGTATTCGGCTGATCCGGCGTTTTTTAGTTGCACACTGATATGACTCTTAGAATAATCATCACTGACCAGAGCTCGGCGCTCTTCAGCATTAGCACTATTGAATAGATACAACAACTGAGAGACCATAACACTGTCATCAGGAATACTGCGATATCGCTCATCTCCCTGCATAATAGCGTGAGTTTCCTTGACTAAATCCGCTAACGAATTAGAGCGAATAATATAATCACCATAATTTTGTTTCAGTGTTACTTGCAGGTCACTCATTGCACTTAAAACCTCAGGATCCATCATCGCATCTGATTCGCCCATTTTGATCATAATCAACATATTACCAGAGCCCATCATATGCTCATCAACAATATCGTAAGCAGCACGAATCGGCACATCTTCGGAAAATATTTCCACTAAATTAGAATCAATTTTTACTTGCGACGCACCATAAACACAGGCTGCAAAAATGCCAACAAAAACAACCACAATAGTGTGACGACGACGCTCCACAAATGCCGGAATTTTATCGAGTAAGGGTTGAAGCCACTCTGCGCTCAATAACCAAACCAATCCAAGCTTTCTGGCAATCAATTGTAGCGGCTTTATAAGCAAACACAGCAAGTGAGTTGCGCCATTTATAAGTCGCCTTATTTGACCAAAAACACCTTTTGATTGCTGTTTTTGTGGCTTTGCAATAGGCATGGGATGCCAATAATCCAATAATACTGGTAACAGGTAGATGGTGTAAAAAAAAGCCATCAACACGCCCGCAGCCGAGGACAAGCCAAAATTGGCAAATTGCGCCATTCCTGTTACTGCTAGGGACGCCATGCCCGCCATTGTTGTAATTGTGGTCAGTAAGATTGGCACACCCGTTTTTGCGTAGGCATGGCTCAATGCCTCCTCATGCGCTTCACCCTCACGGCGAAAAAACATGTAGCTACTCATTACATGCACACAATCGGCAATACCGACAGCAACCACCAACATCCCCGTTAAAGCAATGAGTGTTGAAGAGGTGATGTTTAACCAACCAAATCCACCAATCACAAACAGCACACTCATGCCAATCGCCAATTGTGGCAATACCACTGCTGATGCTGATTTGAACAATGTCCATAACAACAAATTAATCACCACCACCATGCCAATCAGTAAAAGGCCGGCGTGAATCATAGTGTCCCATGCTAGCTCCGTCATCGCCGCAGTGCCAATTGGGTAAAAATCAAATTGTTCAAGGAAATAATCTTGTTTATAAATATTTGATACAGCGGGCATAAAGGCTAGATAAACGCTTGGGTCAAGCTCCTTAAACTTAACTTTCTCTACGATAGCAGATTCATCCAGTGCAGCATCAAAGTCATCAAAATCGCCCGCCAAACTATCCTCTGCGAGAAGCGAATCACTTTGATTCTCTTTTGCGATTATTGGAATGGTGCCAAAATCAGTGGTAATGGAAAGCGCACCAAATCGATGATCTTTAGAGAACATAAATAAAGGCAACATACTCTGAGCATCTGCCAACGCTTTAATCTGATTTAAATCTTGCTGATTACTTGGAATATCTCTTGGCACTAAGAGTGGCGCACTGAGTGTATCGCCTTCACTTTGTTGAATGCGGATATTCGTGAGCGATTGCACGCGTTTAATACGCCCAAGAATTTCAACTTGTTCGAGCGTCAAACCGTATTTATCCATTGAAATTTTCGGATCAATCTCAGCAGCATTATCTAGCGCATCGGTCAATTGCGAAATGAGCGTCAGCGATTTATTCGAGAAAACATCACCGTCTTTGGCTTCGTAGACAATAAAGAGACCATCGTCACTGCCAAATTGTTGACGAAACTCATCCAATGCCTCAAGCGCGGGATCGCCTTTTTCAAACCACGATTCGATGGAAAAGTCGAGACTAAAACGATTGGCACCAAACCCCATAAAAACAGTTGAGAGTAATGCCAAAATTAATACAATTTTGCTATGAGGTCTGAGCTTTCCAGGCACCGTAGCAAAGTATCGATTAAGCGCTAAGAGAATATTTTTCATGTGTTATTCACTACTGAAGTGTCACAATTACAAACACTTATTCTATCAGCTTTTGAAGAATATATGCAGACTAAAATGATAGGTTATTTTAGAAAGTATCCAAAATAATACCCCAAGGCAGTTTCTCTTGCCTTTCGGCAATTCACCTCCTTGAAATGGAAAAATAAAAGTCAAAATCAGACAATAAATAGCCAAAATTCTTCTATTTTTAGCTCAAAAATAACCTTTTTTGAACGTTTTGATCGCTTTATTGTGGTTTTATTGTGGTTTTTAGCGCCACTCAGAGAAATTTACGATTTTTTGCATATGGACGCTGTCACTGTCAAATATTAGCAAAAAGACCAACAATCAATTTTTTACAAACGCTACATATACTTATAGAAATAATAAACGGTTAAAAAGCAACCAAAGGCAATAACGACTCTTCGCAGATATTTTGCAGACAAACTTTTGGCAAGTCGCGCACCCAAAAAACCGCCTATTATTGCGCCAGAAAAGGCCACTAATGTGAATGGCCAATGGACTATTCCAGAGAATGAGAAAATAATAAATGCAGCAAATGATATTACTGCGCCCAGTAAATTTTTCAGAGCATTATTTAAATGTATGTCACTAAAACCCGTCAGTTGTAAGCTTGCCATTAATATAATGCCCAGCCCACCTCCAAAAAAACCGCCATACAACGCCGCTACAAATTCAAACATCCGAGTCATAATCGATGGCTTTATTTGCTCTGTGCCACCAGAAGGTGTAAACAATATCTTAAGTTTTCCGCCAAACATGAACAACAATGTTGCTAGCAATATAAGATAGGGAATCATCTTTTCAAATGCTGCATTACCAGTATAAAACAGCAGAATTGCGCCCATAACCCCCGCAACAAACGAAATGAAAATGGTTGTTTTGATTTCGCTAGCATGCGCCATAAGTTGCTTACGATAATTAATAACCGCCATGACATTGCCTGGCCATACGGCAATAGAGTTTGAGGCATTGGCAACAATGGGTGGGATGCCTGTCGCTAAAAATACAGGAAAGCTAAAAAAAGTACCGCCTCCAGCAACGGCATTACACATTCCAGCCGCTATTCCAGCAATAAATAACATTAGTAGTGTCAGTATTTCCATTAAATGCACAACCCAGAAGTTATCATTTTATCTCCAGAATTTCTTCCAAAAGCTCATAAAGAATGCACTATACCCTAAACATCAAATTGATTAAAAAAGGATGTGCTGGATAGAAATTGCCAAAAAGCACTCTAGTAAAAACTTTGCAACAATTAAAAAGAATAAATTGCAAGAATATAGTGTTAATTATAAAAATAACTTGACAAACATTCTTCAAAAGCGTACTGTCACACCTGCATGGGATTTTCATCAGAAGTGCATTTTGACTTTGTTTTTTTGGAAAAGCGCACATAATGGCAGCAATGTCCATCCCCCCCCCTGTAGTACGTGTTCTGTTGCCTATTTTTTTGTTTTTTTAACAGTTAGATAAGGAGATTTACATGAGTATGGATCGAAGAAAATTTCTTAAAACCGCAGTCGCCGCCGGTGGTGTCGCTCTGCATCTACTTTTCCCACACCCGCACTTGCTTCGGGCAATATGGAAATCACTATGGTGGCTACTTGGGGTAGGGACTTCCCTGGACTAGGTACTGGCGCGCAACGCTTTGCTGCAAACCTAGAAGCAATGACCGATGGTCGAATGAAAGTCAATTACTTTGCCGCCAATGAGCGCGTCAAAGCCTTTGACTCTTTTGACGAGGTCGCTTCAGGTAATGCGCAAATCTATCACGCAGCTGATTACTACTGGAAAGGCAAGCATCCCGCTTGGGCCTATTTCACGGCAGTGCCTTTTGGCTTAACCTACACTGAAATCAACGCCTGGATTCATTTTGGCGGCGGTCAAGAATTGTGGGATGAGTTAGCAGCTGGTTATGGCCTCAAATGCCTACCTTGTGGCAACACGGGTGTGCAAATGGGTGGCTGGTTCCGCAAGGAAATTAATTCCGTTGATGACCTTAAGGGTCTGAAAATGAGGATTCCTGGACTTGGTGGCGACGTCATGGCTAAATTAGGTGTCTCACCTATTTCAGTACCCGGTGGTCAAATTTATGAGAATTTGATTTCCGGCGCAATTGATGCCACAGAATGGGTAGGACCGTATAACGACTATTTGATGAAATTCTATGAAGCCGCCAAGTACTACTACTACCCAGGTATGCATGAGCCAGGCTCTATGCTGTCTTGCGGTATGAATCTTGAGTGGTGGGAAAATCTCACTGACGCTGATCAAGCAATTATTAAAGCCGCCGCTGGCCAGGAAAATGTGCTTATGATATCTGAGTACAACGCCAACAACGGCGCCTACCTTGAAAAGCTGGTGTCAGAGCAAGGGGTGAAACTCCGTAGGTTTAGCGATGACATCTACGACTCGTTTGCCGAAGCTTCAGAGGAAGTGTTCGCCGAAGTTCGAGATCACTCTGACCTGGCTGCTCGTGTTCACGCAAGCTTTGCAGAAGCACGCACGTCGCTTGGTGCTTGGGCTAAGATCTCAGATCAGGCCTACGTCGAACAGCGTAACCGCGCACTTGGAGTCTAATACTCTAACTTAAGCACTTTTCATCTAAAAGAGCGGCATCTTAGGGCGCCGCTCTTTTTTAAGGTCTGGCTATTATTTTCAGCATAGGATTTAGACCTCGCTCACAACCTAGTGAAGCGACCGCTCAATTCATGATATGATGCTTGGTAAGTGTCTCGTCCCTCTCACTGAGTAAAGGAACGCCAATAGCAATCACTATCACTATGACATCATCAGCAAACCATCTCAGTGAATCCAACACTCGGCCATTGACAGCGCCCAGTGAACTGAACAACAAATCATCCACAACACCTATCTACCGAATATTAGCAGCATCGATGATAGGGTATGTCATTGTTTTTATACTCAACAATTACCTTATTTTTTTTAGGGGTTGGCCGGGACCTGTTAATTTCCTTAAACACCAGCAATGGCTTGGATTCTCCCCTTTGCGCAATCCACTCGAAAGTGCCGCCCTTTCTCTCGGATGGATTCAGTTTTTGATGTTATTTGGGGTACTGGCTATAACTGCTCTTTGGGTTTTTAAGACCCATCAGCGTCAGTTAAGGGATGACGCCAAACTCTGGTCCAATTTCGCTGCCTACATTATTCGTACGGCGTTTTGGGCCATTCTGTTTATTGGCCTCATCGATGTGATTATCTCTTTTCTAAGGGTCGAAAATTACTTAGAAATCTTTGTCGGTGATGAGCTGACAAAACAGCTGGGTCGTTCGAGTTTCCGTGGCACTTACGTCCTTTATCCAATGTTTATTGTTGGCGGCATCATCGCTTATTTTTCCAAGGGGCTGGATTTTATCTGGCTCGCATTATTGGTTGTCATCGCCGAATTTCTCATCGTCATTGGGCGCTTTATCTTTTCCTACGAGCAGGCTTTTATGGGTGATCTAGTGCGCTTCTATTACGCCGCCCTGTTTCTGTTTGCCAGCTCTTACGCCTTGGTATCTGGAGGCCATGTTCGTGTTGACGTGCTCTATGCATCCTTCAGCAAACGCAAAAAATCCATCACCAACATTGTTGGCTGCCTCATCTTGGGCTTGCCTTTGTGCTGGACAATTCTACTCACAGGGATGTGGACTCGAGGCAGCAGCCTCAACGGACCCATTTTGACATTTGAGGGCTACCAACAGGGTTATGGCATGTACGTCAAATATATTATGGTGGGCTTTCTCATTATTTATGCCGTGAGTATGCTGGTTCAGTTTGTCGGCTATATGTTAGACAATATTGCAAACCTACGCGGTGAAGAAGGGGATACATATCCGCTCAAGGAAATAGTAGAGTACGAAGGGCAGAATGACTGAATCAGCTATGCATACAGGGACACAATGAATAGATTACTAAAAAACGACTTCTCATAATTATGGAAACTTATTTTCTAATTCTACTTGTGCTGATGATGATGGGTGCGCTCATCTCTGGGTTTCCTGTAGCCTTCTCGCTGCCGGGCTCTTCTATTCTGACAATTGGCATAGCAGCTTTTGCCGGCTATATTTTTGCTGGTGACATTAGTGCCTATTTTATCCATGGTGGGCCGGTGGAATGGCTCAACGCCGGGGTAACGAATTTCCGTAGCCTTTATTGGGATGTTGAGAGAGATACACTGATTGCAGTACCGCTGTTTATTTTTATGGGTATTATGCTGCAGCGTTCAAAAATAGCTGAAGACCTACTAGTGGCTATGGCACAGCTTTTTGGACCGGTTCCCGGCGGACTTGGCATATCGGTTGTCTTTGTTGGCGCACTTTTAGCAGCCACAACCGGCATCGTCGGCGCCACTGTAATTGCAATGGGATTGATTTCATTGCCAGCAATGTTAAAGAACAACTACTCTAAACCATTGGCTTCCGGCATCATTTGTGCCTCAGGAACACTGGGGCAAATTATCCCGCCTTCAATTGTTCTCATTCTTCTCGCCGACCAATTATCAAATGCTTCTGATATTGCCAGTACAAGCAGAGCAGCCCAGTACAAAGAAGCGACCGGCGAGTTTGTTATGCCCTCTGCCCTTGACGTGACTTCAACCAGTGCCGGTGATATGTTTATGGGTGCCTTTATCCCAGGGCTGATCCTCGTCGGCTTATACATGCTCTATATTCTGATCTACGCCTTAATTAAGCCAGAAGTTGCCCCTACTGTTGAGCATCAAGGCAAATATAACATGAAGTTTTTCATCCACATTTCACTTTCTCTGGTGCCGCCACTGCTGCTGATTTTTACAGTACTTGGCTCAATCATTTTAGGGGTTGCGACGGTTAATCAGGCCGGCTCTATCGGTGCCGTCGGCGCTATGATCATGGGCGGCTATCGCCTCTACCCCGGCAAAAAAACCACTTACTTACCGGCTATTCTTGCAATCGGAGCGACAATAGTTATTGCCATTATTCTCAATTATTATGACCCCAATGTTAAAAACATACAAACCACGAGTGATGTCATTGGTGTAACACTAGCGACTGTTGCGGTGTTGGTTCTGCTTGTTGGTGTTTTTTGGAGTGGCTGGCGCATCTTCAAGATAGATGATACCTTACGCGGCGTCATGCTCGAAACAGCCAAAACAACATCGATGGTTTTCATCATTCTTATTGGTGCAGCGATGCTAACCTCGGCCTTCAGGGGCTTTGGAGGGGAAATACTGGTAAAGGAATTTTTAACAAGCCTTGACGGCGGCTTCTGGGCGCAATTTATCGTCGTTATGGCGGTTATTTTCTTCCTTGGATTTTTCTTAGATTTTATTGAGATCGCTGTCGTTGTTGTGCCTATTGTTGCACCGATTTTGCTAGCCGAACCCTCAGCTAACATAACCGCCGTTTGGCTCGGTGTAATGATTGGCATGAACATGCAAACTTCCTTTCTTACGCCACCCTTTGGTTTTTCGTTGTTCTATTTGCGGAGCGTAGCACCCCCAAGCGTTAAAACGCAACACATTTATCGCGGTGTAGTTGCCTTCATTATCCTACAATTGGCGGGTTTGACTATTGCCGGCTATTATCCAGCCTTGGTGAATTATCTACCAAAACTCATCTATTTTACTTCCGATAACGCGCCGCCACCTATTAATCCTAAGTTTCAATCTTGCTTAGAAGAGCATGTCTTCGATATTTATGCAAATGAGGTTGATGTACTACGCTCCAGTGTCGCAACTGCTCAGTCGCTGAATGTTAGCTATCTTCCTATAAGACTACAAGATCGGTTTGCAGAAACTCATCAGAGAGTATTGGCAACCTATGCCTTAATTGACACTATCTACTCAAGCGAAAGAGATCTTGCTGCATTTGTTATTGACTACCGCCCACTTCATGAAGATGTGCGCCTGCTGCACAGGAAAATTAAATTTATTAATCGTGATATTGAGGTTGAGCAAAGGAAGATTCGCCAACGCAACCGTGATGGCGAAACTGTCAGTGAGAGCATTACCAAGATGAATAATCATATCACTGATTTAGAGGTTCGGAAATTTGACTTAGAAAGTCAAATTCCAAGTCGCTGGCAAGCCGAACGTGAAAAGTACCTCGCCTTCGCAAATGCCGAAGACAAAGCACGTAAGCTTTATCGCCGCAATGCTGACGAGGCTTATGAGCCGCTCGTAGAATTACAGAAATTAATTAACCTACATGAAGCTCTTGCAGCAATTGAGGTGGATCTCATCGACCTTAGAAAAATAATTGCCAATGATAATGCTGACGAGGCGATGGCAAAAATAAAGCTTGTTGAAAGACGCCTGGGTAATGTCTCAGGCACCAGCGCTATTAAGTCTAATATTTATAAGGCAAGACGTACCTTTAAGAAAAATCCGGACAGAGAAAAAGCGAGTCAGTTACTTGAACAAGCGCTTGTATTATTTGCAGAGGAAGTGACTTGGCGACAAAGAGCCGCAGTTGAGCTACTACCAGGACTGAACCAATATGAAAGCGCCCTCAGAAGCAACGTTGGCGCCAGA
>Ga0208879_1004032_pt1 | contig 11658 bp, 11 predicted proteins | sample Knorr_S15_td_Bot_FD_185605 | JGI IMG/M metagenome (GOLD analysis project Ga0208879, IMG submission 185605) | Marine microbial communities from Southern Atlantic Ocean transect - Knorr_S15_td_Bottom_ad_5009_LV_A (SPAdes) (version 2) | ecosystem: Environmental > Aquatic > Marine > Oceanic | place...
ATGCCAGTGCCTTTAGGTAAAATGAAAACAAAATTAAACATATCCACTGTTGTTCTGGCTTTGTCCGGCTTCATTGCCGTTCAGACCGCCACCGCCCAAGCACCGAATCCCCATCCCGCTCAAGAAGCATTGAAAGGACTGCAACCTTTCATTGGAACTTGGTCAGGCGAATTTGAAGCAGAAGGGGGATTTGAAGGGTTGGAGAAAGGGAGAATGGTAGTAGGTACCGACCGCGTCAGATGGCTTTTAAACAAAACTGCTATTCAGTTTACTTGGGACAACAAATTTAAGGATGACGGAAAGCCATTCAATTTTGGGACGTCAATAATTACTCTTGATCCGGTCAGTAAGAAACTTATTTGCCATAATTTTGGCTACGACGGGAAGGTCTATTGGACTGGAAAAGGAGTTGGGGAGTTTAAAGATAACGTGCTTCATTTTAAGATTGAGGAGAATACTATCAACAAAACCAATACCAAATATGAGACAAAAAGGCGTAAGTCTAATAGGAAGACAATGATTGTTTCCCATATAAATCTTGTGCAAAACGGTAAAAAGATCGGTGATTTAAAAGAAACCAAAATGACTAGAGTGCCGTTTAAAAAGAAAGCCGCTGGCAACTAAACCAACCCACTCCACCACTTGAACGTCGAGCTATGAAATCAATCCTAACTGTATTATTCGCATTGTCATTGGCCTCGTTTCTAACGTTGCATGCCGATGACTCCGCCAAGAGCGGGACAAAAACTGCAGAGCCTCAATTCGTTTATTTTAAAGGCAGTTTTACGAAATACCATCACGGGAAACGTGAAGAGGCCCTTGATTTGATTCACAGCAGATTCTGGCCGGTCGACCAAGTCGTGGGCCGAAAGCCTATACCTTTCAATTTTTTAACTGGCCAATGGGATCATATGGTCTTCTTTCGTCTCCATGGCGGGCTTGCTGACGTGGAACTGGAAAAGGACGCGATGCAGGCAAAATGGGATCGGCAATTAGAGAAACAGGAAGGCGGTCCTGAAAAAGCCAAGGCACTGCACGACTATCATGATTCTTTGGTTATGAAAAGGGGGGGAGGACTGTTCAAGGTTCCCGCTGCTGATGTGGATTTTTCCGATTACTATTACAACAAGGGTGGGAAACCTACTTATTATCGCGTTAATTTCGTCAAGTATAAGTCAGGCAAAAAAGAGCAGGCCATTGATTTTATCATGGATAACTTTCGCCCTGCGCGTCTCGCTATTGGGGGTTCCGTCATCCCAATGTTTTCAGTCGCCGGTGGATGGGATCAAATTGTGTTCTTCCCGATGCCTGGCGGCCTTGGAGACTTTGAATCTGACAGCCTATCCGACGCTTGGCAGGAGGAATTTGCAAAGCGGCAGGGGGGCAGGGACAAGGCGGCAGAGGCGATTAAGTTCTATACTGGGCTTGTGAAGGAAAGTATCACTGAAATCGCCAAGGCTCGTTGGAAGAAATAGTGCTTCCACTAAACCCTCTTTTTACCCAAAAATCCCATGAGCCAAAATCAATCATGGATTGAATGAGGGCGTAGGCCGGATGAGGGTGAACGGGGAGTTTCAAGTTTTTAGTTTCAAGACAGCGCTACGAGGGAGCCGCGAGTTCCACCTCGCTCTCGGTTTCCCTCAAGTCCATCACGTGCGCGATCGCGTGGATCGCTGCCAAGCCGCTTTTGAAGTTTCAAACTTCAAGCCTCGCGGCAGCGTCTTGGAGTGCGGTTCTCTGCACCGCTTTGTTTGCGGAGTTTCAAGAATGGGACGCCGATGAACGCTGATCGAGCGGATGCACAGGATGAAAATCCATTTAATCCTGACAATCAGCGTTTATCTGCGTTCCTTCTCTCAGAAAAGACAGGTTGATCGACTGAAAACTTGAAACTCCGGCGCGATTCTCTACCTTCGGCAGCCCTTTTTTGGATTTGAGAAAATGAAACGAACCATCCTTCTTTTCGCCAGCGCCGTTTTGTCGCTGGGCATCGTGGGCTTGGCCAAGGCCGAGCACGTTCACGGGCTGCAGTGCGGCCACGCCGCCAACATTTGGTCGAGCATCGACTCGGCGTCCCAGCGCTACGCGCCCGACCGCGCGGTGGACATCGAGCAGTTCGACCTCGACGTCACGCCGGACTTCAAAAACCGCCGTGTCGCCGGTACGGCCACGTTCACGTTCAAGCCGATTCTCAAGCCGCTTGGCCAACTGCGACTCGACGCGCACGATCTCGAGATCAGCGCCGTCTCCGGCAGCGCCGAGATCGCCGCGTGGCGGAACACCGACCGCGCGTTGATCGTCACTTTCGCCGAGCCGATCGCGGCGGGCGAGCAGGCCAAGCTCACCGTCACTTACGAGGCCGAGCCGAAAAAGGGTCTCTATTTTCGCACGCCGGAAATGGGCTACGATCCCGGCGACACGCACGTCTGGACGCAGGGCGAATCGATCGAGGCGCGGCACTGGTTTCCGTGCTTCGACGCGCCGAACGAATTCTTCACCTCGACGATGACCTGTCGCGTGCCGGAGGCGATGGTCGTGCTTTCCAACGGCCGCAAAGTCAGCGACGCCGTCGATGCCGACTCCGGTCTGCGCGTCGTCAAGTGGAGCCAGGACAAGCCGCACGTCAACTATCTCATCACGCTCGTCGCCGGATATTTCAAGCGCCTCGAGGAAAAGCACGGCGACCTGCCGATGTCGTTTTGGACGACGCCGTCCGACTTCGCCAACGCCGCCAACTCGTTCCGCGACACGAAGGCGTGCATGGAGTTTTTTGAAAAGGAAATCGGCGTGCCGTATCCGTGGGCAAAGTACGACCAAGTTTGCGTGCAGGATTTCAACTGGGGCGGCATGGAAAACACCAGCCAAACCACGCTCAACGCCTCGACGCTTTTCAGCAGCGAAACGGAAAACATCCGCAGCAGCCAAGGGCTGATGGCGCACGAGTTGGCGCACCAATGGTTCGGCGACCTCGTCACCTGCAAGGATTGGAGCCAGCTCTGGCTCAACGAAGGTTTCGCCACGTATTACACGCACCTTTTCGCCGGGCACAAGGACGGCATCGACGAGATGCGTTACGGCCTTTACCGCGACCGGAAAAGCCTCACCGGCCGCGGCGGCGACACCACGGCGATGGTCAACCGCAAGTACGATTACCCCATGGAAATGTTCCGCAAATACGGGTTTTTGTCGTACGCCAAGGGAAGCTGGACGCTGCACATGCTGCGCTCGCAACTCGGCCCGGAGCTGTTCCGCAAATGCGTCCGCACCTACGTCGAGCGGCACAAGCACGGCAACGTTGTCACCGAGGATTTACGCTCGATCATCGAGGAGCTTTCCGGCCAGTCGTTCGACCGGTTTTTCGACCAGTACGTTTTTCACGCACACCATCCCGAGTTGAAAATAAGCTACGCTTGGGACGAGAAAACCAAGCTCGCCAAGCTCTCCGTGCAGCAGACACAAAAAGTCGATGCCAACGTGCTGCTCTTCCACGTGCGGTTGCCGATCCGCTTCACCGTCGATGGCCAAGCGCTCGACCGCTCGCTGCACGTCACCAAGTCAGCGGAGGATTTTTATCTCCGCTTGGCCAAGGCGCCGTCGATCGTGCGGATCGACCCCGACGTGACGCTGTTGGCCAAGCTCAGCTTCACGCCGCCGAACGCGCTGCTGCACGCGCAGTTGGCCGACGAGAGCGACGCGCTTGGCCGGCTGCAAGCCGTCGAACTCATGGCCAAGCGCAAGGACAAAACCACTCGCGAAAAACTGAAACACGCGCTGCAGAACGACTCGTTTTACGCCGTGCGAATCGCCGCCTCCAAGGCGCTGCGCGGCATCGGCAATGACGACGCGTTCGCCGCGCTGATCGACTCGACCGATCAACCCAACGCCAAGGTGCGGCAACAGGTCATCTCCGACATCGCCAGCCAACACAAACCGGAGGCCTTGGCCGCGCTCAAGCAGAGCTTGGCCAGCGAGAAAAATCCATCCATCCGCGCCCGCGCCATCGGCGGCCTCACCGGGCACGACGACAAGGCGGCACGCGCGCTGATCGACGAGGCGCTTGGCTCCGGGTCGTTCCGCCACCAACTCGCCGACGCCGCCGTCAGCGCGCTGCGAAAACAGGACAACCCGGCCAGCCTCGCCAAGGTTCGCGCCGCGCTGGAGAATGACGGCGCCAAGTTCACCACCCGAGGCTACGCCAACGCCCTGAGCGCGCTCGGCCACCTTGCGCGCAACCAGAAAAAGAAGGCCGCCACGCGCAAATTCCTCGTCGGCCACGTGAACCATCCCAAGCGCCGCGTCGCCTTGGCTGCCATCGACGCGCTTGGCCAACTCGGCGACCCCCGAGCCGTCGCTGTGCTGGAGAAATTCACCGGCGCAGCCGAGGGCGACCCCACCCGCAAGGCCGCCGAGCAGGCGATCGAGAAATTGCGCGCAGCCCGCAAGCCAGCCGACGACTACAAAAACCTGCGGAAGGAGGTCACCAGCCTGAAACAGTCCAACTCCAAGCTGGCCAAGGAGTTGGGTGACCTCAAAAAACGGTTCGACGCCGCTCTCCCGGCGAAAAAGCCGGCGAAGAAGGAAACAGCGAAGAAAAAGTGAAACTTTCTGCGGGCAATTATTGAATAGTCTCAATGCTTGGCCTGTCTGAAACCCAAGCCACAAGGCAAAAACAAAATGAAAACATTCAAACTAATACTGACGACGGTCGCCATCTCGGTGGCGATGTTCTCCGCCAACGCGGACGAGAAAAAACAAAAGGCACCCGCCAAGACGGACAAGGCGGCCAAGGAGCGTGTTGTTCGGGGCACTATCATGTGTGGCAAGTGCGTACTCAAGAAAACCGACGACTGCCAGGCCGCATTGCAGATCAAGCGGAAGAGCAAGGATGGCAAGGAAGTCACCCGTGTTATCCTGCTCAAGAACGACGCCGTCACCAAGGCGTTTCACAGCAAGATCTGCGGTGGCGACAAGATCGCCGTCGCCGTGACCGGCAAGTTCGAAGGCAAAGGCAAGAAACGCGTGCTGGTTGCCAGCAAGATCAACGACAAGCCGGCCGCCGCCAAAAAGGGTAAAAGAGGAAAAGGCAAGGGCGCCGACAAGAAGAAAAAGAAGGCCGCCTGACCGGCCCACCCAACTTTTCAGCACGCCCCGGCCAACATGGCTCGGGGCGTTTTTTTGTGGGTGAAAGAGCGTTCGAGTTTTCAGTCTTTTATCCGCAGATGACGCTGATTTTCGCAGATGAGATTGTGGACACACTCATTTACCCTCACCTGAAGCGTAGCGGAAAATCAGCACCGAAGGTGCGGCCTCATACCAGCCCGGGGCATCGCCCCGGGAATCTGCCCCGTCAAAACCATGAGGGCTGAAGGCCCGTCCCATCGCACGCCACAATCGCTCGGCAAAGCCCCGCGAATGAAACGGGCCTTCAGCCGTCCCTTGCTTTTCACGATCGGTTTCCCAGGGCGTTGCCCTGGGCTGGTATAGCGCCGGGGCGTTGCCCCTTTTGTACGCAGCCTTATCTCGCCCCTAAAGATTCGCTGCTCGGCCGCTTGGCCAAGCGACAGGTAGGGACGGCTGTCCCCAGCCGTCCGCAACTCCCCCTACGCTCCGGGGGCAGCACGCCCCACCTTCCGCTTGATTCCTTCTCCCTCAGGGAGAAGGTGGCCGAAGGCCGGATGAGAGTGAAACGCCACCCTGTCCATCTTCTCTCCATCCATATTTTTGACTGCGGTGATTGTTGGTTTGTGCCGCCCCTTCGGGGCTTATGTTTTTTCGGGACAGCCGACCCGGGGCTAACGCCCCGGGCTATTGCATGCCGCCTCTCCGGGGCTCGCCGCTTAGCCACGGCTCAGCCCGGGGGCCAACCCATCTTGCGGCCGCCGAGGATGTGGCAGTGCAGGTGTGGCACCGTCTCGCCGGCGTCCGCGCCGTTGTTCAGCACGAGCCGGAACCCGCCCTCCCCCAAGCCAAGCGAACGCGCCACCTCCGCCGCCTTGAGCAGCAGATGCCCCAGCAGCGCCTGATCCTCCGGTTGGGCCTCGTTGATGCGCGGGATCGGTTTGCGCGGGATCACCAACACATGCGTCGGCGCCTTGGGGTCGATGTCTCGGAAGGCCAACACTTGGTCGTCCTCGTAAACAATGTCCGCCGGGATTTCCTTGTCGCAGATTTTCTCAAACAGTGTCTTTTTCATCGGTCAGCGGCCAGAAAGCATGCCCGGAAATGGCGCTGAACTCCAGCCGAACCGTGGATTAAAACTGTGTTGACAATCGCATGGGCTGCGACAAATCATTGCCCCCGTTCAAGTCGACCTAATCTAATCATGAGTGATATATCTCCTCCCACTTTGAAAGCCGCTCCCGGCGGTTTGGAACCCCACCGCGGCACGCTGATCCTCGTGTTGGGTATATTAAGCCTGACCATGTGCAGTATTTTCACCGGCATACCCGCTTGGATCATGGGCAGGGGTGACTTGAAAAAAATCGGGGCAGGCGTGATGGATCCCGAGGGGGGAGGCATGAGCAAAGCCGGAATGATCTGCGGAATTATATCCACCATTCTCGGAATTTTGTGTGTCGGTTTCTACGGCATCATTTTAATTGTGACGATATTATCTGAAGTCAGTAATTAAGCTGTGATGGAATACCACTTCAAGGCGATTGATGGCACGGAGTACGGGCCGCTTGGCCAAGCGCAGATTCGCGACTGGATTGGGCAAGGCCGAATGGACGGCAGTTCACAGGTGCGCTCGGCCGACTCCGGCGACTGGTCGCCGCTGTCCAGCCATCCGGAGTTGAGCGGACTCCTTGCCGCGCAACCTGCAGCAGCCCCGGCGGCGGCGCCTGCTGCCAGCGCCTCCCAGTTGCCCCCTCACCAAGGGGCGTTGATTCTCACGTTTGGAATCGTGTCGATCGTCTGTTGTTTTCCGTTTGGCATTGCGGCTTGGATCATGGGCAACAAGGACTTGCAGAAAATAGACGCCGGACAGATGGATCCAACCGGCCGGGGGCTCACCAACGCCGGCAAGATTTGCGGCATCGTCGGGACGATCATCGGCATCATCGGCTGCGGAGTCCAACTGCTAATCATCGCCCTCGGGGCTGCTTCCGAAATGTAACCGCCAAGCGCACCCGCTCACTACTCCCCGTCATCCGCCACCGCCTTGTCTGCGGGGCAGCCGGCTCGGAGCCAGCCGTTGACGAACGGGTCGAGTTCGCCGTCCATCACCGCCTGCACGTCGTTCGCCTGCACGTTGGTTCGCAAATCCTTCACCATGCGGTACGGCTGAAAAACGTAGCTGCGAATCTGGTTCCCCCACGAGATGCTCCCCTTGTCGCCATAGAATTTCTCCAGCTCGGACTTCTGCTCGTCCTCGCGCCGGGCGGTGATCTTGGCCATGAGAATGTTCATCGCCGTCGCGCGGTTTTGGTGCTGCGAACGCTGGTTTTGGCAGGCGACCACGAGGCCGGTCGGGATGTGCCGAATGCGCACCGCTGTCTCGACCTTGTTGACATTCTGCCCGCCCTTGCCCCCGGCGCGGTATGTGCCGACATCAAACTCAGCCGGCGGCAGTTCCTCCTGCTCGCTCTGCTCGATCTCGGCGATGACATCGACGCTGGCGAAACTGGTGTGGCGGCGTTTGTTCGAGTCGAACGGCGAGATGCGCACAAGCCGGTGCACGCCGCGCTCGGCCTTGCAAAAGCCGTAGGCATTCTCGCCGGTGATCAGCAGCGTGACGCTCTTGATGCCGGCGACTTCGCCCTGGAGCAGTTCGCTGATCTCGACCTGCCAGCCGCGCGCCTCGCCCCAGCGCTGGTACATTCGCAGGAGCATGCTCGCCCAGTCGCACGACTCAGTGCCACCGGCGCCGGCGTTGATGGAGAAGATGCAGTTACTGCGGTCGTGCGGCCCGTCGAGCATCAACTCCAGCTCGAGCGCCTGGAGCCGCGCGGTGAACTTGGCCAAGTCGGCCGCCAACTCGGTCTGGATGTCCTTTTGTGTGGCCTCGTCCTCGCCCTCGGCCAGCTCGAGCATCGTCCGCATATCGGCGTGCTGCGCCTCGACCTTGAGCAACGGCTCGATGCGGCGCTTGAGCGACGACGACTCGTCGACGAGTTTTTGGGCGTAGCTGCGGTTGTCCCAGAAATTATCCTGGGACATCTCCCCCTCGATTTCCGTCAGGCGGTTTTGTGCCTTGGGTACGTCAAAGATACCTCCTGAGATGAACGATTCGTTCCGCAGCAGCTTTCAATTGATCTTCGATATCCTCAAACATAACCGCAGGCAATGTATTTTTTTAAGTTTCAAGTTTCAAGTTTTAAGATTTTAGGAATTGGTTCTCGGTTCTCAATTCATGAGGGGCGACGCCCCGACGCTATACCAGCCTAGGGCAACGCCCTAGGAAACCAGTCGTGAAAAACAAAGGAGGGCTGAAGGCCCGTTCCATTCGTGGGGCTTTGCCGAGCGATTGGAGCATGCGATGGGACGGGCCTTCAGCCCTTATGGATTTTGGTGGGGCAGATCCCAGGGCGATGCCCCGGGCTGGTATGAGGCCGCACCTTCGGCGCTGACTTTTCACACGCTACAGATGCGGGTAAACGGGACTGGGACACATCCAACGGTTAAATTCCCGGTGCTCGTTTCAAACTGAACACTTGAAACTAAAAACTTCACCCCCAGATTCCCTGCTCCGCGAGCTGCTTCTCCGCCTGTTCGGCCCAGCCCCGGTTGGCGGCGGGACTGGCCGGGCTGGGGTGCAGGATGCGGCCGATCTTTACGTCCGCTTGGCCAAGCACCTCGCGCGCTTTTTTCTCGGCGAACCCGCCGACGGCCACGATCCATTCCGGCCGCAGAATCGCCACCACCTTGGCCAAGTGCGCGTTGCAGATTTCCTCGAGCGGCTGGGTCTCGGCGGCGGGCAGCTTGTCCGGCGTGCGGTTGCGGCCGCTGTCCTCGAGGAAGGCCAACGGGCAGTAGTTCACGACAAAATGATCGGCGAAAAAGCCTTCCGGCTGGCCAAATTTCTCGGCGAAGAACCCCCAAAACCGGCGGCCACTCACCTCGCTGCGCGGGCATTGCAGCCCCAGCACGGGGCGCTTGGGATGCTCGCTCGCCGGCTTGCCGATGGGCGCGTCGATGCGCAGCCAGTCGCGCACGGCGGCCACCTCGCCAAACGGCACGCCGACCTGCGCCATGCCGAACGGCCCGGGGTTCATGCCGAGAAAAACCGCGCGCTTGGTTCCGGCACCGTAGCGGCTGAGGAATTGCTCGTGCGCCGCCCAAGCGTAGTCGAGCGGGTTGTAAACGAACTCGACCGGCGGCGCGAACGACAGGCAGTTGACAGCATCGCGCAGCTCGGCGGCGGCGGCGATCAGTTGGGTGGCTTCGGCGCGTTTCGGCACGGCGACGTTATAGCCCCAACGGCAGCGCTTGGCCAAGAGCGGAGAGAAAATTTCAAGCCTTGGCCAACCGGATGGTGGGGACAGCGGTCTCTACCTTGCAGCGCTTGGCCAAGGTTTGCGTTGCGGCGGGAGGGCGGCGGGGCTACGGTCGGTGCCGTTCGCGCAACCAAACAATCATGAGTCATAAAATGATGATGACCATCGCCCACGCCATCAACGACGTGGTGCTTGTGGTGATGAAAACGCCGGAGATTCTCGAGCCGATCGGGATCACGCAGGAAAAGTTTTTCGCCAAGGTGCTGGGCTATGACGAGACCGGCCTGTGGGTGCAGTTCCCCGACTTCGAGTTGCCGGTGCGCGTGGGTGAAGACTCCAACCTATGGATCCCCGAGTCGATGCAGAAGGTCGATGCCTCGGCAATGATCCCGTGGGGCGCGATCGCCACGGTGATGCATTTCCCGGGCGTCGATGGCTACGACAAGCCCAGCCCGTTCAACCGCGACATCGGGTTCAACGCAACGGACGACGGGGCGTAATACTTTCGACATGAAAAAAAAGTTCACACGACGCGAGGCGCTGGCCGGCTCATTCCTCCTTGCCGGCTCGGCGGTGGTACCCAGAGGCGAAGCAGCCAAGCCGGTGACCCCGGCGCAAACCGAAGGGCCGTTCTACCCCGACATGGACAACAACCTCACGCGAGTGCAGGGCGCGAAAAAGAAACCCAAGGGCGACAGCATTTATGTGCACGGGCAAGTGCTCGATAAGGAAGGCAAGCCGATCGAACGCGCCGTGGTCGAGATTTGGCAGACCGACAACAACGGCATCTACGACCACGCCGGCGACACGCGCCAAGCCGGGCGGGATTTGAACTTCCAGTTCTTTGGCCGCAGCGTCACGGACAATAACGGCCGCTACGTTTTCAAGACCATCAAGCCGGCCGCGTACGGCGTTCGCGACGACTGGCAACGCCCGCCGCACATCCATTACAAGGTGTATCGCCGCGGCTTCGAGGATCTCACCACGCAACTTTATTTCGCCGGCGACCCGCTCAACGCGAAGGACGGCATTTACAACAACGTGCCAAAAAAAGATCGACCCAGCGTGACGGTCGAGTTTCAGGCGTCCGCCAGAATCGGCTCCGGCTTGGCCAAGTCCATCGCCGACGAGTTCGGCCAGAAAAACGGACTGGAAAAGGAAGCCAAGGTGGGCCGGTTCGACATCGTCATCAACGCCGTCGCCTAAGTTAAAAAGCGGCGAATGTGTCGTTTTTTACCCGGTTTTTTTTCTCAAAAAAAATCGACTTTCCACCTTGACTAACCCCTGCACAGGGTCACCTTTCCCGAAGGCATGGGCTTCCGGATTTGCCGGGGGCTTGTAACGAGGGAGACTTATCATGTTGAAGATCAGTGCAGGCAGCAAGGGCTGCGGCGAATTCTGCGATGGGATCGCCCGGCGTGACTTCATCCGGATCGGCGCCATGGGCATCGGCGGGCTGACCATGGCCAACCTCCTCGAGGCCGAAGCCAAGGCCGGCATCGGCTCCTCGCACAAGGCGGTCATCAATATTTTCCTCCCCGGCGGCCCGCCGCACCAAGACATGTTCGACTTGAAGCTGGATGCGCCCCGCGAGATCCGCGGCGAGTTCAAGCCGATCTCCACCAACGTCCCCGGCCTGCAAATCTGCGAGGAGTTCCCGCGCATGGCCCGGATGATGGACAAGTTCACCGTCATCCGCTCCATCGTCGGCGCCACCGGCGGACACGACGCCGAGCAGTGCATGACCGGCCGCGCTCCGCGCAACCAGCCGCCCGGCGGTTGGCCCGGCATCGGCTCCATTTTATCCAAGCTCAAAGGCCCGGTGAAACCGGACATGCCGCCGTTCATCGGACTCTCGCCGAAGACCGGCCACATCGAGTGGAGCGACCCCGGCAAGGCCGGCTTCCTCGGCCCAGCGCATGCGGCCTTCAAGCCCTCCGCCGAAGGCAAGGACGACATGACGCTCAACGGCATCACGCTCGAGCGGCTGGACGATCGCCGCAAGCTGCTGGAAAGTTTCGACCAGCTCCGGCGCGACGTCGATAACTCCGGCCTGATCGAGGGCATGGACGCCTACAACCAACAGGCGTTCGGCATGCTCACCTCCGGCAAACTCGCCGAGGCGCTCGACATCGGGAAGGAAGACGTGAAGCTGCGCGACCGCTACGGCCGTGGCACGCCCAAGTTGACAGCCGACGGCGCGCCCAAGTTGCTCGACCAT
>Ga0208879_1004036_pt1 | contig 11655 bp, 12 predicted proteins | sample Knorr_S15_td_Bot_FD_185605 | JGI IMG/M metagenome (GOLD analysis project Ga0208879, IMG submission 185605) | Marine microbial communities from Southern Atlantic Ocean transect - Knorr_S15_td_Bottom_ad_5009_LV_A (SPAdes) (version 2) | ecosystem: Environmental > Aquatic > Marine > Oceanic | place...
TAATTTCTGTTATATCCTTACTGTCTACATATGGTAAAAAGAAGGGAACCTTAGTCAACTTATTTCTCATTTTACATTATTCCTGATTTTGATTTTTCTTTTATCAGTTGCTCATACATTGTTAATATGTTTTTGACCATGTTTTTCGAATTACAAGTTTTAAGAACAGTTTGGTAACCTGAAATTCCAAGTCTTTCACATTTTTTTTCATCATTTATCAATTCCAAAATTGATTCTGACAGTAAATTCGGATTGTCAGGTTTCACAAGAATACAATTTTGATTATCGCTAATAGTATGGGGTATACCGTGAGCAGTTGTACTAATTGTAGTTTTCTTAAATGCAAATCCTTCAAGAGGAGTAAGTGGAGACAGCTCCCATCTTGAAGGATACACAAGGAATTTACTTTCACGATATGCCTGAATAACATCTTCCCGCGGCGGATTTTTAATAACTTTAATTATATTCCCTAATTTAAATTTCGTAATCATATTCAACATTTCTGATTCAAATCCAAAATCTACGCCCATAATAATAAATTTAATTTTCGAAGTATCTATTTTATCCTTCAAAATATTTATGGATTCTAAAAGTATGTCAATGCCTTTGATTTTACTAAATCTACCCAGAAATAATACAAAATCAGAATTGATATCATATTTTTTTTTGAAGTTTAGGCTTTTGGATGTTAAAATATCTAGATTAATTCCATTTTGTATAACTTTAATTTTAGATTCATCACAAAACTCCAAAAAGATTTTTTTCTCGTAATCATTTGGAACAATGATTCTAGTTGCTGAATTAATAACATGTTTTATAAACGGTTTCTGTAATGCTATCAAAAATTTTTTTGTTAAACTGGAAGTTAAATCTGGATGGGTAGTTAAACCTCCTTGATCAGAAATAACTAGCGGTATTTTTTTCTTTTTTGCAATAAATGCTGCAACAAGAGATTGAAAACTTCTTATTCCAATTGTATGAATCACATCAAAATTTTGTTTATTCATTTGAAAATACATTCCTGGATTTACAAAAAATAACTGTATTGAGAACCAAACATGACTTCTGTTTATTAGAAAATTCTGTATTTTTTCTATTCGTGGTAATTTTTTATTAAACGTTTTCGGATTATTTGCAAAATCTAAATCGGTTGTAAAAATTGTAACATCATGACCAAGTTTTGATGATTCTTTAGCAATATCTAGACAAAGGAACATTATACCACCAAATTGAGTTGCGGGTAATGATGCTGGACAGCTTAGTGCAATTTTCATTTATTTAAAATCCTGATTTATGATATATAGTATTCACTTATCATAGTTAATACACTACGAACACAATCATCTGAATAATCATACTTTATACTTAAATTTGAAGACACAAATAAAACAGAAAATTGAAAAAACTTTCAGAATATTTTTCGCTCTTTAAATTTACAATTACTAATCCAAAAAATGGTATAAATATGCTTAATGATGCACGGCAAGTAGAAAAGGATTCCAAACAAACTATTCAAAAACATTTAGCAGATTCATTAAATTTAGAAAAATGCTTAGAATTGTATTTTCCAGATAGCAATTTTTCAAAAGAAACATTAATCCAAAACACAAAAGATTTGGAAGTACATTTTAAAAATTATTTTAAAAAGTTAGATAACGAAAAATTCCCATCAAAGAAAAAACCATATCCAGTAGATTACTCAATTAGAAACGATTCTAGATTATTCCTTTATGGATTATGTAAAATAATGAAACCAGATGTTGTAGTTGAAACAGGGGTGGCCTATGGGCAAAGTTCGTCATATATTCTACAGGCCTTAAAGGAAAACAATAATGGAATTCTATATTCTATCGACAATATTTTCAGACCATGGGAATCATTAGAGATGATTGGCAATGCCATTCCACAGAATATAAGAAAAAGATGGAAACTGGTTGTTGGTTCAAGCGTAGTGAAACTTGAAGAAACTTTACGATCTAAAAAAACAATAGATGTATTCTTACATGACAGTCTTCACACATACAAAAATATGTTATTTGAATATAACACATCGTGGCCATTTATTAAAAAAAATGGATTTTTAATTTCAGATGATGTATCAGAAAATAATGCATTTTTAGACTTTTATTCAATAGTTAACGGTTCTCCTATATTGATGACTGATAACCAAGATAAAGAAATATTTTTGGGAATTATAAGAAAAAAATAATTATTTTTTAATAGCGAACAAGAATCCTATATCTGAGAATAATGGTCTTGTATTAACAATGAAGGAAAGCTTCCTTAATTTTTTAATTAATTGTTGTAATAATTCAGGGTGTGTATCAGCTAAATGATACTCAATTGCGTACTTCTTAATTTTATTTAGAAACTCAGGTGAAAGAGAATTAATAATCTCATACTCAGCACCCTCACAATCTAGTTTAAGGAAATTGCATTCTTGTATATTATTTTCACTAAAAATATCATGCAGTGATTTTGATTTTACAATTACAAAATTATTAGTTTCTAAGAACATACTATGTCCAGAATAATCATCGTTAAGAAAAATCTTAACAGAATCAGATGTTTTGGATACTGCAAAATTAAATGGAATGATGTTTTTAATTTTATTAGAATTTATGTTCTCAATAAGTAATTCATAATTTTCTTTGATTGGTTCAAAGCAGAATATTTTACCATGTTTGCAAAATTGTGACGCAAAAAGTGCAAACAGTCCTATATGTGCACCAACATCAATTACTATATCATTATCATGGATATCAAAGTCGCTATTAGAATATTCTTGAATCAACCATACATGTGTCAGAGCCATTAAATCAGTTGAATTTACACGAATCTTAATTTTTAATCCAGTTTTTGTTTCAAAAATTACATGATCTTTTTTTGTTAATTTGAAATATACTAGTAGATAAACATACCAATTTTTGAATAATTTTATAGATTTCAAAAATATCTTGAGTTTGGTCAGAAAGCCCATTGTTATCAATTACTGTGATATTAACGAAAATATATTTCATAGAATTGTGTAAATGGATTTTTAACTAACTTTACTTTTAAAAAATTATTGAAGTTCTTAATTATTGGTGGATTAGGTTTTATTGGAAGCCACCTTACTGAATTTTTAATAAAAAAGAATCATAATGTTAAGATATTAACAAAGACGTTTTCAAAAAAATCTAATATTAAAATTCTAAGCAAAAAAATTAAGATTGAAAAAATTGATATAACAAATTTTAGAAAATTAGGATGGTGTATTGAACAGTTTAAACCTGACGTAATTATTCATTTGGCAGGAAATACTTCACATTCTAAATCATTTGAAGAACCACTAAAAGATGTAGATTCTAATGCAAAATCGACTTTATTTATATTAGAAAAAATTAGAGGGTTGAATCTTAAGTGTAAATTTCTCTTGGGAAGCACTTTCATTGTAATTGGAAAACCAAAAAAACTTCCTGTTAATGAAGATACACCTTGTAATCCAACCACAATTTATGGAACAAACAGATTAGCAAGTGAATATTTTTGTAAAATTTATCATGAGGTTTATGGATTGGACACAAATATTTTCCGAATTACAAATTCTTACGGACCGCGTGAGCAAGTCATTCCTAAAAAAAATGCTGTAAATTTCTTAATACATCAAGCATTCAAAAAACAAGAAATAAACATTTACAACAAGGGAAAATTCTTTAGGGATTTTATCTATGTCGACGATGTGATCTCTGGAATTAATACTATCTTAAAAAATGGTAAATCTGGAGAGTTGTATTGGATATCATCTGGGAGAAAGACATGGTTTTATCAATTTGGTGACATTTTAGAGAAAACAACAGGTTGTAAAGTAAAATATTCAGAAACACCAACATACACGAAAAAAGTAGATGTAGGAAATTTTGTGGTTAATAATTCAAAATTAAGATCACTTGGATGGAAACCAAAAGTAAATTTAGATCAAGGAATCAAAGAAACTTTAGAATATTTCAAATCACAAAAAATCAGTTAATCATCTTATTTTCTGTAATATAACGACTAAACGAAGTAAACTCGAAAATTTTCAGTAGATCTGACATCCTAGAATATGCCTTATCTAAATTATGATAGGTAACAAATTTGTCTTTAAATGGTAAATCTAATTTTGGCATAAACTCTGGTGTGAGTTCCCAGGAATGAATGTAAAAACTAGCTGGGATTTCTTGTTTCTCATATTGTCTTATTGCATTTTTGATAACTCTCATAGGTAATGTTCTTAGATAGAAACCTCCAGCGGCTGGAATATTTTTCCCTAGAAATTTTGTGACTAATAGTGGAAACTCAATTAATTTACCATCAGGATTATCTTTTTCAATTGAATTACTTGATATTCTATATGGCCCATGCTGTGCGTTTGGAAGTCCATACAAATCAGTTTTCGCTGGAACAACACTACTATCATAAATATAATCAAATTTGGATAAAGAATCAATAATCCATGAGCTTGTTTCATTCAATGAAAACGTAGGAGCACGGAATCCCTTAGATTTTTTATTTGTCAGTTCTGAAAATTTTGCTATTTCCTTATGGAAACTCTGTTTAAAATCTGGTGAATCTATTCTTGTATGATACATAGTATGAAAGGCAATTTCATGTTCATTTTCTACTATCTTATCAAAAATTTCAGGATTGGTTTCAAGTAATTCGCCAACAACAAAGAATGTTGCTAGTGTATCATTTTTTCTAAGAATGTCAAGAATTTTATCAATTCCTTTGAACATTCTTGGTTCATGTTTTTCATCTTTAACATATTTCTTGACTAATTCTGGATGATACCAATCTTCAAAATCAATTCCTAATAGATTCATTTTAAAATTTAATCTTTTTAATTACACGTGCTGGATTTCCCATAGCAACTGAAAAATCTGGAATCTCCTTACTTACAACACTACCAGCACCAATGATAGAATTTTTTCCTATTGTTGTTCCTGCAGTAATAATACTTCCAGGACCAATTACTGCACCATCATTTATTGTTACTTTCTTAACCTCCCTCGGATAACCATTTTCTTTTAAAAGTGCATTTGCTGTTGGATTGTAATGTGCAAAAACCATAGCATTGGAACCAATTGTAACATTATTTCCAATACTAATCATACCTGGATAAATCAAGTCAATTAAGACGTAAGGAGATATATGACAATTTTGTCCAATTTTTACTCCTCTTGAACGTTGCATTCTGATTATCCAAGAAGAATTTATGGATGAATATGCACTTTTATGAAGAATCCAAGTTTTCAAAATTCTTGCACGTATTCTTAGTTTTCCAAAACTTCCCTTCAAACCATAAAAATCCATTATCTCTTTCTCATTTTGAGAAAAAACATCTTCCACGTCCATGACTTTCTCACAATTTTATTATTTTAACATGAATCGCTTAATTTTTCCATAGTCTGTACGTGGAAAATCTTCAACAAACTCAATCTTTGCTGGTACCTTGAATCGTTCAAGATTTTTTATACAGTGAGTTAGAATGTCAGTTTTAGATATATTAGATTCTATTGATTTCTTTACAAATAATTTTACCACTTCCCCAAATACTTCATGTTTCATCGGAACAGCAATAACATCATCAATTCCAGTTAAAACTTTCACTACTCTTTCAATTTCCTGAGGATATACCTTTTCCCCAGATATATTGATCAGATCATCAACTCTGCCTAAAATATAGAGGTAGCCATCATCATCGATCTTTCCTAAATCACTAGTTTTTAACCATCCATCATCAAGGTTTTCTTTAGTATGTTCTTCATTCCAATATTTCTCAATAACATTATGGCCTTTAATCCAAACTTCACCAATTGTAGATTCCTCATTATTTGAAACAAGTTTTAATGAAATTCCATCCGAAGGTTTTCCTACCGATTCAATTTTGTTATCATCATCAAATATCATAAAAGTTGACCTTGATGCTTCAGTTAATCCGTAATATGTTGCAACCTTTCCATTCTTTAGAATTTTTTTTAATTTTTTTATTGTTTCCGGTGGGAAAAATGTACTATTTGTTATAATCAATCTAAGATTTGATAATATATTCGATGAATCGTCAAAACCATTAGATACAATTTTTGATAATGTTGATGGAATTGCAGCTAAAGTGGTAGCATTATAATTTTTAATCGAGTCAAAAATTTGAGGAATTTCAACGGTTTTATGAATTATTAATGTACTTCCAACATATAACGAAGTGTGTAAACAACCAAGCCCAAAAGAATGTGATAGTGGTAATGGTAAAACATCAATATCATCTTGTGAATACTGTAAAGTTCTAACAATATTGGTTGTAGTGAAAACACAATTCGAATGAGTTATTGGAACTCCCTTTGGAGAAGATGTTGTACCTGATGTATAAATCAGATAAGCGTAATCTGAGGGTTGTGGTTTACGATCATTGGAAGATATTTTCTTAACTTCAGAAAATCTTAACTTTTCTATAATTTTTGATTCTATTTCTGCTATCTTGGAAAAATGGTTTTCTGAAGATAATACTAGTTTTGGTTTTGCTGAAGAAATCTGGCCCATGAGATTTTTTTGGGAAATCCCAGTGGGTATTAGATGAGCTATACATCCTGAGCTTATTGTACCAAGATATGAAATAACAAATTCATGAGTATTATCAAATAGTAAACTAATAACAGAATTTTTGGGAAATTTATTCAAAAATGATGAAAAATCATTTACCCCTTGATTGAGTTCAGAATAAGTTAGTTTTGAATTATTATCAATAATAGCGATCTTATCTGGATACGCTCTATACGAGTTCTTGAGAAAGTCAGCTATGGTATTCATATATGTGATTTTATACGGTCTAAAAGATTTTTTGCGCTAGAAATCGAAGTAACCTCATCATCTGAAAAGGTGATTTCAAATTTTGCTTCGGCAAGCGTTATGAGGTTTAATTGTGCAAAAGAATCCCAATCTTCATAGTCTTTTTGTGTTTTGCCCCATTGAAAATCAGATTCAGGAAGCGCTGGAAAAGTTTCTAAAAAAATTTTTTTAACATCATCATCTAAGACCAATTTTTTATCCGTACAAATTCATCATATAATAAATAAATCTATTACTATGTATAAAATTGATGAAAATTTTCAATATTGGAATTGATACCATCAATATAGATAGATTCAAAAAAAAAGAGTATGCCAAAAACAAAAAATTTTATCAGAAAATTTTCACTAATTCAGAAATCAAGTATTGTTTAGGGTTTAAAAATAGTTCGGAACACTTCGCTGGGAAATTTGCAATTAAAGAAGCAGTTAGAAAATCGATAAAAGAAAAAATTCCTTTTAATAAAATTTTAACAATGCACAAAAATTCAAAACCAAGAATAATCTTAATGTTAAAATTAAATTATGAATTTTTAGTTTCCGTCAGTCATGAAGCAAATATTGCAATTGCAGTAGTTATTGCTTTAAAAAAATAATTTATTTTTAAATAAATTTTCTAGTCAATCTGCTAAGTTGATTCAAAAATTTATTAAAAAAAGTATTACTCTCTTCACTAATGACCCATCTGGGAACTGCTATTTTATCTTGAAATAAATTAAGAATTTCTTTATCAGAATAATTTCTTTGATTTTGAATTTGATAATATTTATTATTAATTTTTTTAATATTTTTTAGTATATTCAAAGATGAGTTTAACTTGGCAATTAGCATGCCTTTCTTAAGATAGAAACAACTTACAGCTATGTCAGTAAGAATTAATGCTGGTAGCATTTTGAAATATGTTAATTTTGAAAAGTGGGTTAATAGACAATATTGTCTATTACGTTCCATTAAATAAAATTTGAATGAATTCCATTTGAAACTATAACCTTCAATGGGATGATAAATTATGGATGTAGGAACATAAAATGAATTTATTCCAATCATAGCAGCACGCCAACATAGATCTAAATCATCATGATATGCAAAAAGAAATGGATCAAACAAATTTAATTTCTCTAAAATTTTTTTTGTTGTAAACAAACATGTTCCAGAAGCATAACTAATTTTTTCAAACTTGTTATACTGGTTTGTATCTTTATCCCCCTTTCCACGTGAATATCCAAAGCCAAATAATTGTAAAACTTGCCCTGTACTTAGTAACATACTATGATCAGTACTAGCGAGAATTTTTGGTTGGTATATACCATCACCATTTTTTTCATAAGCAGTAATTAACTTATCCAACCAATCAGGTTCTACAAGTGTATCTGGATTTAGTACTACAACAAATTCTCCTTGTGCATGCCTAATACCAACATTATTGCCTTCACAATAACCTAGATTTTTTTTATTTTCTAGTAGTATAATATCATTAAATTTTTCTTTACATTGTTTGTATGTTTTATCACTAGATGCATTATCTACTAAAATTACTTCAAAATTCTTATTATGAGACTTGTAAATCGATTCGATACACTCATGAAGAAGTTTTCCTGCATTGTAGTTTAGTATAATAATACTTACCAAACCATTCCTTTTTTCATTCAATTTCGTGGCTTCCTATAAAATGTCCTTGTTGTTCCAACTTGGTGGAAAAACCCTTAATGTTTTACTTGCTTTCCATTTACGCTCCAGCGAACTTAATATTCGTTTTACTCGTTCTTCTTTAAGATCTAGTGTAGAACAAATATCATTTAACGGAACAGATTTTTCTTTTGCAAATAGCATCAAGTCTACAATTTCAAAAGGTAAACTATAGAAAAATTCTTCATCACTAACGTCAAAACTCCACGTGTCTGGAGAGGCTTTTCTTTCAATGATTTCATTTGGAATGTCCAGATATCTTCCTAATTGATATATCTGTGTCTTATACAGATTTGCTAATGGTTCTATATCTACTCCACCATCACCGTATTTTACAAAGTAGCCCAGTTGAAATTCTGCCTTATTTGTGGTACCAGAAACTAAGTAATTGTTTTTTTCAGCATGAAAGTATAATCTAGTCATACGAATTCTATGTTTAATATTTGTAGCAGCAGTGATTGCAGAATAATCATTTAATGAAAGCTTTATTTTATGAATTTGCTTGTTTTCATCATTCACTTCCAAATACGGAATGCTTAAACCATCATTATCAAAATTTTCAGAAAAAACTAATCTATATTTGCATGATTGATTATAATCTGGAAAATATTTTTCGACAATTTTTTCTCTTGTTTGATATATTTTTGATGAATCAAGTATTGACGTAATATTCTCTATTTCATATTTAATACCTAATTTTTCACAATATTTTTTTGCAAATTCTTGGCTTTGTGGGTTGGATTCTTTTTCAGGTAAGATTATCCCAAGAACGTTTTCTTTACCGACGGTACTACAACATAATTTTACAGCTAGTGCAGAATCAATTCCCCCACTAATTCCAATTACTATACCACGTTTTCTAAAATTATCGTAAACATGCTCATGGATAAAATTTTGAAGAGATTGGATAACACCCTCCATGTTTTTTATTTCAAGAATATTCTTATCAAAATTCAATTTTAATCGTAATTTTTTTAATTGTCTATTTAATTTTACTAATCTTAACAATTATTGACAATTATCATAATGAGATTTTTGTGCCTTCGCCTAAGAGAAGAATTTTTTCATCATTTTCTTCATCAATAGTTATCTTAGAATTAGATGCAAGAATACTATTTCTAATTTTTATTTTAGAATCAATAAAGCAGTTTTTCATAACAATAGAATTTTGAATGTCACAATCTGATAATTTGGAGTTATCACCAATACTTACATTTGGACCTAAAATTACATTAGGACCTATGATACAATTTTCGCCTATAATACAAGAACCTAAAATTTTTGAATGTCCAGAAATTTTCGAACCATTCCCAACCATAACATTACCAGAAAATTCAGAACCATCATCTTTTTCCCCAAAGAAATATGGTTTCATGTTTTTTAACACTTCACTATTAGCATGAATAATATCATCAGGAGTTCCAGTATCCTTCCAATAATCAGTAATCATTTCAAAATTAATTTTATTTCCTTCTTCTAACATCATTTGTAATGCATCAGTAATTTCTAGTTCGTTTCTCCAAGAAGGTTTTAGTCTAGAAAATATATCAAAGATTTTTGGAGTTAAAAAATAGATTCCAGTTACAGCTAAATTCGTTGGAGGGTTTTTTGGTTTCTCCATGATCCTAATAATCTTATTTTCTTTAACATCAGCTATTCCAAATCGCTCTGGGTTTTCTACTTCACATAATAGAACTAAAGCATTATCATCTGACGTTTCAAATTTTTTGGATATATGCTTGATTGATTTTTGAATAATATTATCACCTAAAAAAACAAGAAATTTTTCATTTTCAACAAATTCTTTGCATAAATTAATGGCATGTGCAATTCCTTTTGGTGCATCTTGTTCTATGTAGGTAATCTTTACATTAAATTCTGAACCGTCACCGTAGTATTCTTTAACCTTGTTTGAGCCTATTCCACCTATTATTATTGCAATTTCAGAAATTCCACAATCTCTAATTGCCTCTACACAATATTCTGACATTGGTTTGTTTGCAATGGGTAAAAGTTGTTTTGGACCAGTATGTGTCAATGGTCTCAAACGGCTACCATGCCCACCATGAAGAATTATTCCTTTCATTTTCTATCAAAATATCATAATAAATTAATTAGTACCTTTCCAAGGAGTTGGATCTAATACTGCTGATGATACATTATTCAATAATTCGGTATTATCTAGATACCATTGAACTGTTTTTTCTAAACCCTCCTCAAAACTTGATTTTACTTTCCATCCAAGTTGTTCAGAGATTTTTGTCGAATCCAAACTATATCTAAGATCATGTCCTGGTCTATCTTCAACAAATTCAATTAAATTCTCTGGTTTGCTCATTATCTCAAGAATCTTTTTTACAATAGTAAGATTGTCAATTTCATTATTCGCAGAAATATTATATGATTCACCTGATTTACCATGATGAAGTGTTGATAATATAGCATTGCAATGATCTTCAACATATATCCAATCTCTAACATTTTTGCCATTACCATAAATTGGAATTTTTTTGTTATGGTATGCTAATATGATGGTTTTTGGAACTAGTTTTTCTGCGAATTGCCTTGGTCCATAATTATTTGTACATCTTGTAATTACTACATCAGAATTATAAGTAGCAAAATAAGAATTTATCAAAAGTTCTGCAGCAGCCTTAGTTGCAGCATATGGACTTGATGGATTAAATTTAGATTCTTCAGTAGCAGTTCCATTAGCTAAACTTCCAAAAACTTCATCGGTGGAAATCTGAATCATTCGTTTCTTCTGTTTAGTTGTTATATCGAGTATTGTAAACGCGCCTCTTATGTTAGATACCAAGAATGGATTGGCATCATTAATACTTCTGTCAACAAATGATTCTGCAGCGAAATTAATTACTGCATCACATTTTGTAATCTGTCCCTCCAGAAATTTTTTATTTGAGATATTGCCTTTCTCGAAATGATATTTGCCTGAATTTTTAATTTCATACAGGTTTTTGTGGTCAGCACCAAATAATTCAGCATCAATATTGATTATCTCAAAATCATCGCTTTCTCTTAATAATTTGAGAATAAAATTACTTCCAATAAATCCAAGTCCGCCAGTAACAAGTAATTTCATATA
>Ga0208879_1004043_pt1 | contig 11638 bp, 9 predicted proteins | sample Knorr_S15_td_Bot_FD_185605 | JGI IMG/M metagenome (GOLD analysis project Ga0208879, IMG submission 185605) | Marine microbial communities from Southern Atlantic Ocean transect - Knorr_S15_td_Bottom_ad_5009_LV_A (SPAdes) (version 2) | ecosystem: Environmental > Aquatic > Marine > Oceanic | place...
TCAGTAAAATACCTATTTATTGGGGATTCAGTAAAAAACATTCACCTATTTTATCTACACATGTCCAATCATTTTCATTTATACGGTTTTCAAAAGAGTATAAAAGAATTCGAGCACAAAGCTTTCTGGGATCATTAGTCCCGTATGGAGATAATCGTAAAGGCATAATTGAGGAGAAGCATATTGCCGCACATCGATTTGAATTTGATCTTACACCCTCATTAACTGTTTCATTTAATGAAATGGTCATTTATGCCAGACGCAATATTGAATTGGGCTACCTGTTGCCCGTTAACTTATGGTGGTCCGAAGAACATGGGCTGGGTAATCGCGATAATGTACTTATGTCTTTTGATGCACAATGGAGCGTAAAACCGGGATTATCACTCTATGGAACATTTTTCTGGGATGAATTATCCTGGTTTAAACTTTTCAGTCTATGGTGGGGAAATAAATTCATTTTTCAATCGGGATTTCATTGGGTACCCTTTTCTAACCCACAACTTCCTGATTTTAGAGTAGAATTCACAGCAAGTCGCCCATGGGTATATACACATCAAGATTCACTGCTCAATTATACATCTGCAACCCACGGGTTAGGACTCCCTTTGGGCCCCAGCGCTCAAATAATTTATTTAGAAATGAATATGTGGCCAACATATAAAACATTCCTATCGTTTAATATATCTTATTTAATGAAGGGATCTGGATTGGGTTCAAATCCAAATGATAATTATAGTTTAAGAAATGAAGAACTAGATGAAAATACACCTATGTTATTAGGGGAAATTAGTGAATCAACTATAATTAACTTAAAGCTCGATTATCGACTAACTCAATTTCTCTATATCTCTGGAAAATTAACGTATGATACAAATGAAAAAGTATCTTCAGGGAGAATTGGTTTATTAATTAATTATTAATTGAATATGAATAAACTTAATGAGTTAATTAAATTAGATAAAATGAAATCAGATAAAAAAGTGTGCGTTGTTGGAGGAGGAAATTGGGGGAAGAACCACATCCGCGCCTTGAATGGACTTGGAGTTCTTGGTGGAATCGTTGACGAAAATGAGGAACGATTAAATCATTTTTCTAAACAATATCCCGGTGTAAATGTATTTACAGAACTGATTGACGCTCTCTCCCATTCAGAATTTACGGGTTTCACCATCGCCACTCCTGCGAAGACTCATTACACAGTTGCAAAAACCATCATTGAAGCTAAAAAACATATTTTAGTTGAAAAACCTCTCACACTAAATATTGATGATGCTAAAATATTAGTAAAACTGGCTGTTGAAAATAATGTTAATCTCATGGTGGGGCATGTGCTTTTATTTCATCCCGCCATTATTAAAATAAAAGATTTAATAACTGAAGGGAAAATCGGCAAGCTTCAATATATTTACAGCAACCGCTTAAATCTCGGACAAGTCAGAATTGAAGAAAATGTTTTTTGGAGTTTGGCACCTCACGATATTTCAATATTTCAATATTTCATTGAAGATTATCCAACCCAAATGAACGCTCAAGGCAGTACATTTCTACAGAAAGGAATTCATGATTCCACATTAACCCTATTGGAATACCCCAACAATATTAATGGACATATTTTTGTCAGCTGGCTTCACCCGTTCAAAGAGCACAGATTGGTTATTGTAGGTTCTGAAGGCATGATTTCATTTGAAGACTCCGCAAAGGATAAACCACTAAAATATTATAATAAAAAATTTGAATTAAACGGAAAAGTACCCGAGAAAATGGATGGCGAAGTTGAATTAATTGATTATGACCATTCAATGCCCTTAAAGGAAGAATTACGTTATTTCGTAGATCATTTAGACGGGACTAAACTTATGAAAGCGAACGGTGAACACGCGTTGGAAGTCATGAAAATTCTTGTAAATTTAAGCGAACAATTGGAGAAACTATGAGCGATAAAATGAAATATTTTGTGCATGAATCTTCCTATGTTGATGATGGTGTAACTATTGGAAATGATACAAAAGTCTGGCATTTCTCTCATGTACAAACCGGTTCAATAATCGGGGAAAATTGTTCCATTGGACAAAATGTCAATATCGGGAACAATGTTAAAATCGGAAATAATGTAAAGATACAAAATAACGTTTCCGTTTATGAAGGTGTGGAATTAGAAGATTACGTTTTTTGCGGTCCCTCAATGGTTTTTACAAATATAAAACTCCCTCGGTCTGAATTTCCACAACAAGGAAGTAAATATTATCTAAAAACATTGGTTAAAAAATCTGCAAGTATCGGCGCCAATGCAACCATCGTCTGCGGCGTTACCATCGGCGAATATGCCATGATTGGCTCCGGAGCTGTTATAACGAAAGATGTTCCGCCTTATTCTCTGGTAGTGGGCAATCCGGGGAAAGTAATTGGTAAAGTGGATAAAAAGGGGAAGCGGTTAACAAATAGTTAGAAAAAGCACATTTTTCTGATAAGATATTAACGAACTACATTCCACATTGTTTGTTTTTTACCTAAAATCCAATCAACAATCGCCAAAGCGGAAGCAATATTAACCTTAATTATATACCGAATTCCGGAATAAACTAAACCCAATGAATAAAACCCAATTTGAAGAAATAGTACTATTCTAAAGAAAGAATCATCTTTAGATAAATATAATGAAGTAATTAAACATGTTAATAATAAATAGGGTAAAAACCACCGTATTAGCTTATGAGAAAAATAGGGAATAAATATAGACCTTTTATGAAATGGATTGAGTAACGGTAAAATATATTTCATGGAGACAAGACTTCTTAAAATGATGCGTCTTTTTCTTTGCAATACTTCAGTTGGAGCATCTTCTATGGCAATTGCCTTTGGTTCATAAATAGTATCCAATCCGTTACCATATACCATTATCGGCTCCAAATGGTCACTGATTGAATCTGCCGGTAAAGACACATACGCATCCTTTCTCATAGCATAAATACTACCATTGGCTCCTAATAGCCATCCGGTTTTACCCTCCGATTTTTTGATAGCCACTTCATATCGCCAATACATATTTTCTTCAGATAATTTATGATTGTACTGAAGTTCACCACAAACAACACCGATTCTTGCATCTGCAAAATATCTGACTAATTTTTTAAGAGCATCTTGTTTATAAATATTATTTGCGTCGCTAAATACCAGAATTTCATTTTGTGCTACTTTAACTGCTTGGTTCTGTGCATTTGTTTTTCCAAGGTGATCAAGTTCTAAAACGTCAACAAATTCAAATTTTTGAGCGATGTCCACTGTTTTATCTGTGGACCCATCATCTGCTACTATTACGTCCAATTTATCCAGAGGGTAATCAAGGGATAGAGTATTTTTCAATTTTGCTTCAATATTTTTTTCTTCATTGTAAGCACTTATTATTAGGGTAATCCCGGGTAAATAATTGTCATCATACCTATAATGATTTTGTTTAAACAATTTTAATAAAAAATAATATATTATTAAAGTATGGATGATTAGCCCACTGCTAATAAAAAAAATAAAATGAAGAATATTCATTTATGCTCGGATCTCAATTATAGTTATCCAATTATATTTTTTTAAAAATGGAAAAATTCTATTCAATAATTTGTCTATATGTATTAAAAAACTCGAAAATCCTTTCATAAACGGAAATTTCACAAACAGTATAGTGAATAAAGAAAAAAGATAAAAGTAGTGTAACGTTGTATTCGGAAAAATATTTTTTATTAATGTCAGATCACTTTTTAATAACGGATGTTCATCTACTGAACGAAAATTGGGTGTTAATTTGCGAAAAACATTAATAAAGAAATTGTGCCCCAACGGTTCATAAAATACAGCTTTTCCTCCTGGTGTTAATACTCTTTTAATCTCGTAGATTGCATCCGCAAGCGACAAATGGTGTAGGATTCCGCTTCCATAGATCATATCAAATGAATTATCTCTGAATGTTAAATTTTCCGCATCCATAACTAAACAGTTCGCATCCATTTTAGTTAATAATAGATCTTGTTTGGTAATTTCGATTGCTTTCTCAGATATATCAATAATCGTAACGTTCGCCCCCTTTTCATAAATCTTCTTGCTAATTGTATTCGTACCACATCCTAGCTCTAATACAGAATCGCCAGATCCAATATTTGTGACAATATGTTCAAAAAATGTTTTAGACTCTTCTGCAAATGAATAAACTGGCGCAAGAACTTTTCTTTGATCATCCTCGTATCTTTTATCATGAAATTGTATTTCACGCTCTTTTTTGTCTTTAGTATTATTCAACATCCTTATTTACTACTTTCTAAAATATTCCTATATAAATGAAGCAGTTTTTTTTCTTCGGTATTCCAATTAAACTTCGTAATTCTCTTTCTGCAATCTTTAGATAAACGAATCCACAAATTATCATTATACAATATTTTTTCGATTTTCCGGGTTAAATCAATTTTATTACATGCTTCGAATGAAAGACCTCCACAATTATTGTTAAATGTTTTTACCCAGTAGGGTATATTTGAATAAACATAAGGCAGTCCCCAATTCATATAATCAAATATTTTAGTCGGATATGAAAATAAATAATTTTCATTCAGATGAAGAGGGATTACTCCTACTGTAGCATTCGAAATATAATCTTTCAATTTCAAAAAATTAATATGCCCAAAAAAATTAATATTCTCAGGAGCAGGTGCAGAATATTTTATCTTATTCAATTTGTCTCTAAAATGATGATCAGGCAATCTACCAATTATAATTAAATTAATTGTTGGATCTCTTTTTTGCAACTCTACTGTAGCTTCTACTAAATCCATAATCCCCCTTGAGGGTGTAACTGCACCTACATAAACAATGGTAGGAGATTTAGGTTTTGATTGAGTAATACTTACAGGATTAATTTTAACATAATTTTGAATAATTATTGTATTATTATACTTTTTAAAATGTTTCAGAAACGGTTCTACAGCTAAAATTGTTCCATCAAATAATCTTTGACCTACTTGTTCAATTAATAATGTTAACAAACCCAAAGGTCTTCTTAATAAATCAGGTATCCAATCTCTCATTTGTACAATACCTAATATATTTTCATGTATATCAAAAATAACCTTTTTCCCAGATAACTTTATTATAAAACCTACCCAAAGTAACTCAGGATCATGAAAATGTAAAATTGCGTATTTTCCTTTAAAAGCTTCTTGTATAATTGTTTTAGCATTTATTAGTCTATTAATGATTGATTTAGGTTTTGATAAACCAATTATTCGAATATTGTCTTTCTTAAATGATTTGTTTTCAGCTACTGCTATTAATGTTAAATCATAATATCTTTTCAGCGAATGACATTGTTTATAAAAAACCCTAGGATCATCCCATGGGTGCAAACTCGACGCAACTAATATTTTATGTTTTTTAAACATAAATTCTTTTTTTAATTTCAGCTATCCAGCCAGTTTTTGAATAATGTAAACACAATATTGCTATTAATATAAAAGAAACAATTGAAAATAAGAATTGTGATAATAAAGATATTTTTAAAATAGAAACCACTTTACTAATCACAACAATGCTTATTATACTTATTACACAATCTCGAAATATATTGAATCCAAAAAACCATTGATTATATAACTTATTAAGGTAATAACTACTCATAAACCCTGCAATTATATTGCTTATCAAAAAACTGAATAATGAAATCGTTAATAAATCAATTTCTAATTTCATACCAACACTTAACAAAACAATCATTGAAATAGCAGCTATTCCATAAATCAATGAATTATAACCCCTTTCTGAAACAACATCTATTGGACTTCGAGTCAAACCAGAAAATGTATAAAATGGCAATGCTAAAATCGTAAAGCGCAAGATATAAACACCATTGTTATTAGCTTCTCCCAACCATAATTTTAATATTAAAGGTGTATTTAAATAACAGAAAGTCGCGCCAATGACACTAAAAACAATACCAGCATTGAAAAATACCTTGAGCATTTTTGTCAAATCTTCTTTTTCACCTTTAGCAATTTTATTTGATAAACGTGGAAGCAATACCATTCCAATGGGATTTACAAATATTAATGATAATCTTACTAAACTTAAACTTGAATTGAAATAAGCAACGCTTTCATAATTATCAGATTTAGCAATAAATAAAGGGATTCCTGCTAATAAAATAAATTGAGAAAAAAAACCAGGAAGTCGTTTAAAACCATATAGAATAATTTGTTTTGATTTATTATAATTGAAATTAAAGAAATTTAATCCTCTATTTCTGGTTAAATATGCAATGATCATAATAGTGAAAACACTAGTGCCTATCCAAAAGAGACCATTATCTAAGCTATCAATATTAACAAAAATAATTATTGGTATTATAGCAGTTCCAAGTAGTTGAAAAATATTTGCTCCTATCATATTCATATAACCACGATAAAGAGCATACGTGATGAATTGGGCACTTATACTTAATGAAAATATAAGATACACCCAAAAATTATTACTAGTGAATCCAGGTATATCGAAAGATATAATACCATATATAAATACAACTGTTATTGGGATTGTAAAAAACAAAAATATAATTAAAGCATTATCACCAAAAGATTTATTGAAATTTCTACTTAAATAATTTGGTAACCCAACACTCATGCCAATTAATAGGATACCCACGATAGATGACAATGTTCTTTTTATCAACAAATACTCACCTAAAACTTCTAGTCCAAATATCCTTGCTATTAATCCATTTAAAACAAAAACACCTCCAATAACAACCAGTCCATTTAGGAGCGTTACCATTAAATCTGCTTTAAATGATAAATGTTTATTTAACCAATTCATTTAAGATATTTCAACACTAATCGTTTTTTTCCAAAAATCGTAACTAAAAAGAAACATTACCAATAACAATAATCCTTTTGTAAAAAATATTATAGTAAAATTTGAGCTTAAAAATCCAAAAGTAAAACTTGGAATTGCAATTGTAATGCTAATTATAAATATTATATTTTTTTTATAACAAGAAACTTGAAAAATCTTCCACTGTAATAAATGCACGATGAAACCAAAGATGATAGAAAATATTGTTGTACCATACCAACCAAAATTCGCCCAATAAGTACCTAAAAAATTTGCATTTGCTGACCCTGTTGTATCAGGGATTTTCCACCATAATTTTGCAACATAATTTGAAAGCGGAAAAGTTCCTTCCGAAAACATCCAAGAAAATAATTGAGTAGATCTCCCTAAAAGAAATTCATGTGTTTCAGGAAAATATTGGAAATAATAAAATAAAACTTCTGCAGGAGTAACAAATATGCGATTAATATATGACCATAAGATAACATCAAATATATCTTCTCGGTCAATTATTAAAAAATATGTTATTAAAAGAGGACCAGTCAAGGTGAAGAATGCTAATATTATTATCAAACTTGGTTTAACTTTTTCACGTTTTAAAAATATATATGCAGCAATAGATAGAAAAATGGAGGCTAGTGGCGATTTCTCTAATGTTATTGAGTTGACTATTAAACCAATAACAAAAAATGAAATAAAGAGATATTTATATTTCTTTTTTGAATACATAGATGTTAGAGAAAGGGAAGCAATAATTCCAAAAGGAATGAATAATGAACGTAACCAATGAAATAAATAGCGTTCTATTTTTGTCATTGACAACGTTTTTAAAGCCTCTTCACGCATATAAAAGAATTTTGTACTATTCCCAGGGTCTTTGATTAACTCTATTAGAGGGAGTTCATCTACCCTTAATAAATACCCACAAAAGATTAAAATTGAAATTGAAAAAAGTATAATAGTTACTTCATAGAAATATTTATCATTATTGTGTTTAGTAATACCCTCTTTTAAAAGAGAATATGATTTATTCAAATCAATTTCACGAAATAGTTGACCAAAAAATAAACCTACAGGAAAGAGCAAATAAAATAACAGAATTGAATAAAAATATGCAAATTCATTAGGATGATCACGAATCATTAAAACATAGATAGATGGAATAGAAATAAATAGTGTAAATGTAGCTACAATTATAGAAGGTATTGAAGCAATACGGATACCTGAAAATCCATAAACCAATCTATATTTATACGTTATTAGAATATAAATAAAAATTGAAATACATAATAATGAAGATTCTAATAGCCATTCACTTGGCATTAAAAATAATATTGATAAAAGAAAAATAGGGATTAGGAAAATTAGAGCACGATCAATATTCCAATCATTTTGCCGAATATCACCAGCGATATTATTTACCATATTTATTTAAGTAATTAATTACTTGAAAAATTAGATAATTTCCACCGCATACGAAAATATGCGTAATACATTGAAAATACTGAAGACAAAACAAATCCAATAATACACACTCTTGCCCTTGAAGGTTTATATTTTAACTGTGGTATAATAGCATAATCCAGAACTTGAACTGTAGGGGTATCTTTTGCTTCCTTAATTTTTGCTTCTTCATATTGTTGAGTCAAAAAAGCATACAATTTGTTTTGTACATCTACATCGCGTATCAATCTGCCAAGTTTGAGACCTAATTCCGGTACATCAGAGAATCCAGGTATCATAGTGAAATTGTTATCTCCACTATTCAAGTTTTCTAATTGGGTATTTAATTCATTTATTTCCGTATTCAATAATTTTATTTCAGTTTCAACTAAAATAATTTCTGGATGACTCTTCGGAAGCGTTTCTTTTAAAATATCTAATTTTACTTCGCTTATTGCGATTCTAGCTTTACTAATGGAAATATTGGAAATAATTTCCGAAACAGCCTGGATAGCTGCAGTTGTTTGTTCAGTGAGTGAAATTGTATTGTGTTCTTCTTGAAAAGCCTTTAAACGCTCTTCAGTTATTGCTAATTGGTCAATCGTTTGATAATAACGATTTTCAATAAATCCTCTATGCTGTGTGGCTTTTTCTGATTTCAATATTTTATTTACTTCATCTAATTTCATCACAAAATAGTTCGTTATATCCATTGATAATTTCTTGCAAATATCCTCATTTTTATCAAAATGAAACCAATCTGTTTTAATATCTGTTGTTATACTTATGAGACCTTCTTCATTTATTTCAAAATTAGTATTTTCTTCAAGAGCTTCTTGCGCTTTTTCAGCATTTACTAAATCGTAAAATTCTACCAAATTGAATTGATTAATTACGCTTCTCATTATTTTACGACTCTTCATAATTGCTATAAATGTATTTGAATTAGAAGAGTTCGAAAACATCATACTTTGTAATGATAACATTTCAGGATTATTTAATAACATTCTGCTATCAAAGCCTGAAGACGGAGGCATAATAACTGCGGACGTTCTAAATGTTTTTGGTAACATAAAAGCAAGTATAATGGACAAAATGCTTACAACAACTACATTTCGTATAATATCATTTTTAGAAGCCCATAATATTTGTCCAATTCTAAATAAATCTATATCATCAAAGTCAGTATTTATAAATGAAGATTCAGACTCTTGACTACCAGGTAGAACGCCATATTTTTTCAAATCACCAATTCTATTTCGTAGAGTTTTTTCAGAAAGTCCATTTTGTTCTGCAATTTCTTTTCGTTTTACAGGATTATGAATTAAATCCGGATGTTCTTTAACTAAATCTAATATTCGCTGTTCATGTGGAGTAAGTTTAATCATTATTGTCCTATTATAGCTGCTTTGTACGTTAAATAGAGCGTTGCAATTGCTGTGGCAGTTTGTAAAATGCTAATATTCCCGAACATTCTGCTTTTGATGCTTTCCGGAACTACAACAACGTCTCCTGGTTCTACATATTCATCAAAAGCATCTTTCAGTTCTGTACCGTCAGCTCTATAAATAATTGTGTTATTTTCATTGCCAATATTCAAAGCACCTCCTACCATAGCTATATAATCACTTGCTTTGTAACCTGGTACATATGAAAAACCTCTGGGGCGACGAACAAATCCATGTACGATTATTTGACTCGTTTTATATTCTGTAAAATTAAATTCTTCCCCTTTTTTATTCTCAATAAAAGGGACTATTATTTTATCTCCTTCTAACAAGGTAGGATTTTGGGTCAAGTCACCTTTTACTAAAAATTCCTTTAGGTATAATTTTGTCCGTTCATTATTTCTTTCTAAATATACTATTTCATTACTGCCATACTTTTGAACGCCTTTTGTTTTAACAATAGCATCTCTGACACGATTTGTAGGCGACATTATAACGTATCCAGGATATTCAACAGCACCAATTACTTGAACTTTAAATGACCGGATTGATGATAATCTTACTATAGTTTGTATTTTTTTATATGATTTTTTTGATGCTGCTGAAATAATTTCTTCTTTTACGTTTTGATAGGTCTTTCCTTTTGTAGAAAATTGCCCTATTGAGGGTAACGACAATTCACCAGCGGGGCCGATATTTTCATAATACTCGACTGTTTCAGCATTAAATAAATCATATGCCTGTCCTGGTAGTTGTTTATTTTCCAATGATGTAACTACAATATGTATTTGGTCACCAGGACCTAACACATATTTAGTGGGATCAATTTCACCTTCCAAAGGAACAGCTGGATTTGACAAATCTTGATAAACAGACTGATTGCTTCCCATTCGATTCGGTAAAAATTCCATATTTTCTGTCTGAGCATTTAAAATATTCAGAAATAATAATAGTGTAATACTTTTTTTAATTCTAGACATAATGCTTTATACAACTCCTAATCGTTCTTGTTGATATGTATTGTTTTGGATATCCTGCCACCAGGATTGGTTTTCTAAATACCAATTGATTGTTTTTCTAATTCCGGATTCAAATGTTTCGTTGGGTGACCAGTTCAATTCATTTTTCAATTTGGATGAATCGATAGCATAACGAAAATCATGACCGGGTCGATCTATTACAAACATGATTAAATCTATGTAAGAATCACCATTTTCAGAAGGTTTCAATTCATCTAAAATACTGCATATAGTTTTAACTATTTCTATATTTTCAATCTCATTATTTCCTCCAACATTATACGTTTCTCCAATTTTTCCTTTTTCAATTATCTTATATATAGCTTCACAATGATCATCGACATACAGCCAATCACGTACATTTTCTCCCGTTCCGTATACAGGAAGAGATTCTTCAGCTAGACAATTGAGTATCATGAGAGGTATTAATTTTTCTGGAAATTGATAGGGTCCATAATTGTTTGAACAATTAGATATAAGAATTGGAAGTCCATACGTCCGCTGCCATGCTCGAACTAAATGATCTGATGCAGCCTTAGATGCAGAATATGGAGAACTTGGATCATAAGGTGTTTCTTCCGTGAAAAAACCATCTTCACCTAAACTGCCGAATACTTCATCAGTTGATACATGATGAAATCTAAACTGTTTTTGCTTATCATTTTCTAAAGATTGATAATAGCGTAAAGATTCTTGAAGTAATGTAAACGTTCCAGAAATATTTGTTTTAATAAATTCGCCTGGGCCATCGATTGATCTATCCACATGGCTTTCTGCAGCAAAATTAACAATAATATCTGGATGATGCAGTTGTATTAATTCTCGTACATGCTCTTGATCACAAATATCACCTTGATTAAA
>Ga0208879_1004046_pt1 | contig 11633 bp, 7 predicted proteins | sample Knorr_S15_td_Bot_FD_185605 | JGI IMG/M metagenome (GOLD analysis project Ga0208879, IMG submission 185605) | Marine microbial communities from Southern Atlantic Ocean transect - Knorr_S15_td_Bottom_ad_5009_LV_A (SPAdes) (version 2) | ecosystem: Environmental > Aquatic > Marine > Oceanic | place...
CTCCAGGCCTCAATCACACCGGATATTGCGGCTGGATTTCCGCACTTTCATTACTTCCGGTTTTGGATGGGACATCAGGGGTTGATCCTGGCATTGGTTTACGCAACAGTTGTCTATAAAATTCGACCAACGATTAAAAGTCTTATCAAATCTTTTATAGCGTTAAATATTTTTTTGGTTTTTGCCGCTATTGTAAATATGTTGATAGACTCAAATTATTTCTGGATTTACGGCAAACCGGTGAATCATGTCGGAGAACGCATTCCCACTCTCCTGGATTATTTGGGTCCCTGGCCGTGGTATATCCTCACTGCTGAATTTGTAGCATTAGCTCATTTTCTATTAGCTTACAGCCCTTTTTATTTCATGAACAAACGAAAGCTTGATAAATGAATCGCAATTTTTTATTCTCCGTCATAATTGGAATTGCAGTCGTAATGATGGTCATTAATAGGCAGAAAGAAGAAACAGTAATGAAAACTCCGGTTGCTGAAAAAATCCCACACAAAACAACGATTCACGGTTATGATCTAGTTGATAATTACCATTGGATGCGTTTAACAGATAAACAAAAGTTGGCAAAGGATCCTGATGCTCAAACTCAAAAAGTGATGGATAATTTGAAAGCAGAGAATGCTTATAAAGAAGCCAAACTGAAACATACTGAACAATTTCAGGGAAAATTGTTTGATGAAATAGTGGGACGGATTAAAAAAGATGACGAATCCGTTCCTTATTTAGACAACGGGTATTGGTATTATACTCGTTATGAAGAGGATAAAGAGTATCCCATATACTGCCGCAAAAAAGGATCGCTGGACAATGCAGAAGAAATAATGATTAATGTTAATGAATGGGCGGAGGGTCACGACTATTTTTCATTAACAGGGTTGTCCGTTAGTCCAAATAATCGGTTATTGGTTTTTAGTGTAGATACACTAAGCAGGCGTATATATACAATAAATGTAAAGGATCTTGAAACTGGTGAAATTCTAAAAGATAAAATTCGTGGAACTGAAGGTTATGCAGCGTGGGCCAATGACAGCGAAACATTTTTTTATACCACAAAAAATGAAGTCACCCTTCTTTCAGATCATATTAATAGGCATAAAATGAGTACACCACAAGCTGAAGATGTGCGGGTATATACTGAAACGGATAATTCCTTTTACATCGGTGTCTATCGTTCTAAATCTGATAAATATATCATCATTTATAATTCCAGTACTTTGGCCAGTGATTATTACGTTTTAGAAGCTGATAACCCGGAAGGTAAATTTCATTCATTTTCTTCCCGGGAAAAAGAGCATGAATATTCCATCGAGCATTACAAAGACAAGTTTTATATTGTTACAAATTGGGGAGCTACCAACTTCCGGCTGATGGAAACACCGGATGGTGCAACATCAAAGGAAAACTGGACTGAAGTGATTGCTCACGGTGATGATGTATTATTAAGCAATATTGAAGTGTTTGCGAATCATATGGTCCTCAGCGAACGAAAAGATGGCTTGCGGCAATTACGTATTATAGATCAGCGGTCAGGCAATGAACATTATATGGATTTTGGTGAAGATGTTTATGCTGCGTACACACTCACAAACTTGAACTTTGATACAAATATTTTAAGGTATGGTTTTACATCACTGAAAACACCGTTTTCGACGATTGATTACAACATGGATACGCGTGAATCAACATTATTGAAACAAACCGAGGTAGTTGGAGGCCACAATCCCGGCGCATATACAACAGAGCGTTTGTTTGCCACAGCAAGAGATGGTAAAAAAGTACCTATCTCGATCATTTATAAAAAAGGATTTAAGCAAAACGGTGAAGGGAATTTATTGCAGTATGGATATGGTTCATATGGGGCAACTGTCGATCCTTCGTTCAGTTCAAACCGATTGAGTTTATTGGACAGGGGTTTTGCTTTTGCAATTGCTCATGTTCGGGGAAGTCAGACGTATGGACGTCCCTGGTATGAAGACGGTAAGATGTTTAACAAGATGAACACGTTTACAGATTTTGTCGATTGCAGTAAATATTTGATACAGAAAAAATATACGAGTGCAAATCATTTATTTGCTATGGGCGGGAGTGCAGGCGGGTTACTCATGGGTGCAGTATTGAACTTGGCGCCCGAAGTATACAAAGGCGTATTAGTTTCTGTTCCATTTGTAGACGTGGTTAATACAATGTTGGATGAAACTATTCCGCTTACATCAAATGAGTGGGATGAATGGGGTGATCCACGGGAAAAGAATGAGTTTGATTATATGATGACATATTCACCTTACGATAATGTGGAGGTTAAGGATTACCCCAATATGCTTGTGACCACTGGTTATTTTGATTCCCAAGTACAATATTGGGAGCCGCAGAAATGGGTGGCTAAACTCCGCGATATGAAAACTGATTATAATTTGTTGGTATTTCATATTAATATGGAGGCAGGCCATGGCGGGAAATCAGGTCGGTTTCGCCGCTACCGTGAAGTAGCACTGGAATATGCTTTTATGTTCGATATTGCAGGAATTAAAAGATAATGTATAAGTCTCTTATCATTTTAGGAGCTATTGTTGTTCTTTTTGGACAGAATCAAAACCGTCTATTCTGGGACGGAAGGGACTGGAAAAGGGTGGAACAGCTGGTGGATTACAATCCGGAACATTCATACAAAGTTAAGGCGGCCTATGTGAACGGTGTGCTGGATGGACGTTTGTTTTATTATTTCAAGATCTGGGCCGAACAATCAGAATTTGCGGACAGCATATTCGCAGAACCTGTCGATTATTTATCTACCAAAGAACTGGTTAAGTCTCTCGATAGTTTTTATGAGGAGCTTCTTAACATATATGTTCCACTGCCTTCAGCCATCATTATCGCAAACATGTACGGAGAGCAAGCACCTGTCGCCCTGATAGATGATTATGTTCAGCAGTCAAAACTCTGGATTAATCAATTGATGTTGGATATGGAAAGAGATGGATATGAAAATTTACTTGAAGAAAAGGTGGAAAAATACCAGGATAGATATCGAAACGAAAAATAACTAAGTACTATAGAAATTTCGTTTAATCCTTTTTAGCCGAAATATATAAACAATAATCAACCCCGCTTCCGGTTTGATCGTAATAATAAGTGAGGGAAAGGATTGATTCTACTGTCTAATTTGTAATAAAATATTGCACTAAAGTATAAATATATTTGTAAATTATATTTACAATATAGTAGAAATATTCTCCGGTGGGTAAAAATTACAAATTCATATTTTTTATTTTCTGTACAGTTTTGTTGTGCAGTAGTGGATTTGCGAATACTGCATTGTGGGTGAAAACGATGTTTCAATCTGAAAGAAATGTCAGTTCACTTCTTCCGGAGTTTTCCGATGCTTATGGTGTGGCTTTCCGGGATTTGGATGGTGACGGGGATGCTGATTTGTATGTTGTGAGGTTTCGCAACCTGAACCGGATGTTTCTCTACCAAAGCACAAAAGGAAGGTTCAAGGATATAACGATTCAGACCGGCCTTGGGGGTAATCTTTATCCCCGCTATTTGGAAAACCTCGAGTTAGGCGCTTCGGTTGTGGACTATGATAATGACGGTTTGCAGGATGTGATGATTGCAGGTTGGGGAGTAACTACAAAACTCTTTCGACAATCACAAAAATTGAAATTCCAGGATGTATCAGAGCAGGTTGGCATTCAAACACCATTCAGCGGCAACGGGGCAGCCTGGGCTGATGTGGATGTGGATGGGGATCTGGATCTTTATTTGACAAATGAGCATGGTGAAAACAGATTGTATATCCAATCATCACGTGGAACCTTCACGGACAAGGCAGTGGAGTTTGGTGTCAATAATGGAGGAATCAGCCAAAGCGCTTCCTTTGCTGATGTGGATTTGGACGGTTATCCGGACCTCTATGTCTGCAATTGGCACGCACCGGATATTTTTTACCGAAACGTCCGTGGTGAACGGTTTGAAAAAATGTTACTTCCTCTGGCTCATCTGACACAAGCTCTGAATAGCAATGGCGTACAATTCGGGGATGTAGATAACGACGGAGATTTGGATCTTCTGATCTCAGATAGGCAGAAAGAGAGTCGGCTCTATATCAATAACGGCGGGAATCAGAAAGAGTGGGATTTTAGAGATATGACAGATAAGACTGGAGTGCAGAACCACTTTCCATCCTATTCGGGAATCATTGCTGATCTGGATAACGATGGGTGGCAGGATATTTTTTTCACCAATATCGGACCAAATTTGTTTTTCAGAAATAAACAGGATGGAACATTTGCATTGGTATACCAGGAAAAGATTAATGCTCAATCAAGGCTTCAATACTATAGCACAGGGGCAGCTGTAGCAGATCTGGAGGGCGATGGAGATCTGGATCTATTTGTAGCAAGTAAGGATACCATCAGTACCTTATTTTTGAACCCGGGAACAGCAGGCCAGTCCATTCGACTTTACCTGGAAGGAGTTCAGAGTAATCGCGATGCAATTGGTGCAAAAGTATGGCTTTATTCTATTCAGGATGGGGAGGGATCTCGATCTTTGGCTGGATACAGGGAAGTTTCAGGTGGCGGCGGGTATTTATCAATCGGAGAGGCAGTAGTGCATTTTGGTGTTGAGGACGGTTTTCAATATGTTGCTCTGGTGCAATTTCCCTCCGGGGAAAAAGTGGAGGTGATTGGATTAAACCCGGGAGAATTTCGTAAGGTTCGGGAAATGTCAGGAGTATTGCGAAGCGTGGTTCTTGCCAAGAGAGAAATTATGCGTAAACTTCGATTCCCGGCTTTCTGGTTCAACTTCAGTTTTGTTTTTGTCATGGCAGCCTGTTTAATGATTTTCTTAAATCTTTCTTTCAAACGATATGAGTGGTCGAACCGTCAGGTTATTGGATTTCTGTTTGGTGGACTGGCTATTCTTTACCTTGTTTATGGGCTTATGGAGGGACGTTCAATGCAGAAAGTACTTTCTGTATTGACGGTAACGGAGTTTGTGGTGATAAGCATATTTTTGGGATTTATGGAAAAAATGTATCGCGGGCAACTCCAGCGGTTTGAATATCGAAAAGTACTGAAGGATATTTCGGAGCAGGTGATTTTGATTCGAGATAAAAACGAGTTGTTTCAAAAGCTTATATCCACCATAAGCAAGACTCTGGATGTGTCATTTACCTGTATTTGTGTTCTAAATGGTAAAAAGTTAGTACGAGCAAAAATAGTTGGCAGTACCGATAAAATTCCAGAAGCAGTGAACCTTACAAATTCCCAATGCAAAGCACTCAATACAAAAGGTGTGGCCTTCGAGAAAGAAGTGAGATCAGTTTATCCGGAACTGCCGGAAGGAACGGTTTTTTTCCCGATTGTATATCAGGGGCCATCAACAGCAATATTAATAATAGGTGAAATAGGGGATGGAAATCCTGTGCAAAAAGAAGATCGGGAATTGTTATCTATTGTTGCAAATCAAACTGCCCTGTCACTTGAAAATATAGACTTTATTGAGGAAACAAAAAGTTTGACCCGAAAGGTTGCAGAATCGAAAACCCGGAATCAATATGTAGAAGAGTTGGAAGAAAGAAATCTGATACAAAAGGATCTTCTTGAAAAATTGAAATCAACCCAAGCACAATTAGTTCAGAGTGAAAAAATGTCCAGTTTAGGGCAGTTGGTGGCAGGAATTGCGCATGAGTTAAATAACCCCATCAGTTTCATTTATGCGAACATGAAGGAATTGCAAAAATATATTGATGTTTTGACCAGGAAAGAAAAAGTTGACAAGGATGAATTTCAATATATCCGTGGAGATGTACGAAAACTGATAACAGAAAGCATGGAAGGAAGCAACAGGGTAAAAGCTATCGTGGAAAATTTGCGAAATTTTTCACGGATTGATGAAGGAGAATTCAATCAATCTGATATTCACAAAGGAATTGATTCGGCTGTACTGTTGTTAAGTAAGGAAGCAGGTGAAAGGATCAGGTTTCATAAAAAATATGGAGATATCCCGGAGATCCTTTGTATGCCCGGACATTTGAATCAAGTATTCATGAACCTGCTCTTGAATGGGGTTCAGGCAATTCAGGGAGAAGGAAATATTTGGATCAGCACGAGTTTGGACAATTCATGGGTGATAATTAATATCCAAGACGATGGAAAAGGGATAGAGGAAAAAGAATTGAGCAAAATTTTTGATCCGTTTTATTCAACCAAACTAATTGGGGAAGGAACCGGACTTGGATTAAGTATCAGCTACGGAATTATTGAAAAACACCATGGATCAATATTGGTTGAAAGCAAGGTAGGCGAAGGCACAACTTTCAAAGTCAAAATACCTTCAGGAAAAGGAAAAAATTGATGAGTAGAAATATTTTGAGAAAAATTTTAATTGTGGATGATGAACCTTCAGTTTTGAATTCTTTGAAGCGTACATTACGAAAAGAACATGATGTTATCCTGTGTCAGGATGGTTTTTCTGCAATGCTGGTCTTGAAAGAGCAGGAAATTGCTGCCATTATCGCAGATCAACGCATGCCGAAAATGAATGGTGTTACTCTCTTGGAAAAAGCGATGGAGATCCAACCAGATGCAACCCGGATTCTCATCACAGGATATTCTGATATTCAGACTGTCATTGATGCAATCAACGAAGGGAATGTGTATTACTATATTCACAAACCATGGGAACCGGAGGATGTAAATTTGATCGTTCGACAGGCGATTGAACGCTACAATCTTATCCAGACTAACCGTTCTTTGGTGGCCGAACTTGAGGAAGCAAACCGGTGCTTGTCAGATGAAAACCTGCTTTTAACACAGGATGCTGAAAAACGGTATTCTTTCGATCAAATTATTGGCAAAAGTCCGGTAATGAACGCTGTATTTACATTGATGAGGAAGGTCATTCCTACAGATACAACTGTGTTAATTCAGGGAGAAACCGGAACCGGCAAGGAACTTGTTGCGCGGGCAATTCACACAAATGGGTCACGGAAAACCGGGTTGTTTGTCCCCCAGAACTGCGCTGCACTGCCAGATACACTTCTGGAAAGCGCTCTTTTTGGTCACAAAAAAGGAGCGTTCACTGATGCAGTATCAGATAAAAAAGGATTATTTCAATTGGCGGATGGGGGAACGATTTTCCTGGATGAGATAACAGACACATCATCAGCGTTTCAACAAAGGCTTTTACGAGTACTCCAGGAAGGTGAGATCCATCCGTTAGGTTCTGACAATTCAATAAAGGTTGATGTTCGTGTCATTTCAGCAAGTCAAAAAGATTTAGGGGAGGAAGTAAAACAAGGCAGATTTCGTGCTGATCTTTTTTACCGATTAAATGTATTTCCGGTTACGCTTCCCGCCCTGCGTGAACGGCATGGTGATATTCCCCTTTTAGTTGAACATTTTTTAAGAGTGTATTCCCAGCGGTTAGGGAAGAAAATCAATGGATTATCTCAGGAGGTCCTCTCTTCGCTTATGGTGTATCCATTCCCCGGGAATGTACGTGAATTGGAGAATATTATCGAAAGAGCTGTCGTGTTAGCTATGGATGGATCAACCCTGACAGAAGGTCAAATATTCTTGCATTCTGATCAGATCTTTAATTTTGATTTTGTTTCCCCTGGCGGGGAAGATAAAAAACTGAAAAACATGGTTGAAGCTTTGGAGAAAAAGGCAATTCTTCAAGAACTCCGGCGGTGGAACGGAAATATCAGTAAAGCAGCGAAATCATTGGGTTTGAGCCGTCCAGGTTTGTATCAAAAAATTGATCGCTATGAAATCAATTGTAAAGATAATTAACAACAAATATGTAAATAAATATTACATTTTGTCATTATGACCTTTTGAACAATTCAAGTTAGTTTATTTTATAAATGCTGATATTATGGTATTTGAAGGATATTCAAACTTTTTTTTTACTTTTGGCACGTTGATTGTGTCTAATGAACTGAACAATCCAACTTTTTGAGGATAATCATGCAGTTACCTAAACATATAATTTGTTTTAGTTTAATCATACTCTTTTTCTTTTTTGAAGGATGTTATACCCAGCTTTCTGTTCAAAAACGAGTGGTTGTTGCAGAACAGCCATTTCGCAGCAACGAAACCGATTTTGATGATCAGGAATATATCCTGGATTCGGATACAATTATTGTTGAAGAGGGAGAGTCAGTAACAATAATAAACAATTATTCTTCCTTATCACTTAACCCCTACTATAATGATCATTGGGGATTTGATCCTTTTTATAATGTCAACTTTTATTATAGACCTTATGGAGGTTTTCATTATCCCTACTGGCATCGGCCGATCTGGGCGAACTACGGATACGCATTTTGGTACGATCCCTATTTTTATGATCCGGGGTATTTCTGTTATTCCGGGTATTATGGGGGCCAAAATGGATATTGGTATAGTTATCCATATTCCAACTGGTACGGTTCCTCTTCCTATTACAGTCATTACGAAAAGAAGAAGCGAGACTGGGACCGACGGCGAGGAGATATCGAAAGGCAACCTGTTGTTCGGCCTGCTGCTCCTTCTGCCGGTAAACTTGATAATGTGGTTGTCTCCGCAGGAGAAAATAATAATCTCGCTCATGTCGTTCGTCAACCTGTGCCTTCAAAAAACATTGTCAGTCAAAAGGATGGAACAAGAGTTAGAAAATATAGAAAGTCTAAAAACAATGGTAAAGTTCACCGCATCATTGTTAGAAAAGGAGACAGGAAAGAAATTAAATATCAAAAAAAAGAAACGAAAAAAAATGTAGTGAAAAGGGCAGGATCCAATCCTGAAAAAAAGAAGTACCGAAAAAACAAATCAAGATCCTATGCTCATAAGATTATTAGATCTGTCCTTAGTGAAGTTGTCAGCGCAGCCTCCCATCCTTCTGTTTCTAAATCTCAATCAAATAGGAAGAAAACTTCAAAAGAGAGCAGGTACACAAAACGATCTTCAAAAAAATCAAACAGGCGTTCGAGGTAAAATTTTCTTATGAAAAATATAAAAATAACGTGTCTTTTTTATATTCTTGGAATTATTTCTCTGGGATTTTCCCAAAGTGCCTACGACGCCATTCATCTAATGGACCGGGAAATTGGATTTGGGACTCGTCCGCTCTCCATGGGAGGTGCATTTACAGGTTTGGCGGATGATTACACCGCCATTTACTGGAATCCGGCCGGGCTTGGTTCTATTTCAACACCGGAAATTTATACGGAATTGTCCCACTTGAATTTTAACAATCAGGCCACTTTCCTTGGGAATATGAATTCAGAAATGCAATCGTTTACCCGGTTTCGATCATTTGGATTGGCAATGCCGGTATCAACCACCCGGGGCAGTCTGGTATGGGCAGTTGGATATAATCGTATTCTTGATTTTGACGATAATCTCATGTTCAATGGATTCAGCGGGATCTCAAATGATATTGGTTTTTACTTAAATGAAGACACAACATTTTATTTATTTGATGGGGAGCAGAACGGTGAAGTTTATCGTCACGAACAGGTACAGAGTGAAGGAGGCCTTAGCCAAATCAGTTTTGGCGGTGCACTTGCTCTTTCCCAGAAATTTACCATTGGATTAATGTTTGGGCTTTTGGGTGGAACTGAAGAATACAGGCTTCATTTTTCCCAGGTGGATTCAGATAATAATTATATGGAATACCCCGCAGATTTTGATGAATACCAGGTGATTCAAATTCTTCGGTCGGATATCCGGGCTTTCAGTATGAAATTGGGTGGAATGTTAACCCTGGTGCGCGGTGTAAAAATTGGTGGTGTTATTACCTTTCCTTCTGTGTACCAAATCGATGAGATTCATTCTTTCAGTGACAAACTCATTTTTGATGATGGATTTACAGATCAAACGGAAGAAACTGGTGAATGGTACTACAAGGTTCAATCACCTTTTGTATTTGATTATGGTTTATCGTACGGGAATACATTTTTTACATTAGCTGCTTCAGGGAGATATCGTGATTGGTCACAGACCAGGTTTGAAGTAGATAGAAATGATTATGATGATGAGGACTACAGGGGGTTTTTGGAAGAAAATACAAAAATCAGAAATGTCTACCATCCTACTCTTGAATATCATTTAGGAGGTGAAGTGAACCTGGGAATTTTGAATACCAGGCTCCGGGGAGGATATGCTTTGTTTCCTGCTCCTCAAAAGGTTGTGATTGATCGAAATCATGATAGGGAATCTATTTCGGGAGGACTCAGTATAGGGTTAGATGAAAATGTAAACCTGGATGTCACCTTTCTGAGAAACAGTTGGTCGCGATATTCTTCTGATATATACACTCCAGGAGGGGTGAGTGAAAATATTTATACCAATCACCTTTTGATCGGTTTTTCGTACTCTTTCTGACCCTTTCTCGAATTTTCTTGCTTGGGAATCCGTAATAGATCGTCAACTCTTTTTCAGATCTCCTCCAAAGTAATCCTATTGAAGGGCTAAATCCTTTATCCTGGTTATTGAAACCTTTGGAAGAGAGTGCTGTTAAAGAGTAGATTATCTTTGTATGACGGAAACTGAATTTACAAACCTGTTGTCAAAGGTTGATTCCTTTTTTATTCCCAAAAGCAGGGGCTCCTCAGGGGGGAAATGGATTGCTGAGGGGACCATAATTGGAGGGGCTTCAATCGAGGATTTGGAACAGGCTTTGAAATCAGAATCTATTTCCGTTGTTATTCAAAAAAACGGAGCAAGCGCATATATTAAGGTGGAAGAAAAAGACAATATATTATTAAAAATACCAAAGATACCCCGAATCCACATTGTTTTGTTCCTTTTAACCATTCTCACTACTCTCATGGCAGGTGCCTTAATGGAAGGTATAAACTTTTTTGTAAATCCTTTAGGATTGGTAAAAGGAATACCCTTTTCATTTACCCTGATGCTGATCTTGTTTACCCACGAATTCGGTCATTACTATTATGCACAAAAACACGGAGTAGATGCAACCCTTCCATATTTTATTCCCGCACCGACATTCATCGGAACATTTGGTGCTTTTATCAAGATAAAATCTCCGATCCATAAGAAAAGCGCTTTGTTGCAAATCGGTGCATCGGGACCGATAGCCGGGTTTTTTATCGCCGTTCCCGCATTAATTATTGGGTTAATTTTATCAAATGTTGTAGAAGTATCGGGAGATTCAATTGGAATTATCCTTGGAGACTCTGTTTTAATGAAGCTTCTTACAGTTATAATTCATCCCAGTCTAACCGATACTCAGGACATTCTGCTTCACCCTGTAGCTTTTGCAGGATGGATTGGTTTGTTGGTCACAATGCTGAATTTACTGCCAATTGGTCAATTAGACGGGGGACATGTTGCCTATGCACTGCTCGGGCGGAAGCATGATATCCTGGCAAAATGTACTTTTCTGGCTCTGATTCCTTTAAGCTTTTTTTCGTTAAATTGGTTGGTATGGGGAATATTAATTTTAATTCTCATGCGGTCGACCAAACATCCTCCAATTTACAATATGGATGAACCATTATCGGAAAAGGATAAATTGATTGGCTATGTGTGTCTCGCTATTTTTATTCTGTGCTTTATTCCCGTACCTTTCCAGTAAAAAAAACTGGGAATTGAATTGGA
>Ga0208879_1004052_pt1 | contig 11625 bp, 7 predicted proteins | sample Knorr_S15_td_Bot_FD_185605 | JGI IMG/M metagenome (GOLD analysis project Ga0208879, IMG submission 185605) | Marine microbial communities from Southern Atlantic Ocean transect - Knorr_S15_td_Bottom_ad_5009_LV_A (SPAdes) (version 2) | ecosystem: Environmental > Aquatic > Marine > Oceanic | place...
GACGGTGTCCTGCTCGTGCATGACGGTGGCCACCGGCTTGAAGGCGACGCGGAAGTGGACGGTCTCGCCGTTGGAGATGCCGCCCTGCACGCCGCCGGAGTCGTTTTTTGTCATGCGCACTTTGCCGCGCTTGGCCCGCATGGGGTCGTTGTGCTCGCGGCCGGACATGGTGATGCAACCGAAGCCGGAGCCGACTTCGAAGCCCTTGGACGCGGGTAGGCTGAGCATCGCCTTGGCCAAGTCGGCCTCGAGGCGGTCGAACACCGGGTCGCCCCAGCCGACCGGCAGGCCGCGCGCGACGCCCTCGATCAAGCCGCCGACGGTGTCGCCGGCTTTGCGGGTGCGCTCGATCAAGCGGATCATTTTATCGGCGACGGCGCTGTCCGGGCAGCGGACGATGTTGGCCTCGACGTCGCGCAACTTGACCGTGTCGGGGTTGACGCCGGCGACGATTTTTTTGACCTGTTTCACGTAGGCGACGACCTCGACGCCGAAGCGTTGTTTCAAAAGTTTCTTGGCGACGGCACCGGCGGCGACGCGGCCGATGGTTTCGCGGGCGCTGGAGCGGCCGCCGCCCTGCCAATTGCGGAAGCCAAATTTCTGCTGGTAGGTGTAGTCGGCGTGGGAGGGGCGGAACTTGGTTCTCATTTCCGCGTAGGCCTCGGGTCGGAAATCTTTATTGTGCACCATCATCATGATGGGCGTGCCGAGGGTTTTGCCCTCGAAGGTGCCGGAGAGAATTTGCACGCGGTCGGCTTCGTCGCGGGGCGTGACGATTTTCGACTGGCCGGGTCGGCGTCGGTCGAGGTCGGGCTGGATGTCCGACTCGTCGAGATCGAGCTGCGGCGGGCAGCCGTCGAGAACGACGCCGACGCCGCCGCCGTGGGATTCGCCCCAGGTGGTGATGCGAAACAGATGGCCGAACGTGTTTGGCATGCGCCCATTGTGCGGCAAAACGGTGTTTGTTGCAATTCCGGTGCTTTTCATGAAAAGACTGGCGGCAATTGGCTGGTTCAATAACAGTCCCCGCGATGAGTTCCTTTGATCTAACGGGACGGATGACGATCGGCAACGTGGTTTGCCGTCTTGGGTTGATGATTGCCTGTGTCTGCGTTTGGGAGATTCGGGGGACGGCTGTTGAGACCGCAGTCAAGCCGAAGGCGTTGGAGATTGCTTATGGGCCGTTTGTGGATTGGGTGGATCGCACGACGGTGACGATCAGCTGGGAGGTGGACGAGGCGATGGCCGGCCGCGTGCGCTGGTCGATGCCGGGCGGCAAATCGGCGGAGTTGACCGACAAGCAGCAGGGAAAGCGCCACCTCGTGACGGTTCGCGGCCTGTCGCTCGACGGCGAATACACTTACCGGATAATTGGCGCTGTCGAGGGCCGGGCCGTCCAGAGCAAACAATACAAGTTTGACTCGTCGTTTTATTATCGCCTACCTGATGTGCCGCTTGGCCAAGCGGGCAAGCTGTCAATTGCAGCCAATCAAATCCTTGAGTTGGCGGACGCACGGGCCGGCTACTGCCTCGTGCTCGGCGGGGTGGACGGCAGCTTGGCGCTGGAGCTGATTCGCAAATCCGACTTGCAAGTGGTGGTGCTGGAGCAGGACGCCGCCAAGGTTCGGCAGATCCGGGCCACTCTTGACGCTGCGGGTGTTTACGGTGTCCGCGCCTCGGTGCTCGAGGGATCGCTGGACGAGCGGTTTCTCGGCTCGATGCTGTTCAACGTGATTGTCTCCGAGCGGCATTTACTTGAGGGCCAACTGCCGCCCGCCAAGAGTGTTGAGGTTCTCCGGTATCTTGTGCCGGGCGGCGGCACGCTGGTGCTTGGCCAAGCGGGTGACCTTGGCCAAGCGCAACGTTGGCTTGGCCAAGCGGGGAGCCGCTTGGTTCGCTCCGATAGCGGCGAGGCACGCTGGCTCGTTTATGCACGGCCGCAGTTGGCCGGGGCAGGGGAATGGACTCACCAATACGGCAACGCGCAAAACACCTCGTGCAGCGGCGACGACATTGTGAAGGGCGAGATGGGCGTGAAATGGTGGGGCGAACCGGGCCCGCGCCCGATGCCGGACCGCGGCCCGCGCAACCCCGCGCCGCTCTCAACCCACGGGCGGCTTTACGTGCAGGGCGACCGGGTATTGTTCGGCTTGGACGCCTACAACGGAACGGTCCGATGGAGTTTCTCCAGCCCGGAAATGCGCCGGGCAAACATCCCGCGAGACAGCAGCAACATGGTGGCGGCCGGCGATCAGCTTTACCTCGTGCAAGGCCGGTATTGTATCGGGATCGATGGCGCGACGGGGCATCGGGTCAGGCGGTTTTCCGTGCCGGAGGGCGAGGCGGCTAAATATCAATGGGCTTATTTGTCGGTGACCGGGGACAAGTTGATTGGCAGCCGCGTAAAAAAAGGGGCACTCTACCTTGGGGACGACGGTGAGTGGTACGAGAAATTTGAAACAAACTTTACCAGCCGAGTGACGAGCGACCGGCTGTTCGGTGTTGACCTGAAGTCCGGCGAACAGGCTTGGGCCTACGAGGGTGGGGCGATCATCAACTCTACCATCACCATCGGCGACGGGGTGATTTATTTCATCGAGAGCCGCGCACCGAAGGCGCTCGAGAAGGCCGGCAGCATTCAGCCGATCCAGCAACTCGGCGATCAACACCTCGTCGCGCTGGACTTGGACAGCGGCGAATCCAAGTGGGATCGTCCACATGACTTTTCAAAATTGCAGTACATGACGTATTTGGTTTACGCCAATGGCACACTCGTTGCCACGGGGACCGACAAGGATAAACATTATCACACCTTCGGGATCGCCGCCAAAGAGCAGACGCGCGAGGCCAAGGATGGCAGCCCGGTTCACATCCCGGCGGGAAGCCTGCTCTGGGAGGATCACCACAAGGAGGGCAAGGGGCATCACAGTGGGCACCTGCAGCACCCGGTGGTGATTGGCGACACCTATTACTCTGACCAATGGGCGTTCGACTTGGCCACCGGCAAAGAGTTGCGCGACGACCTGCCGGAACGGCGCGGCTGCGGCACGATGTCCGCCAGCAACCACACCATGTTCTTTCGGCACTACTCCCACGGCATGTGGGATTTGAGCACCAACAAGCGCAGCCAGTTCGAGGGCATTCGCAGCGGGTGCTGGCTGAGCCTGATCTCGGCCGGCGGGATGTTGCTTGCCCCGGAGACAAGCGCCGGTTGTTCCTGTGCCCATTCGATCCAAACTTCAGTCGGTTTTCTGCCCCGGATTCTCGAATGAGCCGTTTTTCCCTGAAAAACACCTCAAAAAAACTTCATTTATTTCAAAAACAGTGTTGACAATCGGCGTCTGGTCGCTACTTTGCGGCCCAATTCGCACGGCGTGGGCCTGCAAGCGCTGTCGTGGATGTCTACTAAATCTTACATTGCTAGCTCTGAATTATCCCCGGGGGGGTTGCAGGTTTCTTCAACCTGATCCCCCCGGATTCTTTTTTTTAAACCACACGTGAATTTAGTCGCCGTGCTGCCGCTACTTGGCTTGAACCACGGGCCGTTCATCCTTAAGGTTTCCCGCTGCTAAAATTTTGCGCAGCCATTTTCAAATGAAATCATTTCTAACACAAACGGTGCTGACTTGCGCCCTGATGTTTTGTCAGTGTGTAATGGCGGTGGACGTGGAGATCATTGCCCATCGGGGCGCGTCGCACGATGCGCCGGAGAACACGCTCGAGTCGGTCACGCTCGGCTGGGAGCAGGGCGCCGACGCCGTCGAGATCGACGTGTACCTGTCGAAGGACGGTTACATCGTGGTGCACCACGACGACACCACAAAGAAACTCGCGGGGGTGGATCGCAAGGTTGCCGACCAGACGCTGGCCGAGTTGCAGCAACTCGATGTCGGCGCATGGAAGGGCGACAAGTGGAAGGGCGTCCGCATCCCGAAACTCGACGACGTGCTGGCGACGATTCCCGAGGGGCGACGGTTGTTCGTCGAGGTGAAGTGCGGGCCGGAGATCGTCCCCAGCTTGGCCAAGGCGTTCAAGCGTTCCGGCAAGAAAACGGGGCAGTTGGTCGTGATCAGCTTCGATTACGAAGTGGTGAAACAGGCCAAGGTCAAGATGCCAAAGATCGACTGCTTTTACCTGTCTAGTTTCAAGGTGGACGAAAAAACCGGCGAGCAAACTCCCCGCGCGGAGAAGTTGATCGCCATGGCCAAGGCGGCCAAGCTCGAGGGCATCAACGTCAACCACAAGGGGCTTGGGGACAAGGCGTTCCTCGACAAGGTCAAGGCGGCCGGGCTGGAGTTGTTCACGTGGACGGTGAACTCGCCGGACGTGGCTCGGCGCTTGGCCAAGCTGGGCATCAACGGCATCACCACCGACCGGCCGGCTTGGCTGCGGCGTGAACTCGGCAAGTAACTTGGCGGCTTGTTTGGTAACCTTGGCCAAGCGTTGTGCGTACATAGCCGATTGAGGATGGCTGATTTTCTACTGCGGTTTTTATTTTTTGGGATGCTGTGTGTCTGGCCGACGGCCGTTGCGCAGGATACCGATCTGGAGTTGTCGGATTACGACAAGGAGATTGCCGCCATCGAGAAGGAGTTGATGGCGGAACTTTCCGTGTGGGATTACAGCATCGATCTGCGGCTTGGCGGCGGCTACAAGGAGAACGTCACCCTCTCGGCTTTCGCCGAGGAGTCGAGTCCCTTCGCCTCAATCGGTTTCGACTTCATGGCCATCCGGATTCCACTCGCCGAGGACGGGGTGGAGGTCACCGTGTTCGGCGCGCTGGATGACCGCCGTTATCTCGACGCCGAGAGTGTGGACTCGGAACAGACCGGCCTGCTCAATGTCAGCCTCGAAAAAAGCCTGTCGCTGCATTGGCAACTCAAGACCGACATCCGCGTCATTTACATCAACGAGATATTTGACGCGTCGTTGACCGAGGACGACATCGGGACGGTGCAGGTGGTTGGCAAACAAATCAGCCTTGAACCGGCGCTGCGCCGGGGTCTGCCGGCGAACTTGTGGGTTGAGGCCAAGGCGAAAGTCACGCGCCAATATTTCGCCGAACCGCTGGACGACCATCTTGAAATCGGCGGCCGAATATCGTTCGGGGTGGACTACGGATTTCAGTCCGAGCTGCTTCTTTACGTGGAGACGTTGCGGCGCGATTACGACACGCGCAGCCAGCGCGATGAGATCGGTTTTTACATGCCGGACACCGACCTCAGCTACGACCGCCCGGAGCGCGGCGTCGAGTGGGCGCATTACTGGAACAGCAGCCGACGACTGCGCATGCGCACGCGTTTCTCAATTCTCGAGAACGAGGACAGCGGCTCCGGGTATTTTGATTATCGCCGCGAACGCATCTCGCACAATTGGCGCTATCGCGGTGAGTCGTGGAGGGTCTCGGCAACGGTGCGCAAGGCCACTTACGAATACGACCTCCAGCGTTCCGCCGATTTTCTCGACCTTCGCCAGCGTGCCGACCTATCGTGGGACATCTCGGTCGGTTACGAGTACAACGACCACTTGACGTTCCAGCTTGGCTATGAGCAGGAAAGCATCAACTCCAACGTCCCGCAGGACGAATACCGTTACCGCATTTACACCGCCGGCATCGACTGGGAGTTTTGAGACCGACCGACCGACTGTGCCGGAGCGCTTGGCCAAGCGGAGTGGTTGCAAACTTCTGAATAGAGCGGTAGTTTCCGGCGTACCGGTACGGCGATGCAGCATCACGGGGCAAGCTTGAGTAATCAGTTTTTTACGCGGCGCGAGTTTCTCTCCCGCTGCGGCATCGGCATGGGCGGCTTGGCGCTTGGCTCGATGCTGCCCAATGCCGCCAGCGCGGCCGCCTCGTCGTCGTTCTCGATCAAGGGGGCGCATTTCACGCCCAAGGCCAAGCGGGTTATCCACATTTTTCTCAACGGCGGTCCGTCCCATGTCGATACGTTCGACCCCAAGCCGTTACTGCAAAAATATGCCGGCAAGCTGCTGCCCATAAGCAACTTGCGGACGGAGCGAAAAACCGGCGCGGCGTATCCGTGCCCGTATGAATTCAAGCGGCACGGCCAAAGCGGCATTGAAGTCAGCGAGATTTTCCCGCACACGGCAAAGTGCATCGACGACATCGCGGTGATCCGCTCGATGTACGCCGACGTGCCCAACCACGAGCCGTCGCTCATGCTGATGAATTGCGGCGAGGCGCGGCTCATCCGGCCAAGCGTGGGCTCGTGGGTGACGTACGGGCTGGGCAGTGAAAACCAAAATCTGCCCGGCTTCATCGTCATGTGTCCCGGCGGTTACCCGATTCAGGAATCGCAAAACTGGCAGTCCGGTTTTCTCCCCGGCATTTATCAAGGCACGCACATCGACACCAAACACACGGCGGTCGATAAACTGATTGAGCACATCAAAAATCGCGGCCTCTCGCTTGCGGAGCAGCGGCGGCAACTCGATTTTATCCAGTCGCTCAATCGGCGGCACGCGGCCAAGCGCCAGAAGGACGCGCAGCTTGAGGCGCGCATCCAGTCGTTCGAGTTGGCGTACCGGATGCAGATGGAGGCGACCGACGCGTTCGACGTCAACCGCGAGCCGAAACACATTCGCGAGATGTACGGCAAGGGGACGCAGGCTCGGCAGCTACTCATCGCCCGGCGCTTGGTTGAGCGCGGCGTGCGGTTTGTGCAGGTGTGGCACGGCTCCGGCCAGCCGTGGGACAACCACGACGACATCGAGGTGAACCATCGCCGCTTGGCCAAGCAGTGTGACCAAGGGATCGGCGCGCTGCTAACGGATCTCAAGCAGCGCGGGTTGCTCGACGAGACGCTCGTGCTTTGGGGCGGGGAGTTTGGCCGGACGCCGACCGTCGAGTTGCCGACGCCCGGCTCGAACGCCGGGAAGATCAACGGCCGCGACCACAATCACCACGGATTCACCATGTGGATGGCCGGCGGTGGAGCCAAGGGCGGAACCGTTTACGGGGCGACGGATGAGTTTGGTTTCCGCGCGGAGGTGAACCGGATGCACGTTCACGACCTGCACGCCACGATGTTGGCGATGCTGGGGTTCGACCACGAGAAATTCACCTTCCGCCAAGCCGGCCGGGACTTCCGCCTGACCGACGTCCACGGCAAAGTCATCCACGACCTCATCGCTTGAAAAAGCCCGGGTAGGGACGGCTGTCTCAGCCGTCCGCGATGAACTCGAAACGGCCGGCTCGGAGAGCCAGCCCTACCTTCTTTTTCGCGTTACCCCCACAACTGGCGGTCGAGGGTTCGGTATTGGAGCGTCTCGGAGATGTGTTCCGTGTTGATGCTGTCCGCGCCGGAGAGGTCGGCGATGGTCCGGCTGACTTTCAAGATTCGGTCGTAAGCCCGGGCGCTCAAGTCCAGCTCGTTCATCGCCATCCGCAGCAGATCCTTCGGCTCGTCGCCGAGTTGACAGTGCTGCTTGATGTCGCGGGCCTCCATGCGGGCGTTGCAGGTGACGTTGGCGTTGCCGTCGAAGCGTTGCTCTTGGCGTTGCCGCGCGGCGATAACGCGGTCGCGGATGCTCGCCGACGGCTCGCCGTCGCGCTGGGCTGTGATTTCCTGAAACTTCACCTGCGGCACTTCGACGTGCAAATCGATCCGGTCGAGCAACGGGCCGCTGATCCGGCCGAGGTAGTTTTGAATCTCGCGCGGCGAGCTGCTCGACTCGCCCGGCATCTTGCCATCCGGCGTCGGGTTCATCGCCGCGATGAGCATGAACGCCGACGGAAACGTCATCGACCCGGCAGCGCGCGAGATGGTCACGTTGCCCTCTTCGAGCGGTTGGCGCAAGGTCTCGAGGACGTTGCGCTTGAACTCCGGCAACTCGTCGAGGAACAGCACGCCGTTGTGCGCCAGCGAGATTTCGCCCGGTGTCGGGTTGATGTTGCCGCCGAGCAGGCCTGCGTCGCTGACGGTGTGGTGCGGCTTGCGGAAGGGCCGCTGCGTGACCAGCGCTTGGCCGGGTTGCAGTTGGCCGACGATGCTGTGGACGCGGGTGACCTCGAGCGCCTCCTCGAGCGTGAGCGGCGGCAGGATGCCGGGGAGCCGCTTGGCCAACATCGACTTGCCGGTGCCGGGCGGGCCGATCATCAACACGTTGTGGCCACCGGCGGCGGCGATCTCGAGCGCGCGCTTGACCGACTCCTGGCCCTTGACGTCGGCGAAGTCCGGGCCGTCGATGTTCTGCACGGCGAACAACTCGGTGAGATCGACCTGCTTCGGCTCGATCGTCTCGCGGCCCTCAAGGAACGCGGCGGCCTCGCGCAAGTTTTGCACGGGGTAAACTTTCAAGCCATCGACGACGGCGGCCTCGGCGGCGTTGTCGCTTGGCACCATGATGCCGTCCATGCCGATGGCGCGTGCCTTGAGGGCGATGGACAGCACGCCTTTCACGCGACGCACGGCGCCGGTCAGCGCGAGTTCGCCGACCATCATGATGCGATCGAGTTGGGTGGACTCGATTTGCTCGCTGGCGACGAGCATGCCGATGCCGATCGGCAGGTCGAAGCTTGGGCCTTCCTTGCGGATGTCAGCCGGGGCGAGGTTGATGGTGATGCGGCCAAGCGGCATCTTGAAGCCGGAGTTGGTGAGGGCGGTGGTGACGCGGTCGCGCGACTCGCGCACGGCGGCGTCCGGCAGGCCGACGATGATGACGAGCGTCTCGCCGTAGCCGTCGTTGACCTCGACCTCGACCGCGTGAGCGGCGATTCCCTGGACGGCGGCGCAATGGATTTTGGCTAACATATTGTGTTTTCCGGCGTGTTTTTGCGGGTAAACCGCGTGGCCTGTTTTGGGCGCGGGGCCATTAAGCCCAAAACCAGCCGCTTGGCCAAGCGCTTGGCACGTAAAATTATTCTTTTCAAACGGCAGTCGGTTGGGTTGGATTGCTCCTGTCGAGCCGGTTTGGCTTGGCACTTGGCCAAGAGCCATGAAATAGGTTGAGTCAATTTGAAACATTGCAGCCGGGTTCGGGGTGGGCAGCCGTTGGGTTGTTCGTCCGTGCGCCGCGTCGCCAGTGAGCCCGGCGTCCCAATGAAAACCCACGCATCATCCCCATATTCCGACCCGCAACAGAGTGCATGTCGCGGGCAGTCGTTTTGTCTTTCAACGCAGCACGGATGAAAATTCTCCCCGCAGCCATCTTCACGCTGACCAACGGCAAATCGTCCGGCTGGCGCAACTTCAGCCAATTGATCAAGCTGGTGGTGATTGTGCTGATGTTCGTGGCGCTGTCGACAGCGATGTTTCACTGGTTGATGGAGCGCGAGGGACAAAAGTATAACTGGTTCGACGGTTTTTATTGGACGATGGTGACCATGTCCACACTGGGCTACGGCGAGATCACGTTCAACGACTGGCCCGGCAAGCTCTTCTCCATTGGCGTGATGCTGTTCGGGATGATGTCGATGCTCGTCATTCTGCCGTTCGCTTTCATCCGGTTTGCCTACGAGCCGTGGATGGAGGCGCAGAACGCGGCGCGCACCCCCCGCACGTTGCCGGAGGAAACACATGGCCATGTCATCCTCACGAATCTCGACGCCGTCAGCCAAGCGCTCATCCACAAACTGGAGCAATACGCGATCCCGTACGTGTTACTGGTCGGCGACAAGGACGAGGCGCTTCGTTTGCTTGACCAAGGATTTGTGATCGCTGTGGGGGACACGGACGACCCCGGCGCTTATCGCAACGTCCGGGTCGAGCAAGCGGCCATGGTCGTGGCCACCGGCAAGGACGAGGCCAACGCCAACATCGCCTTCACCGTGCGCGAACTGGTGGACAACCGGGTGCGGATGGTCACGTTGGCCAAGTCGGAGGCATCGGTCGATATCCTGGAGTTGGCCGGGAGCCAAAACGTCATCCGGCTCGGCGACACGATGGGGCAATTCCTTGCGCGCCGCACCATCGGCAACGACGCCATGGCACACGTGATCGGGCATTTCGACGAGTTGCTCATCGCCGAGGCGATGGTCACCGGCACGCCGCTCGTCGGCAAGACCTTGGCCGAGTGCAACTTCAGCGAGATGACCCACACCAACGTGGTTGGCGTGTGGGATCGCGGCGAGTACAAGGGCGCCGGCCCGGACACCCGCATCAGCGAAAGCACCGTCCTTGTGTTGGCTGGTTCCAAGGAGATGATCCAGCACTACAATCAGGTGTTTTGCATTTATCACGCCGAGGAATCCCACGTGGTCATCATCGGCGGCGGCCGCGTCGGCCGCGCCACCGCGCGCGCCTTGGCCAAGCGCGGGCTCAAGTATCGGATCGTCGAGGAGATGCCGAGCCGCATTCGCAACGACAAGTATTACGTGCAAGGCAGTGCCGCCCGGATCGAGGTGCTTGAGGAGGCGAAAATCAAGGAAGCCTCCACGGTCATCATCACCACCGGCCAGAACGACACCAACATTTACCTGACCATTTATTGCCGCAAACTTTGCCCCGACATCCAGATCATCAGCCGGGCCAACTCCGAGCGTAACATCAGCACGCTGCACCGCGCCGGGGCCGACTTCGTCGTGTCGTACGCCTCGATGGGAGCGAACATCATTTTCAACCTCCTCAAGCACAGCGACATCCTCATGGTGGCCGAGGGGCTCAACATCTTCCGCATCGAGCTGCCCGAGCACCTCGAGGGCCGGTCGCTCGTCGAGTCCGAGATTCGTCAGCGCACCGGCTGCAGCGTGATCGCCATCCAACGCGAGATCGACGGCCGCGACACGCACCTGATCCACCTGGACCCGACCGAGTTGTTGCAGGTCGGCGACGAGTTGGTGCTCATCGGCAACGTTGAGTCCGAGGAAATTTTCCTCAAGACCTACGTCGCCCCCTCCTGATTTCACGCCCCAAAACCAAGCGCTGCGGAATCGTCGCTTGGCAGCCGCTGCGCCGGCCGGTAGGTTTTGGCGATGCTCTTGCACTCGCAACTCATCCACCCGCAGATCAACGGAATCCTTGGCCAAGCCGGCCATCACTCGAAAGTTTTGATCTGCGACGGCAACTACCCGGCGTCGTCGAAGATCGGGCCGGAAGCCGAGCTGGTATCGCTCAACCTCTCGCCCGGCGTGGTGACCTGCAGCCAAGTGCTGCGAGCGCTGGTGACGGCGATCCCGCTGGAGGCCGTGAATACGATGGGCATTCCGGATGACGACCCCTACGCCAAGCACGGCCCGCCAACGGTGTGGGCCGAGTACGAGCAAATCATTGGCAACGCCAATCTTGGGTTGAAGATTGAGCCGATCGAAAAGTGGGATTTCTACGACGCCGTCATGTCCGACGACCACGTGCTGACCATCCAGACCGCCGACCAAGCCCTCTGGGCAAACGTCCTGTTGACGATCGGCTGCCGAATTCCCTGAACGGCCACCGCGCTTGGCCAAGCGCTTGGTTCACTTGGCCGACTCGCCCGGCTGGGTTGGTTCTGATTATTGGAAGTCAGGCTCACTCTCCAGCCAAGCCGGAGCATCGGGGCGCTCACCCCCCAGCCAAGCCGGAGGCTTGCCTGCCATTAGCCGGTGGTTGAGCGAAGCGACACCACCGGAATCAGCCGGATATTAAGCCCCACCCCGGAGGGGTGGCAGTGATGGCAAGTCCGTAGTAT
>Ga0208879_1004053_pt1 | contig 11623 bp, 10 predicted proteins | sample Knorr_S15_td_Bot_FD_185605 | JGI IMG/M metagenome (GOLD analysis project Ga0208879, IMG submission 185605) | Marine microbial communities from Southern Atlantic Ocean transect - Knorr_S15_td_Bottom_ad_5009_LV_A (SPAdes) (version 2) | ecosystem: Environmental > Aquatic > Marine > Oceanic | place...
TTTCCAGGTCGCCTAGGACCCAACCGCCACCGTGGAACCAAACCAGTATCGGGAAGGGTCCGGACCCCTCGGGCGTATAGATCCTCACCGGAATCTCGCCTCCTGGACCGGGAATGTTCCGGTCTTCCACCTTGGCCACTTCGGGCCCCGGAGCCCTGGGGCGCAGCTTAGCGTTGGATCGCGCTTCCTGGGCAGATACGGTGTGGTTCGGAGGCAGACCAAGGGCTGCCGTTGCTTCTAGAACTGCTTGTGCTTGCGGGTCAAGTGGCATCTCATTCCTCCTGTTTCGCTTGCCCTCACCCCTACCTCTCGCGAAGGGCGATGGAACTGGCGCATGGGTTTATTCTCGGGAACCCCAGCTGAGCCCCCTTTCGTAAAGGGGGTTGGGGGATTTCCCCGTCCCGCTACCTACCCGTCACCATGGGCAGTCCACTATCCATACGTACTTCATTTATTATCTCCAACACCCGTTGGCGGAAGGGGGCATACTCGATCTCAAACTCATCCCTCAGACGGCTGTTATCCACCATGTAATTCCCCGATAGCTCGCGGCCGCCTTCGTTGTCGAAGGTGATCTGTGAGTCAGGGAGAAATTCTTTCACCATTTCCGCCAGGCCACCTAAGCTGATGGCATGTCCTCCGGAGTTGTAGACGGGGTAGTGGCTGGAATCGGCCAGCAGCACCCGAACGAATGCTTCGGCGATGTCCTCTACGTGGATGGGCAGCCGCATAATCTCTTTATGTGGGAAGCTGACCGGCTCGCCTCGGGCGGGCAGGGTGATGCAGCGAACGTGGTCGACGGAACCTCGGAACTTGTCGGGGCCTGTCACGTTAGCTGGCCGTATCCCAGTGATGGCCATGCCGTAGTTCTCGATGTATTTGGATGCCTGGAACTCGTTGAATATCTTGTGCATGGCGTACTGGCTGGTGCCGTACATCGGGTCGTCCTCGTTAACCTCCCGGTCCCCAAAGTTCGACTGTTGGCCGCTCACCGCAATGGAGCTGGCGTACACCACCCGGTTTACGCCGCAGACTCTGGCGGCCTCAAAGCAGTTATCCATACCCATGATATTCAGACGGGTGTCGAAGTGAGGACGGTCTTCGGTTCCGACTACGGGTAAGAGGTAAGCTAGGTTAATGATTCGGTCGGGCTTGGTTTCAAGAATGGCCTTGACCACGTCCTCAAAACTGGTAACGTCGCCGTACATGACCTTCAACCGCTCTCCCATGCCGGACAGTTGGTCCGAGTGGGGGTTGATGTCCATGCAGACCACTTCTTCACCCCTTTCGATTAGCCGCCGGATAGCCCTGGGTCCGATAAAGCCGGTCCCGCCGATAACCAGGATCGCCATGTCGTCCTCCTACGGAAAGGGGGTCGGTTTTCGTTGATTTGATGGAGCGCGGTGAGCGCTGCTCAGGCTCCCGAATTGACGTTCAAGGGGAGTATATGCGGGGCCTGGAACACCGTCAACCACCGAGAACGCTGCCACCGCTCCAGATCCCTCGCTGCGCTCGGGATGACAAGGGAGGGCCGGGATGACAAGGAAGGGCGGGGACGACAAAGGAGGGCTAGGACGACAAGGTTAGGGCCGGGAGGATAAGGGAGGGCCGGGTGACACGGGTGGGGGCTTGGGATGACCGGAGTACTGGGAGGGCCGGGGCGACAAGGGTGGGCCGGGGCGACAAGGTTGGGGGCTTGGGATGACCGGAGTACTGGGAGGGCAGGGATTCACTTAGGTGACGCTCGCTGCTACAATACTGCTGGAGCTGGGAGCCGCCAGGAGGCACCAATTGAAGTTCTATAGCTTTGATGAGACGACTTACCCGGGCATTCCGGATGAGATCGGTCCGGAAACCCGGCAAACCAACCGTTTCTGCGACCCAGCGCTTGCCGCCCAGACGTACCAAGAACACCTTGACGAGTGGACCATGTGCGAGGACCTGGGGTTCGACGGCGTCCTGGTCAACGAGCACCACTTCACCTATTTCAATATCAACCCTTCTTGCACCGTTCTGGCCGCGGCGATTATCGCCCGCACCAAGACGCTCAAAGTAGGCGTTATCGGCCACGTGCTACCCCTGCGTCATCCGGTTCAGACCGCCGAAGAGTTCGCCCAGTTGGACATCCTGTCGGGCGGGCGTTTCATCGGTGGCATCGTCCGGGGGGTGCCCCAAGAGTACGTGTCGTACAACATCGACCCTTTCACCAGCCGGGAGCGTTTCGCCGAGTGCTACGACATTCTAAACAAGTGCCTGACCGAAGAGATATTCGACTACCAGGGCAAGTTCTACGACCTGAAGGCGGTGTCGGTGTGGCCCAAGCCCCTCCAGAACCCGCTGCCCATCTGGATGCCCGCCGGGTCGTCGGAAACGATCGAGTTTGCCGCTGAACGGCACATACCCATCGCCCGGGTCTGGAACCCCACGGTGGTTTTTCAGGACGCCTTTGAATATTACAAAGAGGTGGCCAAGGAACAGTTCGGCTGGGAAGCTGGGCCGGAACAGTGCATCGGCGCACGTTACATCCACGTGGCTGAGACTACCGAACAGGCCATCGAAGAGTGCCGCGCCGCAGTGATGTACGTGCGCCGTTTGAGTACCTTCAGCCGTCCGGTGCAAGTCCCGGCGCCGGTGCCCGGTCTGCAGACCGACCGTTCTTATGACTACCGGAAACGTTCCAAGGGCGCGGAGATGCCCGGCCCCGGCACCCCTTTCGAGAAGTTGCGGGAGTCAGGATATATCGTCTGCGGCGACCCGGACTATGTGGCGGATTGGCTGGAGACGGCCGGTTACGGCCACTTCATGGGCATGTTCCGCGTCGGCAGCAACAGCCACGAGAACGTGATCAAGTCCAAGAACCTGTTCGCTGAGCACGTCATGCCCAAGCTCAAGCACATCAACGAAGCGGCTCCGGCGGCCACCATATAGCAATGGTTTCCCTGTTCGGTGATTACAACTACACCCTGACCCGGGAGTCGCCGGAAACCAGAGGGGAGTTCGAGAACAGCGCCCCGGGAAGCGTTACGGCGGGATGGGAGATACTTTCTCCGCCGGCGGGACCGGACGGTATCCCCTACCAACTTATCTTCGTCGGACCGACCGATGAGCACCGTGGCACGGCGATTCGTTTGAAGGTGGCGGCCAAAGGCGGCGGCGAGGTTTCGGATGACGCCGATGTGTTGCTAGAAACCTTTTACAAGACCGGCGAAGAGCGCACGGTGATGTTCGAAGGTAAGTACGGACTCTTCCGGGAGATACCGGATCAGGAAGCTAAAGAAGCGGCTCTGTCGCTGCAAAAGCGGGCAGAGGCCGGAGAAGACTACGTGATCCGGTTAGGGGTAACCGTTCTCGATGGCTCACCCCAGCCCGACCCGGCGGCCAACGCTTCTTACTTCCAGTTGGAATGCGTGAAACTCTGGTGGAATGAGTCCGCCTGAACAGGCTGGGAGACTGGAAATCGATTCCGCCATTCCGGCGAAAGCCGGAATCCATGGGGCATTGGCTCCATCCCAAGTGCCTGGACACCGGCCGTCGCCGGTGAGACGGGTTAGAGTAACGATCATTCTGACGGTGGCAACATAAACGCGTCCGGCGGGTATTCAAATTAAAGGCAGGTAACCCAGTGGGGGCAGCGGACGGCTCTATATTCGCCCGGCACAGCCTGGAGGCGGGCGGCTTTGAGGTTTCTTACCTCAAGGGCGGCCACGATGGCGACATGGATTCGGTCCTTTACCTCCACGGTATGGGCGGCGGCGGTAAGTGGGAAGCCTACCACATGACCTTGGGAACCTTTGCTCTAACCTACGCGCCCCAATTGCCGGGATGGGCCGACGGTCAAGCGCCAGATAGCATCGATTCAGTCCAGGACTACGCTAGACTGGTGATCGATTTTATGGATGCGGCGGAGATCGGCCGGTGCGTCCTGGCGGGCCACTCCTTCGGCGGATGGGTCGCCCTGTCCCTCTGCGCCGACCATCCCCAGCGGTTTTCACGCATGATTCTGGCGGACCCCATGGGAGTCGCGCTCAACGACGCCAACACCCCTAACCTGGCAGAGATGGATGAAGAGTCCTTTGCCAAGGCGGCCTTTGCACGTCTTGGCCTGATCGCCACGGCCCAGCCCGACGGCTTCGGCGCGGAGTGGGAGAACGTGCGGCGGGGGCCGGAGTTCGAGCGCCAGTGGAAGGGCAGAGGATTGGTCGCGGGGCTGATAAACGGACCGTCCTCAGACCCGGATCTGACCAACCGGCTGGGGACGATTACCGCCGATACGCTGCTGGTGTGGGGCCGGGAGGATGGTATCGTCCCCTTGCGGCACGGAGAAGCCCTCCGGGACGCCTTACCCAATTCCAATCTGGCCGTCATCGACCGTTGCGGCCATATGCCCATGGCGGAGAAGCCCGAGACTTTCAACAAGATCATCCGCGACTTCCTGGTGGGCGATCATCAGGAGATTCCCGAGGTAGTAAGAGTCTGACCAAACCCAACCCGGATCAAGAAAGGGAGGAAACCATGGCGAAGATCAAGCACATTGCGATACGGACCCCGGACCCGGAGGCAACCGCCAAATTCTACAAGGAAGTATTCGGACTGGAAGAAGCCGGTGTAGCCGGATCGGGATTTTACCTGACCGACGGCTATCTCAACCTGGCCATTCTTAAGTCTAAGGACGAAGGGTCTGAGGAGTCGCCCCGCGACGCGGCGGGGTATGCCGGGATCGACCACCTGGGATTCTTGGTGGATGACACGGACGAGACGTGCGCGAAGCTGGACGAAGCGGGCGCCACGCCGATGATCGGCCGGGTGAACGTTACCCCGGTGCATGCCGACACCGCCCAGTCCTACTACGAGATTAAATACCGCGGGCCGGACAACCAGGTTATTGACATCACAACCTCTGGCTGGGTCGGTAACTAGAGGCCAGACCCCCCCCATCCTAACCTTCCCCCGCGAGGGGGGAAGGGATTTGGTCTTCCCCCTTCATGGAGGAGAGTGAGGATGGGGAGAGTTTCATAGGGAGTCTGATGCAACTTGAAGGGAAGACTGCCCTGGTCACCGGCGCTGGACGGGGGTTAGGCCGCAGCATCGCGTTGGCCTACGCCCAAGAGGGTGCCGACGTGGCGATCATATCCCGAACGCCCACTGAGCTGGAGCAAGTGGCGGGGGAGATTCGGGCGTTGGGGCGCCGTGGTGTGGCCATAACCGCCGACTTGACGGATAGCCAACAGACCCATCGGGCGGTTCAAGAATCGATCGACGGCCTGGGCCATTTGGATATCCTGGTCAACAACGTCGGGGGATACCGCCTGTTTACCGATGACCTGGCCCACGCCGTTCCCTTTCTAGAGCTGTCGGAAGAGGTGTGGGACCGGGTGATGTCCTCAAACCTTACCACTGCCTTTCTATGCTGCAAAGCGGTCCTGCCCTATATGGTGGAGCAGGGCAGCGGGGCGATTATCAACATGAGTTCTGGAACCGTAGGCTAGTAAAGGCCGTGCCGGACAGGCGGCCTATTGCGCTTCCAAGGCAGCCCTGGAACGCCTCAGCGAGTCCATCGCCGAAGACGTAAAAGAGTACGGCATAGCGGTGAATATTCTGAGCCCAGGGTGGGTCCTGACCAAGCCCAACGACGACTACGATTCCGAGGTCCACAAGCGCATGCGTTTGCCAGACGATATCGGCCCGTCCGCGATCCACCGGGCACTGCAAACTCCCGAGACGATGACCGGCCAGTCGGTGAATGCGCCGGAGTTTGACGAAGAGCAGGGGATTCACCGGCCCTCGGCTTACGACCGGCTGTACACGTAGGGGTAAAACAGGGGTGCGGGAGTTCGGCGGTGTCTGACCGCAGCCAGTTTCCCGGTCGTGGAAATGTCATTCCTCGCCGCCTTCGGCTGGTGTCGGAATGACAGCTCGGAATCGTGGACTCGGAATGACGTAGTTCGGCAAGGCGGATTCGAAATGACGTCGTTGGACCCGGTTCCGGAACTACTCAGATGACTGTTGTCTTAACAGCCGATTAGCTACTAGCCTGCCCTATATAAGCGTCTGGTCCGGCCAAGAACTTGGTCCGGCAATCTAGGCTGCAGAAGTAGTACCAAGTACCATTGTGAAAGCTCCGAGTGCCCATATTGGGGTCAACCTCGGTCGCTCCGTGCCTGGTTTGGCCGGTTTCGGCACGGGCTCCAGCTTCGTCAATCTCTATCCCGCAAACGGGGTCTGTGGGCATAACGTATTCTCCTATTCGCGATGGGGGCGCGCCGGTAGATTCAGGGAACCGGTTCCAGGTTCATTCCCAACCGCACCCGGCCCGGCTGGTCCAGCAGCGCCTTGGCAATCTTGGACCGGTGCTCGAAGCTGGTACCCAGACGCATGGTCCATGAGGTAACCCGCCGGAACCAAAGGTGGAGGTCGAACTCCATCATGAATCCGATGCCTCCGTGGATCACTTGGGAAGAGCGCACCACGGCTTCGCACTTGTCGTTACAGAAGGATTTGGCCTGGGAAATCTCGATCGAGGATGGCAACCCGTGGTCCAGCTTCCAAAGAGCCTCGTAGGTCAATAGTTGCGCGCCGTCTACCCACAGGATCATGTCGGCGCAGAGGTGTTGGATGGATTGGAAGGAGCCTATTGGCCTGCCGAAGGCCGCCCGGTTCTTGGCGTACTCGATGCCCATCTCGGCGTCTTTCCTAGTGGCCCCCACCATCTGGGCACACAGTAACACGGTCGCCCGGTCAACCATGGCCTGAATCACGGGCCATCCCTGATTAACCTGGCCTATTAGATTGGATCTGGGAACGTTCACGTTGTCGAAGATCACCTGGCTCTGCTTATCTCTGGCGATGGTTGTCAGTGGGACGTTAGAGATGCCGGCGCTTCCGGTGTCCACCAGAAATAATGAGATGCCCTGATCGTCGTTAGAGGCCGGAGCGGTCCTGCAGACTACCAAACACTTCTCGGCGGTGCCAAAGTTATCGACGAACATCTTGGTTCCGCTAATGACGAAGTTGTCACCCTGTTCCACGGCCTCGGTGGCAATAGTCTCGGGGAGGAACCGGGGGTCGCGTTCGGTCAACGCCCAGGTTAGGACCGTGTCGCCCGCGCAGACTTTGGGCAGCACCGATTGCTTCTGTTCCTGGGTGCCGTCGGCGGCGATCGTCAACGCTGCGACCATGGTGCTATGGAAGGGGACGGGGGCGATGGCGCGGCCCACTTCCTCCATGATGATGCCCAGGTAGGTCAGAGGCAGTCCCTGGCCGCCCAGAGATTCGGGGAGAGACATACCCAGCCATCCTAACTGGGCCATCTGCCGCCACAGTTCGGGCGGGTAACCCAGGTCGTCTACTTCCATGGCTCGGGCCAGGCTGGGAGGACATTCGCCACCCAGAAACTCCCTGGCGGCGTTCTTCACCATTTCCTCTTCTTCGTTCAGAAGTACATCCATGCTAATTCCTCGGGTGATTTCGGGGGTGGCGCCTCAACCGCGCGCTCGCGTCCCCTAAATAACAGCTTTGTTCCGGGTATTTCGACAAGCTCAGGATGAACGGTTCAATTAGACATTTCCGTTCGTGGTGAGCCCTTCGACAGGCTCAGGACAGGCCTGTCGAACCACTTGCTCGATCCTAACCGCGGGGTAGGCCCAGTCCCCGGCGGGCTATCTGGTCTCTCATTACCTGTACGCTGCCATGGTTGATGCCCGACTGGAAGGACCCCAACAGGTTGTGGGCGAACAGGCCGTGTTCGATGGCCTCTTCCGAGGTACTCATGAGCTGAGCGTAAGGCCCTAGGATCTGGGAAATGGTCTCAGTGGTCCGAACGCCGTGTTCCGGAGCCCAGACCTTTTCCGCCGCCCCTTCGTAGGTAAAGGTGTCACCCCGTTCCATAAGAGACATGCTGCGCATGGTCATCAGGCGGCAAACCTGAGCTTCGATCCATAGCTCTGCCAGGCGGTCACGGATGGCCGGGTCTTGGGACACATCATGGCCTCCCAGGTCGTTGTCTTTGGCCCAGTTGATGATGTCCTCGTCCCGCCGAACCGAGATCAGGTATCTACTGGCCCCGACACGGTCCAGGTTAAGGCCCATCGCGCCTACGTACCAGCCCTGGTTCTCCTCGCCTAACATGCACGTTGCCGGCACTCTGACGTCTTCAAAGAAAGTCTCGTTGGTCCTCCGCTGACCGTAAGTCGTACCGATGGGAGCCGGAGGGTCGTTCTGGATGGTCCATAGGGGGCGGACAGTGATGCCCGGAGTGTCCATCGGGAATATGAAGATGGAGATTCCACGGTGCTTGGGCGCGTCGGGGTCGGTGCGGGCCATCAAGTAGATATGGCTGGCGTAGTGGGCCGAGGATGTGTACATCTTCTGGCCGTTGATCACGAAGTCGTCTCCGTCTCGCACTGCCCGGCATTGAAGACTCGCCAGGTCAGCTCCGGCCTGTGGTTCGGTGAATCCAAGGGCCAGCGTGATCTCTCCGCTGATAAGTCCGGGAAGCAAGGTTTTCTTCTGTTCTTCAGTTCCAGCGGCGAGGATGGCTGGGGCGCCGCTGCCGGCCCCGCCGACGCCGACGCCGATCCTGGAGAACTCCTCCTCGACGATGTACTGGTCGATCCGGCTGCCGTCCTGGCCGCCGTATTCCTTGGGCCAACTGATGCCGACCCATCCCTTGGCGGCAACCTTCTTGCGCAGGTCGCGCACCAAGACCCCCTGACTCATCTCGTCGGTATTCTCGATCTCATGCCGGACGTCTTCGGTCACGTTCTCTTTGATGAACTGCTGAACCTCGTCTCGAAGGGCTTGTTGTTCGGCTGTGTAAGCAAACTCCATGTCGTCTCTCCAGGGTGCCAGCTTTACTTTAATTGCGATCGTTTACGTAGTGGGCTGGAGGCCCCGGCGGTATCTGGTGAACAAGGGTTTCCGCACGAAGCCGAGGCTTCTGTCATTGTCGTGTGCCCGACTTATAGTGTCAAGTGTCCACCCAAGCCTACTCAGCCTAGCTCCGCCAATATGGGTTTCAAAGCTTCGATCAATGGCGGCAAAAACTCATTCCAGTCGCCCACGATGCCAAAATCGGCCGATTTGAAGATGGCGTGGCGGCGGTTCCGGTTGATGGCCAGAATCACGCCGGCTTTCTGGATGCCCACCGTATGATTGAAGGCGCCCCGAATGCCAACGGCCAAGTACACTTTGGGGGTGATACTTCGGCCGCTGATGCCAACTTGGATCTGGACCGGCAGCCAGCCTTCGTGAGTGACGTTGCGGGTGGTGGCCAGGGAAGCGTTGATGGATTGGGCCAGCTTTTGGATCTGGGGGAGATTCTCAGGCCCGCCGATTCCCATGCCAACTCCCAGGACGACCTGCGCTTGGGTCAGTTCCAGCGCGCCGATGTCCTCCTGCACGTGCTCTTCCAGCACCGTAACGTCCGGTTCATCGAAAGAGACGGCGGCGATGGCTTCCACTGGGGCTTGAGACGAAACATCTGGCGCGATGGGGGTCAGCAGCCCGGGACGCAGAGTGACCATATTAGGCAAGGTCTTGGAAAGGATCGGCGCGACGACATTCCCGCCCAGGGCCGGCTTTAGCTGGATCAGCCGCCCTTCTTCGTCGATCTCCAGGTCTATGGCGTCACCAGTCAGCCCCAACGCCAACCGGGCCGCCACTCGGGACGCCAGGTCGCGGCCATCGGGAGTTGAGGCGAAGAGGACGGCGTACGGTTGGGCTTGGTGCACCGCCGCGGCCAAGCTCTGGACGACCTGTCGGCCCCATACAGGCCCCATGGCGGTGTTATCCAACACCAACACCCGGTCAGCTCCGTAGGCCGCCAGTTGGCCGGTCAGGTCCGGTTGATCCGGGCCGATCAATATCGCGGCAACTTCGCTCCGGGTGAAGCTGGTCAACTCCCTGGCCTTGCCCAACAATTCCAGCGTCACATGAGCCAGCCCGGCCGGCGACGACTCGGCTACGACCCAAATGCTTTTGTCTCGGCTGTCCGGATAACGGTCAGTAACCCCGGGAGCATGGGAACTGCGGTCCTCCGAGTCTAACTCGGCCAGCCGCTCTTTCAACAGCGAGGCTGCCTGCTCCGCAGCGACTTGGGGGTCTTCTTCTTCGATGATCACTCCCGACCGGTTGGGTTCCACCAAGCGGATCTCTTCCACCCATGTGGGAGACCCCTCGGCGCCGAACTGGGAGCTGTCGGGTGAGAGCTGGGCGCAGGTCACTTCTTCCAGCGGTTTCGTTTCGGCCTCCGCCAACTGCTCTCGATTCGGGAAGGTTTCCTCGGCCACTCCTTCAGTGACGCAAACCAGGGCGGGAAGGTGGCACTCAATGACCTGATAGCCTTCGTCGGTGAGGCGTTCCGTGACGATGGTGTTGGAGTCCGGGTTTAAGTCCACCTTGCTTACTTGGCCGACGTGGGGAATACCCATTAGCTCGGCGGTCTCGGGACCGACCTGCCCGGTTTCCGAGTCGGCGCTGTTGCGGCCGCAGATGATCAAGTCCGGGGCCTCGTTCTTCAACGCCAGGGATAGTGCTCTAGCAGTGGCCAAAGTGTCGGACCCAGCCAGCGCCCGGTCGGTGAGCAGGATGGCCCGATCCGCGCCTAACGCAAGGCATTCGAGCAATCCCTCACGAGCCTGGGGCGGCCCCATGCACAGGGCCACAACCTGGTCGCCCGGTGCGCTTTTCAACTCCACTGCCCGCACCAGACCTAGCATGTCGAAGGGGTTGACCTCCGAGGGCACACCTTCTCTTATGATGGTCTTGTTCTCGTAGTCGAATTGGATACGAGCGACTACCGGGACATACTTGACGCAAACGACAATCTTCATCCATTTACCTTGATAGGACGTGATTTGTTACATTCACCGGAATCGTCCGGCCCGCTTCTATCCATCGATCCCATCTTATGCCAAGGCGGCTTGAGTGCCCGTTCCGCAACGTATCAATCAGGCCTTCGTCAATCCGGCGGAGGCCGGAATCCACGACACGTTAGCACCAGAGTTGTGCCTGGACCCCGATTGGCACCGGGGTGACGGGCGATGCTCTATTCAGGTTCGGCAAGCTGTTCCTGAACCCGAGCGGTCAAACGCTGCAATTTGGGGCTGATCTGTACCGGGTACAAAGGCGGGCGGTGCAACGCTTTGAACCTGGGGTCCAGCCTTTGCATATCCGCCTCAAGACGCTCTCTGATCTCCGGCAGGCCGGGTTTGGCGGCGGACGGTGTGCCACCAGCCATCACTTCCACCAGAATCTCCTCGGCTCCGGTTACGGATTCGTCGCTCAAGCCCAGGACATCGTGGGACCACACCCCATTGTCCTGGAACCGGAAAACCTGTTTGGCGCCGGGTGGGCTGACTTTATCCGGACTAAGCTTCATCACCGGCCGGCCGTCATAGCATACCAGCTTGTAGGCCATGTCAGACCAAGGCGCGTCGGCTGACACCCCGGCTTTGGTGCCCACGCCGAAGAGGTCGATGGGCGCATCGTCCCGGACCAAGCGGTCGACCTCGTACTCGTCCAGACCGCCCGACGCTAAGATCTTCACGTAATCCAGGTTGGCTTCGTCGAGGATGCGCCGGACCTGGCGGCTCAGCGAGTCGAAGTCTCCTGAGTCCAGGCGCAC
>Ga0208879_1004055_pt1 | contig 11622 bp, 9 predicted proteins | sample Knorr_S15_td_Bot_FD_185605 | JGI IMG/M metagenome (GOLD analysis project Ga0208879, IMG submission 185605) | Marine microbial communities from Southern Atlantic Ocean transect - Knorr_S15_td_Bottom_ad_5009_LV_A (SPAdes) (version 2) | ecosystem: Environmental > Aquatic > Marine > Oceanic | place...
TCACGACACGTCATTGGCGCTCCGGGAAATGAAAGGGCTGATTGCTCGTCAGGTGGAACTAAAAGAAATGGGTAATGATCTCAAACTGGGGCCTGGTGGTATTCGAGAGATCGAATTCATCGCTCAGGCCCAGCAGCTAATCTGGGGCGGAAAATATCCCGTGCTGCAGGAACCGAAACTATTGACGGTACTGGATAGCCTGGTCGAGCTAGATTTTCTTCCAGAAGCACGTGTAGATTCTCTAAAAGCGGCCTACGTGTTTCTGCGTAATAGTGAGCACACCATCCAATCAGAATATGATCGGCAAACTCATCTGTTACCCATTGATGAATCAGGTCAACAAAGACTGGCAAATGCGATGGGATTCGAAAATTATGAAACCTACCTGATTCAGTTAGAGAATCATCGATCCAGGGTGACCGATTGCTTCACTGAGCTGGTGACATCGCCAGCGGGGAGTTCTGAAGATAAGGTCGAGGAGATTTGGGTTACCCGTTGGCAAGATTCCGGCGACGAGCATCTGATGTCGTTTAAGGGTGAGGTTGCCCGATTGAGCCTGCAACGCCACGTCCTCGATTCTATTGATCAGCTGATACCGCGGCTGTTAAGAATTGTCGAGAGCAGTGATGATTCTGCATTGGCCATTACCAGAATGCTGCCTGCCATCGTCTCTGTTCTCCGGCGATCCACTTACCTGGTTTTCCTGATCGAGAATCCCGATGCGTTGCGCCGTTCAGTTGAGCTGGTCACCCTGAGCCCATGGATTGCCGATCAACTTGAAAGCTATCCCATTCTCTTTTATGAACTCACGGATCGCTCAGTGAAAGAAGTTGCAGTATCGAGAAAGGAGCTGGAAGGCGAGTTGCGAGAAGCGATGCGTGCCATCGAAGTCGGAGATCTGGAAATCCAGATGGATACCTTAAGACAATTCAAGTTAGCTGCAACGCTGAAAATTGCCGCGATGGAATTACTGGATGAGTTATCGATCATGGAGGCTTCAGATGGTCTGACGGCCCTGGCTGAGGTTGTTCTGGACAGATCGATTGAGTTTGCATGGTCTCACCTGGAAATTCGCCATGGGATTCCTGGTGATGAGTCAGGACAGCCTTTGATGGAGCGACTCGCAATCGTCGCCTATGGTAAAGCGGGTGGTCTGGAGCTGGCATATGGCAGTGATCTTGACCTGGTTTTCCTTTGTCCCAACCACATCAAAGGTAATACTGATGGCCGCAATCAGGTCAACAACAACGTTTTCTATGTGCGCCTTGGACAACGAATCATTCACATCCTGACCAGCTTCACCCGGTTCGGCATCCTGTACTCTGCAGATATGCGACTAAAACCCCAGGGGAACAAGGGTCCTTTAGTGGCGACTATCAATGCTTTTGAGCGATATCAGGACAATGAAGCCTGGACATGGGAACACCAGGCGTTAATTCGCGCTCGATATGTCGCCGGGGACTCGACGCTGGGCCAGGCATTTGAAGAGATTCGGAGCCGTGTCATTGGAACTGTCAGGGAACCGACTGAATTATTGGGAAATGTTCTTCAAATGCGCGAGAAAATGCGTGCTCACCTTGCTTCCCCGGCCAATAACACTACAGAAGATGGCAGCGAAATCCTTGGTAAGTTTGACCTGAAACATGATAGCGGGGCTATTGTTGATATCGAATTTATGGTCCAATACGCGGTCCTCGCATGAGCGTCGACAAACACAGCGCTCAGTCGCTGGACTGACGTGATGCGACTGCTTGATGAGCTCGGTTTAGCCGGTGTATTCAGCGAGGCAGAGGTAGATTCCCTGCAGCGTGCATACCTTGCCTTCCGTGCATCGGTGCATCATGGTTGGCTGGGTTTGGATACGGATTTTGAACGTCTGCAGACCTACCGCGAAGAGGTTCACCGCATCTGGCGAAGCCGGATGCTGGGTGAGTAAAGCTGAAAATACGATTATTAAACGATATAGAAGAGTTGAAGAATGTCTGAGTCACTTGCCGATAGAGACGGTGTAATCTGGTTTGATGGTGAGCTGGTCCCATGGCGCGAAGCCAAAGTCCATGTGCTGACTCACACGCTTCACTATGGTCTGGGGGTTTTTGAAGGTGTTCGCGCCTATGCCACAGCTAATGGTCCAGCCATCTTCCGATTGCAAGATCATACGGATCGGTTGTTTCGATCTGCTCATATCCTTAATTTTGAAATGCCCTGGTCCAAGGAAGAGCTCATTGATGCTCAAATACAGGTCGTCAGGGAAAATAAACTCAAGGAAGCTTACCTAAGACCCATGTGCTTCTACGGAGCAGAAGGGATGGGGCTAAGGGCTGATAATCTCAAGTCCCACTGCATAATTGCCGCCTGGGAATGGCCGAATTACATGACACCTGAAGCGAGAGTGGACGGCATCAAGGTGCGTACATCATCTTACACACGCCATCATGTCAATATCACCATGTGCAAAGCCAAGGCTAACGGAAACTACATCAACTCCATGCTCGCCTTAAAGGAAGCGTTAGATAGCGGTTGTGAGGAAGCACTAATGCTCGATAATGAAGGTTATGTCGCAGAAGGCAGCGGCGAGAACATTTTCCTGGTGAATAATGGAATGCTGATTACTCCTGAGCTTACCTCGTGTTTGGAAGGAATAACCCGAGACACTGTGTTTCAATTTGCAGCGGAATTGGATCTAACGGTTCGAGAGCGCAGGATTACCCGTGATGAGGTGTACGTGGCAGATGAGGCATTTTTTACCGGGACCGCCGCAGAAGTCCTTCCGATTAGAGAACTGGACGGTCGAACTATTGGTACCGGAAAACGGGGTCCGTTAACCGAAAAATTACAGGCCATGTACTTTGACCAGGTGATGGGTCGTCGATCGGGACATCGGGAATGGTCGACCGCTGTTAACCAGACCGTTAACCAGGCTATAAACTAAACGCATTTAACTACATTGTGGTGGACAAGCTTGTCCGGTCAGCCCCAACGAATTCTAGTCGTCGCACCTGCCTGGGTAGGGGACATGATTATGTCCCAGGTAATCTACGCGAGCCTCCGAAGTTCGCATCAGGATATAGAGATAGACGTACTCGCGCCGCGAGCAACACTTCCTCTGGTGCAGCGCATGGATCAGGTGAATCGCGGGATCTTGATAGATCTGGACCACGGTGACTTTGGCTTTGCCTACAGGAAAAATCTGGGGGGTCAGCTTGCCAAGAAGCGCTACGATCAGGCAATTGTGACACCGAACTCATTCAAGTCGGCGCTCGTGCCGATGTTCGCAGGGATCCCGCGCCGAACTGGCTTTCTGGGAGAGTATCGATATTTTCTTCTAAACGACATTAAATTGCTCGATGAGAAGCGTCTGCCATTGATGACTGACAGGTTCCTCGCCCTTGTGGGGAAGGTGTCAAGTGATCTAGTCAGCCCGAAACTTCTGGTGGATAAAGAGAATCAATCCAGGTTTCTTGAACTCCATAGGCTGGAACTGGACAAGCCGATTATAGGTTTTTGTCCGGGCGCTGAATTTGGTGATGCCAAAAAGTGGCCGGAACAACATTATATTGAGGTGGCAAGACAACTGGTGTCGACCGGTCATGATGTATGGGTGTTTGGGTCTCCGGCGGATGCAGGGACGGGTCGGGCAATCTCAGATGCCGTCGGTGATGGCTGCACTAATCTTGCGGGTAAAACCAGTTTACTCGATGCCATCGATCTTCTTGCGCTATGTAGCCGGGTGGTGACTAACGACTCGGGTTTGATGCATGTTGCCGCAGCGGTAGGCGTTAAACTGGTCGCTATCTATGGTTCAACATCGCCGGGTTTCACACCGCCATTGATCGATGATGCAAAGATAGTCAGGCTTGATCTGGACTGTAGTCCCTGTTTTCAGCGAGAGTGCCCACTCGGACATAAAAATTGTTTGAATAAGCTTGGTCCCGATAAGGTATTGGCGCAATTGTGAAGGTGCTGCTGGTTAAGACTTCATCGATGGGCGACCTGTTGCATGCCATGCCCGCTATAACCGAAGCCGCGAGTCATCTTCCGAAGGCACGATTTACCTGGGTAGTTGAGGAAGCTTTTGCCGATATCGCTGCCCTGCATCCGAACGTCGAGCAGGTGATTCCGGTTGCCATTCGACGCTGGAGGAAAAACTGGATAGGGGCCAGCCGTGAACTATCTGCTTTTGTTGCCTGGTTACGAGCCACGAAGTACGACCTGATCATTGATTCGCAGGGTTTACTCAAGAGCAGTTTAATTGCCAGGGCGGCTCAAGGTCCCGTTCACGGGTTTGACCGTAGAAGTGCCAGGGAATCGCTGTCGGCGTTTCTGTATCACAACAAACATCGGGTAGATCGAGAGCAGCATGCCGTTCACCGTCAGAAACAATTGTTTGCGGGGGTGTTTGGTTATATCGCGGACCGGGAAATCAACTACGGTCTGGAAAGATCACTGGCGATACCTGCGAAATCGATAATGTTATTGCATGGCACAACCTGGGCCAGTAAAGAATGGCCAGGCGCCCAATGGACGGCGTTAGCACAATTGATGAATCGGCAGGGATACGAAGTTATTGTTCCATCAGGGAGCGAGATGGAATACGAGAGAGCGCAGCACATATTAGGGAATGCATCGGGTCGGATTCTGGATCGTGTACCCCTGTCTGACCTGATCCAGGAATTGAGGCATTGTACTGGCGTTGTTTCCGTTGATACTGGCCTGGGTCATCTGGCAGCGGCCCTGGGGATCCCCGTGGCGGGGCTCTATGGCTCAACAGACCCGAATCTGACGGGTATCCTGGGTCCGGCTACGAGACTAATAGTAAGCGATCACTTACCATGTATTCCCTGTAGAAGCAGAGATTGCCGGTATCCGAATACGGGTGATTCGAGTAATATCTTCCCACCCTGCTATGAACAAACAACGCCGGAGACAGTGTGGCAAGCGTTACGGCTGCAGATTGGCAGCCAGGACAAAAAACTCGACTAAAGCTCGCATTCTGCCTGTACAAATACTTTCCTCACGGCGGTTTGCAGAGGGATTTTCTGCGTATTGCACTTGAGTGCCAGCGATTGGGACACGATATTCAGGTGTATACCTTGAGCTGGAGAGGCGAGGTGCCACCGGGCATTGATGTCACGCTTGTACCGGTATCGGCATTTACCAACCATACCCGATATGAAAGGTTTAGTGACTGGGTTGCGCAACGACTGCGTGCAGATCCTGTCGATGCCGTCATCGGAATCAACAAGATGCCAGGCCTTGACGTCTACTATGCCGCAGATTCCTGCTACGAAGAAAAAGCCCATTCACAAAGAGGATGGTTGTACCGTCTCCTTCCCAGATATCGCCATTTTGCGGAATATGAACGAGCCGTATTTGGCACGGACAGCAATACTGAAATTTTAATGAATTCCAGGGCTCAAAAGCCCTTCTTCGATCACTACTACCCTACCTCAGAGGAACGAATGCAGTTTCTGCCTCCAGGTGTTTCCAAAGATCGAATAGCGCCGGAAAACATGGTTGATTTGAGACAATCAAAAAGAGCAGAACTGGGTATCGCCGCCGATGAGAAAATGCTTCTCATGGTTGGTTCAGGATTTGTAAAAAAGGGTTTAGGTCGAGCGCTCTTTGCGTTGCGGTCCCTGCCAAAAAATTTAAGGCGCAACACCCGGTTTTTTGTGATCGGAGACGATAATCCGGGTCAGTTTCGGCGCATCGCTCAATTTCTTGGCATCGGCAGACAAGTGACCATACTGTCCGGCAAGGATGACATTGCAGCATTTCTGTTTGCCGCCGATCTTTTAATATTGCCTGCTCTGGATGAGGTAGCCGGTATTGTCTTGCTGGAGGCAGTGGTTGCGGGTTTGCCCGTGCTAGTGACAGAAAATTGCGGCTACGCACACTATGTGGCGGAGGCGGAAATGGGTGAGCTGGTGCGCATGCCATTTCGTCAAAGGGTGCTGAACGAAAAACTCAGGCGCATGCTGGGTGATTCCCAACGTGAAAAGTGGATTGTTAAAGGCCGTGCCTTTGCCGAGAAGGCAGACATTTACTCTTTACACCACCACGCAGCAGCGAAAATTGAACAGGTATCAATGGCCCGGGTGGAAGAGTCGCGACGCGGTATCATTGCGTTTTGCCTGTTTAAATACTTTCCCTATGGTGGCCTGCAGCGCGATTTCCTTCGGATCGCGATGGAAACACAGGCCAGGGGTTACAAGATCCGGGTATACACCTTAATGTGGCAAGGCGAGGTTCCCGAGGGCTTCGAAGTCATCACGGTGCCCGTCAATGCGGTAACCAACCATTCACGCTATCGCAAGTTTAATGATTGGGTCGAGATGCATCTGTCACAGGCGCCAGTGCATAAGGTCGTTGGATTTAACAAAATGCCGGGTCTCGATGTTTATTACGCCGCTGACAGTTGCTACCAGGATAAGGCGCAAACGCAAAGGAGCTGGTTGTATCGGGCGCTGCCAAGATATGACCTGTTCTCTCAATTTGAGGAAGCAGTATTCGGTCGATCCAGTGAAACCGACATTCTGATGATTTCATCGGTACAAATCCCGCTTTTTGAAAAATACTACAAGACGCAAGCTGAGCGAATGCACCTGCTCTCACCAGGCATCGCACGCGATAGAATTGCACCGACGCATCGTGACGAGATCCGGTCGGAATTCAGGCGTGAAATGAATCTTGCCGACGAAGAAATTTTGTTGTTGATGGTGGGGTCTGGATTCATCACCAAGGGTCTTGACAGGACCCTGATTGCCATCAGTGCGTTACCCGAAGAATTACTTTGCAGAACAAAACTCATCGTTATCGGACAGGATGCACCGGGGACCTTTACTAGAATGGCGAATCGACTGGGCATCGGTGATCGCGTATCCATTTTAAAAGGCCGAGATGATATTCCAAGATTTTTGATGGGTTCTGATCTGTTGGTTCATCCAGCTTATGTGGAGAATACGGGTACCGTCTTATTGGAAGCCATTGTTGCAGGGCTTCCTGTTGTAGCAACAGATGTCTGTGGTTATGCGCCTTATATTGAGCAAGCCGAGGCGGGACAGTTGATAAGGTCGCCCTACCGCCAGGAAACCTTCAATTCGCTTCTTCAGAACATGATGGTTTCATTGAACGAGCAAGCCTGGTCAGACAATGGTATTGCCTTTGCCAAGGTCGCCGATATCTACGATATGCCGGAAAGAGCGGCTGAGTTTATCTGCTCAGCATGAACGATTCAGCATGACCCATTCAGCATGAACAATGATTTCATTACCGCGGCACTGAAAGACACTTTTAGTGAAGAGCACCTGTTTTCCCAGGTAGATCAGCTGCAAGGTGAAGTATTCAGGGAAGTTGCCAATCGCCGAACTCTCAAGACTCGCATTGGTGGGCAATCTTATTTTGCCAAGATTCACTTTGGGGTTGGCTGGATAGAGATCGCCAAGAACCTGGTTCAGGGACGATTACCCATATTGGGCGCACGTAGCGAATGGCTTGCATTGAACAAACTTCAGGAAGCAGGTGTGCCGACGATGACACCGGTGCTTTTTTGCGAGACCGGTTACAATCCAGCGACGCGCAGATCAGCGATTATGACGGAGTCTCTTGAAAACAAGGTCACTCTGGAAGATCTTGAGCCAGGCAGCCCGCGTCTTAAGTGGAAACTGATTGAACAGGTCGCGGAGATGGCCAGGGACATGCACCTTGCCGGCGTCAATCATCGCGATTTCTATCTGTGCCATTTTCTGATGGATTGTGACGTGACAGATTCACCGGTGCTGCATTTGATTGACCTGCATCGTGCGCAGATCCGGCCAGAAGTACCATTGAGATGGCTGGTCAAGGATTTGGGCGGATTGCTGTTTTCTGCCTTTGAAAAAGGGTTAACCAAAAGAGACCTGCTACGCTTTGTCAGGGTATATCGACGCGGCAAGTTGCGGCACGCCTTCAGGGTAGATTCCAGGTTTTGGCACAACGTCACTCAGCGGGCGAAACAACTGTACCTTCAGGATCATGCCGCGCTAACTCCCGAGATTACGCGATTGCTGGACGAATAATGAACAGTTGGGTGGTCACTTCGCAAGACCAGCTCGCGGCTTCCGTATTCCCCGGCCTTGACGAGACGTTGAAGGTTGAAGGTGAGGAAATTAACGCGAACTGGATGAGTCGGTTGGTTAAAGTCTCACACACCGGCAAGGCTTATTACGTAAAAAGTTACGCCAGTCGTGGCAGAGGTTTGCGTCGCTTCCTCGGTCGAAGTCGGCTTCGAGCCGAATGGGAAAACCTCCAGAAATTCTCGAAGCTGGGGATACCCTGCGCCAGGGTCGTGGCCTACGGAGAACGGCAAAAACAGGGGGTATACAGCGGCGCACTGGTAACACAGGAAGTGCCTGATACCCTGGACCTTCAAAGCCTTGTTCAGCAAGAGCATCCAATTTTTCTTGAACAGCAATGGCGTCGGTGTGTCATTCGTCGACTATCCGAATCAGTTCGTACCCTGCACCTCCATGGATTCGTTCACAACGATTTGAAATGGCGTAACATTCTTGTGAATCCTCGAAATCACCCAGAGGTCTATTTGATCGATTGTCCGCTGGGTAGATCCATGTTCGGGCCGTTTCTTGGCCGGGGTAAGGTGAAGGATCTGGCTTGCCTTGATAAGGTTGGTAAGCGCAAATTGACTAGACAGGACAGGCTTCGGTTTTTCCTCGCCTACAAAAACCGGGATTCCCTAAATGAACGGGACAAAATGGAAGTACAAAAAATTCTCAACTTTTTTGAGGGGCGTGATTAGGGAATACTTGATCCGCTGGGGTGAGAGCTCACAATACGCTAAAATACGCTGCCTTAGTTGTTGCGAGCCCCTAACTTGTCTTTAGTTGTCCTTGGTCTGTCCGGTGCACTCACCCACGACCCCTCCGCTGCCGTGTATATTGACGGCGAACTGATTGCTGCTGCCGAAGAAGAACGATTTACCCGGCAAAAGCATGCGAAGGGCGCAATGCCCTTGCATGCTGCACGATATTGTCTAAAGGAAGCTGGCCTCCGACCCAGGGACGTGAATGTTGTTGCTTTCCCATTTGCAAAAATCAGTCTTTTTGGCAAAGCACGTTGGCACTACGCTAAACGCCATTGGTATGCACCGGACAGGGCGCTTGACGCGATCTTTAATGGTAATCGCCATTACCGGCGCAACGTAAAAAAAGTTCAGGGACTGCTCGCCGAGCTTGGCATCAATTGGTCTGAAATTGAATTTGATGCCGTGGAACATCATATTGCCCATGCGAGTAGTGCTTATCATCTATCTGGATTTGAAGGCAAAACAGCGATTCTCGGTATCGATGGCAAAGGTGAATATGCCACGACCTTTTTTGGTTACGGTGAAAATGGTCATATCCATAAAATAAAGGAATTTTATGATCCGGATTCACTAGGCCAGTTGTACGCTTCATTTACGGAGTATCTTGGGTTCGAGATGCTTGATGGAGAATACAAGGTGATGGGCATGGCGCCCTACGGTAATCCTGATTTATATGATCTTTCGAGATTGATCGATTTTGATGGCAAAGAAATTACGGTTAATACGCAACTCGTCAATACTATTGGCCTGCGCCGGTACAAAGAGGGCAGGAAAGGATACTATTTCAGCCAGAAATTAATTGACTGGCTGGGACCGAAGAGGCAAGGGGACATTGCGGATGATCCTTATGTTCACTACGCTGCATCAATGCAAAAGATGTACGAAGAGATTTCCTTAAAGCTCATCGAAACCTACCTCGGAGACATTTTGCGGGAAACCGGGCGATTGGTATTTGCAGGTGGTGGGGCGCTCAATGTGAAGCTGAATCAGAAAATCCTCGGCCTGCCTTACGTCAATGAGTTGTTTGTGCAACCCGCAGCGAGTGACGCAGGGACCGCAGTCGGGGCTGCTTCATTCGCCACCTGGAAACGGGGCATTAAGCCACAGGCAATGAAACATGTTTACCTTGGCCCGGCTTACTCTACCGAAGAATGCATTCATGCCTGTGAGGATCATGCTGAACATCCGGTGTTCGAGCGGTGCGATGATATCGTAGAGCGGACGGCAGCATTACTGGAAGCCGGTAACCCTGTCGCCTGGTGCCAGGGTCGGATGGAGTTTGGTCCCAGGGCGCTGGGTGGGCGGAGCATTTTGGGTAATCCCAGTTTTGCGGGCATAGCCAACAAGATCAACGAACAGATCAAATTTCGAGAGAGGTGGCGCCCGTTTTGCCCTAGTGTGCTCGATTCTGTCGCCAGGGAGATGATCAAAACCGATCATCCGGCTCCTTACATGACCATCACGTTTGATGTGTCTGAAGAGTGGAAGAAGCGGATCCCTGAAGTTGTTCACGAAGACGGTACTTCCCGCATCCAAATCGTCGAAGAAAAATCGAATCCAAGATATCATGCACTGATAAAGGAGATGGAGCGGCTTAACGGTAACGGCGCAGTACTCAATACCTCATTGAACCGTAGGGGTGAGCCGATGGTTTGTTCACCGACCGATGCGTTGAATATGTTTTATGGTTCTGATCTTGAGTATCTCGTCCTGGAGGACCTGCTAGTCACCAAGGTTAAGCGCGTGAAATAGATGGATCGAAAACCGCGCATACTACAAATCTGTCATGACCATAACGATCCGTTTCAGATGGTTGCACGCCAATATGCTCATAGCTTTGTTGATTGTGATGTGAAAACCATCTTTCTGCGAGGCCCGGAATCTGCAGTCCTCGCGAAATCCATTTATGGCGAGGTGGAGTTTCTCACACTCGATAGTGCCTCGCTTCGTGGTCTAAAACTTGAACCGGCGCGGTTGATTAGGCAGATCATTAGCGAGACTCCGCCTGATATCATCATTGCCCATCGATACAAACCCTTCTTTGTTTCCCTGCTACTGAATCAACGGCTGGATATCGGCTGCGTCATCGGCGTTATGCATGAATTTGGTTTTCTCAAGCGAATAGGTAGGGCATTACTTTCCAGATTTTGGAAAGATAACGTTCATCTCGTTGGTGTCTCAAGGCCGGTATGTGATGAGGTGATCCGTCAACAACCTCATCTCAATGGGCGAGTCCACGTTGTGCATCATTCCATTGAGGCGCCTGTTCTTCATGACTCGGTATCGGCGCGCCACAAGCTGGGCATCCCACTGGGCATATATTGTTATGGAGTCATCGGTCGTTTGGTAGCGAAGAAGAATCATGAATTGCTACTCAACGCGTTTGCCAGGCTTGATGGCGATGACGTTCTGGCATTGGTTGGTGACGGTGAATTGATGGAACACCTGAAGAAGCAGGCAGTAAAACTTGGGATCGCTGATCGGGTAATATTTTGTGGCGCATGTGATCAGGCGCGAAAGTATATGAAAGCCTTTGATACATTTGTTTTGCCATCGACTGAACATGAAGCATTTGGGTGGTGTTACTAGAGGCAATGTCAGCCTCAACGCCTATTTTATGCACGGATGCGCCCGGACCAGCCAGTGTTGTTGGCAATGCGGCCAGGACGTTCAAATGCGGTGATGTTGATGACCTGACGCTTCAATTGAAAGCAATGCGTGAGCTATCGAAGGAAGAGGTTGCACAGATCGCGGAGCAG